>Ga0316189_10000462_pt1 | contig 40421 bp, 39 predicted proteins | sample LowCovwburrow_MG_FD_204930 | JGI IMG/M metagenome (GOLD analysis project Ga0316189, IMG submission 204930) | Coastal sediment microbial communities from Maine, United States - Lowes Cove worm burrow | ecosystem: Environmental > Aquatic > Marine > Coastal > Sediment | place: USA: Maine...
AGTGATATTAAATTTACACGAGTCCTCTTCTGGCACCAATTTTACTGATATATTATTATGATCTAATTCAGATTATTGGTAGTATTGGTATCTATCAATCGGACTATCCATTAATATCTCAGGTTCTCATTTACTGTTTCGTTGACACTGCTTGCTAAAGGTCTACCTCTCTGCAACTTATTTGTAGCGGTTGTTAAAACGTGGCCCTTATCTCAGAAAATGTATGGCCATATCGGCTAAGTTTTCCCGAAACTGTAATTGTGTCGTTGACCTCCAATGCATTCCAAAAATCACTGTCTAAACCACACACTCGGAACGAATGCCTCTCATGTTCAGGATGCCTTAGGCTCACTGCTGACCTACAGCGCCGATCCTGAAGTTTCTTTGTGACCACATAGGTGATCTCGGCCTCTTCAGTTTCGAATATGCCATTATAAACATTTGGCCAGATTATTGCCTGTGAACCATAAGCGAACACTAAACTTGTTGGGATCGCTGCAATTGTTACCAAAACATTCTTTCTACGTGACTTAGTAACCTTACCGTTTGTATCAACGACCCGGCTGCTCAATGTACCCGGAAGTGAAATCAGAAAAAATGCAATCGCGACGGGTACGATCCGAGCGTAGCTTTCTTGAAGAAAATCATAACGAGCGTAGGTTTCGCCAAATTTGATGAAATAGCCGAGCGAAAAAAATGCGCAGAGCCAAATTACGCTGGTAAAAATAGTTAAGAAACTGGTTTGCCTACCTAGCCTTTCACACCGTTGGTTTTGATCGACCACCACACGCTTTGGTTGAGTGTCTTTGAATTGCCAAAAGGCCAATCCCGGCAAGATGAAGGCTATGATAAACAAAGCCAGGAAACCCAGAAGGCCATACAGCAGGGTTTCACCTTTGATATGTTCCTGAAACGGTAAATTACCGCCATTATAGACGACAAAAATTGAAGCAAAAAGAAATGCTACCCAACTAAAGGTTAGAATTACAAAACCCATTCTTTTCCACAGAGGATAAAACCAGCGCAAAGCTTTGGCATGCAAGCCAGGAAGCAGAAACATGAGGGCAAACAAAAAACAAACCGCTGCAAGTGCCCCCATAAGCGCACCATTCGTTAGTTCAGAATATCTGAGCCACCCGATACTGGCGCGGGCAAGCAGGTAGGTTAGAAGCAATCCCAGAACACCTGTCACAAGCGCAACAGTATCACTTATCAATAAAGTAATTCGCATGGTTCAGTCTCACTGCAAGTGCCCAATCTTGTTAATATTTGGAAATAAGGCGGAAAAATGGAAATTGTGTTTCCAAAAGTTGCTATACAGAGCGGTTAGTTTTCCTCATGGGTGGGATCAATATTTAAAATCTTTTGATAATTCCGAGCAGACACTTCTGCACACCGCTATTTCTTTTATCAGTCCCGACATGTAATTTTGAATGGAACAATGTTGAAAAATTAAAACGCTTTGCGATGCGACTGCGTGATTTCTATAACTGTTTGAAGCCACACAATACCTGCAATCAGTGCTTGTCGGGTTCTGTCTCTCTTGCATATTGAAGAAAATTGAAATCCTACGAGGCGTATTGGAGACATCCGTTTGGTTAGCGCTCACTTAGTTGGGTCAAAAAATTAGTAGCGCCCGTACGTCACGTCGATGTTTAGGGGCTTTCCAACCGAGATCTAGGCGCGCAATCCAGTGCACCCAAATCGTAACTCGCCAACCATATCAACTTTACTGCCTCTCAATCAATAGTTGCATTGCGCCGGCGGCGTCCTTAGCAGTTTTTGCGTTCACCTGGTAACGCTCACGTCAAAAGCTGATCACTTTGTGCCACGATGTTTTGATTAGCCACTCCGCCGTCAGGCGTTACACTCTCTCAGAAATAAGCGTCACGGTAGAACCGTGAGATATCGACTTTTGACACATAACTATTGGACTCAAGAAATGCCGCTAAAGCGCTTAAAGTCACCACCCGCGCAGTCTCCTTTTGCACCCGTCTGGGAAATACCGCTGGGGATCGAGAAGCTGAGTGATGCAGAAACGCTGGCTGGAATACGCAAGATCGTTCTGGCGCGTGAACCAGAGTTGAAACAAGAGATTAAGGCCAAGCCGATCGCAGGTATCGATGATGGACTAACCTCGCGCTGGCATAGTTTTAACACCTTCACCTGGAACGAGCCGCCAATGCGCCAGTTTCAGGAATTCGTCAGAAAATCATATCTGGGATATATCTCGGCCCTAAATATACCACGGCGTAAATGTTATGTTCAGGGATGGGCAAATGTGGTTCGCGGTGGCGGGAAATTTGCCCCCCATTGCCATGACCAATCACCTTTTGCCTTCGTTTCAGGGAATCTAACCGTTGCCTGTGAAGACACCCAAACAATTTATTATCCGCCCTATCTGTATCGCGGTGCGCCATCGCCAAAAATGCAGGTGCCAATTCAAAACGAGCCCGGCTTACTGACACTTTTCCCCAGTGCGATCATGCATGAAACGTCACCGCACAATGGCAACAGCGAAAGGATCACGCTGGCTTTCGACATTTTTCTGCAAGACTTCGACCTTGGTGGGCGTCCCGGTGCTGATGGAATGCATATCGTGATGGACGATCCGGCAGGCTTCTCGGGAACTCATGTGGGAGGGGCTGGAACCGTTACAAGCGGTACGCCGCTGTCACTCAAAGACTAGGTCAGACAAAACCGCGATGACGCATTGGATTACACAACGCATCGCCAAACACGCATAAAGGACAGTGCATGTACGCGAAAGCCGAATACTGCGATATCGGGTATTGCCTTTTAGAGGATCGGGGTGGGTTCGCCTTTCAACCGCCGCGCACGGTGTTTGAAAGCCGCTCAAAAGCGCTTGGGATGCGGGCCATTCAAAACTGCCCTGCTGTTAACACGATTGAGCGTCAGTTGATTGAAATTCCGTCACCGATTGCCCTGCGCATGAGCCTGTCAATCGCGAGTGGTAAACTGGATTTTCGGATTAATTCAACAGGCACATTCGCAAAACCCAACGTTCTAAAATCGCTGGTCAGCGCTGAACCGCCGGAACGCTGGCGTGATCCAAATAAACCCGTTTTAAGGATGAAATTACCCTTCTTTTTCGTAACTGACGAACCTTGCGCTGCCTCAATCTTGCCTCCCTTTCTGTCCCCAAGCTTGCGCCAGTGGCCAGGCACTGTCGTTGCGGGAAGCTATCCTGTTACCAATTGGCCGCAAAATATCACGTGGGCGCTGGAGTGGGACAAGATCGACGAAGAATTGATCATCCGGCAGGGTGAGCCGCTGGCCTACGCCATGTTCGAATTCAACGACCCCAACAAACGCCCAAAATTGATTGAAGCAGAGTTGACGGATGAATTGGCCGAGTACCGTGCCGGAATGGACGGCGTCCACCAATTGACCAATCAAATTGAGGAGTTGTGGATGAAAGCCAGCGAACGACGACCTGCAAAACTTTTAACACCCCTATCGGTCGACGCATGAGCGGGAAACGCGAAGTTTTTCTGGGGTGGCGCAATTCATCCCCGCAAGCGGCACTCGCGTTCTTTGCGCCTGAACCGTTGAGCAAAACCGACGAAGTGGGGCTAAGCACACTTTTCCCGGAATTCGCACAGGATGGCGCTTTGGCAAATCGGGTTTTTGTTGTCCGTAGTCCGTTTAACATGCGCATACGCTTGGGACGTGGGCAAAACGGGCAGGCGGGTTTTAGGCTGATTGAAGAGCCCGGCTCTATGAGCGTGAATGCGTTTCGCGGTCTGGTTTCGACGATCGTGCCGACAGCTCAGCGTGATCCGGATGTACCAGCCTGCCAACTCGCAATGAACCTTGTGATGATCTCGGACGAACCCTGTTCGTTGCAATTAATGCCACCTTTCCTGTCGCCGGATTTCCGCAACTGGCCCGGTTCGCTGGTATGCGGCAGATTTCCATTGCGTGCCTGGCCCCGTCCGTTGAACGCCGTTCTGGAATGGCATGACAAGCAACGGGATTGGGTCCTGAAACGTGGCGAGCCGTTGGCCTATCTTATGGCAATTTATGACGACCCGTCCGTATCTCCGCGAATTGTAGAAGCGACGCTGACGCCAGCGCTTAAACGCCAACTCAGCAGGGTTGACGACGTATCGTCATATGGCCGCAATGTCGGCCCCATGTTTGCCGAAGCAGAGAGAAGCCGCCCCAAAAAAATACTTGTGCCAAAACTAACAGCCAAAATTGTAAGGGATGGCCCCGAAGCTAAGGCGAGTTAAGGTTCTGGAGCACACAATCCCGATTTGTAGGAAGTAACTACCGCATCGCGGTAAGATTAGAAATAAGAACGGAACGAACCCTTCTGATTTCATCCGCTACGCGCTCTGCTTTTTGGGCATCGCCTTCGTGACATTGCTGCGCAATAGTAGCACAGCGCTCTCGCTCTTCAATCAATGCCCGAATGATCGCGTGCTCGACAGCATCCGCGACCTCTTTTGAATGGTCGCCTGGCAAAACCCCAAGAATGTCCTGAACTTCTCCTGCAGTAATTTCCGCGCGTTCTCTCAAGTTTTTTGACATTAGCATCCCCTTTGGCTTAGCCAAGCTTTGCATTTTTTTGAGAGTGTAACAACTTCGAGTTATATTTGCGTCACAGATGCGCATCTAAGTGGCTGTTTGCATTTGAAGCGAAAGCGTTTGGTTCGCATCAGCACGTGACTACCTGCTTTTCACAATTGAAACAATTTTCAGCACCTGTCGAAATCAAGCTGAAACACGACATCTAAAGAAAGGCTTCATCAATTTGCTTTGATGGAGCTTAAAAATGTTCGGTGAAATCTTTTGGAATGAAACACGCAGTAGCGACAGCTCGCCCGTCGAGATTAACGAAGGTGTCACAATAAGAAGGCTTGTCAAGAATGACGTTGAGCTTCTGCGTGAATTTTTCCGCGGGCTTTCGAAACCAACGCTTTTTTGGCGCTTCATGAGCCCGGTACACGAGATATCGGAAAAGCTTTTACACCAGCTTGCCGATACGAAACACGATGGACACTACGCATTGATTGCCGAACATGAAGAGAATGGTCATCGCCGAACGGTTGCCGAAGCCAGATACGTTCGTGATCAGACCGATCCAGCAAAATGTGAATTTGCAATATCGGTCGCGGATGAAATGCAAGGACGGGGCCTTGGATCTGCACTTCTTCAGTTTCTGGAAACGCACGCTTCAAAAAACGGGGTACTTGAGATGACAGCCGAAACACTGCGTGAAAACACCGCAATGGCCCGTTTGGCAAAACGTGCAGGGTATTCAATTGTCACAAACTTCACTGATCCTAGAACGGTGAAGTTGAAAAAGTCGCTAAACCAGCCAAACCCGGCTTCACAGGGGTTGCCATTTACCCACGTCGAGATTGCAGCATGAGCTTCGTCAAAATATTAGGACCCTAAATTTCCGATACAGCCATTGAAACAAACGAAACGCAAAGTCTTCGTTCCAGAAATACGATTGGAAACCGCATCCTTCATAAGAAGCCTCGATCAAATCGTGGTCGTCGGACACTCAGCCTCGCTCGGTCCAAATGCAAACCGAAAAGCTCGGACGGAGGCGGCTATTGGGCCCGGGAAACATCTTTAACGTACGACCAATTTTTCGTTTTAGTCCAAAGTGATACTGAAGTTCAGATGATTATCAGTCTGCTAAATATGGCAAGCGAATACTAAAGGTTGCGCCGCCATCTGTTTTGGGTTCAAGCCGAATTATACCATTATGTGACGCGATTACCTTATGACAAAATGCAAGCCCGACCCCCGTTCCTTTGCCGACTTCCTTTGTTGTAAATAGCGGGTCAAAGATACGTCCCGCGATATCGTCATCCACCCCAGGACCGTTGTCGGATATTGTCAGGCAAACCATGCCTGATTTCGCTTCTCTTTGACCTTTAATGACAATTGCATTCCCAACTCCCGCATCTTGAATTGCGTGGACTGAATTTGTCAAAAGGTTGATCAGGACTTGTGCAAGTTGAACTTCGTCGACCATTACACGGGGAAGGTTTCCGGGCAGGTCAGTGGTGATACGAACACGAGGGACAGACGCAACTGAAGCCATCGCATCATTTGCTGTCTCAACAATCCCACGCAAGGAAACTGGTTGTGGATTCAAGGGTTCCTGACGAGCCATCGACAAGAAAGAGCGTACAATTTTTACGCAACGTTCAGCAGCGTTGCCAAGTTTGCCGATCCGGCCTGCCTGACTGGTTCCTTCCAGGTCCTCTTTCAGAATTTCGGCATTTCCAACAATAATCGACAGAGGGTTGTTCAGCTCGTGTGCAACCCCAGCCAGCAGTTCACCCAAAGCTGACATTTTTTCGGCCTGGAAAATCTGGCGCCTTTGCTGGGCAAGCTCTGACTGGACAGCAAGTTCATCAGTCAAATCATCCATACTTGAAACAACCATGTCCTCGCCGCGATAATCTATAAGGCGCGCAGAGATTGCCGCGGGAAACTCTGTTCCATCCGCACGCACGCCGGTAACCCGCATGTCGTCCACCCTGGCATCCGGTAGCAACGCCGTCACAAAATCAGCGCGTTCTTCACGTTTTGAGAAATGGGAAAAACAACTTTTGTTTGACCCTAACAATGCGCGCGCCGCAGGTGATCGATAAATAATCTTGCCGTCGCCAACACGCGACATAGTCAAACTTGTCGGACAGGCTTCCAGCACTTTGCTAAGCAGAACTTCTGCTTCTCGTGCAGCATCCGCTTGCGCAGAATAGTCAACAACCTCTGTCTGGCTGAGAATAAATCCACCGTCTGATGTCGGTTTGATGCGGAACAGATGAGCTTTGCTTGAATTCAGATTCACCTGCACCGAATGATCAGTATCAATACCATCCAGTAAATCCGCTTCAATTGTCTCGAGACCTCTTCGCGCATCAAGGGTTAAGACACCCCGGTTTTCCGCTTCTCTCAGGTAAATGTCCCAGCGCAGGCCCGGACGAAGGAATTCTGCAATATCGCGGTTCATCCCGCAAAAGCTGTCATTTACCAGGGTCAGATTTGCCTCTGCATCAAAAATCGCAATACCTTCGCTTAGTGCTGCGATAGTGTCCTGCAGTAAAAGTTCAAAATCTTGGTTCATGTTCTGATCAGGCACCACGTCTAGAACTGACTTTTCAACGCCGGCTCTTTGCGTTCAGAAAGACTCAGGATTTGCTGCGGATTTTCTTCGTCATGCAAGGCTGGTTCAGAGGCGTTTATCTCAAAACGGCCGTCCAGCAATTCGACTGTTGTTTCGTCTGCCGTTATCGTCATCGGCGCAGCGGACCAGCGCAATTCCAACGCTTTCGTTACTGCAGGTCCGAATACGTCGTAAATATATTTCTGCACGCCAACGACGGAACCGATAACCGAACCGGTCGCAATGCCTATGCGTGCTTCCCACTTGATAGGGTGGCTGGCATTGCGCTGGCCCAAATACCGCAGAAACCTTACGGCCGCATTCGCGACAGCAAATGCGTGATCCGCCATCGGATCCGGCATGCCGGAAACAGCAATATAGCTGTCACCATTGGTGCGAATACGCTCGCATCCGAACTGCTCGCCGATCCTGTCAAACGCGCTGTAAATGTCATTAAGTTCACTGACGATTACACCTGGATCATGTTCGCTCTGCAGTTTGTCAAAACCAACAAAGTTAAGCGTCAGAACCGAAACGGGATCAAAAACGCGTGGGGCAACAATTCCGGATGATTTATACTCTTCATATGCTGCGCGTGGCATCATGTTCAAAAGCAGCTTTTCAACCTGTTCTTTCTCGCGTTTGATTTCAAGCGTGTTGCGTTCGACCATCATCGAATAGCTGTCGATCATCGATTCCAGCTCTTTGATGCGTGTGATGTTCTGGCAAACCAGAACGACTATCTTTTCAGACGCGTTGATCGCCCGATTAAACTCCATGGCAACTGTCATCGTGCGTCGACGTAACTTGAACGATGCCTCAGTTGTGTGGCGCCCTCCGTCGTTTATCGCACTGGTTAGCGCCTCGATATCAAGCGCTGGGAAAAGATCACCCAGTTTCGCTGCGGGATCTTCTTCGCCAAACCATTCAACGAAAGTATCGTTCTTGAAACGAAGAGCCAATGTTTCAAGATCAACCAGAGCGACACCAACACCGATTGCCCGAAGCAACTGTTCATTAATTGCCTCAATCGACATTTGCTGTCCTAACAATCAAGGGGCGTCGTTCCTCAAAGGCAGCCAGAACTGTTTCTATGTCTTCACGCGCAATACTGAATTCCGTCAATGTTTCATCAACAAGTTCTTTCAGCTTGTCAAAATGCAAATCGTTGATGATCAGATGTACATGCGCGCGCTCAATATGTGTGTCAGAAAAGGTTGCGGGCCCCCCCATAATCGCAGAGATAAATTTTGTCTGGTGGTCGATCAGTTTTGGCAGTTCAACATCATCAAAGAAAGGACCGATATCATCGTCATCTAAAAATCTGTCATAGAGCGACAGAACAATCCTGCTGATTGCAGAAAAGCCGCCGTATTTTTCAAATAAAGTTTGTTCCAAAATATCCTGTCCCCACTAGGATTTGAGACGGCCTTGACTGCGCTAAGCCGCAATCAGGATCTCGTTCTTTGCATCCTGCCACCCAAAATCCACTTGTTCAAGAAATTCACCAATCATCGGGTCGGTCAGATGCGGGTCAGTCATCGGCAACATATGCCCGGCATCCGTGACTACTTCATGTCTAATGAACGGCAATGACTGCTGAAGTGTCTCGGAAATCATGCGCATTTCAGACGGGGAATTCGCTCCGGTTACATTTAAAACAGGGCATACAACACCGGCTGCATCCAGATCAGTAAACTTGTCCATCACCAGCGCTGAAAAATCATCCTGAATTTGCGCAGCACAGGTCGCGAGCTTTTGACGCAACGATAAACTGGTGCGGCCCCACGACCCTTCGCCATTCCAGAAATCCAGAAAAATGCGCATAGCACTCCAAGCATCGCCTTCTTCAAGTGCGCTCTGGGACGAGCGGGCGGCGCACACAAATTGTTTGGTTTTCGCACTCAGAACGCCATGCTTTGCCCAGACCAGATTGAAAACCGCCGGCTCGATCATGGTCAGGCTGCGCACCTTTCCCGGATGCATTCTTGCTGCCTTAAGCGCGACCGCCGCTCCAAAGGAATGGCCAACCAAATGTACCGGCTCGTCGTAATGGTCGAAGACCGGCTCCAGCAATCTTACAATTTCTTCAAGCGTCTTAACACGGTTTCCGCCAACGTCTTTTGAACGTCCGTATCCCGGCAAGTCCGGACAGATAACGCGAAAACGCCCATTGAGATACTCTGTCAGACTGCGCCATTGCTTTGAATTGCTCGCAGACCCGTGCAGCAGAACAACGGGTGTTCCTTCACCGCTTTCGGTAAAGCTGATCTCTGGCTTCGGTGTGAACATAAAAGTCATCTGAGCAATCCTTTCTGAACGTCATTTTCTTTGTCTGACGCCCTGTTAAAGATTGCGTGTTTCAGCCTGATGTCCCGAAACACCCGAATTTGTTTCAAGTGTTTCATGGGGTGTTTTTGTTTGCGGAATGCACACCTTAAAACGCTATTAACGGCCTGATTTTCGGTGAACCCTATGCTGCGACACGAGGGCTCGGATATTTCTCTGCCATCCAGTCTTGCTCTTGTTTCATTACGTCATTGAGACGTAAGTGCATCTGCTGCAATTCAGGCAACGACCAACGCAAGCTGGCAATCTGATCGGTGACCGAAAACAGATCAGCCGAAAGAGAGTCTCGGACACGCTGATACTCTGCCAGCGCTTCTACAGTTCCTTGACCAACTGCTGAGGAGAGGGTTTCGGCATCCCGCAACGCATCGGTAATCCCATGTGCGGTGATTGGATCTTTGAAATATCCAGCATCGCCAACCAATGCCCAGCCCTGTCCCCACGACCTTCGGAAATGGCCTTTTTGCCCAACAAACGATATTGGCTTTGAACATAGGTGCGCCGCTCCGATTACCTCGCCAAATTCTGGATCCATTTCCGCAGCAATGAACGCAATCTGCTTCGCAACGTTTTCGCCGCGCACCTGATTCAGAAACCTTGCGCGATGCAGCCCGACAAAGACACAATGCTGGTCATTGTTTGTCGGAATTTTTCCAGCGCCCAAACCCTGCGAATATAGCCAGTGAGAACCTTGATCTTCGATCCCCTCATAGTATGCGTAGGCGCATGAGATGGCATTTTCCGACAGGCGTTCGGTTTGTGCTTCGACACGCCGCGCAACAGTCGAGCGCCGCCCGTCCGCACCAATAACGATGTCTGCAGATACTTGATGTGTTTCAAAGTGGTGCGCATTCAGAATTGCGCCAGCCACGCGCCCTTGGTCATTCCGGATCACATCACGAAACGAGACCCCATAGCGAATGTCGACCCCTGCCTCTCTGGCCGCATTGACAAGCGCACTGTCCAAAACGGTTCTGCGAGGTGCGTAAAGCGCATCAACACCGTGGGACGGTTTCAGATTCAGCGGAATTACCTCTGATCCATACTGGAACGTCGTTGTGCGAATTGCCGGTGTTCCCGACGCAATGATTCGGTCCAGCACACCCCAGCGGTTAAGCTGCATAACTGCACCGCGCATCAGCGCATGGGTCGACATTGTATCCGTGCCGGGACTTGCCCAGTCAACAAGAAGAACACGCGCACCCTTGCGTGCCAGCAACATTGCCGTCGCGGCCCCGGAACAGCGTGCACCGACAATGATTGCATCATAGTGCGGCAAGTATGGGCTAAGATGTTTCATCGTTTTATCCTTTCAGGCTGCACGGGTGGATCTGAGACCCAGATGCGCCGCGACAAATTGCGAGATTTCATGTGCATCAGCACCAACCCCATCAATGAAGGTCGAATTGCGCCGGCGCATAAACGGAAGTCCCATGGTGAAGAGGCCGGGTGCCGAGGTGACACCGCCTGCCTGATCAATTTCACCCTTAGCGGTTTTCACAGGGACGTTCAGCCAAGGGTATTCACGTTTGTAACCCGTTGCCCAAATGATCGTTTTGATCCCGCGCTCAGCAAGGTTGATAAGGCTTTCATCATTACTGATTTTGATTGGATTAATCGTTGGTTCCACGGGTGCATCAATACCAATCTCTTCGATGTATTTATCAATGCGGCTTAGCAACCTTTTCTGACGCACTTCGGCAGAGTCAATTGATGCTGAGAGCGTGTTCGACAGGAAGACCCGGCGACCGCTCGTACTCGTGATCCGTCCGACAACACGCGCGCCACGAAGTGCGATTGAACCCAAATCAAGATTACGATTCACAGGGCCGCCAACCAACTGAAAGGACGGATGATTCAGCACTGATTGCAGTGAGGCCTGAGAATCTCGTGACTCACTAAGAACACCACATTTGTCTAGCCAATACATGATATCGCGCCCTCGGTACCGACGTGGGGTCCGGACGTGGCTGCCTGCTGCCAAGGTTACATCGCACCCGACGCGCAGCAGTTCGTCTGCCAGTTGGATACCGGTTGCAGACGCGCCAACAACAAGTATCCCGCTGTGCGAAATATTGCTGATATCGTCTAGGCGATCCGGGGTGATCTGGCGAATTGATGAATGGATGTAACGTGCAAATTTGGGAATCAGAGGTTTGTCGCAGGCACCGGTCGCAATAATCACAGACTTTGCCATCCAGAACGCGGTGTCAGTTATAACTCTGTATCCATTTTCAGAAAGCGATACCGAGCGCACCTCGGTATTACACTGAACGGGTGCGGCAAAGTCATCGCTGTAATCAGAAAGGAGCTGAACAACATCGTCTTTGTGCATGAAGCCGTCAGGATCAGCGCCAGAATAAGACCATGACGGAAGTCTCGTCATCCAGTTCGGCGTCAAAAGATGAAGGTTCTTCCGGCGTTCTGTTCGCCACCTTTGAGCGATCCCGCCGCGCTCAAACACGACGTGATCTATGCCCAGATCAGTCAGGCCACGACTTGTCGCAAGCCCCGCCTGGCCAGCTCCGATAATGATGACATCTGTTTTGCGTATCACGAGATTTGTCCTGTTAAGTTTGAGGTGGAATAGTTCAGCCCGAGGTGGGCCAGGCGCAGAAATCACCCAAAAAATCGCGCACCAACTGCTTTGGGTTCGGCGTGATGATCTTTGCGGTTTTCGCTGACCGTGAAACTGCATTCATTTCATTGGCGGCGTTATCGTTGCTTTTTGTAAAACGTGACATTCGGATTCCTTTCAAAATTTCAAACGATCCAACCGTCTGTCTTGGATGGTAAATCGTTGGCATGGAGAGTGCGGATTTGGCCCTTTTGCGCAGTTTGTTCCTGACAGAACCAAAGTCGGCCGGGGTGGGTTTTGCGAACACTTGCAGTGTCATATCGGGTTTCCCTTTATAGAAGGGCGGACACATCAGTGCGCCCGCCCGGCTAGAGTCATGCAGCAATGTCAACGTTGACTTTGACGCCATTGGTCAGCACGTCGAGCACAGCCGAACGGGCCATGGATTGCTCTACAATTTGCTGAAGCTTTTCAGATGGTGCGTCGCCTGCGATTTTGAAGCTGGCACGAATGTTGTTGAAACCGTTGCGCGCTTCATCATTCAGGCCAAGAATGCCCTGCATATCCATGTCGCCTTCGACCGTTGTTTCAACGGATGTCAGTTTGACCTGACGGGCTGACGCAATGTTGCCGATACCGGCTGTAATGCATGCTGCCAGTGCTGAAAGAAGATACTCCACCGGAGCAGGTGCCGCGTCACCGCCACACAAAACGCTTGGGTGATCGCCTTCGACAACGAAATCTTCAACGCGTGTGTGGTCTCCGCCAGCACCGCTAAAGCCGTTGATGCGTGCCTGGCTGCGCGTACCGGTCAGCCATTTTGAGTTTGCGCGGAAGGTAAATTGAGCAAGCTCAGGCTGTGCGCCAACTGCGCCGATCGTGGCCAGTAGTGTTGGTACATCAACGCCGTTGATTGCGACTTTTTCAGGTTTTTCCATAACTGCTGTGTTCATGATTTTCGTATCCTTGGGTTTCTGTTTCAGGGTTAGCCTTGAGGGCTGTTAAAACCAAAGACAGCAGGGGCTTAGGGAGGTTGGCCATGCCGCTTCGGTTATGACGCTGTTCTAGACCTCGGATGTTTCACTTTGTGATCGCTAAAATAGCTTTTGTGTTTCATGTGTTTCAGCAATGTTTGCCGCAAGTTACAATCTGACAAATAATTGATTTAAAACAAAAAACCCGCCAGTTCACGCTGGCGGGTTTAGGTAGATGCTTAAGAAAGGCAATCCGTGAGTGGTGGCGTTCTCAGCTCTTATTTTTTGTCCAGTTTTTTCGCATTTGATCTGCGAGAGCGTGACACTATCAGGACCACTTTGTTGGCTGATTACTGAGATGCAAAAAACCTTCCGGCTTCTTCAAATTACAACTCGAAGGAAGCGCTGGCTATCCGCGTTTAGCAGCTAGTAGAAGCGCATCGATTGCATCGGATTCACCTTGAACATGAGGAAACTGTTTCACCTTGGGTGCAACCATTTTGGCAGGAAAGAATAGGCATTTTCTTTCATCGCCTGATTGAAAATCACCCCATTCGCGTCCAATCGCTGTTTCAGGCTACCGTCATTAAACGCATCAAACGTTTCAGTGGCACCACCGATATGCTGGCCACCAACAAATATCTGCGGAATGGTGGGCGAACCCGTTATATCACGCAAAGCAGCGCGAATATCGGCCCCAAGATTATCTTTCTGGTAAACTGTTGAATCCAGATCGATGCTCTCATATTCAATACCAGCTTCCGCAAACATCTTGCGGACCGACCAGCAGAATTCACACCATTCAAGCGCAAATACAACAACTGATTTTTCGCTGACGATTCGTTCTACATAAGCGATTGCTTCGGGTTTGGCTGGTGCAGTTGGCGCAACGGCAGCGGGCGCTGAAGACACGTCAAACCGAATTCCTGGCGTTGACATCGAAAGTTCCATTTCTTCGTCCGTCATTTCCGATGGAACGTCTTCGAACAATGGAGTCGAGAGATACCTCTCTCCGGTATCAGGTAACATTGCCAAAATCTTCGTCCCTTTTGGCGCTGTTCGCGCGACCTCAAGGGCTGCGGCAAAAGTTGCACCGCCGCTTGTGCCACAGAATATACCTTCTTTCTGCGCAAGCGCCTTTGCCATGTCCATGGCATCACTTCCGGCGACGGCTTCGAACCGGTCGATATGGCCGCTTTCCAGCACATCATTAGCGAGCGACGAAATAAAGTCTGGCGACCATCCCTGCATCAAATGCGGGCGAAACCCAGGGTGACTTTCGGCAGCACTGCCATCTGCGTTGAACGCCTGCACGACACCGCTTGCAAGAAGAGGGACATTGTCAGGTTCCGCAGCAACGATTTTCGTTCTTGGGCTGCGATCTTTCAGAACGCGCGCAACACCTTTCAAGGTACCGCCTGTTCCAAACCCAGTAACCCAGTAATCAAGCCCGTCATCTCCGAAATCGTTCAGAATTTCCTGAGCGGTCGTGTTGCTGTGGATATCTGCGTTTGCGGGGTTCTCGAACTGACGGGACTGGAACCAACCATGTGCTTCAGCAAGTTCGCGCGCCTTGGCAACCATACCGGTGCCTTTTTCAGCAGCGGGCGTCAGAACAACTTTGGCACCCAGAAACCGCATTAGCTTGCGCCGCTCAACACTGAAACTTTCAGCCATTGTTATAACCAGCGGATATCCCTTTTGTGCACAGACCATGGCAAGGCCAATGCCGGTGTTTCCGCTTGTCGCCTCAACCACAGTTTGGCCGGGCTTTAGGGTTCCGTCTTTTTCAGCAGCCTCAATTATGCCAATGGCCAGGCGGTCTTTGACAGATCCCATAGGGTTGAATGCTTCGAGTTTGACGAATATTCCCACCCCATCAGGTGCTAGCTTGTTGATGCGGACGACTGGTGTATTTCCGATCGTATCAAGTATGGAGTTGCGAATGCTATTCATGACGGGCCCTTCTTTGTTATTTGTTTAACCGCTTAAAAATTGTCTTACCGTAACCCCAGCCGATTGGTCGCGTCGTACCAATTGCTAAAGACTTTAGGTTCTACTGGTGTGTGCGCGCTTTCAAATCCGGTTCCGTATTTGGGCGTTTTGCGCTGAACGTATGTTTTGGTTTTCATTGGTCTATCCTCTTTCATTTGGGTGGTTGATGATCGAGCGGGGTCGATCACCAAAGCTGCGTTTTCATAAGGTGCTCAAGCACGGCACGGCTTTCGCGGCCCATGGGGTCAGCGCGGCCATAGCCAATGTCTTTCAGGATGCGGTCGTCCAATGCGCCAAGGCTACGCCGTGCCGCATAGCGGCGTTCTGTAACTGTTGAACCGTTGCGTTTTGGTTTTCTTGCGAGTGCAGCGCCTATAACTGCTACAATCGCTTGTGTAGATGAGTGCATCGTTTTCGTGTTCACTGTCTTATCCTTAAGTCTAATGATTAATGTTTGCGTTTGTTGATCCCGGGATCTCCGCGACCTTTGACAACGCTTATTTGCCAGTCCCGTGTTGCAGTCTCATGTCGTGCTTCACGGTTTTGTGTTTCAATTGGGAAAACTTAGATTTGTGGGGGTTTCGAAGATAAACCCAATTACTTTCAAAGCTTTAGAGAAAAGCCACGCGTTCTTTCCCGCAGTTCTCTGAAACAATTGAAACAAAAGCCTGCACTCACGAAAACGAAATGAAACAAAGGCTCTTTAGACAGAATTCATGACATCAACTTTGGAAAACCAAACACCAGATACAGCAGAGGTTCTGCGTGATGCTGTCGAAGCGCTTTCAGAAGGCATAGCGGTATTTGACGCGAACCTGCGGCTTATTACCTGTAATCAGCGCTATCTGGAGATGTTTCCGTTGATACGAGAGCTTATTGTTCCGGGCGCTCATTCAGATGACTTGTTGCGAGCCGGCGTTGAACGGAGCCAGTTTGCGGCCGCCCTGAACGACCCCAAAGGTTGGCTGGACAAAGCCTACAAGTACAGGCTTGATTTTGACCGAGAGTTCGAGATCGAATTCACCGACGGTGCGATTTATCAGGTCCGCTTTAAGCCAACGCGATCTGGCGGCTATGTCGTTTCACGAAGCGATATTACGGAAAGCCGCCGCACCGAAGCAATGGTTCGCGATAGGGAAACATTGCTGGCAACCGTTCTGGATACATCGCCAGTTTCCGTTGTTATGGCGCGGATTGAAGATGGTAAAATCATTTATCGTTCCAAAGAAGCTGCCGCCAATTTTGGGCAAACAACGTTTGCTCATGAACACTATACATCCCCGGAAGAGCGGGAAAAATATGTTGCCTTGCTCACTCAGAAAAAGCGGGTCGACGGCTATCAGATGACAAGTGTCCGCGCCAACGGAAGCACCTACACCTCGTCTTGCTCTGGTCGAATTGTCGAATATGGCGGTGAACTATGCGCTGTTTCGGCGCTCACAGATTTGACTGAACAGCTCGAAAAAGACGCGTTGATCCGGCACGTTTTGGAAGCTTGCCCAATCCCCATTCAAATGAGCAAGGCAGATACGAGCGAGGTGCTGTTCTGTAGCCCGGAAACTGTTGCTCTCTTTGGGGATGCCCCAAGCTCCAAATCCTTTTACGTCGACCCTAAAGCACGAGAGTTATACGTTGATACACTTCGGAAAGACGGGGTGGTCCGGGACTATAAGGCCGAGTTTTACGATCGTCACGGAACGCGGTTTTGGGGCGCAGTCTTCGCACAAATGATCCGATACAATGGGGATGATGTGATCGTCTCGCATACGCGCGACATGACCGAACAACTAAAGATCGAGGACGAGCTGATCAGCCAGCGCGAGTTGCTGCACCAGAACGAGAAAATGTCTGCCTTAGGTGAGCTCTTGGCCGGTGTTGCGCATGAATTGAACAATCCACTTTCTGTTGTTGTGGGGCACTCGCTTATGTTGCGCGAAGATGCGCAGGACCCTGAAATCTTACGACAGGTTGAAAAAATTAGTAATGCCGCGGAACGATGCACAAAGATCGTAAGAACATTTTTGACGATGGCGCGGCAACAACCGGCAAAGTCCGAAGAAATAGAAGTCAACGAAATTGTCCAGACCGCAGTAGATGTAGCCCGATACGGTGATTTTGGAAGTACAATCAAAATGGAATATGATCTGGCTCAAAATCTGCCACCGATATGCGCTGACAGCGACCAGATCACCCAAGTTATTTTGAATCTGATAATAAACGCAGAACAGGCCATCAGAAGCGAAGGCAAAGGAGACAAAATTGTCGTAAAGACAAGCCAGGGAGCATCTGAACAAACGGTGGAGATCGAGGTGAAAGACAATGGCCCGGGCATCCCGGCCAAGTTCCAGAACCGTATCTTTGAACCGTTCTTCACAACCAAAGACGTTGGCGAAGGTACGGGCATTGGCCTGTCGCTATGTCACAGAGTAATTCGATCACACGGTGGGCAAATAATGTTGGACGGGAATTACAAGGAAGGCACGCTTTTTCGGATCTCATTGCCGGCTAAGCCAGCTGGGGATGGCGCATGTACAAGCGTACCAGAGGTTGAAACATCGCAGGGTTCGCTACGTATTCTCATTGTCGATGACGAAGAAGATGTCGCCGAATTAAATGCAGAAATATTGGGCAGAGCAGGATTCGGCGTAGACGTTGCGAATATTGGCGGCGACGCAATCAGCAAGCTCAGGCAGAGTAGATATGACCTGATACTCAGCGACCTGAACATGCCTGGCATCGACGGGCGCGGTTTCTTTGAGACAATAACAAAGGATTTTCCCGAGATGGCCCAGCGCATAGGATTTGTAACCGGCGACACTATGGGCCGCGCATCCCAGGGTTTCTTAAAAGAAGCAAACCGTCCATATCTAGAAAAACCCGTGTCCCCAAAGGAACTTCGTGCCTTTGTTTCGGAAATCATCGCCACAGCGGAGGCTAAAGAATGACCGAGCCAAAAACGACCGTTCTGGTGTGCGACGATGAACGCGATGTACGCGAGATGTTGCAGGAGTACCTTCAAAGACGTGGGTTTCGCGTTGTCACCTCTGGCAATGCCGAAGAACTGCGCGATGTGTTGGAAAAGGACAAGATCGACCTCATTCTGCTCGACATAAACATGCCGGGCGAGGACGGCTTGACAGCGTTACGCAACCTCCGCTCGAGCAACCCTGTACCCGTTGTAATGCTAACTGCGGCCGGCGAAGTCGTAGACAGAATTCTTGGTCTCGAAATGGGCGCCGATGACTATCTGGGCAAGCCCGTAGACCTGCGTGAGCTCGAGGCACGGATAAAGGCAGTTCTTCGGCGTAAATCTGAACCTGTGGTTCATACAACAGACGCTATCAAAACACCCAAAACCGCGCAATTCGGGAAGTTCACGCTGGATCTCGAAGCAGCCAAACTCCTTGATGACGACGGCAGCGAACTTCCGCTAACCGCTATGGAATTTAATCTTTTGAAGGTCTTTGCTGAAAACAAGCGCCGCGTCTTAAACCGGGATCAAATTCTCGAACAGGCGCACGACAGATCGTGGGATCCGTTTGACCGAAGCATCGATATACGGATTTCGCGGCTACGTCGAAAGATTGAAGCAAACCCCCAGAAACCGCTCATTATTAGAACTGTGCGAGGGATCGGTTACATATACGATCCGGACTGATAGCTTTAGGCATAGGCCTAACAAAGACGGACTTACAGGAAATCGAACAATACCGGGGTTCTTTTCCTGCTATGGGCAAATGAATTTTACACCTGGCATTCTGGAAATTCTTTCAATGTCATCTTCGTACATTTCAGTGATCTTTTCGACCAGGCTATCGGTCCAGCCCGGCAAATCAATCTCTTCTTCAACCGCGTCACTGACTCCAAATTTCTCTAGAAAAATTCCTCTGACTTGGCGGCGTTGCAGTTCATTAAGTTCCGATTTTTCGTCAAGGTATTGCTTGAGTTTTAGGAACGCATTCTCAGGAATTAGATTTTGAATTACATCCAGTTCACCCAAAAACCTCGTATCCGCTGCCAGCCCGGTAAATTTTGCTAGGACAGAAGGCCAGATAATTGGGGTATCTTCATTGCACCAAACGGTAATCGGACAATCAGGGTTGGCGCGCTGGATACGCGACACAACGTCAGACCAGCAAACAGAATTTAGATCTGTGTCGCCGATAAAATCGTCATACTCTCTTGAAGTTTGTGCCGAGAATGCGCAGGGAATAAGGGTCGCCGGATTCACAATTGCCAGAAAAAACTCACACGGATTATCCGGGAAAAGGTTGCGCAGGGCGGTCGTTTTGGGGCCTGCGTTTTTGAATAAAATACCCTTATTGAGCATCCATGACGATACGCCTAAAAATTTGCTGTCGGAAAAAACCAAACGATCAAGATTTTGGTTTTCGGTGAGTGTAGCAAAGTTTTTTTCCTGAAGGCTGGCAGGCGCCATTTCACCTGACAACTCCAAGAGCATATCGTTCAGGCGTTTCCGGTATCGCCGCTGGCGCTGTGGTAAAATACCGTTCTTCGTAAGCAGTTCAGAATCTTTTTTCAGAGAACGCGTCAGCTGGTCATTGTCTGTATGCGGAGCACCCAAATGGTAAACCATTGGAACGTCATTCCGTATTGCGGAACCCTCTTGAATTGGCGCTAATTCGGCTAGTGTCATTTTGATACTTTCCTCAAAAAAGGCACAATCGGTAAGAAAAGGCCCAGGCTCTGGCTCAAAATGGCAAAACTTAAAGGTCCTAATTAAGCGAAAGAACGAAAAAATTGTGTCAGCGTTAAAATCTAGGGTGCTAAATTGAACACTTCAAATAAAAGTAACGTGAATGCTTTGTTTGGAAAATTGCATAAAACCGCTTTAAAGCTTCCTTACCTTCGCCCATTCGGAGATGCTCAAAATTTTGCTCTACGCCTGCCTCCATCAGGAACGACAATATTGTGTCATTCTGGTCAGATTTTGCTACGCGTTTATGCCATTTCGCATTGGGCTTTTAGATCTGAAAAACCTTTAAGGTTACACTTAACCACCAACGTCTTTAATCTAGGCAACCATCAACCTTGCCAGTCGTCGAACCCTGTTTCAAATGAAACGATTTCGCAAGAAAAAAGCCGCTCAAACGAGCGGCTTTTCATACCTCTGGTTGCTGTCACAAAATCAGTAACGTCCGCTTCTGATCTTGTTGTAGATCATATCCGCATCAGCACGAACCAAACCGATATCTTCCAGCTGAGAATCTGAAAGGTTGGCCAGTGCGCCTCTTGTTTGACGCGCTGCTTTCCACGAAGCAAAAGCTTCGGCTGCATTTTCGATCGCGTGTACCAAACGGAAAGTCGTGATTGCTCCGAAAGGCACAGAACGTGTGGCTGTTGTGATAGACATTTTGCGCTTCCTTGCTTAAAAACCTTGCCGATCCATTGTCGGCTGATGAGCGTCACCTAGTCGGCTCGAATTTGATTTACAATGTGGTTTTCTGCATTGCAGAAATGCAATTTCTGCATAGGTACCAAGGCGCACTGGATTGCGCGCCTCTTTTACATAAACCTTTTAGACCCCATGAGTTGCGTGTTGGGGCATTTTTGATATAGGCAAGTTAAGCACCGCGCACTTGAAATTAAGGGATCGCAATGACAAATCATTTGTACAAAAACGACTTGCCTGATGGGCTCGACCTTGGGCCAGTTGTTGCAATTGACTGCGAAACTATGGGGCTTAACCCACACCGAGACCGGCTGTGTGTTGTGCAGCTTTCAGGCGGTGACGGAATAGCCCACCTTGTACAGGTGGAGAAAGGCCAAACCGAAGCACCCAACCTCTGCAAAATGCTGACAGATCCTGATGTTTTGAAATTGTTTCATTTCGGACGCTTTGATATCGCGGCTTTGTTCAACACTTTTGGTGCGGTCACGGCACCTGTCTACTGCACAAAAATTGCTTCCAAGCTGATCCGCACCTATACGGACCGCCATGGCCTGAAGTTCCTGCTTCAGGAATTGCTGAGTGTTGATATTTCAAAACATCAACAGATGAGCGATTGGGGGGCAATCACGCTGACCTCGGCGCAAATCGCGTATGCCGCCTCTGACGTTTTGTATTTACACAAACTGCGCGAAGAGTTGAATGAACTGCTTGTCCGTGAGGGCCGAGCAGAGCTTGCGCAGGCTTGTTTTGACTTTTTGCCAACACGCGCTCTTCTGGATCTCGAAGGTTGGCCAGACATAGATATCTTTGCGCATTAACCTGAGCCGAGTGACTATATAGACCAAACATAAGCTGAACGTCGCTGACACTGTAGCCAGCAATTTAGTGTCCGAAAAATTGCATGAACAGAATGTTAGCCTGGGGGAAACCCGATTAAAGCGCTTTAGGAAAGGAACAAATCTTTGCTTTGTATTGGTTCGATCATCCCTGAGCCTCGGCTGTATAGCGCGGGATCGCTCTGACGATGGCGATCTATGACAACGCCTATTCACGTTTTATCGCTTGGCTCAAGATAATTTTGCCCCTCGTCGCACTTGGGTTGCTCTCAACATTGTTCCTGTTTTCGAGTAGCATTGATCCTAGCCAAACCATCCCCTACGCGGACGTTGATATAGACGAACTTGTAAGAGAACAGCGGATTACTTCACCAAATTATACAGGCATGACAGACGATGGAACCGCCGTATCCTTCTTTGCAGAAAGCGCACGACCTGATCCGGACAATCCGAATTTGCTGACAGCCGTTGCTTTGAAAGCGAAAATCGAAGCGCCTTCTGGCTTGCAAGTTGATATCTCCTCCGAAGGTGGTTCGATCAACAGCACACAACGACAGTCTGTTTTGTCTGGAAACGTCGAGGTTGAAACCTCATCTGGTTACGAAATTTTCACAGAAAGACTGACGGCTGCGCTCGATGGAAGCTTGCTGGAAACAGATCGTGACGTGCATGCACAAGGCCCGCTTGGCATGATTGAAGCAGGTAAGATGGTTCTTGAACTGGAAGATGCGGATTCCGACACCTATCTTCTTGTCTTCAAGGGCGGGGTGAAACTAGTATACACACCATAAGAATAAGGGAACGATATGCTGAATTTGTTGCGCACCGCTTTGATCGCCATTGCCTTGTCTGGTGTTTCCATGGCAGCAAAAGCTCAGAGCGCACAAGTTGCGTTCGGCGGGCTTCAGCACGACTCCTCTTTACCCGTGGAAGTTGTCGCAGATCAGCTACAAGTTAATCAAACAGACGGCTCCGCAGTTTTCACCGGAAATGTTGTAATTGGACAAGGAACGATGCGACTTTCTGCAGCCGAAGTGCAGGTTGAATACACATCCGCAGAGAGCGGAGCGGCTGGTCGCATCTCCCGGATGCTCGCGAGCGGAGGCGTGGTGTTGGTAAATGGGGGCGAAGCGGCCGAGGCAAACGAAGCAACCTATACGATAGACACCGGAAGCATCGTCATGACGGGCGACGTTGTCATGACGCAGGGGCAAAATGCACTTACCGCCAACAGGATGGTCATAGACCTGAATACGGGAACCGCCAATATGGAAGGGCGCGTGCGTACCATTCTGCAGTCAGGCAGTAACAACTAATGCCCCAGAAACCAGAACTTAAATTATCAGAGGGCGACGCAGGTCTGCGCGTTCTGAACCTTCGAAAAAGCTTTCGCAAAAGACCGGTAATCCGCGACGTAACAATCGAACTTGGCCGCGGAGAAGTGGTGGCGCTTCTTGGGCCAAACGGCTCAGGCAAAACCACGTGTTTCTACGCAATTGCAGGCTTGTTAACGCCGGAAGGCGGGCAGGTTATTATCGACGGGCGGGATGTTACCAGCCTCCCTATGTATCGGCGCGCAAAACTTGGTATCGGATATCTTCCGCAGGAAATGTCGATTTTTCGCGGCATGAGCGTTGAGGACAATATTCTAGCGATTCTCGAAATTGCGGTACCTGATCGGGTGAAACGCCATGAGCGCCTTGAAGAACTGCTTTCCGAGTTTTCGATAAGCCATTTGCGGCGCGCATCCGCCCTGTCACTGTCTGGCGGTGAAAGGCGGCGTGTCGAAATCGCACGATGTCTGGCAGCAGATCCAAAGTACCTTCTGCTCGACGAACCGTTTGCGGGGGTTGATCCAATCGCAGTCGGTGAAATTCGAGGATTAGTCGCAGAACTTAAGAACCGCGGAATCGGGGTTTTGATAACCGATCACAACGTCCGGGAAACGCTCGAAATTGTTGACCGGGCGTATATTCTGCATGACGGCGAAGTTTTGATGAGCGGAACCACTGAAGAAGTCGTTCAAGACGAAAACGTGCGACGCGTTTATCTGGGCCAAAGTTTCCGTATTTCCTAACGCGCACCAGCAATTGGGAAGGTGATGGCACTAAAGCCAAAAATCTCTCTTCGACAGACTCAGCGCTTGTCGCTGACTCCAACATTGCGTCAATCTCTCAATATTCTGGCATTGCCGATGACGGAACTCATCACCGCAATTCACGATGAAGCTGCTGAGAATCCAATGCTCAAATTGGAAACACAGCACGAAGGTACCTTTTCGGGTGGTAGATCAGCTTATGATGTCGCGACTGAGACCGTCGCATCGACAGTATCGTTGGGAGAGTCTTTACACCAACAAATCACATTGATGCGGCTTGACGATGTGGTGCGCAGCATCGCGTTTTACTTGATCGGTGATCTAGATGAAAATGGTTACCTGACGTCGGATATCGACGACACGGTTCAGGCTCTGGGATTGGAACGCTCAATTGTCGAGCGAGCGATTTCAGCAATCCAGTCTTGCGACCCACCCGGCGTCGGAGCAAAAAACCTGACCGAATGCATTTTTCTTCAGATGATTGAAGCTGGTATCGACGATGACAGGGCGCGATTGATAACCAAACATCTGGATCTTATTGCTGCCGAAGACTGGCCTATCTTGCTACGAAAAACCCAGCTTTCGGAAGTGGAAGTCCACGAGCTTGTCACACTGGTTCGAAAGTTAACACCATTCCCGGCAGCAAGGTTTCGGCAGGAAGAACGACCCGTTTCACCGGAGATTCGCATTGAACGCGACGCGTCAGGCCAGCACAGGGTTGCGCTGACATCAGGTATGGTGCCCGAAATAACAATTGATGTCGATTTACTGACCCGGTCAAAGAAAGACCCAGGTGCGCGCGAATTTGCAGCCCGATGCCAAGCGCGTGCGGATTCCTTGATCTCAGCTGTGCGGTTTCGCAATAAAACGCTGCTGCGAATTTCAAATCTGATTGTCAGACATCAACATCCGTTTTTTTCCGGTCGGGCAGATCATCTGATCCCTTTGACCCGGGCGGAAATCGCAGACCAGCTTTCGCTACACGCGTCTACAGTAGGACGGGCGATGGCCGGCAAGTATCTAGAGTGGTCAGGTTTGGTTTACCCCCTGTCTTTCTTTACCTCATCGACCCTCGGAGCAGAGAGCGGGCTACGAACGTCTGCTTACTCTGCGCAACAAATGATTCGGCGCCTGGTAGAGCGTGAAACAGCCGATACAATATTGTCAGATGAAAAAATTGTTAAAAAACTGAACGCTGACGGAGTTGACATTACCCGTCGAACTGTCGCCAAATACAGGGGATGCATGAACATTCCCTCATCGTTCGAGCGACGCCGACAAATGGCCACGCGACGAACGCGCCCGGGCAGCCCGGGCAGCGTCAATTTCGTAAAACAATAACCAATGTGAAAGCATGTCTCAGGCATGCTGCACCATATTGAGTTCAGAAACTTAGGAGGTCTAATGCGGTACCAGATTAGCGGAAAACAGATTGATATCGGTGATGCCCTGCAGACACATGTAAAAACAGAGCTAAATGTCGTGGTCGGGAAATATGCCGAACGGCCGACTGACGCAAATATCATTTTTTCACGCGACGCACATGAGTTTGTTTGTGAGGCAACTGTGCATTTATCGACAGGGCTGACCGCTCAGGCGAAAGCACACGCCACTGAAATCTATTCCGCTTTCGATAAATGCAGCGAAAAAATGGAGAAGCAGTTGCGGCGTTACAAGCGCCGTTTGAAGGACCATCACAAGGATCGTTCACAACCCGTTGAACTCTTTGGCGCTTCCTCGTATATCCTCGCCTCAACGGACAATGCAGAGGATTTAGAACCCGACTCACTCCAGCCTATGATCATTGCTGAAATGGAATCTAAAATTCCGTCGCTCTCAGTGGGCGAAGCGGTCATGCAAATGGAGCTTGCGGGTGCACCACTGCTGGTTTTTCGCAAAGAGGGACAAAGCGGCGTGAATGTTGTATATCGCCGTGACGACGGAAATATCGGCTGGATCGATCCGCAGATTGAGGCATAAACCTGCGACAGCCGGTTAATATAGAAAAGACGCATGGAACTAACGAGCATTCTAAAGCCTGAGGCGGTGAAAATCATCGGTAAGGCGACCAGCAAGAAACGTCTCTTCCAAAGCTTGGGGGAAGTTGTATCTGCTTGTTACGACCTTCGTTCAGATGATTCTGTAGAAGCGCTGCAAGAACGTGAAAACCTTGGCCCGACGGGTGTAGGTCATGGTGTGGCGCTTCCACACGCTCGGATCAAAGGTCTTGATTCTGTGTGTGGTGTTTTCCTGAAGATCGAATCCCCACTTGATTTCGATTCTGTCGACCGTCAGCCAGTCGATTTGGTTTTTGCGCTTTTTGCCCCGTTGGATTCAGGCGTTGACCACCTAAAGGCGTTGGCTCTGGTATCGCGCACAATGCGTGACTCAAACGTTTGTGCAAAATTGCGCGCGAATACCGACTCTGCAACTTTGCATGCAATTCTGACCGAAGCCCCTTCCATACAGGCCGCCTAGGCGTTAGCTCCAGGCTTTGTAACCAAACATCATATAGTCGCGCTGATAGGCTTTACGTACCGCTGCTTCTATTTCTTCATCATAGATGTCTGACAGAACGTAAGGGCTGTCTGGAATAGTCTCTGGCACAGGCGGAGAAGAAATGCCTATCTGTTCGGTCAATTGCCTGAGGCCAAGTTCAAGCTGCTCCTCACGCAAAACCATATCAGGTGCAGAAAACTGACTTATACCGTTTAGGATTTGCGCCTGCGAGGCCCAAACCGGATTTACTCCCATGCTGGTCTGCGATGCCAGGTTGCGTTTCAGAAAGTCGAGAAAAGCCAAGAACGCATCTCGGTGGTGGCGGCGATCATAGGGTTTTCCAGGCGCAGATGCAGGAATGGGTACCTTGAACCCTTTTCTCAGCGTTTCACGAATGTCACCAAATCGACCATCTACAACGTTCAGAATGTAAGAACAGAACACAGAGTGAATGCGCTGAACGGGATGCATTACTACAGTGAAACTTCTGTGTTTTTCGTGCTTTCGCTTCCACTGGCGCAAAGTTTTTTGTGTAAACCCATTTAACAAACTTTGCCCGTCAGTTCCGTCCAGCGCAGTTAACCAGTCAGTGAGACGGTTTTCCATACTTCCGTTTATCGGCGCATAAAGAACCGGGCTTTGCGCGGCTGCGACATAAGTTGGCACAGCAGGCCCCCGTCGGGGCTCGAAATTTGGAACGCGGTTAAGGGAAAAATGATCAATGCGTGTGAGCGCACGCTCCATCTCCTCGAAATTTAGGACCTTGTCCTCTAGTGCAGCCGGATTTTGTTTCTTCAATGCTCGCGAAATAGTCTCTAGCTGATCTTTCTGCCCAAGGTATTGCGCCAAACCATTCAAGACATCGACGTCCATCAAATCTTCATATGCGATGTAAAACGCAGTTTGCCCAGTTCTTTGCAGCCCTTCCAGAATTTCCAACTGAAACTTTCTTTGCTGCTCTAGGTAGTCGTCAAATTCATCCGCATCGAAACGGATTTTAGCGGATTTCAGGTTTTTAACATTCGAAAGTTTCCACTGCCCTGTCTTGCGGACAATTTTCAAGGAAACGTAGCTGTCTATCGGGTTCCGGGTGAGAATGATTTTTGCACAACGCGTGTCAGCCAGACAATGCTTAAAGGCCCGTGAGTCGTGATCATGAAAGAACCGGAATCCGCCCAAACCTTTGGTTCTCTGACGAATGGTCGAAATAAGTTGCAATGGGTCTGCTTCGCGTTGTTCCCGAGTTAATCCAAGAATTTCTGTCTTTTTCGGGTAGCCCATAAAACTGGGATTAAACGCCTCGCCGTAACAATGCAGGCCCGGAAACGCGCTCAGGTTTGTTTCCAAAAGATTAGATCCCGTACGCATTTCTGCGAAAACAACAAAATAGTCAAACGGACCAGACATGTGCCTCTACTTTACCAAATAGGGTTTGCTTAAAACCTGTGGCGTTTGATGCGTTTGGCTTTCAGCTGGGAAATCACCCATGAGGTGCGGATGCATACCCTGATTCTTAAGATTCTGAAGAAATTGTCCAAACCCTGAAAGATCTACCATTTTCGGTGCTTCGGTCAGGCGCCTTGGCCCTCGTTGTCCGATTTCATCAATGATCGATTGAAGTGGCTCCATCGGGGATTCAACAAATTCAGCCATTGTCCAGATTCTCACCCGCGCCTTCGTTGCGGGTGCCCGAAGCACATCCAGGAATTCGCTTTCAATTTTCTGTAATTGTGCGGCGGACTTGCGGATATCGGAAAAGTTTGAATTCGAATGAAACAGCCGAACCGACCAGGCACCAGTCACAACCGAGATCTGCGCGTTCGGATCCCGCGCGATATGAGATGTGATTTTTTGATTGTCGGCTGGCCCAAACTGAAGGCACTGTCGTTCTCCCCGGGTATTCCAGATCAAATTGTTCAAGAAAGAATAAGGATTGTAATCTCTCAAAGCTGCGGAATTGGACAGACAACCCAAATAAATTTCTTGTTTACCCGAAAACTCGACCTCTAGAGGCGCAAAAAGATGCCCGTGAACTTTTGATCCCGTTGTTTTGGCGAGCCACGTTTCAAATCCATCGAACAGATCTGAAAACCCTGCGAACACTGAATAGGGGGCCGACGTTACCCCATTTTCCCTTCCGTAATTTGGGAAACGGCTTTGCATATACAAACCCGGTCTGCCGCGGGTTCGCCGATCCACTGCCTTCGCAAATATCCTGTCAATCTTGCCGGGGTTTGGCTCTGCCCGTCTCTGAACCGCTAGGGAGTCTGTCAGAAAGGTAGCGTACAAACGATTTGCCTGTGGCCAGATTTTCCGAGCCACAAAGCAGTCTGAACGGCGTAAAAGTTGCAAATGGTCGTCATAAAAAATATGCGGTTTGCCCTGAAAATCAAACTTGGACAGCGTTAGCGAACGGCTTTCAATGCTCACCGAATAAAGCCGCGCCAAAGTTTGAAAATAGCTTTCATCCGGTATCCAGACTCGTCTGAAGTAACGTTCGTAAGTTTTACGGTCGGAGCTTTCCAATATGGCAGACAGTGTTTGCCGCGTCAGGCACCACCACTGTGATCCCATATGCGGAACGAGACCCAAAGGAACCCGGCGCTTGTACCCCAGACGCCGTTGCATCCGGACATATCGATCAAAAAGGTAGCGATGTCGTTTCCAGGAAAAAGGGAACCTAAGGGTAAATCGCTCTGAATCCAGCCCGCCTACGGTCCAGGGAACATCCTGTGTTGTCGCGCTTTCGATAAAATCGACACGCGGTCTTGCGGCCAAATAGTCAACCAGTTCTGAAACGGGGCGCAGTGGCATACACGACCCTGACGCAAGATAGACATGCCGAACATCTTCAAAACTCGACAGCATCAACTCGCACGCCGTTTGTGCGGCGCCCACAATTGACCACGTTCCCCATTCACATCTGTGACGCCGGGAAAACTTTAGGTTGGGCAGGTCAGACAGTTCTTCAACAAATGCAGCATAGTCAGGTCTGCTTACGCGTTTGTCGGCATGTATCACAACCGGGCAACCATTGGACGCCCAGTGACGTGCAACTTCGGCAGCCCTATCCAATGCGGTGTGGACCAGCATGACGATACCAACTGTCATCTGCGACCCTTCATGCCCAGTTACCCTTCGACATTAACCCAAGAATTTCGAGTTGCCGCCAGTTAATATGTTTCTCTGACCACTTACACCAAAAGTCAGGGCTCTTGTTCTGAGTGGAGTAATAAGCCTTGTATTCATGACTGTTGGCATAATGTTGCTTCCGTGAAAGCTCTTCTGCTGCCTTTGAGGTGAAGGTGTCCAGAAATTTGGCGTGCATCAGACAGCCAGATGCCTTCTCCCCACCCCATTCGTCGTAAACAAGGTTAAGACCGCGTGGCAGCAACGAATGAGTAGAGCTGGCATAAGTGTAGCTGCGATCCCATTTGACCAGTGGTACCTTGTTCAACGCCGGCGCGCGCTCTGGCTTGTCCGCAAAGAACATACGGGCCCTGGGCCCACCCTGAATCCAGAGGTTTCCATAATCATGATTCTTCTGAATCGTGTAATTTCCACTGTCAAACCAGGATGCTATTTCGAACGGGTCCTGACCAGCGGCGTAGGGAACTGCGTTGATCGGTCCTTTTGGATACATATCCAATAGCATTGCCCCGAACGACTTGACTGAAGATGTATCCAGCCAATCGGTCAGGGCGTGCAAGGAACGTGTGTCGCAAAACGGGTAAACCAAAAACTCATCTACATCGACAACCAGCGTCCAACGGCCATGGCCATATCTTCTTTGCAGCCAGTTTAGCCAATCCACTCCAAATCTGGATTTTTTATAACTGTCGCGTGTTGTCCAAAGTGAAACATCAGTTTGACCAGCAAGATACTCCCGGCCGCCATCGTCACTGTCGTTATCAACAAAAAGGAAATGATCTACACCAAGATCGCGGTAATACTTCATAAAAAAGGGAAGTCGAATACCTTCGTTTCGAAAGGTTGAAAAGCAAAGGATATCGTTCGCCTTTATAGACTTTGTCCTGTCCACAACTGAGCGAAGTTCCCGGCGTTTAAACAACGCACGCGCGCGCATTCGTCTTCGCCTGACACCCATCCTGTATGAGTCTAACAAGCCCAAGCGTTATCCTTTCGCTTTTTCGTGGCCACCACTCACTGCCTACACTGTTTTGCTTAACTTACCCTTTTCGCATACGGCGTCAGCATCTTGTTTTATCTACAAACCCCAATTGGCGCAGAGTAAGCTGCTCAATCCCATAATTTTGACGATAAACTCTAGCTATCTAAAGGTAAACAGCGCAAAGAAATTTGGCAAAAGTCAGCTTTGGTTTTATGCAACAAAAGCAGAGCCTTCTCAGCGCCAATCCCCTTGTGACATGAGTCGGAGTTCTACAAGCTGGTGCCAATCCCGGTATGCATAGGAGTCTCTGTCCCAAAAGTTCGGGTTTTCAGACAGGCTTTCATAGTAAGCATCGTACAAATCGCTATTCGCAAAATGTTCCCTCCGTCTTCTTTCTTCCCGGGATTTTTCAGCGACGATATGCAAAAATTTCGTGTGCAACAGAACGCCTGTAACCTTTTCAACACCATCCTCGTCATAAACATGGTTCAACCTGCGCGGCAAAATTGAATGTGTGGAGTTAACATACGCATACCGGCGGCTCCATTTCACCAGCGGTATCTTGTTTAATGTCGGGGCGCGTTCTGGACTATCCTTAAAGAAATGTCTGAACCTGACACCGCCCTGAAGCCACAAGCACTGCAAATCTGACTTGCGCTGCACAACGTAATTAAAGGCGTCAAACCAAGCCAGTATAGCAAAAGGGTCATCACCTGCCTTATAGATATTGGCGTTCAATTTCCCCTTTGGATACATATCGATCATTGTTGCCCCAAATGACCGCCGGTTCGTTTCGTCCAACCACTTTGTCAGCTGACTTAGAGGCCGTGTATCACAATGCGGGTAAACCAGAATTTCATCGGCATCGACCGTCAAACACCAATGATCGTGGCCGTATTTAATCTGAAGCCAGGTCAGCCAATCAACACCGAACCTTGCCAGTTTGTAGCTATGGTCAGTTGACCAGAGTGAAACATCCGGCTGTGCCTTTAGGTATTCTGTTGTGCCGTCGCTGCTGTTGTTGTCAACAAACAAGAAATGCTGCACCCCAAGCTTTCGGTAATACTCAAGAAAATAGGGAAGGCGGACAATCTCGTCACGCACGGTCGAAAGCGCCAAAATGTTCTTTGGGCGAATCTGACCCGTTCGATCAACTAAGACCTTGAGTTGACGCCTTTTCCGATATGCACGAAATAAAAACTTGCGCCGTCTCCAGCGAAGTTTTCCTGCGGTCAAAAGTGCACGCATTCGATTCATGATATGTTTATGCACAAATAGGCACTCGGCGTCTTGCGCTTAGTTCAGCGGTCATAGTGCCCATTTTGGTGCCATCGCCAGGCGTCTGCAATCATCATCTCAAGGGTTGAGCGTGAAGGTTTCCACCCAAGTTCGCGGTCAGCACGGACACTTCCGGAAACCAGCTTCGTGCAATCCCCGGGGCGGCGCGGCCCTTCGGTAAAGGGAACGGCCCGGTTGGTGACTGCGCGGCTGTGTTCAATGACTTCGCGCACTGAGAAACCCGTTCCTGAACCAAGGTTGAAAATTCGATTACCTTTTCCATTTTCGAGCCATTTTAGACCCAAAATATGCGCATCTACCAAATCCATCACATGCACATAGTCCCGGATACAAGTGCCGTCTGGTGTGTCATAGTCGGTGCCGAAAATTGTCAGCGCATCGCGCTTTCCGTCAATCGCATCAAGCATCAGCGGAACAAGATGCGTCTCGGGCTGATGGAACTCACCAATTTCTGCCTCTGGGTCCGCCCCAGCGACATTGAAATAGCGAAAAATCACGTGGTTCAGACCGTGACTGGCGTTAAAATTTTCAAGAATGTCCTCAATCGCGCGCTTTGATGCACCATATGCGTTGATTGGAACCTGTGGGCAATCTTCGTCCAGCAAAACGTTGTCGTGTTCGCCGTAGGTCGCGCAGGTTGAGGAAAATACAAAATTCTGACACTCCGCTTCAACCGTTGCTTCAATCAGAACAAGCGAACCCACGACATTGTTGTGCCAATATCGCCCCGGGTCCTGCATGCTTTCGCCGACCTGTGACAGCGCTGCAAAATGCATGACAGCGATGGGGCTGTATCTTTCGAAAACTTCATCAAGACGTGCACGGTCTTGCAGGTCGCCTTGTTCAAGCGGGCCAAATTTCACTGCGTCCGCCCAGCCGGTTACAAGGTTGTCATAGGTTACCGGCGTATAGCCAGCCGCCCTAAGCGCCTTACAAGCGTGCGAGCCGATGTACCCCGCACCGCCAGTCACCAACACATGTGTCACGAAATGCCTACCTGTCGTGTTTACTGAGCCGCTTTTTGATGCGCTATCATTTGATTCAGGAACAGCGAAAGTTCGCTGCCAAGGTCAGGCCTCGCCAACCCAAAAGCCACGGTCGCCTGCAAAAAGCCAGCTTTAGAGCCGCAATCGAACCGCTGACCAGAAAACCGGTATCCAAAAACATCACGGTCATTGCTGATCTCTGCAGCAATCGCGTCGGTCAACTGAATCTCTCCGCCAGCACCGCTTTTCATTTTATTGATATTTTGCAGCACATTAGGTGTTAAGATATAGCGGCCGATTACCGCCAGGTTTGAAGGGGCTTTTTCGGCTTCTGGTTTTTCGACCATGCCTTGAACCGACACCATCGAACCCATGTCTTTCTTTATGTCGAGCACGCCATATGCTGACGCTTTCTCGGGCGGTACTTCCATGGCTGCAACCATACAGCCACCGGTTTCCTGATACGCCTCTGTCATTTGTTGTAAGCACGGTTTTTCCGCCGCGATAACATCATCTGGCAAAATCACAGCAAAGGGCTCGTTCGCGATTAAGCGCCGCGCGCACCAAACCGCGTGGCCCAAACCCAAAGCGCGGTGTTGGCGGATATAGGCAATCGCGCCGCTTTCCATATTGGTATTCTTCAACTCCTGAAGAAGTTCGGTCTTGCCCGCCTTGCGCAGCGTATTTTCCAGGTCGGGCGCCATATCGAAGTAATCTTCCAGCGCACTTTTGCCCCGTGACGTCACAAAAATGAACTCTTTGATGCCAGCCGCGCGCGCTTCATCAATTGCGTACTGAATCAGCGGACGATCTACCAAAGTCATCATTTCTTTTGGAACGGCTTTGGTCGCCGGAAGGAACCGTGTGCCGAGCCCGGCCACAGGAAAAATTGCTTTTGTAACTTTACGCTTCATTAACCCACTCTACAAATTACCCAGCTCCGCGTAAACGCAGAGTCTTGCAAACCAATAAGACCGTAAACTCGAGGCAAGATTAAGACAACAACATGCCCGAATACTTTTCACGATCGTTCATACTCACCATCAGACTGAATCAAACCTGCAACAATTTCGAAGATCTGCCTTGAGAACCCAGTTGTTCCGTGCTTTTTGGCTTCGTTTTTCTCAATAATTGAACAACTTCCGGTGAATCAAGGTGTTAAACAGGTTTATCTACCCATTTACCTGCCATGGTGCTTTCAAAACATTTCGAATTCACGCTCAGCAGTACGAATTTCTGATTCTATTCGCGTCAAAAAGCGATTCAAACCCGGCAACTACTCGCAAATGGTGACAGAAATACCTGCGTTCAAAGACGACCATAAACCGCTATTTAGGGCGAAACAGAGCCTTTTTCCAGAGTTACACCATTCGTGTCAGGCGTCTTTCAATTCCACACCTGGGGCGTAAGCGATGAAAAACGGATTTGCGTAATCTTCTTTTCCATAAGTCAGCGGCGAGTGGTCATCGAACCGAACAACATGACCACCAGACCCGTGCAAGACCGCATGTCCGGCTGCGGTATCCCATTCCATCGTCCGGCCAACACGAGGGTAAATATCCGCCTCACCCGTCGCAACCAGACAAAACTTCAAAGACGATCCAGCGCTTTTGGAGTCCTTCACCTTGTACTTGTTGATGTAATCTTCTGTTGCCTGATCACGATGTGACTTTGAGGCAACAATCATTAATGCATCATTATCTGGCGACGAAACTGATATTGGCGTGGTGTTTCCAATTGTTTCTTTTTTGAAGCTGCCTGATTCCTCTACAGAGTCCCCGGAGGGCTGGGTATAAAACAGGCGGCCCTTTGCAGGCGCATAAACCACACCGCGAACTGGGACACCGTCTTCAACGTAAGCGATGTTTACCGTGAAGTCTCCGCGTCGATTAATAAACTCTTTCGTTCCATCCAAAGGGTCTACGATTAAGAAATTCTTCGCAGAAAGGCTGTGCGACTCCGCCTGCTCCTCAGTCACCAGCGCTACATCGGGAAATTCCCTTCTTAGCCCTGAAGAGATGATCGCATCTGCAGCCTCATCTGCTTCAGTCACTGGGCTTTCGTCTGATTTGACCTTCACTTCAAAATCATCAGCGTCGTAAATTTCCATAATTTTGTCTCCGGCTTCCAGTGCAAGGCGACGAATTACGGGGATCAAACGGTCAAAATTCAAGCGGAGTCTCCTTAAAAGGCGCGCGGGCTTCACGCATGTTGTATAAAAAATTCCCCTCCCTTATGATCTGACGCTAAGGGAACAGCAAGATTTCCCTGCGAAAAACAGTGCAGCACATAAGAACAGGGTCGAGCAGCCATGTTTCATATCGAAAGACGCAAAAGCGGGTTTGACGCTGCGGTAAGCATTGCCGAGCTGATTTATCATGCAACTGTGCGCGACTTACGCAAACAACATGGGAACGCCATAGTTGGCCTGTTACTGAATATTCTTCAGTCTGTTATTTTTGTTTCCGTTTTCTATGTGATGTTTTCATTGCTTGGCCTGAAAGGCAGCGCGATCCGCGGTGATTTTGTACTTTACATAATGTCAGGCGTCTTCTTGTTCATGACGCACACTAAAACAATGCGCGCTATTGTTTCCACCGAGGGGCCTTCCTCTGCCATGATGCAACATGCACCCATGAATACGATTATCAGCATCTGCTCTGCGGCTCTGTCTGCGCTGTATCTTCAAATTCTGTCAGTTCTCGTAATTCTCTTTGTAGCGCATGTTGCACTTAACCCGATCTACATAATGGACCCCATGGGCGCCTTGGGAATGTTGCTTGTTTCATGGTTTTCTGGCGTTGGTGTTGGCATTGTTTTCCTCGCTCTGAAACCTTGGTTTCCCCAATTTGTTACAATTGGTTCAACAATCTACATGCGTGCCAATATGATCGCTTCTGGCAAGATGTTTGTCGCCAATTCGCTTCCGGGATTCATGCTGTCGATGTTTGATTGGAACCCGCTGTTTCATGCTATTGACCAAGCCCGCGGGTTTATCTTCGTAAATTACAATCCACATTTCTCGTCGGTCGAGTATCCAGTGTACGTTAGCATTGCGCTTATTATGCTGGGACTAATGGGGGAGTTTTATACGCGGAAACATGCATCTGTAAGCTGGGGTGCTGGAAAATGACGCTTTGCATGAAACTGTTAGCAGTTTTATGGGTCGCTTTCGTAGCACCGTTTGCATGGGGTGCGGACAACAGGGTCGTATCCCTGCCAGCACTCTACAAAGTCGTTGGTGTTGCGTCTGACGATTCCCTGAACATTCGCAGAGCACCAAACCCTTCGGCAGACAGGATCGCGTCCTATGCGCCAAACACGCCGAAGGTCGAGATTATTGCGTATTCTGACGACGGCACATGGGGGCAAGTGAACGCATACGGGGAGGCCGGCTGGGTCTCGATGGCTTATCTGGAACCTGTGGACGGCGCAGGTTGGGAAACCTTAAGTAACCCGATGTTCTGCTATGGTACTGAACCGTTCTGGGATGCCTCTATCGACCTGAATGGCACATCCGAAATCAATGAGATGGAAGCACCTAATCCATCACCGCTGGAAATTACTTGGTCGACTCCTGTCTGGGGCAACACCGAATGGGACATGCCGCTTAATGTTGCGTTGCAGGTCTCAGCATCCGGAGACGAAGGGGTTGCCATTATCCGCGCAGAATCCTGTAACGACGGAATGTCAGATGCTGAATACGGGCTAAGCATCAATATGTTTTTAAAAAGCTCCGCTGACGGAAACATGTCAGGCTCGCAGTTCAGCGGCTGCTGCACGATCGCGCCTTAATCAACAACACGCAAAGTCAGGTTCACCCGCCCGCCTTTTGGCAAAAGTGCAGACGAGCCGAACCGAATTCGATCAACACCGTGATAGGTGAGCCTTGCGTCCCCACCCATCACAACAACATCACCCGATGACAGCCAAATCGATTCTGTTTTACCGCCACGTTCCTTATTTCCAATTCTGAATAATCCGTCATCCCCAAGAGAGACTGACACAACTGGCCAGCGGAAATCAGCTTCATCCTTGTCCTGATGCATCCCCATTCGTGCACCTTCACCGTAAAAATTAATCAGACAACAGTCTGGGGCACGTGAAACACCGGACACAGTTTGCCAAACCTGCATCACAGACTCTGGAATCGCTGGCCAGTCAGGCCCGCTCGGGTGCGTGCGCGTGTATCGGTATCCCGTCCGATCTGAATACCAGCCATAGCGACCGGCCGAGGTCATACGCACCGACATTGGCTTTCCATAGGGTGTTTGCGGCGAAAATGGCGGCGCGAGCTTCATAACTTTGCGCAAGTCAGAAACCATTCTGGTCTGTGCAGCAGGTGGTAAAAAACCTTTGTAAATCTCAAACCCACGCAGGGTAAGCGTTGCATCTTTGCCCATTTTTCACCTGTGTTAACGGAAACACCCAAATTGATTCACTTTTTTCGCTCTGAATCCACTGCACAACCGCTTGCAGCACCCTCTGCCCATCCTTATATACGCCGAGAAGCTTGACCGGGATGCATTCCGGTTGAAAATTTGGGATCGGCGCGTGGATGCCTTTCAAGGGTCTGCGCACCACGAAATCGCCTAGAAGAGGATATTGAGCATGGCTAAAGTCATCGGTATCGACCTTGGGACAACGAACTCATGTGTCGCAATCATGGACGGCTCGCAACCGCGGGTTATTGAAAACGCAGAAGGTGCGCGTACAACACCTTCGATCGTCGCATTTACAGACGACGAACGGCTTGTTGGTCAACCTGCCAAACGTCAGGCTGTCACCAACCCTGAAAACACCATTTTCGCTGTAAAACGCCTGATCGGTCGTCGGTTTGACGACAGTGATCTTGCGAAAGAAAAGAAAAACATGCCTTTCGCTATCATCAACGGTGGTAACGGTGATGCATGGGTCGAAGCGCACGGCGAAAAATATTCGCCCAGCCAGATTTCTGCTTTCATTCTCGGCAAAATGAAAGAAACCGCCGAGAGCTATCTTGGCGAAGAAGTAACGCAGGCTGTTATTACAGTTCCTGCCTACTTTAACGACGCGCAGCGTCAGGCAACAAAAGACGCCGGCAAAATCGCTGGTCTTGAAGTGTTGCGCATCATCAACGAACCAACGGCTGCTGCGCTGGCCTATGGTCTCGACAAAAAAGAAACCAAAACCATCGCGGTCTATGACCTTGGTGGCGGTACGTTTGACGTAACCATCCTCGAAATTGACGACGGTTTGTTTGAAGTGAAATCAACCAACGGTGACACGTTCCTTGGTGGTGAAGATTTCGACATGCGCATCGTGAACTATCTTGCGGATCAGTTCAAAAAGGAAAACGGCGTCGATCTGACCAAAGATAAAATGGCACTGCAACGGCTGAAAGAAGCCGCTGAAAAAGCCAAGATCGAATTGTCTTCGTCGACTCAGACCGAAATCAACCAACCATTCATTTCGATGGATCCAAAGGGCGGCCAGCCGCTGCACATGGTCATGAAACTGACTCGTGCCAAACTGGAAAGCCTGGTAGGCGACCTGATCAAATCTTCGATGAAGCCGTGTCAGGCTGCTTTGAAAGACGCTGGTCTTTCCACCTCGGACATTGACGAAGTCGTTTTGGTTGGCGGTATGACCCGTATGCCGCGCGTCAAAGAAGAAGTGACAAAATTCTTCGGTAAAGAGCCGCATCAGGGTGTGAACCCGGATGAGGTTGTTGCGCTTGGTGCTGCTATTCAGGCTGGCGTTCTGCAAGGCGACGTTAAAGACGTTGTTCTGCTTGACGTGACACCACTGTCGCTGGGTATCGAAACATTGGGTGGCGTGTTCACCCGGTTGATCGACCGCAACACAACGATCCCGACCAAGAAATCGCAAATCTTCTCGACCGCTGAAGACAACCAGAACGCTGTGACGATCCGGTGTTTTCAGGGTGAGCGTGAAATGGCTCAGGACAACAAACTGCTTGGCCAGTTCAATCTTGAGGAAATTCCACCAGCGCCGCGTGGTCTTCCACAGATCGAAGTGACCTTCGATATTGACGCCAACGGTATCGTTTCTGTTGGTGCTTTGGACAAAGGCACCGGTAAAGAGCAGAAAATCACGATCCAAGCCTCTGGTGGGCTGAGCGACGATGAAATCGATGCTATGGTCAAAGACGCGGAAGAAAATGCCGAGTCTGACAAAGAGCGTCGCGAACTCATCGAGGCTAAGAACCAGGCAGAAAGCCTGATCCACTCCACCGAGAAATCGATGGAAGAGCACAACGACAAGGTTGATCCAACCACGATTGAGGCGATCGAACTTGCAATCGTTGCGCTGAAAGATCAGCTGGAGACCGAAGACGCCGGAAAAATCAAATCCGGTATTCAGAACGTCACCGAAGCAGCTATGAAGCTGGGCGAAGCGATCTACAAATCGCAGCAAGAAGCTTCTGGTGAGGCAGAGCCTTCGGAAGAGATGTCAGGCGTTGATGAAGATATCGTCGATGCTGACTTCGAGGATCTGGACGACGACAAACGCGCATAAGAAGGTTATCTGACTTTCTCCATGGCCGGCCTGATAAACGTCGGGTCGGCCTTTGCGTTCCCAAAGGGATAGAACATGGCAAAGCGCGATTATTATGAAACTCTTGGCATAAACAAGGACGCCACTCCGGAGCAGATCAAGAAGGCCTATCGCACTAAGGCCAAAGAACTGCACCCGGATCGCAATTCCGATAAACCGGATGCCGAGGCGATGTTTAAAGAAGCCAACGAGGCCCATGACATTCTGAAGGACCCGGAAAAGAAAGCCGCTTACGACCGCTATGGCCACGCTGCTTTTGAGGGCGGCATGGGCGGTGGGCGCGGTGGCGGCCAGGGCGATTTTGGATCTGCTTTCTCTGATATTTTCGAAGACCTGTTTGGCGGCGGCGGCTTTGGTGGCGCCGGTGGCGGGCGGCAACGCGCTTCGCGCGGGTCTGACTTGCGTTACAATCTGCGTGTTTCACTGGAAGAAGCTTTTTCAGGCTTACAAAAAACCATCAGCGTTCCGACATCGGTTTCTTGTAGTACCTGCGACGGCACGGGTGCTGAAAGTGGCGCGGAACCAACGCACTGCCCGACCTGTTCTGGTATGGGTAAGGTGCGCGCGCAACAAGGATTCTTCACCGTTGAACGAACATGTCCAACATGTTCAGGTGCAGGTCAGATCATTAAGAACCCGTGCAAAGCATGCGGTGGCGCCGGACGGCAACAAAAGGACAAATCTTTGTCCGTCAATATCCCGGCGGGTGTTGAAACCGGGACGCGCATCCGACTGGGTGGCGAAGGCGAGGCAGGATTGCGCGGCGGACCGACCGGCGATCTATATATCTTCATTGAAGTGGGCGACCACCCGCTGTTTCAGCGCGATAGTCAGCACCTTTATTGTCGCGTGCCCGTCTCTATCACAGCCGCTGCGCTGGGCGGGGATATCGAAGTGCCAACAATAGACGGCGGCAAAAGCAGGGTTAAAATACCCGCGGGCAGCCAGTCAGGCCGTCAGATGCGCTTGCGGAACAAAGGCATGCCGCAACTTCGCGGTGGCGGGTCAGGCGATATGTTTATCGAACTGGCAGTGGAAACGCCGGTCAACCTGACGACTCGGCAAAAAGAGATACTGCGCGAGTTTGATGAAGTTGCCGCTGACAACAACCCGCAAGGATCCAGCTTTTTTTCAAAAGTCCGAAGTTTTTGGGACGGTATAAAAAGCTAACCCTCCAGAAATTCGTTAACCAAATCTATAGAAAACTGTCGCAGCGTTCATTGCATGACAACAAAGCGACAGTTTTCTGAATTTCCTCAACTGCTTTTTGATCAGGATGAGGTCCAAATCCAACCAGCAAGTATCGGCAAGCCCCCCTCTTATCTCAAGGATCACCGAAAGCGCCTGCGCGAACGCCTGATGATTGGCGGGCCGGAAGCGATGCCAGATTATGAGTTGTTGGAGCTTGTACTGTTTCGCGCGATTCCGCGGCGCGATGTCAAACCGCTCGCGCGAACGTTGCTCGATACCTTCGGCGATTTCAATCGGGTTATTTCAGCGCGTGTTGAACAACTTTTAAAAGTTGATGGTGTCGGTGAT
>Ga0316189_10000463_pt1 | contig 40329 bp, 34 predicted proteins | sample LowCovwburrow_MG_FD_204930 | JGI IMG/M metagenome (GOLD analysis project Ga0316189, IMG submission 204930) | Coastal sediment microbial communities from Maine, United States - Lowes Cove worm burrow | ecosystem: Environmental > Aquatic > Marine > Coastal > Sediment | place: USA: Maine...
AAGCACTGCTTGATACCCAGTGAAATGCGGCGGCGTTCTTCATCAATATCCAGCACCGTGACTTCAACTTCCTGGCCGATGTGAACCACCTTCGCCGGGTTGATATTCTTGTTGGTCCAGTCCATTTCAGAAACATGCACCAGGCCTTCAACACCCTCTTCAATCTCCACAAAGCAACCGTAGTCAGCAATGTTGGTGATCTTGCCGAACAGGCGCGAGTCGGCAGGATAACGACGTGCCAGGTCAGCCCACGGATCCTGACCCAGCTGCTTCATGCCGAGAGAAACGCGATTACGTTCACGGTCAAACTTGAGTACCTTGACGTCGATCTCATCGCCGACATTCACGATCTCGGAAGGATGCTTGACGCGCTTCCAGGCCATATCGGTAATATGCAGCAAGCCATCAATTCCACCGAGATCAACAAACACACCGTAGTCGGTAAGGTTCTTGACGATGCCCTTGATGGTAATACCTTCCTGCAGGTTTTCCAGCAGCTCTTCGCGCTCTGCACTGAATTCTGTTTCTACGACGGCGCGGCGTGACACCACGACGTTGTTACGACGCTGGTCAAGTTTGATAACCTTGAACTCGAGTTCCTTGCCTTCCAGCAAAGTCGAATCACGTACCGGACGCACATCCACCAGAGACCCCGGCAGAAAGGCGCGGATCTCTTCGATATCAACGGTAAAACCACCTTTAACCTTGCCACTGATGACACCCTTGACGATATCTTCATTTTCAAACGACTTCTCAAGACGACGCCAGACCTCGTCACGTTTTGCCTTTTCGCGGGATAGCTTGGTCTCGCCAAATCCATCTTCTATCGCTTCGAGGGAGACTTCTACTTCATCACCAACCTCAACCTCGATCACGCCGGAATTGTTTTTGAACTCTTCAATGGGAATAACGCCTTCGGACTTGAGTCCGGCGTTGACGATGACACTATCTGATTGAATATCAACAACTGTACCGGTTATTACAGCGCCTCTTTGTAAATTCTGGTTAACGAGGCTTTCCTCGAACATTTCAGCAAAACTTTGGGTCATTAGAAACACATCCTACGGACTTGCAAGAGCAGTCCATTTTCAATAGCCGCCGGATCTGGCGATGCGGCAGGTCAGGTTAAAATACTGATCGGGGCAGTGGCCCCAATTCAGGCGAAAAAATTATTATACGTGTATCTGCTTAATTGTACAGGGTTTTTCACAAAGCTTCGTGGACCGCTCGCCATACCTGCTCGAGGGTTCGGTGCTCATCCTGGTCGCTGTTGTCCAGTACCAGCGCATCTTCAGCAGGCATCAACGGTGAAGCCTGGCGGGAAGAATCACGCAAATCGCGTGCCTCAACCTCTTTAACCAGTGCAGCCAAATCGACCTCTATTCCCTTATTTTTCAGCTGGTTATATCTTCTCTCTGCACGCACTTCCGGACGCGCGGTGAGGTACAGCTTGAGCGTGGCATCCGGGAATACTGTCGTGCCCATATCCCTGCCATCCGCAATCAGCCCCGGGGACTGGCGGTAGTGACGCTGCCAGGCCAGCAAGGCCTGGCGCACGGCCGGCAAGGCTGCGGTCCTGGAAGCTGCTTCCGCACACGTCTCGGTACGCAGCGCCTGCCCGACATCTTCACCGTCCAGCAGGATGGCGGGATGTTCACGGCTGGGTAATCGATAGGATTCACTCAAACGTCCTGCCAGTTGCACCAGCGCCGACTCGTCATCCAGCGGCACTGCCTGTTGCAAGGCCGCATAGGCCAGCAAGCGGTACAGGGCACCACTGTCGAGGTGATGCCAGCCAAGTTTTTCTGCGAGGCACTGGCTGATGGTGCCCTTGCCGGAACCACTGGGACCGTCGACAGTGATAACCGGAATCTCAACGCCGGACTGGTTTCCGGACGTTGACACAAGCGCCTGGCCGGTACGGATCGCGAGTCCCATGCGATGCGCCAGATCGACGAACCCCGGGAAGGATGTGCCTACATTGGCACAGTCGGTAATTTCTATTTCAGCATTCGCCCGCAACGCCGCCATGGAAAAGGCCATGGCAATCCGGTGGTCGCCGTGACTGTTGACGCAACCACCACCAATCGTGCCGCCTTCTATCACCATGCCATCCGCTGTCGGTTGCGCATCAACACCCAGTGTTTGCAGGCCGTCTGCCATCACCTGTATACGGTCACTTTCCTTGACGCGCAGTTCTTCAGCACCGGTCAGCAGCGTACGCCCCTGCGCGCAGGCGGCTGCCACAAAAATCACCGGGAATTCATCAATGGCAAGCGGTACCAGTTCCGGCGGTATGTCGATGCCACGCAACTGTGCAGAGCGTACATGCACATCCGCTACCGGTTCACCACCCACTTCAGTTTCATTCAGCAGCGTGATGTCGGCACCCATACGCTGCAGGATATCGATAATGCCGGTACGTGTCGGGTTCATGCCGACATGCTCAAGTACCAGTTCAGAGCCGGGCGCGATGGAAGCTCCCACCAGAAAAAAGGCTGCGGATGAAATATCCGCCGGTATATCGATGGCAATACCGTGCAGTGTGCCGCCGCCTTGCAGACACACGCGGTTAGCCTCACGCTGCAGCGGGTAACCCATACCGGCGAGCATGCGTTCGGTGTGGTCACGGGTCGGCGCCGGTTCGGAAACACAGGTATTGCCACTGGCATACAAACCGGCCAGCAGCAGGCTGGATTTCACCTGCGCACTGGCAACCGGCATGACGTAATCAATACCCGACAGCTGCCGGCCACCCTGCACCCGCAACGGCGCCGTACCGTTTGCGCCAGTTTCAATCGCCGCCCCCATGGACATAAGCGGTTCAACGACTCGCTTCATCGGGCGGCCAGAGAGCGAAGTATCTCCGGTCAGCGTGGTATTGAAGCCCTGCCCCGATAACAGGCCCGACATCAAACGCATGGAAGTACCGGAATTACCCAGGTACAAATCATCTACGGGTGCCTGCAAACCGTGCAGTCCAACACCCTGGATTTTCACCCGGCCGGCATCCGGCCCTTCAATCTGCACACCCATCGCACGGAACGCTGACAGGGTAGCGAGACTGTCCGCACCTTCCAGAAAGCCGCTTACCTCCGTGACACCCTCCGCCAGCGAACCCAGCATGATGGAACGATGGGAAATCGACTTGTCACCCGGGACACGCAAGCGCCCGCCAAGCACGCCACCCGGTTGCACATTAAAACGTACATCACTGTTTGCTGACATCAGCGCTTGCCTGACTGAGCAACTGCACGCATACAGACGCGACATACAACATGCGTCATATCCGCTAAACTATTTTTCAACATAACGATCCCGCGCCGCCTTGGCCGACGTAAAAAGTTTCAGTATCTGCTGACCATCACGATTTTCTATCGCGGCGGTCAACTCCTGCAGATCAGCCACATAATTCTCGATCATCAGCTGAATGGCATCGCCGTTTGCGAGACAGATATCACGCCACATCACCGGGTCACTTGACGCGATACGGGTAAAATCACGAAACCCGCCAGCGGCATATTCGAAAACCTCGCCATCATCGCTCAGCCTGGCAAGGCTGTCGACCAGCGCATAGGCCAGTACATGCGGCAAATGGCTGGTCGCTGCCAGTACCGCGTCATGATGCACCGAATCCATTTCTATTACCTCGGCACCGGCCGCTTCCCACATATCACGCACCCGGTCGAGCGCATAGCTGTCGGTATCCGCTAACGGCGTCAGGATGACACGACTGCCGCGATAAAGACTGGCAAAAGAGGCTTCCACGCCACTTTGCTCGGTACCGGCAATCGGGTGCCCGGGCACGAAAAACGCCGGCACGACACCAAAGGCCTGCCTCACCGCATCAATGACACTGCCCTTGGCACTGCCCGCATCCGTCACTACTGCATGTTCGGCCAAATGTCCTTTAATCGCGTCAAACACAGCCGCCATGGCACCCAGCGGTACCGACACCAGCACCATATCCGCACCGGCGACAGCCCTGGCCAGGTCTGTTTCGTAGCGGTCGATCACACCGAGATCAATCGCTGTTTGCAAATTCTGCGGGTTGCGGCCGGCCCCCACCACTTCCTGGCAGATACCGGCCTCACGCACGGCGCGTGCCAGCGAGCCACCAATCAGTCCCACACCGATGACACACAGGCGTTCAATCATGCCAGCACCTGTTGCAGCGCCGCCAGCAGCCGGGCATTTTCATCGGCACGCCCAACCGTCACCCGCAAGTGATCCGGCAGACCGTAATTTGCCACCGGCCGGACAATAACGCCACGTTGCAGCAAGGCCTCGTAACGCTCCGCTCCGCGCCCGGTCTGCAGCGCTACAAAATTTCCTGCCGACTCAATATAAGGCAGGCCCAGTTTGCGAAAACCGGCGGTCAGTTGTTGCATGCCCGCGTGATTACGCTCAACACAGTCCTGCAAATGCTGGCTGTCATCCAGTGCGGCCAGTGCAGCCGCCTGCGCCACTGCGTTTACATTAAAAGGTTGCCGCACCCGGTTCAGCAGGTCTGCCACATCCGGGTGTGACAACGCATAGCCGATCCGCAAAGCCGCCAGTCCATAGGCCTTGGAAAACGTGCGCGTCACGATCAGGTTGGGGAAACGTTGCAGCCATGTCGAGGTGTCGGGGTAGCCCGGCTTGTCGACGTATTCAAAATACGCCTCATCCACCACCACCATGACATGCGCAGGCAGGCTGGAAATGAACGCTTCCAGCGCATCGCTCTCCAGCCAGGTGCCGGTCGGATTGTTGGGATTGGCAATAAATACCAGCCGCGTGTCCGGCCCAACCAGCTTGTACATGGCATCCAGGTCATGTCCATAGGCGGGACCATGGCTGCCATCGTGTGCCGGCGCAACGCACGCCCTTGCACCTGCCGCCTGTACTGCAATCGGATACACGGCAAAGGCATGTTGCGAAAATACTGCCTCGTGTGCCGGCGTCAGAAACACGCGCGCAATAATATCGAGCACATCATTGGAACCATTACCCAGCGTTACCCAATCGCGCTCCAGTCCGTGCAACCTGGCCAGCCTGCCTGTCAGCAACCAGCCACTGCCTTCCGGATAGCGACCCAGATCTTCAAGCACTTGCCGGGCAGCGGCCAGCGCCAGCGGACTCGGCCCAAACGGGTTTTCATTGGATGCCAGCTTGACCGCCCCGCTGATGCCGTACTCACGTTCCAGTTCGGCAACCGGCTTGCCGGGCAGGTACGGTTGCAGCTTCCGGATACCGGGCGTAGCGAGGTGAAAAAAATGGTTACTTGCTGCTGACATTGATATGGATTTTTTGATGGTAAAAATACCGCTGATTAAACCAGCCCCTGAAGCGTACGCGCTGTGGCCCTAGATCACCGCTCTTGGATAGGATCCCAGCACCTTCACTGAGAAAGCCTTCACTTCAAGCGCAGCAAGTGCGGCTGCTACCGACGCATCATCGCGGTGCCCGTCAACGTCGATATAAAACACGTACTCCCACATGGCCTGCCGCGAGGGTCGCGATTCAATGCGCGTCATGCTGATCTTGTGCTCTGCGATTGGCTGCAACAGTTCGTACAGTGCGCCCGGACGGTTATTCACCGACACCAGCAGCGATGTCTTGTCGTTACCGCTCGCCTGCACCTGTTGCGGACCAATCACCAGAAAACGGGTGGTGTTATCCGGCTGGTCCTCGATGTTCTGTGCGGCTATTTCCAGACCATAGAGTTCCGCAGCGGTATCACTGGCAATCGCAGCAGAACTCGCGTCTTTGCTGACCAGGCGTGCCGCCTCGGCATTGCTGCCAACAGCAACATGCTCGGCATCCGGCAGATTCGCTTCCAGCCAGCCTCGGCACTGCGCCAGTGCCTGTTGATGCGCCAGCACACGGGTGACTTTCGCAGCAGCGTCTTTCACCAGCAGGTGGTGATGGATACGCAACTCGACCTCGCCACAGATATTCAGTGATGACTGCTGGAAAAGATCCAGCGTATGACTGATAACACCCTCGGTGGAATTCTCTACCGGCACGACACCGTAGTCTGCCGCACCGGCCTCGACTTCACGAAACACATCATCGAGCGTATCCAGCGCCAGGGTTTGCACAGCATGCCCAAACTGCTTTAATGCCGCCGCCTGGGTAAAGGTACCTTCCGGCCCGAGGTAAGCAACGTTGAGCGGTTTCTCCAGTGCCAGGCAGGCGGACATAATCTCTCTGAACAGCCGCATCATGGTTTCGTCCGGCATCGGCCCGGCATTACGTTCTACCACACGGCTTAACACAAGCGCTTCGCGCTCCGGCCGGTAGAAATGTATATCTTTACCCTGGCCGAGCTTCACCTCAGCGACGTCACGCGCACACTTCGCACGCGCATTTATCAGCGCCTGGATTTCTTCATCCAGCTCATCAATGCGGTTGCGCAACACTTCCAGTTTTTCTTCAGCGCTCATTATTCAGGTTATTCGCAACAATATAGCAGCACTGCCTACAATGCCCTGACCTTCAGTACACCCTTGATCGAGGCAATGTGTTCAAGACAGGCCGGCGTAACCTCGGAGTCCACATCGACCAGCGTACAGGCCAGTTCATTACGCGACTTGTTCAGCATATCCAGGATATTGAGTCCGGCATCGGCCATACAGGTTGAGATCTGGCCCAGCATGTTCGGCACATTTTCATTAACGATCGCCAGGCGGAAGCCGCCGTTGCGCGGCATGTGCATCTCCGGGAAATTCACAGAATTCCTCACCGTACCGTTCTCCAGGTAGTCACGCACCTGTTCGGCTACCATCACGGCACAGTTTTCCTCGGCCTGCCGGGTGGAGGCACCCAGGTGCGGCAGCGTGATAACACGCGGGTGGTTTTTGAGCAGGTTGCTGGGAAAATCACAGACATAGGCATACACCTTGCCCGCATCGATCGCGTCAACCACAGCCTCATCATCAATTACACCATCGCGGGAAAAGTTCAGGATAACGATATTGTCCCGAACCAGTTTCAGGCGGTCTGCATTAATGATATTGCGAGTGGCATCCACCAGCGGTACATGAAAGCTCACGTAATCAACATTCGCCAGCAACTCCTCGATACTGGCTGCCTGGCGCACGTCGGACGACATCTCCCAGGCACGTTTCACGGTGATACCCGGATCGAATCCAATGACATTCATGCCCAGCGCCAGCGCACCATTGGCGACCTGCACACCGATTGCGCCCAGACCCACCACGCCCAGCGTCTTGCCCGGCAACTCGAAACCGACAAACTGTTTCTTGCCAGCCTCTACCGCCTTGCTGATAACTGCATCCTCGCCTTCAAGACCACGTGAGTAGTCCCAGGCCTGACACAGGTTACGTGAAGCAAGCAGCATACCGGCAATCACCAGTTCCTTGACCGCATTGGCATTCGCGCCGGGAGCGTTAAATACCGGAATACCGGCCTCGCTCATGCGATCCACGGGGATATTATTCACCCCCGAACCCGCGCGACCGATCGCCTTGACCGTTGCAGGTATATCCATGTCATGCATTTTATAAGAGCGCAGTAAAATCGCATCCGGGTGCTGTATCTCCGAGGCAACCTCGTAGGACTCGCGGGAGAAGCGCTCCAGCCCGACCGGAGATATATTGTTTAATGTGAGAATCTTGAACATTGTGATATTTGCTACCCTTGTTATCCTTTTGTTACTCGGCGTTATCCATGACAAGCGCGGTTATCACGCTGCAACTGCAATCATAACCGGCAGCTTGAGCGGTGATCCCTAGCCGTGCGTACGCTCGAACTCGGCCATAAAATCGATTAATACAGCAACACCGGCTTCCGGCATGGCGTTATAAATACTGGCACGCATACCACCCACAGAGCGGTGGCCTTTCAAATTCAGCAAGCCGGCTGCACCGGCCTGTGACAGGAACTCGCTGTCAAGCTCGGCATCAGCCAGTGTAAACGGCACATTCATCCACGACTGGCAGGCTACATCGACCGGGCTGTTATAAAAACCGGAAGCCGCCACTGCCGCATATAAACGCGCTGACTTGCGACTGTTGATTTCTGCCATGGCTGCCAGGCCACCCTGTTGCTTAAGCCAGGCAAACACCAGGCCGGCCAGGTACCAGCCATAGGTTGGCGGCGTATTCAGCATGGAGCCATTATCCGCATGTAACTTGTAGTCATACATCGACGGCGTGCCGCTAATGATGTCACCCAGCAGATCATCACGCACAATCACCACGGTCAGGCCGGCCGGCCCGATATTCTTTTGTGCGCCGGCATAAATTACGCCGTAACGGGAAACATCCAGTGGTCGCGACAGGATGGTCGAGGACATATCCGCCACCAATGGCACATCGCCGGTATCCGGCACCCAGTGGAATTCGACACCGCCAATGGTTTCATTTGGCGTGTAGTGAACGTATGCCGCATCGCTATTCAACTGCCAGGATTCAAAAGCAGGAATCGTGGTGAAGCCGCTGTCTTCGGAAGAAGCAGCAACCCGCGCATCGCAATAGCGCCCGGCTTCCTTGATGGCCTTCTTTGACCACGCGCCGGTATTGATATAGTCGGCTGTGTTCTTGCCGCGCAACAGGTTCATCGGCACCATGGCAAACTGGCTGGTAGCTCCACCTTGCAGAAACAGCACTTGGTAATTATCCGGAACGCCCAGCAGTTCACGCAGATCTGCCTCGGCCTGGCTGGCAATGGACATAAACTCCTTGCCACGGTGACTCATTTCCATCACCGACATACCGCAGCCGTGCCAGTCCAGCAATTCTGACTGCGCCTGTTGAAGAACTGCCCCGGGTAATACCGCGGGCCCCGCACTAAAGTTATAAATAGCAGACATACGGCGCCCTATTCGGAGTCGGTTTCGGAAGATGCGTGTAATGCGTCAGCGGGATCAGCGTCATCGGCCTCATCCTTGACTTCAACTATTCTTTCCAGCCCAACCAGGTTCTCGCCCTTGCCAAGCTTGATCAGGCGAACACCCTGGGTGTTTCTGCCCATCACGGAAATCTCATTGACCCGGGTACGCACCAGCGTACCGCCACCACTGATCAGCATCACCTCGTCATGATCATCGGCAGGTACTGCACCCACGACCGGGCCATTCCTGTCGGTGACCTGGATGGCGATAACCCCCTGGCCGCCACGTCCGTACACAGGGTAGTCCGCTACCAGGGTACGTTTGCCGTAACCGCATTCAGTCGCCGTCAGTACCGGACTGTCACTGGCAATAATCAGCGAAATGACGCGTTTGCCAGCCGGCAGCTTGATCCCGCGCACACCGCAGGCGGTGCGGCCCATGGCGCGCACGTCGGTTTCCCTGAAACGGATAACCTTGCCAGCATCGCTGAACAGCATGATGTCTTTTGAGCCGTCGGTAATAGCAACATCAATCAGGTAATCAGCGTCGCGCAGATCGATGCCGATAATGCCGTTGGCACGCTGCCGCGAGAAACCGGTCAGCGGCGTCTTTTTCACCGTACCCATCGCCGTTGCCATAAAGACAAAATGGTCTTCGGTAAATTCACGCACCGGTAAAATTGCATTGATGCGTTCGTTCGCTTCCAGCGGCAACAGGTTAACAATCGGCTTGCCACGCGAGGCGCGACTCGCCTGCGGCAACTCGTAGACCTTCAGCCAGTAGACCTTGCCACGACTGGAAAAACATAAAATTGTGTCATGCGTACTGGCGATAAACAGCTTGTCGATAAAATCTTCTTCTTTGACGTCGGCGGCGCTCTTGCCGCGACCGCCACGCCGCTGTGCACGATAATCCGTCAGTGGCTGGCACTTCGCATAACCGGCGTGTGAAAGCGTCACCACAACATCTTCTTCGGTGATCAGGTCTTCCAGCTTGAGATCGAGATGATCCGTCAAAATTTCGGTGCGGCGCTCGTCTCCGAACTGCTCCAGCAGTTCCTCCAGCTCTTCACGAATCACCTGCATGAGTCGTTCCGGATCGCGCAGGATTGCCAGCAACGCTTCGATAAGTTCGAGAAGCTCCTTGTACTCGCTGACAATCTTGTCCTGCTCAAGTCCGGTCAACTGGTGCAGGCGCAAGTCAAGAATCGCCTGCGTTTGCTTGTCGGACAGACGGTAGCCATCTTCAATCAGCCCAAAGCCCGCTTCCAGATCCTCCGGCCGGGATGCATCAGCACCGGCGCGCTCCAGCATGCCCATCACTTCGCCCGGTTTCCAGCTGCGATCCATCAGCGCCTGCTTGGCAACGCCACGATCGGGTGATGCCTTGATAATACGGATAACTTCATCAATATTGGACAGCGCTACGGACAGACCTTCCAATATATGTGCACGCTGACGCGCCTTGCGCAGGTCAAACACCGTGCGCCGGGTAACCACATCACGGCGGTGCCTGATAAAGGCTTGCAGGCACTGTTTCAGGTTCAGCAGCTGCGGGCGACCGTCAACCAGCGCCACCATGTTAATGCCAAAGACATTCTGCAGTTGTGTATGCTGGTACAGGTTATTCAGCACAACCTCGGCCACTTCACCGCGCTTGAGGTCAACCACCATGCGCATGCCGTCCTTGTCCGACTCATCGCGAAGACCGGAAATACCCTCTATCTTGCGGTCCTTGACCAGTTCGGCGATCTTTTCAAGCAGACGCGCCTTGTTAACCTGGTAGGGCAATTCGGTAAAAACCAGCTTTTGCCGCCCTTTTTCATTCTCTTCCACGTGACTGCGTGCGCGGATATGAATTCGACCCCGGCCGGTACGGTAGGCTTCATGTATGCCGCGAACACCGTTGATAATGCCGGCGGTCGGAAAATCCGGGCCTGGCACGAATTCCATAAGGCCGGCAATATCAATATCCGGGTTATCAATCAGCGCCAGGCAGGCATTAATGATTTCAGTCAGGTTGTGCGGCGGTATATTGGTCGCCATGCCGACAGCGATACCGGCTGAGCCATTGACCAGCAGGTTAGGCACCCGCGTTGGAAAAACGGCTGGCTCGTGTTCCGTCTCGTCGTAGTTGGCAACGTAATCGACGGTTTCCTTTTCGATGTCGGCAATCAGTTCATGTGCGATCTTCGACATGCGCACTTCGGTGTAACGCATGGCTGCCGGAGAATCACCATCAACAGAGCCGAAGTTACCCTGGCCATCAACCAGCATGTAACGCAGCGAAAATGGCTGCGCCATGCGCACGATGGTGTCGTACACGGCCGTGTCGCCATGCGGGTGATACTTACCGATAACATCACCGACAATACGCGCCGACTTCTTGTAGGGCTTGTTCCAGTCATTGCCGAGTTCGCTCATGGCGAACAGCGCACGTCGATGCACCGGCTTCAGGCCGTCACGAACATCCGGCAAGGCACGTCCCACGATGACGCTCATGGCGTAATCGAGGTAAGATTGCTTCATCTCGTCTTCGAGGTTGACGGGCAGAATTTCTTTCGCGAAATCGGTCATTTGGAACGTTTTTGTACTTCCCGGTTGATGCAGGTATCAAGCTGCGCCGCAACACAGGCGGCAATCACAGCAATAAAGAGGGCGCATTTTAGCACAGTCGGCTCCCCCACTACACCAGAAAAATATCGCTTTATTGACTCACTCAGGCGCTCTATCGAGGATTTGCTCTAAAAATCCAGGGGGTTTAGTCGCCGGGCTGCTGTGGCTTGCTAAAAGCCAGCAGTTTTTCACTGTCCGGTGCATACACAACCCCGGCCTCCGTCACCAGGCAGTCGACCAGCGCAGCCGGGGTGACATCGAACGCAGGATTCCAGACGTCCGCGCCCGCAGCAGCTACCCGTCGACCTGCCAGCTCCAGCACCTCGGCATCCGGCCGCTGCTCGATGATGACCTGGTCACCCGACGGCATCGCCATATCCAGCGTCGACAACGGTGCCGCCACCATCATCTTGACACCGTGATGCCGGCAGGACACCGCCAGTTGATACGTCCCGATCTTGTTAATCACATCACCGTTGGCGGCTACCCGGTCGGCCCCGGTAATAACCCATTGCACCTGCCCGCCCTGCAGCAGGAACGCCGCCGAATTATCCGTAATCAGGGTCACCGGAATCTGATCGCGTAGCAACTCCCAGGCTGTCAGGCGGGCACCCTGCAGCCAGGGCCGCGTCTCACAGGCATAGATTTTTTGCAGCTTTCCGGCAACCCAGGCGCTTCGAATAACGCCCAGTGCAGTGCCGTAACCACCGGTTGCCAGCGAACCGGTATTACAATAGGTAAGCACCGAATCACCCTTATTTATAAGGTTTTCTCCATAGGCACCCATACGAATATTGGCCGCAATGTCCTCGCGATGGATACGTGCCGCCTCGACCAGCAAAGCCTCCACCGGGTCTGCAGCGAGCGTTCGTAAACAGGCGCGCATCTGCTCAATCGCCCATACCAGGTTTACCGCTGTTGGCCGCGCAGCCGCCAGCAAATCCATATCGCTTTCCACCCGTGACAGCCAGTCATCCGGCGTTTCAGCGCAGTGCTTTTGTGCAGACAACACCACGCCATACGCTGCGGTAATACCGATCGCCGGTGCGCCGCGCACCACCATGTCACGGATTGCCGTCGCTGCAGCAGGCGCGTCTTCTATAGCGAGGTACAGCTCTTCGGCGGGCAGGCGTCGCTGGTCGAGCAGGCGCAAGCTGTCACCGGTCCATTCGATCGCCGAAAAGGCAGTATTTTTGTCATTCATGAGATACGTTTATTCGGTAAAAATGATCGGGGATAGAATAACTCTGTGATATTGTACTGATTCCAGCTGAAAAATTCGTTATTTTGGGGCTGGCTTCATTTTGTATATGCGTCTAGAATACGCCCACTTAACACGCAGTTTCTTTTTAACCCGAAATACCACAGGAGTGGCCATAATGAAGAATGTCTATAGAATTGGAGGGCTTGCTTCCTCAATCGCTGTGGGCTTGCTGTTCGCGAGCTCAGTTCTAGCTGATGCAGGCGGTATTGTAAATGAAAGCTATCTGGGTGATAGCAAGCATCACTACGTCAGAGACAGTAGCGGCGATTGCGTGCGCACCAGCTCCTGGAAAGCCGAAGACAAGACAGTCGACTGCGGCGCAGAACCCCCTGTTGTTGCAAATGTACCGGTTCCTCCTCCTGCGCCGGTCTATGAGAAAAACACCATGTCTGCCGAAGCCCTGTTCGACCATGACAAGTCTGTGCTCAAACCGGCAGGCAAGGCTGCACTGACCGAGCTGGATAATACTATCAAGGCCAAGGGTGCCCGGGTCGTTGACATCGACGTCATAGGTCACACTGACAGCGATGGTACCGAAGAATACAACCAGGCCCTGTCCGTACGCCGCGCACAATCCGTCAGGGACTACATGGTCAGCGAAGGCGTGGACCCGGCAATCATCGACGTCAGCGGTGAGGGTGAATTAAACCCGATCGCCAGCAACGCCACCAAAGAAGGCCGCGCTCAGAACCGTCGTGTTGATATCCATGTTGGTGTAGCCACACCCATGCAATAAGACTACGGTCTGTAGTCTTGTACAAGCCCGCCACCTGGCAGCAGGTGGCGGGCTTTTTTTATGCCTCTCGCTGCAGAGCAGCTACGGCTACCCGCACGGGTCAGGCCTCCGTTATACTCACTGCTAACAGCAACTGCAGATCAATTTAATGCAAAAAGTCGACACCCTCATTCACGCCCGCTGGCTGGCACCGGTTGAACCGGTGGACGACGTGTACGAACGCCACAGTGTTGCCATTCAGGAAGGACGCATCCTGGACATCCTGCCGACCGACCAGGCAAGCAGCACCTACACTGCAGATATCGAGCATTCGCTGGACCGCCACCTGCTGATACCCGGCCTGATCAATACGCACACCCATGCCGCCATGTCGCTGTTACGCGGCCTCGCTGACGACCTGCCCCTGCACGAATGGCTCAACGAACATATCTGGCCGGCAGAAACACGCTGGGTAAATGAAGAATTTGTGCATGACGGCACCCAGCTGGCGATGGCGGAAATGCTGCGTTGCGGCACCACCTGCTTCAATGACATGTATTTCTTTCCAGACATCGCCGCACGTGCCGCAGCCCACTGCGGCATGCGGGCCAGCATCGGCCTGATCGTTCTCGACTTCCCGACGGTCTGGGCACGCGATGCCGATGACTACATATCAAAGGGTCTTGCGGTACACGACCAGTACCGCAGCGACCCGCTGATCACCACCCTGTTTGCACCGCATGCGCCTTACACGGTCTCCGACAAGCCGCTGGAACATATCCGGGTGCTCGCTGATGAGCTGGACATTGGCATTCATATGCACATCCATGAGACAGTCGAAGAAGTCGACAAGGCCATAGAACTGACCGGCAAGCGGCCATTGCAGCGACTGCACGAACTGGGACTCGTTTCACCTGCCCTGCTCGCCGTTCATATGACCCAGCTGGGCGCCGATGACATCAGCGCCTACGCCACCAGCGGCGGACACGTGGTGCACTGCCCCGAGTCCAACCTGAAGCTCGCCAGCGGTTTTTGCCCGGCCGAGGCGCTGGCAACAGCCGGCGTCAATGTTGCGCTCGGTACCGATGGCGCCGCCAGCAACAATGATCTCGACATGCTTGGCGAGATGCGCACTGCGGCATTGCTGGGCAAGGCGGTGAGCAACGATGCCAGCGCCCTGCCAGCACACGAAATTCTGCGTATGGCGACGATTAATGGCGCACGCGCGCTGGGCATCAGCGACAACACCGGCTCGCTGGTAAAAGGCAAATGGGCCGATATGTCGGCAATTTGCATGGATACACTGGAAACGCAGCCTTTGTATGACCCGGTCTCACAACTGGTGTACGCTTGCGGACGTGAGCAGGTAACGGATGTCTGGGTCGCAGGCCAACACCTGCTGAAGGACCGCTGCCTCACCACACTGGATGCCAGTGACATTATTGAACGTGCGCGCGAATGGAAAACCCGCATCAACAGCTAACAGGCGACAAGCGATGACAGCAGCCACACATAACGTAGACGCCGACGAAATTGAAAAATTTGAAAAGCTGGCCGGTCGCTGGTGGGATCCCAACAGTGAATTCAAAGCATTACACGACATCAATCCGCTGCGACTTGATTATATTGACCGGCTTGCCCCGCTGCATGACAGAAAGGTCATCGACATCGGTTGTGGTGGCGGCCTTTTGACCGAGGGCATGGCCAAACGCGGCGCACACGTTATTGGTATCGACATGGGCAAGGCGCCGCTGACGATTGCCCGCCTGCACCAGCATGAGTCCGGCCTGGAAATCGACTACCGCCAGACAACGGCCGAGCACATGGCAGCCACCGAGGCTGACAGTTTCGACACGGTAACCTGTCTCGAAATGCTCGAACATGTACCGGACCCGGCCGGCGTCATCGCCGCCTGTGCAGAACTGATCAAGCAGGATGGCCGGGTCATCCTGTCTACCATTAACCGTAATCCGAAAGCCTACCTGTTTGCGGTCGTCGGTGCCGAGTACCTGTTGCGTCTACTGCCGAAAGGTACGCATGACTATGAAAAATTCATCCGTCCTTCCGAAATGGAAAAATGGGCGCGTGCCGCCGGCTTGCAAATGACAGATCTCACCGGCATGAGCTACAACCCGCTGACGCGGGAGTACAAACTGGGTTCCGATGTCTCGGTCAATTATCTCGCATGCTTCCGCAAGGCCTGATGCCCTGCTCCATGCCGGCTGCCGCGATACGCACCATCCTGTTTGACCTGGATGGCACCCTGCTTGATACCGCGCCGGATCTGGCCTTTGCCCTGAACACCGTACTGCAGGAAAACCGGCGCGAACCACTGCCCTACGCGCATATCCGCCCGGTGGTTTCCCACGGTGGTATGGCACTCATAAAGCTGGGATTCAACATGAACAGTTCCGACCCGGCATTTGAAGAACTGCGGCAGCGACTGCTGGATATCTACCGGGAAAACATCTCTCGCCATACACAACCGTTTCCCGGCATTAACGAACTGCTCAACAGTATTGAACAGCGCGGCCTGAACTGGGGCATCGTCACCAACAAACCCGGCTGGTTGACAGAACCCTTGCTGAAAGACCTGGGATTGTTCGAGCGTGCCGCCTGCGTGGTCAGCGGCGACACCCTTGATGAGCGCAAACCTCACCCTGCGCCAATGCTGCATGCCAGCAAACTGGCCAATAGTCCGCCGCATCAATGTGTCTATATTGGTGACGCACAACGCGACATCGAAGCCGGCAACAACGCCGGCATGCCAACGCTGGTGGCCCTGTTTGGCTATTTACAGGATGGCGACGACCCCGGCGACTGGAATGCCAGCAGCATGATTGAGCATCCACGGGACCTGCTTGCCTGGCTGGACCGCAAGCCGGACACAGCCTGATTAAGCCATAATTATTGATACCACCCGTATGCCTGCTGACACACTCATCATTCTGATTCCGGCATTGCTGCTCGCACTCCTGATCGGGGCAATGGCTGTCTACTTCTATCTCAGCCGGAAGCTCTCCCTGCTGGGCAATCGCTGTATACAACTGGAATCCGAGCTGGAACATGAACACAAACTGTCCGCCGAGAAGCAACTCGCTTTTGAGAGGCTAAACCTGCAGCTCAAGGACACCTTTAACGCCATGGCCAATGAAGCGCTAAGCAGCAACAACGAGCAATTCCTGAGACTCGCCAGGGAAAGTCTCGGGCAATTTCATATCAAGGCCGAGGGTGAACTGGAAAAGCGCGAGAAAGCCGTGGAAAGCCTGGTCAAACCCATTCGTGAGGCCCTTGAGAAAACAGAAAAACAGGTGCAAATGATGGAAAACGGCCGACAGCAGGCGCATGGCGCATTGACGAAACATCTTGAAACCATGGCCGAGTCGCACCGCCTGCTGCAAACCGAGACCCGCAACCTTGTGCAGGCGCTGCGCAGACCGGAAGTACGGGGACAATGGGGCGAACTGACCCTGAAACGACTGGCCGAACTCGCCGGCATGGTGGAGCATTGCGACTTTCAGCAGCAGGCCTCGACACAGACAGACAACGGACAGCAACGCCCGGACATGGTGGTGCGCATGCCGGACAAGCGCGAAATCATCGTTGACGCAAAGACGCCGCTGGACGCCTACCTGTCGGCCGTGGAAGCTGTCAGCGATGCCGAACGTAAAACACTGCTCGAGCAGCATGCCCGCAATGTCCGCGCCCGTATCAAGGAACTCTCCAGCAAGGCATACTGGCAACAGTTCTCGCACAGTCCTGATTTTGTCGTATTGTTTATTCCGGGCGACCAGTTTCTCAGTGCTGCACTGGACGTCGACCACACGCTGATTGAAGATGCGCTGTCACGAAATGTCATCCTTGCCACGCCCACCAGTTTCGTTGCGCTGTTGCGTGCCGTCGCCTATGGCTGGCGCCAGGAAGTGCTGGCCGAAAATGCAGAAATTATCCGCGAGGTTGGGCAGGACCTGTATGCACGCCTCGCTACCTTTTCGGAACACCTGTCCAAACTGGGACGCAGTCTGGACAGCAGTGTAGATGCCTTTAACAAGGCCGTCGGTTCCTATGACTCGCGCATCCTGCCAGGCGCAAAAAAATTCACCGAGCTGGGCGTGACCGCAAGGAAAAACCCGGTCCGCCTGGAACCCATCGAGCGCAGCGCCCGGCGTGTGGAAATCCCTGAAGCCATTCCCGCCGACAGCGAACGACCACCGGAAAAGCACTGACATCGCGTGAAACGCTATTCAGTAAAACGCACACGCAGTTAACAATGCTGCGGCCTGCTGGTTTGTGCAAATCAAACCGTAATGATGAAACACCGGTATAATTCACAGCACTTATGAACAATATCCCCGAATCGCTGAAGAACAGCACGCCACCTGCAGACCTGTTGAATGGCCGGATCATCCTGATAACCGGAGCCGCCGGCGGCATTGGGCAGGCCGTTGCCACGGAGCTGGCAGCACACGGTGCCAGCACCATCCTGCTGGACCGTGACGTAGCCGGCCTCGAGCAGACCTACGACCAGATTGTTGCCGCCGGACATCCCGAGCCCGCACTTTATCCGATGGACCTGCAAGGCGCCGAGCCGGATGACTACACCCGGCTTGCAGCTACACTGGCAGATGAGTATGGACAGCTGGATTGCCTGATACACAACGCCGCCCAGCTGGGCGCGCTGACACCCTTTGCCAACTACGATAACGAACTCTGGTTCCGGAATATGCAGGCCAACCTGAATGCACCCTACCTGCTAACCACCGCCTGCCTCGGCCTGCTGAATGCCAGCAAGGATGCCAGTATCGTGTTCACCTCCGATGCCGTCGGCCGCAAGGGCAAGGCTTACTGGGGATCCTACGGCGTTGCCAAGGCCGGCATGGAAATATTCATGCAAACACTCGCTGAAGAACTTGAATCAAACACTGCGATAAGGGTCAACAGCCTTGATCCCGGCGCAGTACACACAGCATTGCGCCGTATTGCCTACCCGGCGGAAGACAGCAGCAAGCTGAGATCACCGGCAGACGTCACACGTGCGTTTCTTTATCTTGCCGGGCCGGAAAGCCGTGGAATTACAGGCAGACAATTCACGCTTGAGGACATGCTGTAACACAGCAAGACAACACCGGCGCACAGACTGCAGCCATTAATTCATCAGGTCCACATGCACGCCCTGCGCTTCCAGGGCCTCCGCACGCGCCGAAATAAATCGCTGAAAACTGGGCTGCCCAAGGTAGGCGCCGGAAGCGACATAGTCCATTGAAGATTGCACATGAAACGCCTTCAGATAGGCCTCGGTACGGAACACTTCCCTGCCCTGTGCATCAAAAAATACCAGTGTCGGTGCGTACTGTACGTTCAGGTCTTTTGCCCATGCAGCAATGCTGCCGGTTTTTCCATCAGGCCGCCTGACCGGTTGTTTCGACCACGTATCCAGCAGCACAACATCAAACCGCTGCAACTGTTCCCGGCTTTCAGGTCGCTTCAACACATCGAGATGCAATTCATCACAGGGTGCACAGTCTTTCTGTTCAAACAGAACCAGCAACGGCTTGCCATCACGACTACCAAGATCGCTGTCAGCCGACAACCAGCTGGCATCATGATGCAACACACCACTGGCTGGTGCGGGTGACTGCGCTGCAATATATTCACGGAATGTCGGATTGCTGCCATTATGACTGACACCATAGTCCAGCGCCGCATTGAATTTATGGGGCGGGTAATAACCGTTAACCCTGAGTGTCACATCTCCCTGCTCATTGAGAAACAGCATTGTCGGAGTAAACATAACCCGCAATGATTTTGCAAAGGCCTTCTCGGTGGTCTCCAAACCCCTGAAATCTACAACTTCACGATCGCCCCACATGTTGATGGCCACCACATCGTAGTGTTTGCGCGTTCTGGCTTCTGTTTCCTGCAATGAAAAATTGGTATCAAGCAGCTTCTGACAATAGGGGCAACCATCCTGGTAGAAATACAGCAGCACGCGCTTGTCAGCGCTTGCCGCTTCTGCAAGATCTTCACGGATATCAAGAAAGGAATTGGCGAACCAGTCGGGCTTTTCTGCATAACCGGGATTGACCAGCCCGGGTTCCAGTGACGGTGTTGTTGTCTCTGCAGAGACTACAGACGATACGAAAATCGCCACCAGGACAGACAGCATGACAATCGACTGAGAAATGCTCTGGTAGCTACTCATAAGCCCGATTATATACCCGGGAACTTTCCTGTCTCGCATAAATTCAGTTCAAGAGCGGGAAACATGCCGCTACAAAGACTCCTTGCAGCCAGCCTGCTTGCATCCGGAACATAACAAAAGCTTACAAACCAAGCGCAGCTCGCTGAATTCTTACCAGATCACCGGCGTTGATCACTTCATCCGGCACCATATCCGCACGCACCAGCTGGTCAGCCGTCGGCACTAATTCCCCCAGAATAATACGGGTTGCAAGTAGCACATCCACAACATTCACTACACCATCACCACTGACATCTCCGTTGTTGACATAATTTTCAACCGGCGTATCACTGATCAGCAACGGATTGCTACCGTAGTCAACTTCCATACCATCATCAAAACCATCACTATCGGTATCAGCCAGCAGAGGATTAGTGCCTGCTATTGCTTCTTCAACATCCAGCAGGCCATCATTATCATCATCATCATCCTGAATATCAGGGATGCCATCATCATCGGCATCTGTTAGAGCTGCCAGATCTGTCAGCTGCCAGGCAAGCGCATAATCCCAGTTAAACGACCCTTGTCGCGTAACTTTTAGCATGTAGTCCTTTGCAGCATCCAGTGTAGCCCAGATAGTCTCGGTGTTATCAATAGTACTGACCGAATTCTGCACCAGGACCTGAGCGCCACCTGTGATGTCGTAAAGATACAGATCGAGATTATGCAGGGTTGCGTCACCAGAAAAAGAATTTTTTCTTCCGCCGTCGATATCCATGTTCCATGCAAGGGTTGCAGACAATTCCACAGAGGAAGTAGCAGTTGAAAAGAAATAAGATGCAGTAGTATTACTTCCCCCGGTTCCACCAAAGGACGGGTCATAGTCAAATCCGGATGACCCGATTACACCGCTGCCGGAGCCATCGTCCTCGTCACTGTTTTGCTCACCTGCTGCCACAATATGGAAACTGTTATATATATTGACTTGACCGGCGCCAAACCGTTTATCCAGTCCATTGTCTGTCTGGTTAGGTTCAGCACGGTAATCAGTGATATCAGCACTACTGCTGTTACTCGTTGCCCGGTCGGCACCAGCCATCAGGGCCGCCTTTATAACTTCAGATCTCTCAGCATTAAAAATGGTATCGTTATTGCGGTTTGTCGTTACAGTTACTAACGGGTCAGTTGATAAACCTGGACTGCTGTTACCCAGTTCCACCAGCAAGGCCGCAGCCGCAGCCACCACCGGTGTCGCACTACTGGATGTCGGTTTTGGAGCAACCATCTCCGGACGGGTACGTCCGGAAACGTAATCGTTATCAAGTTGCGGGGTACCAAACCCGTTGACGCCATCACTCTTGCCAACAGCGATCACATTGTAGGCACCACTTAGAAATGACTGGTTTGCGTTACTGTTATTCTTTATGCCCACACAGTGGATAAATTCATCGGTATCCACGACCCAGTCTGTACGCCTCAATACATCCGACTCAGCAGCAGGATTAGAATAATCGCCAATCCAGCTATGATTCGCAATGCGATCCGGCAGGAAATACGGCTGCCCGGAATAAGTAAAACGCAGGAAATGGGACTGCAGCCAACCGTCAGCCAAATAGGCGTTTATGGTACTGACACCCGGAGCAATTGAAGAGTTATCACCATAAAATGTTTTTGCAACACTGGTCGCATGGCCAGAAAAAAGGCCGGTGGTGGAGCCGCCTCGATCTGTGATATTTTTACCCGATAATTCTGCTACACCGTCATCAGGAAGAAACACGGCAGGATTCCCTTTCCCTGCAGTCGACGCTTCTGCCTGTGTCACTGCCACACCGCTTCCATCCGGAATATTTATTCCCAGCTCTGACTCTAGTTGTGTATAGCCAATATCATCCTTGTAATCGGCCACCGCAGCCGCGCTGCAGCTAAGCAGGACGATGGCCGGGATAATAAGGAGCTGCACACGCATAAGGGAGCTTGCCGCATATAAACGCTGTTAGCTGACGGACCTGGAACACTGCGGATCAGCAAACAACATATGAGAAAATCACTGCCACAATCCTGTGGTCAGCGCGGGGACTTCCTGTCACTGTTTCTAGTTATACTTTAAATACTAATCGTAACCTAATGTTATTTATATACATAAATATAGATAATCTTATGCTACCATAAAAATCAAACATACACGCAATACCAGCCACCTAATCAGCAGGCTCGATTTCTCGACAAGTGACACTACGATCAATCCCGTCCTTCCCTGCCCGCAACACAGCTCTCGCGCAATAAACAATCATCACAGCGGGGCCGAACCCGACAAACTGTCCTGGCGTGCAACACAATGAGGGCATGAAACTCATTGTAAAGCCGGACATCCGCACCGAGCCTGTCTTCACACGCCAATCGCAAGTCCTCATACGCCTCATCGCCCGCAATAAACCCCAACCTGGAAAACAGGCGGCGTGTATAGGCGTCTATCACAAACACCGGTCGCTGAAACGCATACAGCATTATGTCATCCGCCGTTTCCGGACCCACCCCGCTGACCGACAGCAACGCCTCACGCAATGCGCCTGTTTGCCTCTGTGACAACACGGAAAAACCACCCGCCTCAACATACCAGCGGCATAAATTCTTCAAGCGTTCAGCTTTCACATTGAAGTAACCGGATGGCCGCAGCCAGTTGGCAAGGTGATCCTTGCGTGCCGCAATAATAGCCTCGGGCGACAGCTTGCTGCGCGATTCAAGATTGGCAATTGCTTTTTCAACATTGGTCCAGGCGGTATTTTGCGTCAGCACCGCACCGACCATAATTTCAAACGGGGTTTCGCCCGGCCACCAGTGTTGCAGGCCATAGGCAGTATAGAGCGAATCAAAAACCGTCAGCAGGGTTCTGCGGTCCAGTTTCACAGCAAGGGACAGCTTTAACGACGGCGTTTCTTTGCAGGCCGGCGAAGCGGCGGGGGCGCAGGCGCATCCAGCCTGACGGTTGCGTACAGTGCCTTGACTTCATCCTGCGGCAAATCCTGAAAGTGTCCGGCACGGACATTGCGCGGCAACATAACCGGCCCGTAACGAATACGAATGAGGCGACTCACCTGCAGGCCCTGGGACTCCCACAAACGCCGCACCTCGCGATTTTTTCCTTCTTTTACGATCACGTGATACCAGTGGTTGGCCCCCACCCCGCCGGCATCCTGAATAGAGGTAAACGATGCCATGCCGTCCTCCAGCTCAACACCTTGCTGCAACCGCAACAGGGTTTGCTCGTCCACCTTGCCCAGGATGCGAACGGCATACTCGCGTTCGATCTCCCAGGATGGATGCATCAGCCGGTGCGCCAGTTCACCATCTGTGGTTACCAGCAGCAAACCCGAGGTATTGAAATCCAGTCGACCGACCGTGATCCAGCGTCCGTTTTTAAGCTTCGGTAAATTATCAAACACGGTCGGTCGCCCCGCTTCATCCTTGCGGGTCGTTAGTTCGCCGGCAGGCTTGTGATAGATGAGGGTGCGTGCGGTATGCCCCGGGTTCGCTACTATGGAAACCGAACGACCTTCTATTTTGACAAGATCGGTATCCGCCACACTGACGCCCAGCACGGCGAGCTCGCCATTGACGGTTATCTTGCCATCACGAATCCAGCTTTCAATTTGTCGCCGGGAACCGTAACCCGCACGCGCAAGAACCTTCTGCAAGCGTTCAGCCATGACCCGGAAAAATACAGTAAAACACAGGAAACAAATAAGAGGATTTAATGGATTGTTGCAATATTGTCGTTATCGGCTGTCTCGGCAGCTGACGCAACCTCATCTGATACAACGGCCTCAGCGACAACCTCCTCTGACTCGTCTGTGTCATTTTCAGCAGCTGCTGCTTCCAGTTCCAGCCCCGGAATTTCTGACAGGTCCAGTTCGAGATCCTTGCCAATGGCGCTCAGGTCACGCAGCTCGGCCAATGACGGCAGCTCGCTGAGTGTTTTCAGACTGAAGTAGTCGAGAAACTTCCGGGTAGTGCCATACATCGCAGGACGACCCGGTACCTCACGATGGCCGATAACATGCACCCACTCGCGTTCCAGCAATGTTTTGATAATGGTGGTACTGACAGCAACACCGCGCACTTCCTCAATCTCGCCACGGGTGATCGGTTGTCGATAGGCAATCAGTGAAAGCGTCTCCAGCAAGGCACGTGAATAACGGGCCGGTTTCTCTTCCCACAGACGTGACACCCATGGCTGCATGGTTTCCCTGATCTGGATACGATAGCCACTGCCCACCTGCACCAGGCTAATGCCCCGCGATTCGTAATCAGACTGCAGCTCTGCAATGGCTTCCCTGACAAGAGAGCGATCCACTGTATCCTGCTCACCAACCATGGTCAGCATCTGGTCGACAGTCAATGGCCTGCCTGCGCCCAGCAAAATAGCCTCAACAATAATCTTCAGCTGTTGTGTTTCCATGTGTCTGTTTCACCCGAATATGTTTGCTCAGGCAGTTGCCTGCTCGGCAGCTACCGACTCACTGCTTTCCTCTACGCGCGCCGCAGCCTTCACATGAATGGGGGCAAACGGCTCTGCCTGGGTCAGGTCGAGAAGCGACTCCTTTACCAGTTCCAGTATCGCAAGAAACGAGACCACCACGCCCATGCGTCCCTCTTCCACGGTGAATAGATCCGCGAAACTGGTAAAGTGTGACGAATTAACCTTGCTGAGAATGCTCGACATCCGCTCACGCACCGAAAGGGATTCCATCTGCACATGATGATGTGCATACATGGAGGCACGCTTCATCACATCCTGAAAGGCATCAATCAGGTCTTTCAGATCCACGTCCGGCGGTAGCGCCACCACAGTACGCTCAATCGGTTCGGCAGACGCCTGGAACACATCGCGTCCCAGCCTTGGCAGTGAGTCGAGGTCTTCTGCGGCCTGCTTGTAGCGCTCATATTCCTGCAGACGTCGAATCAGCTCGGCACGCGGGTCCTCTTCATCTTCAGCAATCCCCGGCGGTCTTGGTAGCAAAATACGTGATTTGATCTCCGCCAGCATGGCAGACATCACCAGGTATTCCCCGGCCAGCTCCAGCTGCATTTCCTGCATAAGTTCAATATATTCAACATATTGGCGCGTTATTTCAGCCACACATATGTCGGCGATATCGAGATTGTCCTTGCGAATCAGGTACAGCAGCAGGTCCAGCGGTCCCTCGAAGGCTTCGAGAAATACCGTCAGCGCTTCGGGTGGTATGTAAAGATCCTGAGGTAGTGAATCAAGCGCCTTGCCCTGAACAACAGCGAGGGGCAATTCTTCCTGGGGGTGGACGTCCGGCGTAACTTCGCGGCTCTGGTTATCGTTCATATCATGCCCTGGTACGTGGTGGCCTTCGTCGTATCCGAGGGACGATCTAGATCGTCCGGCGAATATTACCCTATTTTCTGCAGTGTGTCGCCTTTTTTAAGCCGACCTTCAAGTGTAGTCCAGCCCCATCGCCTGGCGCACTTCATCGAGCGTTTCGCGCGCCACGTCACGCGCCGCCTCGGAGCCTTCACGGATAATCGTCCTTACCTTGCCGGGGTCCTGCTCAAACTCGCTGGCGCGTTCCTGTATCGGTAACAACTCTGCCAGTATGTTTTCGATAATCGGCTGCTTGCAGTCCAGGCAACCGATGCCTGCTGTAGTGCATCCCTCACGCACCCAGTCTTTCACCTCATCACCGGAATAGATGCAATGCAGTTGCCACACCGGGCATATATCGGGATTGCCCGGGTCAGTACGGCGTACTCGCGCCGGGTCAGTCGGCATGGTGCGCAACTTTTCACGCACAACGGCGGGATCTTCGCGCAGGGTGATGGTATTGCCGTAGGATTTCGACATCTTTTGTCCATCCAGCCCGGGCATCCTGGAAGCCGGCGTCAACAGCGCAGCCGGCTCGGTCAGGATCAAGCGTCCGCCACCTTCCAGGTATCCCAGCAGGCGTTCACAATCCGACATGGCCAGGTTCTGTTGCTCGGCCAGCAGCGCGTGCGCCACCTCAATCGCTTCATGATCACCCTGCTGCTGGTAACGCTTCAGCAGGTCACGGTACATGCGCGCGTTCTTTTTACCCATCTTTTTGATGGCTGCTTCCGCCGCTTTTTCATAGCCGGGTTCGCGGCCGTAGAGATGATTAAACCGGCGTGCCACCTCACGGGTGAGCTCCACATGCGCAACCTGGTCTTCACCGACCGGAACCTTGTCGGCACCATAGATCAGGATGTCGGCGCTTTGCAGCAACGGGTAGCCAAGAAAACCGTAGGTTGCCAGATCGCGTTCACGCAGTTTTTCCTGCTGGTCCTTGTAGCTCGGCACGCGCTCCAGCCAGCCGAGCGGCGTCATCATCGACAACAACAAATGCAGCTCGGCATGTTCCGGTACATGCGACTGAATAAACAGTTGCGCGGCCCCCGGATTAACACCGGCAGCCAGCCAGTCAATCACCATATCCCAGACACTGTCCGCAATGATTCCGGATTCTTCATAGTGGGTCGTCAGTGCATGCCAGTCTGCAACGAAAAAGAAGCACTCAAATTCCTGTTGCAGCTGCACCCAGTTCTTGAGTACACCGTGATAATGTCCGAGGTGTAACGCCCCGGTTGGTCGCATACCGGACAGTACCCGGCTGTTTACGTTCAAACCACCCAAAACTATCTCCTATCCACCCATTAGCGCCATTAGCAACAACTGAAACTTTTGCGCTGACAGCCCGGTCACCGGCACCATCATTGCCATAAAAAAACTGATCAGCGGCCACAGCACGGCACCCAGCACACCTGTCACCAGCAGGCCAATCAGAATGAAAAAACCATACGGTTCAATACGGCTGAACTGGTAGGCCATCGGCCCCGGCAACAGGCCGGTCAACACCCGTCCACCGTCCAGCGGCGGCAACGGCAACAGGTTCAATATCATCAGAATACCGTTAATACTGATGCCGGCGACACCCATGTAGACCAGCGCAAGGCCATTGTCACCAAGCACCATACCGAGACGCAGCAACAGGGCCCAGCCTATTGCCATCAACAGATTCGCGACCGGTCCGGCTGCTGCAACCAGCGCCATATCACGCTTCGGATGATGCAAGTTTTTCCAGTTAATCGGTACCGGCTTGGCATATCCGAAAATAAATCCGGCCTGTAACAGCAACAGAACTCCAGGTATCAATATCGTCCCCATCGGGTCGATGTGCTTAACCGGATTAAGCGTCAGTCGCCCCAGCATAAAGGCGGTATTGTCTCCCAGTTTCCTGGCAATCCAGCCATGCGCCACCTCGTGTACGGTGATGCCCAGTATTACCGGCACCACCCAGATGGTAATTTTCTGAACAAGACTGAGATCTAGCATCGGCGGATTATAACCTTCTGAAAACTGAATGCATTATTTAAACAGGGCGTCATCATAGCCACGTCCCTTGCGCAACACCTGCATGGAACCATCCACCAGCTCAATCACGGTAGTCGGTTCCAGACCGCAGCTCTCACCATCAATCACCAGATCAACATCATGCTCAAGCCGGTCACGAATATCATGCGCATCCGTTTCCGGGAGTTCCCGTCCGGGCAGTATCAGCGTGGAACTCATCAGCGGTTCAGCCAGTTGATCCAGCAATGCCTGTGATATCGGGTGATCGGGAACACGGATGCCGATGGTCTTGCGTTTCGGATTCTGTAACCGGCGCGGCACCTCATGCGTCGCCTTCAGAATAAAGGTATACGGTCCCGGTGTAAGCGACTTCAGCAACCGGTAGCTGCTGTTATCGACTTTTGCATAGGTAGAAATTTCGGAAAGATCACGGCACATCAAGGTAAAGTTATGCCGGTTGTCCAGGTTGCGAATACGGCGGATGCGCTCCATACCGGTCTTGTCACCGACGTGACAACCGAGCGCATAACTGGAATCTGTCGGATAAACCACCAGCCCGTCGGCGCGAATAATTTCCACTGCCTGCTGAATCAGTCGTGACTGCGGATTAACCGGGTGTATCTGAAAGAACTGGCTCATTGAATTGCCATTCGACCGAGCGGCCAGCGGTCACTTTCCCAGACCGGCTGGCAACCTGCTGGCAACGCCGGCAATTGCCCCAGCCTGATCCACGGATTTTCCGGACCATGGTAGTCCGAACCGCAGGAAGCCAGCATATCCTGGCTGCGGCAGAGTGCCGCCATGGCAGAGACATTGTCACGCGAATGACTACCGGAAATCACTTCCATACCGGCACCGCCGGATTCGCGAAATTCACCGAGAAAGCGACGCAGCTTGCTGGCCGTCATGCCATAACGCGCCGGATGCGCAACCACGGCCAGCCCGCCGGCTGCATCAATCCAGCGCAATGCGTCTTCAAGACCAGCCCAGTTACCACTGACATAACCGGGTTTGTTGTTGACCAGGAAACGCTTGAACACATCCCGCACAGATTTCGCATGACCCTCGGCTACAAGATGGTGCGCAAAATGTGTGCGCCCGATAATACTCCCCTGCGCCTGATCACAGGCACCGCTATAGCAATCCGGGATGCCCGCCCGCGCAAGGCGCCGGCCAATTTCTTCGGCACGCCAGTGACGAAACTCGCGCAAGCCGGACAGGCCCTCCTGTAAAGTCGCACAGTCCGGGTCAATACCCAGCCCCAGCACATGAATGGTCTGCGACTGCCAGCTAACCGATATTTCCACGCCTGGTACCAGTTGCATAGCGAGCGCGTCTGCCAGCTGCGTGGCCTCGGCCAGGCCCTCGGTGGTGTCATGATCCGTCAGCGCCAGCACGTCCACCCCGCCGGCATGCGCTGCCGCGACCAGTTCGGCAGGGCTGAGCGTGCCGTCGGAAGCACGTGAATGGCTGTGTAAGTCATAGTGGGCAGGCATCCGGACTATTCTACAGCAGCAAACGCTGTCGTGCGCCAATATACACAGCAGAATCGGGGTATCCAGTCGCAGCAGTGCCTTTTACACGCTAAAATGGCGTCATTACAGAATGGAAAATCGACATGCAAGCAATGACCGGGGAAATACTCGACATCCAGGCTGCCATTAGCGGCGTCATGGAAAGCTGCAAACAGGCCAATGAAGAATCATCCGCACTACAGCAGGCCGAAACAGACCTGCCGATACTGGAGCAGGCCTTCGCGCAGCTACTGGACGTTATGCACCGGCTGGAATCTGACACGCAGGCCGCCGCTGGCAGCGGCACCGGGGATGTCACAGAGATTGGCGAATATGCATTACGCCTGCAGGAAACCCTGTCCGGTATACGTAGACAAACTCGGGCTCAGCGAACAAAAACAGCCGCTGGCATGCCTGTGCATCAATATAGCCCTGTGGATTGAGGAACATGGTGGTCAACTCGACACCCTGGAACCGGTCGTCGATGCAATCGCGCAAACGGCCAACAATACCCGGGACCCGCAACAGCTTGAGCAGCTGAGCAGCGTGATTGCATGTGTCATCAACGCCGTATCCGCGCTTGTCAGCGAAGACCTCGAAAAAATACATGCCGGTCGACCGTGGCGGGTGCTGCTGTTGAATCACGGCATTGTCGCGACCCGTAGTTACAATACGGTCTCCATGGAGGCAGCTTTTGCTTTATTGACCAGCAAGCTGCCGGAGGATGCCACCCGCTTCTTCAATGAAGGCATGCAGCAAATGGAAGCGCTGGATTACCCCCCTCATGTCCGCAAGATAATGGAAAAATACCACCGCGAATGGCCTGTTAACCGCTCACTGCACTAAAATCCCGAGCCCCACATCACGGGAACTATCCCGGCAGCAGCTATCAAAAGGGCTGGCGGGTTTAAACAACAGGCCAAACAGACTATTATTCAGCAGCTTTCAGGGCATACCAGCCAGACACTACAGAATAACTACCAGACACGACAGAATAACCACAGGCCAGACACCTCCATGAAATTTCTTTTCGACCTGTTCCCGATCATCCTGTTTTTCATCGCCTACAAGATGTACGACATCTATGTAGCGACCGCTGTTGCCATCGCCGCCGCATTTGTGCAAACCGGCCTGTTCTGGTTAAAACACCGCCGCTTTGAAAAGATGCACCTGATCACGCTGGCAATACTGGTGGTGTTCGGCGGGCTCACCCTGATCCTGCACGATCCGGTGTTTATCAAATGGAAACCGACCGTGGTCAACTGGCTGTTTGGTGCCACCTTTTTAGGCAGCCGGTTTATCGGTGACAAGACACTGGTTGAACGCATGATGAGCCACGCCATCACCGCACCGGTAGCCATCTGGCAACGCATCAACTGGGCATGGGTTGTATTTTTTATAGCCATGGGTTTACTCAACATCTACGTCGCCTACAATTACAGCGAAGAAACCTGGGTGAATTTCAAATTGTTCGGCATGATGGGACTGACACTGGTGTTTGTATTTGGCCAGGCCTTTTACCTCAGCCGTTACATGGAAGCAGAAGAGGAACCCAAGTAATGCTGTATGCGATTATCAGCCAGGACAAACCGGACAGTCTTGCTGACCGCCTCGATGCACGCCCGGCGCACCTGGAGAGACTCAACCGGTTAAAGGAAGCCGGACGGCTGGTACTGGCCGGCCCGCACCCTGCAATTGACAGCCCTGATCCCGGCGATGCCGGTTTCAGCGGCAGCCTGGTTGTTGCAGAGTTCGGCTCGCTGCAGGAGGCGCAAAGCTGGGCAGATACAGATCCATACATGACCGCCGGTGTTTACCAGCAGGTCACCGTAAAACCCTTCAGGAAGGTATTGCCCTGATGACTGCAGAACGTGTAGAAATGATTCGCGAGCGCTTAACCAACTGCCTGCAGCCGACCGAACTGGATATCGTCGATGAAAGCGCCAAACATGCCGGACATGCCGGCGCTGCCAGTGGTGGCGGTCATTTTATCGTCACTATCGTCGCCAGTGCCTTTCAGGACAAAACACTCATTCAACGTCACCGCCTGGTCTATGACGCGGTGGATGACATCATGCATCGTGAAATTCACGCCCTCAGTATTCAGGCCAAAACACCGGAAGAATCCTGATCCATCAACCCGAAAAGGTATCATCACATGAAATATCCTTATTACCTCGCATTAATCGCAACACTGACAGCTGCAAGCGGTTGCAACGAGTCACAAACAACCGGTGACGCAGCAGGCGACAGCGCCACGCCCGCTGCCACCTCAGTGTCGTCCCCGGTAACAGCCGCTGTTGCCGAGTCGGTTATCGCCAGCGTTAATGGCCAGCCAATCACCAAGGCCGAGCTGGCTGTCTACAGCGGCCAGCGCAAGCCGCCAAACAATTCGCCGGAAGCCAACAGCGAAGAAGTCATCATGAAAGAGCTGGTCTCCCTCGAGCTGATGAAGCAGGAAAGCATCAGCAAGGGACTGGACAAGCAACCCATGGTCATTGCAACGATCGAGCAGCAGGAACGAACTGCACTGGCTGGCGCCGCTATCCAGAATTTTATGGCCAACAACCCGGTAAGCGATGAAGATGCAAAAAAGATTTATGACGAGCAGATGGGCAAGCCGACCACAGAGTTCAATGCACGCCATATCCTTGTCGAGGAACAGGATGAGGCCGTCGCCATTATCGAATTACTCGACAAGGGCAGCGACTTTTCCGAGCTCGCCAAGGAAAAATCGACCGGCCCGTCCGGTGCCAGTGGTGGCGAACTTGGCTGGTTTAACGAATCCCAGATGGTAAAGCCGTTTTCAGAAGCAGCAGCACAGCTTGAAAAAGGCCAATACACCAAAACCCCGGTACAAACACAGTTTGGCTGGCACGTCATCATCCTCGATGACAGCCGTGAAAGCACACCGGTACCGTTTGAAGACGTTAAAGACCGCATAAAAATGTTACTGGTAAACCAGAATATGCAGCAGCATGTTGAAACACTCCGCAGCGCTGCAGATATCGAGATCAAGTAAGCGTAATAACTTGCCGGTCGGCAGAAACATGCCGACCGGCAAGCTCTTCAATATCAGTGTAAATCCTTTCCGGGTATTACGGCCGCCTGCCTCTCCGGCAAACCGGTCAGTACATCATGCCCGTCAACCGGCAACCACACCTGGATACGTGCACCTGTGCGTGCCGAGCTGGCCACATTGAGACAACGGTTGTACCTCGCTTCCAGTAACTCATAGATTTCCTCACCGTCTGCGCTGGTACTTTTAAGCAGGCCAGGCATGTTCACCAGCCATGTCCTGACTGTTGCGGGTAAAGGCCCGGCCGGTAGCTGTAACACATATTTCAGATAACGCCCGCCTTGCAACCAGCAGGGCTGCTGGCCGGTCACGAATGTATCGCTCACATCAAGTTCGATGGGCACCGCTGGAACAACATCGCCAAGCAATGACAACAGCTCCGCCAGCCGGGACAACACAGAGTATCGCCGGGTAACTGCATCAGCGTGCTCGCCATGGTGTATGACCAATTCATTCAGCTCCGCACCCAGGGACTGCAGGGCCTGCGGTAACAACTCAAGAAAATCCCACAAACCGGGCACATCACCGGCGTATTGCAGCAAGCTTAAAACCCCGCCCTGCTCCCTGTCAGCCAGCGGTGCCGGTTGCTCTGCGGGATCTATCGTGACGGCCTGTTCTGTATCCAGTTGCACACCTCCCGGCAGGTACACCGGTGCCTGCGCGACGGCAAGTAACTTATCCAGAAATGCGGCTAGCGTTTGCGTGGCAGCCGCAGCTAAAGAGGCATCGTCCAGCACATCGACAGCAGCAACAATACCGGCGGTGGCCGCCGATTCGGGAAACAGCGAAGAAAAGGCCTGCCGGTTCTGCTCGGCCAGCGGGATCAGCCGGTCTTCAGGCATATCGCCCAAATACACCAGCTCAAAGCCCAGATGATGTTTGACCAGCCTGGAAAAATCATCATATATGTCTTTTGAATCAACAGTATATTCAGACTTATTGACAAGCAGGTACAACTGCCCGGAAAAATCGTTTACAGACAGTACCCGCAACAGTGCAAAGGCTTCTGCCTGTGAATCGGCCTGTGGAGTGATGACCAGTATGACGCTTGCCGCTGCCTGGCAGCAGGCAAGCTGAAGGCCTGCATCCATACCCGAGGTGTCCAGCAGGAAATCGTCATATCCGTCCCGCACATCAATAGCACCCAAACACTGTAAGTGCAGCGGGTCATTGCCACACAAGCATGCACCCAGGGACTGCTCACAAGCCACCACATCAATACCCTGGTAGCCCTGGCGAATAACACCGTGTTGCTGTGCTTCGTCCTGCTGTGGATCCGGCAAGTCCTGCAGTTCAAGCAAGGCGGCCACATCTGCCCCCGGAACCACGTCATGAAAAATACCGGCAAAACGTCCCCGCCGCACCAGCTCCAGCGCAATATTGACCGCCAGATGAGTCTTGCCCACCTGTGCCATACCACTTGTTATTGTCATTATCCTTGTCATGCCTGCCTGTCGCGTGTACCGCACTACCCGCTGCGGCATTTCCCTGACCGTATTGTGCCGAAGCTATTGTGACTGTCGATCTATATCCTCGCGTTGCCTGTCATTCGCCTCTCCAAGTATATCCTCCACACCTTTAGCCTTGTCTATGGTGTTCACCTGTTCCGACCAGACATGCTCACGCTCTGCAGTGCCAGAGGTAGTATCTCCGCCGTCAGAACAGGCACCCAGCAACAGTATCAACGGGATAAAAAAATATTTCTTCATAACTTCATTCCTTTCATGGTGAGCCGTTACGCCGCCTGGCGGACAACCATAGCTGTATTTCAGGCAGGGTAACCGGCCTGCCTACATAATACCCCTGACCAAAGTCACAACCCATCCCTTTCAGCATATCCAGCACCATGGCGGACTCTATCCCCTCGGCGGTCACTGACAACCCGAGACTGTGTGCAAGATCAATAGTAGCGCGCACGATAGATGCATTCTCTTCATCACTATCCATATCAATTACAAAGGATTTATCCACTTTAAGGGTATGCACCGGCAAACGCCTGAGATGCAGCAGCGAGGAATGACCGGTGCCAAAATCATCAATCGATAAACGCACCCCGATGGAAGCCAGCTGATCAAGCGTCTTCACGACCTGGTTCGGGTCCAGCATAACCCCGGTCTCGGTTATCTCCAGCAACAGCGCGTCCGGCGTCAGGCGCCATTGTTTCAGGGCACTCTGGATTTTTTCTATCAGCTTGAAATCATGCAGATCGTGCATGGAAAGATTGATTCCGGAACACAAGCCGGGGTTATCCTGCCGCAGGATCGACAACTCCTGGCAGGCATTATCTATCACCCATTCTGATAATTGCCGAATCAGGCCGCTTTGCTCTGCAACCCGAATGAAGGACTCCGGCAAAAGGATTTTTCCGTCCGGCTGTCGCCAGCGCACCAGTGTTTCGATGTAGTTGACCTTGTCATTGTTTAAATCGATGACCGGCTGATATACAAGAAACAGATCATTCTGTGCTATATCTTCGTTAAGCACACCATCCAGGTTCATTCGTGCAATGGCAATATCATCGGTCCTGGAAGGATCATAAAGCGCGTAACCCGGCCCGTTCTGTTTTGCCGAATACATTGCATAATCAGCATTGCGCAGCAACTTGTCAATATCATCACCATGCTCAGGCATCAGCGCAATGCCGATCGAGACCGAGGCAGTCAGCTTGTGACCTTCCACTTCAAATTCTGCATCCATTGACTGGATTATCTTTTGCGCCACCTGTTGCGCCTGCTCGGTATCCGCATCAGGAAGAATAACCACGAACTCGTCACCGCCGAGTCTCGCGAGAGTATCCGACTCACGTATTTCACCGGCAATCCGGGCAACGACATCTTTCAGCAACAGGTCGCCGGTGTGATGTCCCATCAGGTCATTGACGTATTTGAAGCGCACCAGATCAATCAGCAGAATTGCCGCATAACCCGGTGAGCGGCGATGCTCGGCAATCAACTGCTTGATGCGATCCTCCATAAGCGCGCGATTGTATATACCTGTCAGCGGATCACGGATCGCCATATCATGCAGCGTTTCATACAACTCGCCAAGCGCATGAAAGGTCACCGGCACATCGCGTTCCTTGCCGGATGACACACCGGACTCGCCCTTGCGAGCACTGCGCTCGTCCATCAACTGATAACTGAGATCCCGCAACGGCATCAGCACCGAATATTTCACCAGTATCAGCGCCAGCACCACGGTAACCAGAATAATCAACGCGACAATCAGTAACAGGCGATTATTGGTTTTGTCTATTTTCATCACCAGGCTGTCAGCGTTGCGCAAGGCGGAAATCTTCAGGGCCGGGCGAGAGTCACTGGCAGATAAAATATAGTCAGCCTTCAAATAATGGGCCTCACTGTCCCTGCTCCAGCCACTGTCAACATACACAACCGTATCGTCAGGCAGGGAGATCCGCACCGGCATCTCCAGACGGCTGCCAATGTCTGAAAGTTTATGCAGCGGATCCGTAACCAGCTGAATATAGCCACCCGGCGCCAGCCCCCCCACCGGGGCAATGCTTGCCATATAAGGCTTACCCTGCAACAGGCACAGTTCATGTAACGGCTTGAGACGGCGCGTTCCCCGCAATTGTTGCAGCTTGCCTGTCAACTCCGGGCAAACAAGAGGCTGCACGTCCGGCGCATTGCGCGCCGAGGTTCCTGCCAGATTGAAATCACGATCGAAAGCATACAACTCAACCAGCTTAACGCTATTTGAGGAAACCGTAGCCTGCTCAAACTGCGCTTCAAGAACAGCAGAGACGGCACCTCTATCGCCTGCAGCCAATGCCTCGCGAAATTTTTCCTGGCCCTGAATCCTCAAACCCAGGCGTTGCGCAGCAGCTGCATCATCGTCCAGGATGCCAGTCGATTCTGCCGCCATCAGCCGGGTCATGTACTGGCGCTGGAAATCGAACGCCAGGTCTCGATAGGTCTGTGCAATGAAATAAACAGTGACCGCGCTAACCAGCCCCAGCAGTATGATCGCCAGGAACAATCCGGAAAGCAGGTTAATTTTCAGCCGTTTCATTTTTAGAGCGCTGACAATCCTGTTACGTTAAACGGGTACCTGATGACTGACAGTTTCAGGACCCCCGCTGGAAGTAGTTACCTGCTTTTGCCAGGCAGCGCCGGAGCACTGCTAAAAGGATAACCCGCCAGTCAGGACTTATCTGCTATTAATTGCAAACAGCCGGCCTCGTCAATGACACTCACACCCAGCTGCAGCGCCTTGTCATGCTTGGAACCGGGATTTTCCCCCACCACCACGTAGTCGGTTTTTTTCGAAACACTGCCGGTCACTTTTGCGCCGAGCTGCTGCAGCTGCGCTTTCAACTCGTTTCGTGGCATGGAAAGTGTGCCGGTCAGTACAAATGTCTTTCCAGCCAGTGGCTGTTGTTGCGGTTTTTCAGTCGCCGGCCAACTGATACCGGCCTTCAGCAACTGTTCAATGACATCACGGTTATGCTGTTCCGCAAAAAAGTCGACGATGTGACGTGCCACCACCGGACCAATATCACGGACGGCTTCAAGTGCTTCAATATCAGCCGCCATTAATGGCTCAAGTTCACCAAACTCCCGTGCCAGTGTTTGTGCCGTTGTTTCACCGACTTCACGAATACCCAGCGCAAATATAAAACGTTCCAGCGTGGTTGCCTTGCTTTTTTCCAGCGCTGCAACCACGTTGATTGCCGACTTCTCCGCCATGCGTTCGAGACCGGCCAGTGTATCAAGCGGCAGCTGGTAAAGGTCACTGACCGTAGTCACCAGCCCTTTCTCAACCAGTTGATCGACCAGCTTGTCTCCCAGCCCCTCGACATCCATTGCACGTCGCGATGCGAAATGTTTTATAGCCTGCTTGCGTTGCGCCGGACAGAACAGGCCACCGGAACAGCGCGCAATGGTTTCACCTTCGGCACGGGTCACCAGCGAGCCGCAAACCGGGCAGGCAGACGGCATGTTGAATTTCCGTGCATCTTTATGGCGCTGCTCCCGAAGCACACGTACCACTTCCGGAATGACATCGCCGGCACGGCGCACAATAACCCGATCACCTGTACGCACATCCTTGCGGCGTATCTCGTCCTCGTTATGCAAGGTTGCGTTGGTAACGGTGACACCGCCAACGAATACCGGCTCGAGCCGTGCAACCGGTGTCAGCGCACCAGTGCGACCGACCTGTATATCAATACCAAGGACTTTCGTTTCGCGTTCCTCTGCAGGAAACTTGCGCGCTATCGCCCAGCGTGGCGCACGTGATACAAAACCCAGCGCGGCTTGCTGATCAAGACGATTAACCTTGAATACCACACCGTCAATCTCAAATGGCAACTGCTGACGTAGCTGCAGATAACGCTGATAGTAGGCATTACAACCCGCCACGCCACTGACCACCTGGACATCGTCGTAAACGCGTAAATGCCATTGCCGTAACTGCGCAAGGATTTCAACGTGGGTAGTCGCCAGCGTCCCGCCGACAAGCTTGCCAACGCCGTAACAGAACATTTCCAGCGGACGCTGCGCGGTAATGGACGAATCCAGTTGACGCAAACTGCCGGCGGCAGCATTGCGCGGATTGACGAACGCTTTCTGTCCATCAGACCCGGCTTGCTGGTTGAGCGCCTCAAATCCGGCGTGCGACAGATAGACTTCGCCGCGCACCTCCAGTATTTGCGGTACATCAGGGCCGGACAGCTTCAGGGGAACACATGCCATGGTGCGTACATTTTGCGTGACATTCTCACCGGTCTCGCCGTCACCGCGTGTTGCAGCACGTACCAGCTGGCCATCCTGGTAAAGCAGGCTGACGGCAAGCCCGTCCAGCTTCGGCTCTGCCGCGTATTCCACCAGTTCGTCACCCAGTCGCTCCCTGACACGGCGATCAAAATCAGCGAGTTCCTCATCTGTAAAGGAATTATCAAGCGACAACATGCGCACTTCATGGCGCACTTCTCCAAAGGCCTTGAGTGGGGCAGCGCCGACGCGTCGGGTCGGAGAATCTTCTGAAATCAGTTCCGGATATTTTGCTTCGAGCGTTTGCAGTTCACGGAGTAACTGGTCGTACTCCGCGTCACTGATCAGCGGATCATCCCTGGTATAATAGTGGTAATTATGTTGATGTAACTGCTGATGAAGCTCCCGTGCACGCTGGTGCGCGGATTTCGATGCGCTCATGACGCGGCATTCGCCACCCGCTGTTGCAGCTGGCAGCTGATTACCTCATCACGCATATGACTGATCGCCTGTTTGGTCAGCGGACTGTGTGTTGCATCACATACCCGGCTATCGAGGCTGTCTGCCAGCTGGCGTGACGCTTCGACCATCGCATCAAAAGCACGTACCGCATCCACGGCGCCCGGCACCTGCATGAACAGCACCACTCCTTCCGAGGTAAAACTTTCCATCGCAGACAGGTCAAACGTACCCGGCTCGCGAATATTGGCAACCGAGAACATGGTCTTCTGCTGCCCGCCGTCCAGCTCAATGCGGTGAAAGATATCCATGTCACCAAGCTCCAGTTGCGCAGCAGCCAGTGCACCCAGCAGTATTGGCCCGCGAAACGGCACGCCTTTCGGCGCTTCTACAAACAGCATGAATACGCGGTCATCAAGCGGTGTCTGCACGCGCTTCTCTGCCGGCACGTCAATAACCGAGACTTCTTCAGCGCTGCCTGCATCACCACTGATGAGCTGTCCCAACTGCTCCAGTTCCGCGTCAGTAGCGCCGCCAAAATCAACCGCATCAACATCCGTTTCGCCCAGCGAAGGCTGGTTACGTGAATTGTTGCGCGCTGCACGCGACGGCTTGCTGCGGCCCTGATAGTAGCTGACTGCATAGATTATCAGAACCACAGCAATACCGGCCAACAACAATATCCAGCGCAAGTTTTCCATCAATTCAGACCTGACCCTTAAACAGTATTTTGTGAATAAAGCTTTCTGCCAGCCAACCAATCAAACCGTGAGAACAATTTAAACGGCTACCAGCTTGACCGCCTCATCAATATCTACAGCCACCAGTCGTGACACACCGGGCTCGTGCATGGTGACACCGGTCAGCTGATTCGCCATTTCCATGGTAATTTTATTGTGCGAAATAAAGATGAACTGTACATGCTCCGACATCTTGCGCACCATGTCGCAATAACGGCCAACATTGGCATCATCAAGCGGTGCATCCACCTCGTCCAGCATGCAAAAAGGCGACGGGTTTAACCTGAAAATGGCAAACACCAGCGCAATCGCAGTCAATGCCTTCTCACCACCGGAAAGCAGGTGAATGGTGCTGTTGCGCTTGCCAGGTGGCCGCGCCATCACGGTAACACCGGTGTCCAGCAAGTCTTCACCGGTCAATTCCAGGTATGCCTGCCCGCCACCAAACAGCACCGGAAAGTTTTCCTGCATACCCTCGTTAACTTTTTCGAAGGTCTCCCTGAAACGTGAGCGTGTTTCCTTGTCGATCTTGCCAATGGCATTTTCAAGCGTCGTCAGTGCCTCGATCAGGTCGGCGTGCTGCGCATCCAGGTATTCCTTGCGCCTGGATTCTTCTTCATATTCCTCGATTGCAGCCAGGTTGATCGGTCCCAGTCGCTGGATACGGCTCTCCAGCTTGTCGGCCTGCTCCGCCCATACATCGACACTGGCACCTTCTTCAATCTGCTCCAGCAGCGGCTGGTATTCAAAGCCGGATTCGTTGATCTGCTCCATCAGGGTGTCACTGCGCACCTTGATTTCCTGCCAGGCCATACGGTCCTGTTCAATTTGCTCGCGCTGGTTACCAACACTGCGTTCTGTGCGTATGCGTTGCTGGTCAAGTTCGCGCGTGCCGTGCTCCATATCTTCAACCTGTTTGCGCGCGGCATGCAACTCGGCTTCGGATCCGTGCCGACGTGACAGCAAGTCTTTCAGCTCACTCTCCAGCTCATTAACAGGTGTATCGCCCTGGTCCAGCACACCCGTCAGCTGATCACGCCGACTAATCAGCTGCTCGCGCTGCTCGCGCATGCGCGTCAGCGCCTGGCCGGTTGTTTCCAGCGCCGTACGTATCGATTCCGCCCGCAAGGCAAGCTGGTGCACAGCTTGCTGGTCATTTCGGGCACGCTCACGTGTTTCGCTCAGCATGCCACTGAGTTGCTGTTGCTGACGAGTCCGCTGTTCGCGTTCAACAGACAGTGTTTCAACCGCATCCAGCGCTTCCTGCAGCAATGACTGCGAACTCGCCATCGCCTCTGCCTCACCCTGTTTCTCGGTGCGCAGCAGCTCCGATTCCATCAGCACATGGTCACGACGTGCCTGCTGCTGCTCAAGCCGGGTCTGGATAGCTGCCAGCGAGGCACGAAAATCACTGGCGACACGCAGCGCCTGGTTATTTTCATTCTGCAGGCGATCACGCTCGGCCTCGGCAGCAATCAGGCTTTCACGTGCAGCTGCCACTGACTGCTGCAAGGCTTCAACATTGCCTGCCTGTGCCGCAACCTGTTCGGTTAATTCATTGATCTCGCGTTCACGTTCCAGCACACCGGCCTTCTCGTCAGTATCACGTGCAACGCGCAACCAGTTATGACCGACCCAGATACCTTCCCGGGTAACAATCGACTCATGCACAGCCAGAGCAGCGCGCATCGCCAGCGCCTGCGCCAGCGTATCAACCGCGTAAACACCATCCAGCAACGCGCCGGCAGATCCTGACGAGGTCAGCTTGCTGCTCAGCAACACGCCCTTGTCT
>Ga0316189_10000464_pt1 | contig 40303 bp, 30 predicted proteins | sample LowCovwburrow_MG_FD_204930 | JGI IMG/M metagenome (GOLD analysis project Ga0316189, IMG submission 204930) | Coastal sediment microbial communities from Maine, United States - Lowes Cove worm burrow | ecosystem: Environmental > Aquatic > Marine > Coastal > Sediment | place: USA: Maine...
GGATGGAGGCGAAGTTGTTGTTGCGTCGAGGGGCAAAAGCCGGTTGCTGCGGCGTTCGACTATTCAAGTGGTCCTAGCGACCGCTGACCTGCCGCGGTGAAACCGATCGGGCTCCCGCACGTAATTAGTAGGAGACCAGCGTTCGCCCGACGTCGCGAAACGGATCCCAACTTGCAAGGAACCCAAGGACCACATCGTACCGAGTTGTCGGGGCTGCAACACCTACATCCCCCCGCGCAACGAACCGGGAACACAAGCCGCCTCGTGCGTGTCTCCCTACGGAGAACCGCTCTCGCATGCAAGACGAACTGGTTTCCAGAGATCTCTTCAACGTCCAGACGCCCACCCATCATGGCGGCGGGCTGCACTGTCCACAACCACGACCAGCGAGAAGGTAAAGAAACATGGCACGGCGCAAGGTAACTCGAGGATCACCACCCCGCATCGCACGAGCGCGGGGGCGACGCTGGCCTGACCGGGCGTCCGCCCGCCCGGCCGACGCCCCGAAGGCAGTCCGACGGTCATCACCATCGGACAGCGACTCTGACTCCACGCTGGGCACTTACTTCAAAGAAATGTCCGGCCTGGATGTGATGAGCCCCGAGCAGGAGCTCGCGGCCGCGACGAACATCGCTAGTCTGCGCGCGGAGTACTGGCGGCGACTGCTGGCCTACCCTCCGTTCATCGACGGCGTCGTGGCGCTGATCGAAGAAGCCGTCGCGTCCGAGGACGTGCCCACGGCCAGCCTACGCTCCATTCGTAAGTCGGCGCGTGCCCTTCGGGACAGAGAAACTCGTGCCAACAAAGACGGCTTTGAGCGGGATCGCGAGCAACTCGCGGTTGAGATGGCGACCCACGATGTGGACGGGGTCGTTTCCGATCGCTTGATAGCGGATCTCGAGCTCATGGTCGCCGGACGTCGGGACGGCTTTGAGATCGCTGTTCGACCACCACGGCGGGGCAGCAAGCCTTTTGCCCACTATGTGTCCGCAGCGCAGCAGGGCGCGTGTGCGCTCCGCATCGCCAAGAACCGCTTCGTGAAGGCGAACCTGCGGCTGGTGGTCTCCATCGCCCGCCGATTCAATCACGGTCGGATGCCGCTCCAAGACTTGATCCAAGAGGGCAACATCGGCCTGCTCAAGGCCGTGGACCGTTTCGACCACCGCAAGGGGTTTCGCTTTTCGACCTACGGGAGCTGGTGGATCCGACACGCGATCAGCCGCGCGATCGCAGATAAGGGACGCGCGGTTCGCCTGCCGGTTCACATGATCGACGCCTACCATAAGGTGTCCAAGGCACGGCGAGAGCTCGAGGCCAAGCACGGTCGCGACCCGACCCACGAGGAGCTGGCGGCCCACACGGGGCTCGCGGCGGCCAAGATCGAGAAGATGGACACGCTGCTCGTGGATCAGCCGATCAGTCTCGATCGCCCGGTCTCCGATGGTGACGGGCGCAAGGTGATGGACTTCCTCGAAGACGAGGAGACCGAGATGCCCGGTGAGACCCTCGAGGCCACCGCCATCAACGAGCAGGTCAAGCAGGTGATCAGCTCGCTGCGACCCATCGAGGCTGACATCCTGCGCAAGCGGTTTGGGCTTGAGCACGACGAGGAACTCACGCTCAAGCAGATCGGCGAGCAGTATTCGCTCTCCCGAGAGCGGATCCGGCAGCTACAGGAGCAGGCGCTGGGCAAGCTCCGGCGTGAGTTGCGGCGACGCGACATGCTGTAGCGCGGGCCTGGGCAAGTCGCCGCGCCGTCTTTGGTACACTGCGCCCCAGTGACCCTGAGGCGCACCTACCGATGCGGAGCGGCGGCGGCCGTGATGGCGAGCTTGCTCGTCGGCCCCGGCTGTGCAGCCACCCCTCCGCAACTTCACGTCGCGCCCGCGCGCACGGGAAGCCAGGCGCATGCGTCCGGCTCGCGGGCAGGCGGGGAGGCCGTGCTGATCTCGGGCGCCCAACGCGACGCGGACGGTGAGTTGATTCCGTTGACCGGGCACGGTCCCGTCGCGTTGTACTTTGGCAACCGCTCCGCGGTCGGCGTTGTGATCGAAGGCGACTACCTCATCCGCGCGATCACGCCCAAGAGGGAAACGGCAGGCCCGGTCGACGTTCGCCTCGCATTCGATGACGGCGTTGTCCTGACGATCGAGGACGGGTACGAGTACAAGGACGTCGCAGGAATTGTGCTGAGCCCGAGTATCGTCCGCTGACCCGACGACGTCTCAAGCGGAGCGGTCGGCGTGGAGCTGTGGTCGAGCGCGAGGGCTACACGCGCTCGAACTGGAACAGCTTCTGCCCGATGAGCACCAGGCTGCCGTACGGCAGGATGGCGCCCGAGCGCACCCGCATGTACGTGCCGTTGCTGCTGCCGACATCCTCCACAAACACGCCGTCATCGTCTCCGATGATGCGGCAGTGCTGACTGGACACGTACCCGTCCTGCGGGAACGTGATGTCGCCGTCCTCGCGGCCGACGGTGAGGCCGTCGCCCTCGATGGGGTAGGCCTCCGACGCAGCGTTCGGGTCGACCAACAAACTCACGCGGCCCCAGTAGCCCGGGTTGGGGCTTCCCATCCGCTCCGTACCCTCGGCAGTGGGGGTGGGCTCGGGGAGGTCCTCGTACAGCAGGAGCTCTTGCCCGACGCGGAACTGGTCGCCGTCTCGCAGCTCGACCCGGCCGTCGAGTTTGACGAAGATCCCGTTGAGCGAGTCGAAGTCTTCGACGCGCACGCCTGCTTCGGTGGGCGCGAGGTTGCCGTGCTTTTGGTCGAGGTATGCGTCCTCGTCCCACGGGGGGCCGCCGCTACGGCCGACTTCGAGGATCTCCCCAGGGGCCAGGATACGCTCGCCGATGGGCGATCCGTCTGGGCCGAGCATGACCAGCTTGGCCGCACGGGGTGGTGACTCGGCCGCGGGGGCGGGTTCGGGCGCGGCGGAACGCGGAACCGGGGTGACAGCGCGAGCGGGTGCTGGCGTTGGTGCGACGGGGGCTGCCGTGGGCTGCCCTGAGGGGACCGGCGCTGGCGCCGCTGACGGGGCGGCACTTTGAACGGGCTGCGAGGGCGCCGTCGTGGAGCTGGGCGCCACGACCTGAGGGGCGGGGGCTGCGGTTGCGGGTTCGGGGGCGGCCGCGTCCACAAACATCGTCTTGGCCGAACCCACGTCCTCTACCTTGGACGGCGCAGCGGCCTCGAGACGGTTGCCGCATCGTCCGCAGAAGCGGTTGCCGGGAGGGTTCTCCATTTGGCACTCGCCGCACGTGCCCGAGGGCGCCTCAGGGACGGGTGCCCAGGACTCTGGTGCGGCCGGGGCGTCAACGGGAGGCACCGTAATGGGGGCTCCACCTGGGCCAGCAGGGCCCACGGGGGCCGGTGGGGCCAGCGGTTGGCTGAGCTCGCCCGGTGTTGGGACCATGTCGGGGGCGCCCGTGGGGGCGGCAGCAGGAGGCTGCGGCGGGCTGACCGGCGGAGGCGTGCTGATCGGTGGCGGCGCAGCGCTGATCGGTGGCGGAGGCGCGCTGATCGGCGGAGGCGCAGCGCTGATCGGTGGCGGCGCGGCGCTGATCGGTGGCAGAGCACCGCCTTGCGGGCGGCCGGCGCTGATCGGCGGCAGCGCACCACCCTGTGGCGGGCCCGCACTGATCGGCGGCAGCGCACCACCCTGTGGCGGGCCCGCACTGATCGGCGGCAAGGCGCCGCCCTGTGGGGGACCGGGAGGGGCGCCAACGCCGGGTGGCGGTGGCGGAGCGGGTGCGGCCGGGGCGGGCAATCGCGCGCCACACCCGAGGCAGAACTTGTGCCGGTCCTTGTTTTCCTTGGCGCAGTTGGGGCAGGTGATCACGATACGACCCCGTCAGGCGATTTCGACGCGAAGCAGCTGCTGACCGACGAACAGGTAGTCGCCGTGGAACAGCTCGGTAGCGGTGTTGATTCGAACGAAGGTTCCGTTGCGGGAGCCGGTGTCGGTAAGCATGACGTTGTCGCTGTCGGACGCCGCATCGAGCCGAGCGTGGTGACCCGAGATGAAGCGGTCGTCCGGGAAGTTCATCGTGTTGCTCTCGCGCCCCATCGACAACGCCCCGTTTTCTGCAGTGACGATTCTTCCCTCACCACCACCCGCGAGACACTGCACGACCTGGAACTCGCCAGGCGGCCGGGGACTCCCGTAGTAGTAGGTGCCGTCGGCATTCGGCGCGCCGTCCGTGAACGGGTGATGGCGCAGTCGCAAGAGTTGTTCCCCGACGAGCAGGTAGTCGGCGTCCTTGAGCGGCGTCGGCTTCTTGATACGGAGGAAGACGCCGTTGGTGGACTCGATGTCCTGGACAAACAGACGTCCGTCCTGCGACGTGAACTTGGCGTGCTCGGGGCTGAGGAACGGGTCCTCGGCGAAGGTGACCTCGCCCTTGTCGCGGCCGATGATCGTGTTGGTGCCCTGCAGGTGGTACGTGTTGCCGTCGCCGCCCTCACCCTTGATGACCACCAATCGCGGGACCACGGGCTGCTGCTGCAGCGCGCCAAAGAACATGGTCTTGGCGGGCGCGGCGGGACCGGCGTCGAGCGGCTTTCCGGTCGCGGGGTCGAAGCGATGCTGAGGGTTGGTCACGATCTCATCGGCGTCGGTCGGCAGCGTACTGCCCGACGACGCCACCTCGATCGGTGGAGCGGCAAGCTCGGGGGCCGCTTTGGGGACTCCGGGGCTCTGAGGCGCAGACATAGCGGCGGGGGCGGGCGCAGCACCACCAGAAACGGTGACGGGCTCCCGCGCGGCAGGAGCCAACGCGGTCGCGCACCGGTTGCAATCGGCGGCGGAGAGCACGTTCAGTGCACCACAGACGTGGCAGGCGAGGCCAAGCTGCATGGCCCACGCATCCTGGTACTTCAGGCCTGAAGTGTCAATCGCGCGCGGGGGTGGGCTCGTCGCTTCCGGGGAGGGCCGCATCGGGCACCTCTATCGCGCGTTCCACGACCGCGCGAAGGCAGACAAGCCGCCGTCCTGGCCCGGGCGTGCGTTCAGACTCCCCTGGGCACAGGCTGCTCGCTTCTTCAGCCGCCGTCCGTTCAGCCCGGGTCCCGCGTGCCGCATCGTCCAGAGCGCGACCAATTTGCGGGGCATATGCCGCGAGATCCTTGGGGGTCACAGCGAGCGGGGCAGGGGCCACCTCGCCCTCCAGCCACCGCTCGAGCACGGCTGGCCAACCTCGGCTGCGAGGGGCCGCAGGCACCATGCCCAGGGGCGGGAGGGTCCGGTCGGAGCTCACGGCACGGGCGAGTGCGGCGGCGGCGGCGTCACGAGGCAGGCCAGCGGGTCCGATGACCACCCGGGTCAGCGCGCCGACGGCCTCCGGGTCTGGGGTCTTGAGGCGCCCGATTCGCCACGCCGCGATCGCGGCAAGCACGGGATCACTGGATTGCAGGAGCGGCCGCAGGCGGCGCCACCGGGCATCGGAGGTCTGAGCGGCGTCGGCCAGGGCGCAGGCATGGCGCACCTGGGTGTGCCGGCTCTCGCGGGCGAGTCGGGTCGCGACCTTGGCGTCGGCTTCACTGACTTTGCCCGGCTGGCGGGCGACCGCGATGCAGCCGAGCGACGCCAACAGCGGGTCGTGCCCCCACGCCAAGTTGGTCACCAGGGCATGGGTTGCCTTGGGCTGGTCGGCCTGCGCCAGGGCCCACGCGGCGGCGTGCCGGGCTCCCATCGACAGGCTCGCGTTCTTCATCACCTGCGTGAACGCATCGACGGCATCAGGGTCTTGCAGCTGGCCCGCAGCCCGGATCGCAGTGATTCGCGCCCGGTCGAAGGAGCCGCGCACCGTGGCTGTGGCGTTTCTGGGGGCCGTCAATGTCGCGCCCATCCGCGCGAGCGCGGAGGCGGTGTCGGGGAGTCCAAGCCATCCCAAGTGCTCGGCAGCACGGACCCGCGCGCCGATCGACCCTCGCGTTAGCGCGGCCACGAGGGGCTGGCGCAGAGCCGTGGCGCGCTCGTTGGCCTTGGTTGCGTCACCGTCCGCCTTCAACCATGTGGCGACCTCTTCGGGGTCCGCACGGTCGAGGGCTTCGAGCAGGAATGCGCGCGGCTCTGTGGCTTCGGGCCGGAGGGCGGTGCGCTCAACCGCCAGTGTGACCAGTTCCATGGTCGTGTCGGCGGCTTCGGCGAGGTCCAGGGCGCGCCGACCGGCCTTTTTGAGCAGCTCCGGCGGACCGCCCAGTTCGAGGATCTCTCGAAACGCGCCTGAGGAGCGCTCCACCTCACCGAGCGTCAGTTCGAGTTCCGCCAACTGAAGACGGGCGCGCAGGTCATTGGCATCGATCTCTTGGGCGGCACGGTATGCCTTGCGCGCCTCTGCGGTATCACCCTCGCGCTCGTGCAGCTCGCCGAGCCGAACCAGGGCGTCGACGCGGGTGCGGTCTTTGGCAGCGGCACGTGTGGCCGCATCGAGGGCGCGTTCGCTGTCGCCGGCCTCGAACGCAAGCTCGGACATCTCAGCGAGCACGTCAGCGCTGTGCCCCGGCTTGGCCGCGAGCAACTCCTCGAGCGTGACCAAGGCCGATTCGACCTGGCCTGCCCGCCGTTGCGCAGCGGCAAGCTGGGACAAGCGCTTGGCCTCGTCCGGCGAAAACTCGAGCAGTCGATGCTGCACGGCGACCGCGGCTGGGTAGTCCTCGCGGCGGGTGTGCAGCTCCGCGAGGAATCGTCCGGCCTCGATAGCGTCGGCCACAGGCGTCTTGGCATCCAATGCTGCCCGTGCGCGTCGCATCTCGCTGTCGAGCTTGTGCCTGCGCTTTGGGATCGATCCGCCCACCAGCAGCTCCACGACGCGCGTGCGTGCCTCGTCTGCGTACAGCGCGTGCTCCGGGCTCTTGGCGAGGACGCGCACCTGCTGCCACAGGCCCAGTGCCAGGCCCGGCCTGCGCTGATCTTCGGCGAGCACGGCACGCAGCCGTACGTACTTGGGTTGGTTGGGCGCCAGCTTCAGCGCCTTCTTGAGCGAGGTGATCGCATCCGCGGTGCGGTCGTGCTCCGAGAGAATCTCGGCGTGCCGTGCCCAGCCCGCATGCGCGGGCCGAATGAGCTTGGGCAGCATGGCCCACTCCTTGAGCGCCTCGGGTACGCGACGCATTTGGTACAGCTGCTCGCCAAGAGCAATGCGGGCGTCGGGCCGCCGCGGCGAAACGCTGACGATTCGCTCCGCGACCTCGAGGGCAAGATCGGGCTCGTCGTTGAGGTTGTAAAAGTCGAGCAGGATCATCAACGGGCGGCTCTTGCGTCCGATCCGTGTCTCGATGTCGGCGGCGATCTCGAGCCCCAAGTCGCGCTTGCCCGCCGCGACCAGGCTGCCCGCCAGCTCCAGGCCCAGCTCGACCTCGCCAGGATGGCGCGTCGCGAGCCGCTCGTACTCGATGATCGCGGCCTTGATGTCGCCCTTGCTACGGAGGGCACCGACCAGCGCCGCGTGGCTGTCTTTGTCTTTCGGCGCGAGCTTGAGCACCTCGCGCCAGGCGTCGAGCGGATCCATGCCGGCACCGTCCTTGGCCGCCGCCAGGGTTCGCCATGCCGCGATGTCTTTGGGGTGGTGCTCAAGCCACGTTCCGAGTCGTGCGATGAGCATGTTCGTGCTGCCGTCACGCCGCTCGGACTCCGCCAGCAGCTCCCACCATCCCTCGCGGGTGCCCTTGCCACCTCTCTTGGGATCGTCGAGCAGCGTCCACATCAGTGCCGCGGCCCCCGATGGGTTGTCGGTATTGAGGCGTGCCCGTGCCCGCTCTGCGGTCAGGCCGTCTTTGCGGCGAGCGGGCGCGGTGGCAATGGCTTTGGCGTATGCCGCGTCGGCGGCCGCGCTGTCGCCTGCGCGCGTCGCCGCACGGGCCAGTCTTAGGCGCGCGTCGCTAGAGGCGGGGTGGCGCTTGGCGAGGGACTTGGCGATCGCATGCGCTTGGTCCAGCAGGTTGGCGCGATCGGCTATCGACAGCGCGCGCGTGAGCGCCTTGTCGCTACCCGCACCCGCGCCCTTGGCGTGTGCGCGCAGGGCCGCAACCGCGGTGGCGCTTTCGCCCGCAGCTTGCAGCATGTCGATGCGCAGCCAGAAGATTGCGCCTCGGTAGCGGCCGGCGTCGGCCCCAATCGCGTCGAGCGCCTTGGCAGCGCCCGCGGGGTCGCCCAGGGCGGATTGGGCGCGTGCCGCAAGGATCCGCAGCGCGGGGTCTTTGGGATTCCTTCGGCGCAGGGCCTCGATTTTCGAGGCGAGACGCTGGGTTCCGATGGCTTTGGTCAACGCGCGCCACTGGGGGCCGTCGAGCGGACTCCGACGCAGTTTTATCATGCGCTGGCTCACGAGCGCGGGGTCGTTGGTCTTGTGTTCGAGCGACCAGTCATCGCCGGGTGCCGCTCGGCTGGGACTGGCAATCGCGAGTGTTCCGAGGGACGCCGCGAGCCCGATGTGAAGCGACACCCAGCGTGCGATCACCCTCCGCTTCAAGCGTGAGGTAGGCCGCAGGACGATCGCTGACATGCTCAAAGCGTAGCAGGGAAGTGAAGGGATATCGGCCGGCTGGGCTGGCGCTGGCCAGGGCAGAATGGAGTTCGCCAACTGGGGCGGGCGTACGTGGGGCCGGCCACGGCGGGGTCGTGCAGGTGTGGACGCGCCGAGCCATGGTTCGATTCGAGTGCGCGCGCGGCGGAGATCCCGCCAAGCCCCCACGACAGCTGTGTCTGCCGCTAGTCTTGGCGCAATCGGCGCAGCTGCGGGCCCTGCCCACTTGACGGAATCCGTCCGGGAAACAACATTGCCCGCCCTTTCCCATGCCGATCTACGAGTACAAGTGCGAAAAATGTGGGGCGCTCGAGGAGCACGTGCAGAAGTTCTCGGACCCTCCGATGACCGAGTGCGAGTCGTGCAGCGGGCCCCTGAAAAAGTTGGTGTCGGCCGCCGCGTTCCACCTCAAGGGAGGCGGTTGGTACAAGGATGGCTACGCGAGCACGCAGCCCAGCTCCGACTCCGGCGGTAGCGGGTCGAGTTCGTCGAGTTCATCGAGTTCATCGAGTTCATCGAGTTCATCGAGTTCATCGAGTTCATCGAGTTCGTCGGACTCCACGAGCTCCACGAGTTCGTCCGGAACCAGCAGTAAAGATTGACCGCGGAGCCCGCGGCAGCAACCCTCCAGGTGCGCGGGCGGCCCGCGAAGGCAGGACAGCATGACGGCAACGATCATCGACGGAAAGGCGGTCGCGGCGGAGTTCGTCGGCGGGCTCGAGCACAGAGTCACGGCATGCACGGGCAAGGGGGTCACCCCGACCCTCGCTGTGGTCTTGGTCGGGGACGACCCGGCCTCGGCCGTGTACGTGCGGAACAAAGAGAAGAAGGCGGCGCAGCTCGGCATCGACGCGCGTGACCATCGGCTGCCCGCAGAGACCACGACCGAGGCACTGCTCGCGCTGGTCGGCACGCTCAACGCCGACCCGAACGTCGACGGGATCCTCGTCCAGCTGCCGCTGCCCCCCGCTGTGGATGAGCAGGCGGTGTTGTTGGCGGTCTCGCCCGACAAGGACGTCGATGGATTCCACCCGACAAACCTTGGGCGGCTTGTGGTCGGGGCCCCATCGTTTGTGCCGTGTACACCTCAGGGATGCATGCGACTGCTCGCCTCCGCGGGGGTGGATCCCAAGGGCAAACGTGCGCTGGTGGTCGGACGCTCGACCATCGTGGGCAAGCCGGTGGCGCATCTGCTGCTGTCCGCACACGCGACGGTCACGATTGCCCACTCGCGCACGCAGGACCTCGCAGCCGAGGTTGCCCGCGCCGAAATCGTCATTGCCGCGGTCGGCCGCCCCAAGTTCATTGAGGGCGCCTGGCTCGCCAAAGGCGCAGCGGTGATCGACGTTGGGATCAACCGTCTGGACACGGGCAAGCTGTGCGGCGATGTGGATTTCGAGTCCGCCGTCGAGCGTGTCGGCGCCATCACCCCCGTTCCGGGTGGCGTTGGACCGATGACGATCGCGTGCCTGATGGGCAATGTTGTGGTCGCCGCAGAGCGACGGGCAGGGCTGTCGTCGGCGCCTTAGTCTGCGGTTTCGGGCGGCGGGGGATCGCCATCGGCCGGTCCCAGCCGATGCGCGTGGACACGGCTGACGCATTCGAGGACCGCGGCGCGCAACTCGTGGCCGTCGACTGGGGTGCGCACGACTCGGGCGTGTCGGGCCGCGCGGCCAATCATTGACGGGTCGGCCTCTGTGCACAGTGCGACCCGTGGGGGCGGGCGCTTGAGCGTGGAGAGGGAGCTCAACAGTCGCAGGGCGGGGGCGGGGTCGCTGTCGATATCGACGATGACCAGGTCGACGCTCTCCAGCGAGAGCGGATCCTTGACGTCCAAGGTGCGCTCTTGGGTTTCGCACGTCACCAACGAGCGCAGCTGCGCCGTGATGTGTGTCCAGGCCGCTGGACGGTCCCCGATGAGCTCGATCTGAAGGGGGGCGAAGCGGGCGACGATTCCATCGATCTCGTCGCCGAGCAGTTGGTCGACGCCGTCGAATGCCAGGCCCATGCCGGCCGGTCCTTCGTCGGTGGCAAACGATCGAACCCAGCGGACTTTGGCGTCGAGTGAGACGGGGTCTCGCTTGCCCGGCACGTCCATGCGCAGGGTCAGCTGGGTCCCAGGGCTGTGGGGTTCATCGGTCGGGATGAACAAGCCGCCGCGCGAGAGGTTGGTGCAGTACGAGACCAACAGATGGCCCGCGTTGCGATACTCCAGCTGGAGCACGACGCCGACCCGCACCGATGCCCGACGCGAGTCGGAGTCGGTGCTGTTGGCGGGGACGTCGGCCTCGTCGTTGCTCATGGCGTGTCCTAAGCGTAGCGCAGATCGGCGCGCCAGCCTGGCAGCACGCTCAGGGGAGCCCGCCGAGGATCACCTGGAGCACCCGGTCGAGCTCGTCGAGATCGGAGTAGGGAATCTCCAGCGTGCCCGCCGATTTGCCCTTGCTGCGCAGTCGGGCGCGCACACCGAGGCGGCGCCGGAGACGGTCCTCGAGCTCGCTGACGATGATCTTGCGTCGGTCGCCCTCTTCGTTGGGTGCGGCAACGGGGGCGACGCGCTTGCGCACCAGACGTTCGGTAGCGCGCACCGACAGCCCGCCCGAGGTGACCTCGCGGGCGACCCCGTTCATATCGGCGTCACTGGACAGACCCAGGAGCGCACGCGCGTGACCCATCGAAAGGCCTCCCTCGCGGACCATCGTCTGCACCTTTTCCGGCAGGCGAAGCAAGCGCAGCGCGTTGCTGATCGTGCTGCGGTCTTTGCCCACGCGGTCGGCCAGCGCGTCTTGGGTGTAGCCACGAACGTCGACGAGCTGCGCAAACGCTCGCGCCTCTTCAATGGGGTTGAGGTCTGCGCGCTGGATGTTCTCGACGAGCGCAAGTTCGAGACGCTCGGCCTCTTCGGTCTCGCGGACGACGACGGGCACATCATGCATGCCGGCCCGCTGCGCCGCCCGCCATCGGCGCTCACCCGCGATGATGAGGTACCGGGTGCTGGATCCCGCAGGCGCAGGCGTGACCACGATCGGCTGGATGATGCCGTTGGCCTTGATCGACTCGGTCAGCTCCGCCAACGCGCGCTCTTCGAAGTACGTGCGCGGTTGGTTGGGTCCGGGGGCGATGTCTTCGATCGGCAGCGTGCCCGGGTGCAGCGAGGTGCGCGCTGGCTCCGCTGGGGTCGCGCTGGCCTTGGGTGATGGGGCCGAGGGGATAAGCGCCCCAAGCCCACGCCCCAATGCCGGTCGACGTTTTGAGCTGCTCACGCTGCCGCCCCTCCCTCGATGCGTGCCAAGACCTCACGCGCCAGCGCCAGATAAGCCTGCGCGCCCTTGCTCTCGATGTCGTAAAGCAGGGCCGGCTTGCCGAAGCTCGGGCTCTCCGAAAGACGAATGTTGATGGGGATCACGGTGTCGTAGACCAGATCGGCGAAGTGCTCACGAACTTCCGCGACGACCTGCTGGGCCAGGTTGGTGCGGGGATCGAACATGCAAAAGACGATGCCCTCGATCGACAGCTCGGCGTTGAGGGCGGCGCGGACGGAGTCGATGGTGCCCTTGAGTGCGCCGAGGCCTTCGAGAGAGAAGTAGCGCGCCTGCATCGGGATGAGCACGCTGTCGGAGGCGACAAATGCGTTGACCGTCAGCAAGCCCAGCGATGGGGGACAGTCCAGCAGCACGAAGTCGAACTCGGAGCCCTCGACGATCGGCCGCAGTGCACGAGCCAGCGCCGACTCGCGCTCCGCGATGGGGACCAGCTCGACCTCGGCCCCGGCCAGGTGAGGGGTCGCGGGCACAACCCGCAGTGTCGCCAGCTCGCACGGCTGCGAGACGTCGGCGATCGTCGCCGAACCCATCAGGACCTCATAGGTCCCTTGGTCGACGCTGCCCCGCGGAAACCCAACCGAGGAGCTGGCGTTGCCTTGTGGATCGAGATCGATGAGGAGCACCCGCTGCTCGGCCGCCGCTAGGCTCGCCGCGAGATTGACCGCGGTCGTTGTCTTGCCCTCGCCACCTTTTTGGTTGCTGACCGCGATGACGCGGGGGCGGCGGGCATCGGCGGCGGTCGGGGCAGGCACGGGGGCGAAGTCTTACCACCGAGGGGCTCGGGCGGGCTCCCTTCACGACAGGTAAGATTTTTGCCTACATGTCGGATGAAGGCGTAGGGTGGACCTCGCTTCCACCAGGAGAATCCTATTGAGCTACTACAGGAACAGCTACACCACGTTTGCCGAGTTTCAACGCGAGTCCTCCTGGGGGGATGAACGCCTGGGCAAAGAGGAACTCGAGCTGCTGGACGAGCTCCAGGCCGAAGACGATTTTGACAAGGAGCCGCGAGCCCGACGCCGCCGCTCCGTCTGGGACTGAGCGGACGTGGGCCTCACGCGTTCGCGCATGAGGCAACTTGATATCGTGGGTTAGTTGGATTTTTGGTCTTTGAGCTTGCGGTAGAGCGTCGTCCGGTCGATGCCCAGCAGCGCTGCCGCACGGGCCTTGTTGCCGCCCGTGGCGTCGAGGGCCGCGGCTATCGCTTCCCGCTCGAGCTCGGCCAGTGTCCGGATGGCGGCAGGCTCCGCTCCGCTGGCAGTCACGGGCGCGGCAGACCCCGGCTCCGCGGCATGCAATAGCTCCGGCGGCAGGTCGTCCAGCTCCAAGACCGGCCCGTCGCCCAGTACGAGAGCCCGCTCGACCACGTTGCGCAGCTCCCGGACGTTGCCGGGCCAGCGATAGCGGGTGAGCACCGCCTGCGCGTCGGGTGCGATCGCATCGACGCGGCGGCCGATCTCTTCGCCAAGCGCGTCGCAAAAGTGACGCACAAGAATCTCGATGTCTCCCTCGCGCTCACGCAGCGGCGGCAGCGAGGTTCGGATCACCGACAGTCGGTACAGAAGGTCCTCGCGGAAGGACTTCTCTGCGACCATGGATCGCAGGTCGCGGTGGGTTGCGGCCACCAGCCGGACCGAGACCTTCTCTTCGCGGGTGCCACCGACCCGCATGAAGGTCTGCGTCTCGAGCACGCGCAGCATCCGGGTTTGCGTGGCCAGCGACATTTCGCCGATCTCATCGAGAAACAGGGTGCCTCCGTCTGCGCGAGCAAACACGCCCTCGTGCTGGGCAACGGCCCCTGTGAACGCACCCTTCTCATGGCCGAACAGCTCGCTCTCGAGCAGCTGCTCTGGAATCGCGGCGCAGTTGATGGCGACAAAGGGCGCGCCCGACCGCCCGGAGAGGTCGTGAATGAGTCCCGCAGCGAGCTCTTTGCCCGTGCCGCTCTCGCCGTGGAGCAGGACCGTGGCCGAGCTCGCCGCAACGCGCTCGATGAAGACCTGAAGCTTCGCCATGGCGGGCGAACGGCCAACAAAACGCGTTGCGTGCCGAGGCTCCGCGCCCACCCGACGGGTCTTTGCGGCGGCTTGCAGCTGCACGCGCTCGCTGGCGGCTTGGCCGAGCGCGGAGACGAGGTGCGCTGCGCAGACGAGCAGGAGCAGCGCGTCCTCGTCGTGCGGGCGGGTCGCCGCTTCGGTGATTCCCCAGTCCACGTAGAACACGAGGTGCTCCGCAGGCGCGGCCATCGCCCCAACGATCCCGCGAACCTGGACCGAGCGTCGGTCCGCAAGATCTGGCTCAGAGAGCACATCGCGGACCAAGAATGCTCGCTTCTCTTTAAGGACGCGGTCCAGCAGAGCGCGCGAGACGGCCAGATCCTCGCGTTGCCCCTCGGCGGCCGCACCGAGCACATCGCTGCCATCGGGACTCACCAAAAGGGCACGTGTGGCGGGTAGGGCGGCCACCGCCCATGCCGTCGCTTCGCGGTACACAGCCTGCAGCGACCCGCATCGGGCGAGACGGTCTGCCAGCGCGGCCAAAGAGGCCAGACGTGGCGGAGCCTTGGGGCCGTCGGACACCCGCGCGTCGATCTCGACGGTGCTGCTGCCCATGCGCTTGCCGCTGGGCCCCACGCTGGCGGCTTTGGCCGTGACCTCGATGCGCAACGTCGTGTTTCCCAACGTGATTGAGGCTCCGTCGTGAAGCGCGATCCCGGCAAGGACATCGACGCGCTGCCCCTCGACGAGCATCCAAACCGGGTTGGCCCCCGCCACCTCATCGACGACGGCACAGACGTTGCCGGCAGCGTCCACGGACGCTGAAAGGGTCAGGTGATGACGGGAAACCGCGCTGTCCGATAGCTGGAGCGCCTCGCCTTGACCGCGGCCCACGGACACATGGGTCTCCAATGCAAGACGGCGCCCCATATCTGGGCCGGCCGCCACGACAACGCAGAGGGAGGGCACCCGGGTACCCTACCAAACCGATGCGTGTGTGAACTGCCGCTGGCAAACTGCGTCACGGTCGAGCGACGGCGGCGGGCCGAATGGGACGGCCTGCGCGGTTGACGAAAACCGCCGCGATGGTACCGTGGCTGCCGATTCTGCGGAGTTCCGTGCAAGACGAGTCTGAAACTGAGGATACCCCCGAGCTGCCCGACATCGTCTCGCTGCTGCCGCTGCGAAATTCGGTGTTGTTCCCCGGCTCGATCATTCCCATCGATGTGGGGCGTGCCAAATCGGTCAAGCTGATCGAAGAAGCCATCGCTACCGAGCGCCCGATCATCGGCATCGTGACCCAAAAGGAGGCGCGTACCGAAGATCCGTCCGACGACGACCTGCACCGCGTCGGCTGTGCGGCGCGGATCCTCAAGGTCATCAAGCTCGCCAAGGACAACTACTCGGTGATCCTGCAGGGCGTGATGCGGATCCGCATCGAGGAGTACACGGCCCACGAGCCGTTCATCCAAGCCAAGGTCACCGAGGTCACCGACGTCGAGGCGGCGACGGAGGTCGAGACGGACGCGCTCGTCGCCAACATTCGGGAGACGGCCAAAAAGCTGATCTCGTTGGTGCCGGAGCTTCCGCGCGAGGCTGCGGCGCTGCTCGATAGCGTCTCGGATGCAGGCCAAGTGGCCGACCTCGTCATCTCCAACCTCGACATCGAGCCCCACGAAAAACAGGACGTGCTCGAGTCCGCCGAGGTCATCGATCGCTTGCGCAAGGTGCTCACCCTGCTCACGCGGCAGCTGGAGATCCTCAAGGTGCGCGAGCGAATCAACTCGCAAGTCCAAGAGGAGATGGGGCACTCGCAGCGCGAGTACGTCCTTCGCCAGCAGCTCAAGGCCATCAAGGGCGAGCTGGGCGAGATGGACGACGACGCCGGTGACGCCGACGAGTTCTCGGCGAAGATCGCCGAGGCCAAGATGCCCGAAGAGGCCGAGGCGGTCGCGCTCAAGCAGCTGGACCGGCTCCGGCAGATGCAGCCGTCATCGGCGGAGTACACCGTCACGCACACGTACTTGGAGTGGCTCGTTGAGCTGCCGTGGTCCAAGTCGACCGAAGATCAGATCGAGATCAAGACGGTGCGCGAGGTCCTCGACGAGGACCACTACGGCCTCGAGAAGGTCAAAAAGCGCATTCTCGAGTACATGGCGGTGCTCAAGCTCAACGCGAGCAAGAAGGGCCCGATCTTGTGCCTGCTGGGTCCCCCGGGCGTGGGCAAGACCTCGCTCGGCAAGTCCATCGCCAGGGCCATCGGTCGCAAGTTCGTCCGAATCTCGCTGGGTGGCGTGCGGGACGAAGCCGAGATCCGCGGCCATCGGCGGACCTATGTCGGGTCGCTTCCGGGTCGCCTGATCCAGGCGATGAAGAAGGCAGGGACGCGCAACCCCGTCATCATGCTCGACGAGATCGACAAGCTCGGTCACGACTTCCGTGGTGATCCGGCCTCGGCGTTGCTCGAGGTGCTCGACCCCGAGCAGAACGGCACGTTCTCCGACCATTACCTCGAGGTCTCGTACGACCTCAGTCGGGTGATGTTCATCGCGACGGCCAACTACATCGACCCGATCCCGCCAGCCCTCAAGGACCGGCTCGAGATTCTCGAACTGCCGGGCTACACCCGCCAAGAGAAGCTCGCGATCGCCAAGCGCTTCTTGGTGCCCAAGCAGATCGGGGAGCACGGTCTGAAGGAGGCAGGGGTCGAGCTCGACTTCGCCGATGCATCCTTGTCGGAGCTCATCGACTCGTACACACGGGAGGCCGGAGTTCGAAATCTCGAGCGCGAAATCTCCGCGGTGATCCGTGCCGTGGCCGTGCGTCTGGTCGAGGGCGAACTCACAGGCCATGTCACCGCGCAGGCCGAGGACGTCAACGAGTACCTCGGGCCGCAGCGGTTCATCCCCGAGATGTCCGAACGCACCGCCGAGCCTGGCGTGGCGACGGGCCTGGCGTGGACGCCCGTGGGGGGCGAGATCATGTTCTTGGAGTGCCTGCGCATGCCAGGCAAGGGCGGGCTGATGCTCACCGGGCAGCTCGGCGATGTGATGAAGGAGTCCGCTCAGGCGGCCCTGTCGTACATCAAGAGCCATCTGTCCGAGCTCAACATCGACTCGGACATCTTCAAGGAGCACGACATCCACATCCACGTGCCGGCCGGTGCCATCCCCAAAGATGGGCCGTCGGCGGGCGTTGCGATGTTCTCCGCGTTGCTGTCGCTGCTCACCGGTCAGGTGGTCGCGCCCTCGGTGGCGATGACGGGCGAGATAACGCTCCGTGGGCTTGTACTGCCCGTGGGTGGCATCAAGGAGAAGATGCTCGCGGCGCATCGAGCAGGGATCACCAAGATCATCCTGCCGGAGCGCAACGAGAAGGACGTCATTGATGTTCCGGAGGAAATCCGCGAGCAAATGGAAATCCGGTTCGTCAAGAGCGTAACGGACGTCCTGGCGGCGGTCTTCCCCGACCAAGCTGAGTAGACGGCTCGGCAAGCCCGGCGCGTCGCGGTCCGACCGCGGCGCGGTCGCGCGCTCGGCGGGCCCCGCAAGCTCGGCGCGAGCGCGCCGTGGCGTGGTTGGCGGCAAATCAGCCGTGCTGTGCCGATCACGGCGGTCCACGGGCTGCGGCCGTCGGGGGTTGACACCCTGAGTCGCGATCTTACCCTGCGCCCAACGTCGGCACGTCCAAGTCCCTTCATGCGGGCCTGGAGCCGTATCCGCTTCTCGGCCCGCGTGGCCAACTTCTCCGCGAATCGCAGCAGGAAAAAGAACCCCAATGGGAAAGATCATCGGAATTGACCTCGGCACCACCAACTCCGTGGTTGCGGTCATGGAAGGCAGCGACCCGAAGGTCATCACCAACGAAGAGGGCGGTCGCACGACCCCGTCGGTGGTGGCGTTCGAGCAAAACGGCAATGTGTTGGTGGGTCAGCAGGCCCGCCGCCAGGCGATCACCAACCCGGAGAACACGGTCTTTTCGGCCAAGCGCTTCATCGGTCGCAAGTACGACGAGATCGCGCGTGACCGTGACCGCGTTCCGTTCAAGGTCGTCCGAGCCTCCAACGGCGACGCGCACGTCGAGGTCCGCGGCAAGGTCTACCCGCCGCCAGAGATCAGCGCCCGCGTGCTGATGAAGCTGAAGAAGGCCGCCGAGGACTACCTCGGGGAGTCGGTCACCGACGCGGTCATCACGGTACCCGCGTACTTCAACGACTCGCAGCGCCAGGCCACCAAAGACGCCGGTCGCATCGCAGGGCTTGAGGTCAAGCGCATCGTCAACGAGCCGACCGCCGCGGCACTGGCCTACGGCCTGTCCAAAGGCACCGAGGAAGAAAAGACCATCGCGGTCTACGACCTTGGTGGCGGTACGTTCGACATCTCGATCCTCGAGGTCGCAGAGAACGTGGTCGAGGTTATCTCGACCAACGGCGACACCGCGTTGGGCGGCGACGACGTCGACATCGTGATCATCGACTGGCTCCTGGAGCAGTTCAAAAAGGAGACGGGCATCGATGTCTCCAAGGACAAGCTTGTCAGCCAGCGCCTCAAGGACGCGGCCGAGAAGGCCAAGATCGAGCTTTCGTCCTCCGTGGAAACGGACATCAATCTGCCGTTCTTGACCGCCGACGCCAGCGGCCCCAAGCACATGCAGACCAAGCTCAGCCGGGCCAAGTTCGAGAGCATGATCGGCGACCTGGTCAAGCGCTCGATTGGCCCCTGCGAGAAGGCACTCGCCGACGCCAAGAAGACGGTCGACGAGATCGACGAGGTTCTGCTTGTCGGTGGCTCCACCCGCATCCCGCTGGTGCAGCAGGCGGTCAAGGAGTTCTTCAAGCAAGACCCAGGCAAGGGCGTCAATCCCGACGAGGTTGTCGGCTTGGGCGCAGCAGTGCAGGGCGGCGTGCTCTCCGGCGATGTCCAGGACATCGTGCTGGTCGACGTCACCCCGCTTTCGCTGGGAATCGAGACCCTGGGTGGCGTCATGACGACGCTCATCCCGCGCAACACGACCATCCCCACGCGCAAGTCCGAGACGTTCACCACCGCTGCCGACAACCAGTCGTCGGTCGAGGTTCACGTGCTTCAGGGCGAGCGCGCCATGGCCGGCGACAACCGCACGCTTGGCAAGTTCTCACTGGCCGACATCCCGCCTGCGCCGCGTGGCGTGCCTCAGGTCGAGGTCACGTTCGACATCGACGCCAACGGCATCGTGAACGTGTCCGCCAAGGACAAGGCCACCAACCGGGAGCAGCGCATCACGCTGACGGCGAGCTCCGGTCTGTCCGAGACCCAGATCCAGGAGATGGTCGACGACGCCTCCAAGTTCGAGGACGAGGACAAGGCGCGGCGCGAGAAGATCGAGAGCCGCAACGCGCTGGAGGCGATGGTCCTGCAGACGGAGAAGCTTCTTGGCGAGTCGGGCGACAAAATCCCCGAAGAGAACAAGACGGCCGTCGAAGAGGCCATCACCGAGGCCAAAGCCGCCTTAGAGTCCGACGACTCCTCGCTGGTGGACGCCGCTCGCGAGAAGCTCACCGCGGCGAGCCACAAGATGGCCGAAGCCATGTACGGCCAGGGCCAGGGCGAGGCCGGCGCGCCGCCGCCTGAGGGTGGCGAGGCACCTCCACCGTCCGCTGAGGGCGAGGGCGGAGGCGACGACGCCGCTGCTGGCGGTGACGACGACGGCGGCGAAGTGATCGACGCCGAGTTCGAAGAGAAGAACTAGGGCCTCAGGGTCTGAACAAAGGGTCGCCTCCGCGTTTGCGGGGCGGCCCTTTTTCGTGCGCGCACCCCTTGAGCGCGTGCGCAGCGGCCAAGTTTCGCCAAAGATTGGCCTCGAGGCCGCCCGCGGGCCACAATTGCTGTGTGGGGCGCTTCGCCATGGGGCTTGGACTGGCGCTGTTGAGCAGCTGTGCCAGCCCACACCTGCTGACCGACGGCACCAGCGTCTCGGTGGGAACCACGAGTCGGGGGCGGACTCGCAGCCCAACCAAGATGCCCGCGCGGGGGCGCGGGTTTGTGGTGCCCAAGCGGTGGCGGGACCGGGGGCTCCTGTGGGGCGTGGACGAGGTGGTCGATGCCGTCGCGCACGTGGGCAGCGAAATCCGCAAGACGAACCGCAAGGCCAAGCTGGGCGTCGCCGATCTGTCGCGATGGCGGGGAGGGCGGGCGTCTCCGTGGCACAAGTCCCACGAGAGCGGCCGCGACGTGGACTTGCTGTTCTACTCGGTCGGGGCCGACGGCAAGCCTTTGCCGCCGCCTGAGCACGAGATGATCTGCTACGGCGACGACGGAAAGGCCTACGTCCCCAAGCGCGACAAGGACGGCTACAAGGACGCGCAGTGGGAAGAACGGCGTTTCGACGACCGACGCAACTGGTTGTTGGTGCAGACGTTGTTGACCGATCCGACCATCCGCATCCAGTGGATGTTCGTCTCGGCCGGGCTCGAGAACCGGATGATTCGGTACGCCCGCCGCAAGAAGCGGCCACGCTGGCTCATCGAGTACGCCCGCGTCGTGATGCGACAGCCGGGCGACTCGCTGCCGCACGACGACCATTTTCACGTGCGCGTTTACTGCTCGCGGGATGACCGTATCGGCGGATGCCAAGACCGCGGCCCCGTCTGGCAGCACGAGAAGAAGACGATGAAGTACGCGGGTCCGGAGCGTTATGACCCCGTCACCTGGCGGCATGTGTTGTCCGCGCGACCCGTCGGACTCCCGATGTAGCGTCGCTGGATTTCGCGAAATTTTACTCCTGCGGAATCACGCGTAAGCGCGCGTACGGACAGAACATTGGCTCCAAAAAGGGGCCGAGATCTCGCCGTTTTGCGCCGAAAAAAAGTTTGCAAGCTGCGACACGGACATCCGCCCACATGGTGCGTGATCGGAGCACTTGAACGCTCTGTGTCTGTGTTCAGCGAGCGGGAGTCGGGTTGCCGGCCGTGCGCGGAACCGATCGCGAAATGTCGTGGCCGTTACACGAATGTCCTGCATTCGCGGGCGCGAAGTGTCCAGTGCTGAACCCTCGCGTACCCACACCTATAGTCACCTACTGAACGTTTTCGCATAAGGCGAGTTCGTCAAAAACTCGACAACCGAATGGAAAAGTTCTTTATCCGTTCCATTGAGTGGAATACATTCGCGCATCGCGACTGAGTGACTTCGCCTAGTACGAAAACGCTCAGCCCAGACTCCCGGTCTGTCCATGTCGGACGGGGGCTCTGCACCGTTCCCGCTCCTGCTCCCGCGCCACTCTCCTCGGCGCATCTCCCCTTCCTCCGCTCCCTTCGTCATGACGACGGCGCTCACCGAAGCCCAGGTCCGGCAGTTCGAGACCTCCTCCCCGCGAGGGCTGACCTCTCGAGAGTTGGTGGCGGCGTTCTCCGATCAAGGGATTCGCTTCTCCGAAGCGACGCTGCGCAAGTACGTTCAGCTTGGGCTCGTCCCGCGCTCGCGCCGAGTCGGCCGCAAAGGCAAGCACCTAGGCTCGCGCGGCGTGTACCCCGTTCGGGCAGTCCGCCGGATCAACACGATCAAGCGGCTGATGGCCGAGCGCTACACGATCGAAGAGATTCAGGCGCGCTTCCTGACCTTCAAGGAGAACATCGAGACGCTCGACGAGGCGCTCGACGAGCTGATGCGGCGCTTTGAGGAGGCGGTCAGCGCCAACGCCCCTTCCGCGATGCGCGATCGCATGCACAAGGAACTCGGCACCGTGCGCAAGGCCGCCGAGACGCTCCTGGTCGGTGTTCACCGCATCGAGAAGCTCCTGCAGGCCGCTGGCGACGCAACGCGCCCACGCGGCGGTGGAGCTGCCAGCCCGACCGAACTCCTCTGACGCCCGCTTCCCCCGCTTCCCCCGCTTCCCCGCTTCCCCCGCTTCCCCCGCTTCCCCCGCCTACCCACTCTCAGGACGCCATCATGCTCGACCACGCCGACGACTCCCGCCCCGAACTGACCGCTTGCCCCGACCCCGACTACGGCAACGATCCCAAACCCATCGTCCGCCGCGCCAAGGCCAAGACGATCGCCATGAAGCGACTCACCAAGGAGGAGCTTCGCATCGGCGCGCTGCTGTACCCCGAGCGCACCTACTGGCGCCCGACCAACCGAGGCGAGTGCGCCAACGTGGCTCGCCCGTGCCCGTACGTGAGCTGCAAGTACCACCTGTACATCGACGTGAACCCGGCCACGGGCAGCATCAAGGTGAATTTCCCTGAGCTCGAGGTCTGGGAGCTCAAGCACTCCTGCGCGCTCGACGTTGCCCAGCAAGGCGGCATCACGCTGGAGGAGGTCGGAGAGATTCTGAACCTGACCCGCGAGCGGATCCGGCAGGTCGAGGTCCGCGGCCTGATGAAACTGCGCGAGTCCGGCGGCGACGACCTCCTCGCGTACCTCGCGACCAAGGCGGACTAGAGCGATGCTCAACATCCCCCACGGGCCGATAACGCCGCGCGATTCGAACGCGCTTTGTCGCCCGGCGAGCGCCGCCATCGACCCCGTTGTCGAACCGCGGGGGTTATTGAGATGCAATGTGAGCGCGCGGCCCAAAGCCGCCTCTGCGACGCTCACGGCCGGCTGAATCCCCGACAGCCGTGCGTTGCGCGCTGGGCCAGCGTTGCCAACCCCCAAACCGGGGTGGCGCCGCTGGCCCAGCGCGTTTGGCACAGCGCTACGAATGCCCGCGCCTACGCCACGTGAGGACGTCGCGAAGGGGGTCTAGGCCCGGGCCGGAGACGGTCTGGCTGGCCCCCGCGGCCGGGGTTGACCCCCTGTGCGCGCCCACGATACGGGCGGGCGTGACCGAGGCCCCTCAGATCCGACGCGCGCTCGTGAGCGTGAGCGACAAGTCCAATCTCGACGTGCTCGCCCAGGTGCTGATCGAGCACAAGGTCGAAGTCCTCTCGACCGGCGGTACTGCACGCGCATTGACCGAGCTTGGCGTCGCGGTGGTTCCGATCGCCGAGTACACCGGCTCACCCGAGATTTTGGGCGGTCGCGTCAAGACACTGCACCCCAAGGTCCACGGCGGCATCCTGGCGCTCCCGACCGAGGCTCATGACGCCGAGCGAGCGCAGCATGACATCCCGGCCATCGACCTCGTCGTCGTGAACCTTTACCCGTTTGTGCAGGTGACCGCGCGGCCCGACTGCAGCTTCGAGGACGCGGTGGAGAACATCGACATCGGCGGCCCGACCATGGTCCGCTCCGCAGCGAAGAACTGGACGCGCGTGGCCGTGGTCGTGCAGCCGCAGGACTACGGTGTCCTGGCCGACACCCTGCGGGAGGGCAACGGCACCATTGCTTCCTCGGCGCGCCGTCGGCTCGCACGCAAGGCCTTCGCCCACACGGCGGCCTACGACGCTGCGATCGCGGAATACCTCTCTCGTCACGATGACGAGGGCACGGCGTTGCCCGACGAAGCGGTCGCTCCGACGCTGTACCTTGGCGGGACGACACAGGGCACGCTGCGCTACGGGGAGAACCCGCATCAATCGGCGGTGTTTGTGCCCACGCACCGTGCGGGCGAGGCGGTGGGCCTCGATCAGGCCGTCGTGCATCAGGGCAAGGCGCTCAGCTACAACAATCTGCTGGATGCAGACGCGGCGTTGTGCCTGATCCGCGACCTGGCGCCGCTGGGGCGTGCCGCGGCGGTGTTCAAGCATATGTCGCCGTGTGGTGCGGCGGTTGCGGTCGACGACCAGTCTCTGGCGGATGTGTACGTCGCCGCCCGACAGGTCGATGCGGAGAGCGCGTTTGGAGGCATCGTGGCCCTCACCGAGCCCGTGGATGCCGCGACCGCAGCAAAGCTGGTCGAGACGTTTCTTGAGGTTGTGATAGCGCCTGGTTTCAGCGCCGAGGCACGAACGACCCTCGCGGGCAAAAAGAACCTCCGCCTGCTGGAGCTGCCCGACATGTTCGCTGCGCCCGAGCGGGGGCTGCAGCCACTGCGCGTGCGCTCGGTCTGCGGGGGCGTGCTCGTGCAACGCGAGGACGCGCTGACGACCAACCCCGAAAACGGCCGCACCGCAACCGCCCGCGCTCCGTCGTCCTCGGAGGCGCGCGACCTCGATTTGGCATGGCGTGTCGCCAAGCACGTCAAGTCCAACGCCATCGTGTTTGCCAAGGGGGGGGTGATCATCGCGGTCGGCGGCGGTCAGACTTCACGCGTCGAGGCGGCGCGTCAGGCCAGCCGCCGCGCTGGCGATGCCGCGCAAGGGGCCGTCTTGGCCAGCGATGGGTTCTTCCCGTTCCGCGACTCGATCGACGCGGCCGCGGCCGCAGGGATCCGAGCGGTGATCCAACCGGGCGGGTCGATCCGAGACCAAGAGGTCATCGACGCCGCCGACGAGCATGGCCTGGCGATGGTGCTCACAGGCGAACGTCACTTCCGCCACTAACCGTCGAACGCTCCCACGCAGGCATCGACGCAACCCGCCGGACCGGACCAAAACGTGAAGACACTCATCATCGGTAGTGGAGGCCGCGAGCACGCCCTGGCTTGGCGCCTGGCGGGCGAATCCCATGAAGTTCACGTCGCCCCCGGCAGCGACGGCATTGCCGATGATGCGCAGTGTCACCCCGGCATCGATGTCAACGACAACGCGTCCATCGTGCGGTTGGCCTCCGATCTGTCCGCGGACCTGGCGGTCATCGGACCGGAGGCGCCACTGGTGGCGGGCCTCGGCGACGACCTCCGGGCGGCCGATATCGCGACGTTTGGCCCAAGCGCCCACGCAGCCGAACTCGAAGGCAGCAAGGCCATCGCCAAGTCATTCATGGCGCGGGCCAACATCCCCACGGCACACCACGAGACCGTGCGTGACTTGGCCACGGCCCACGCGGCCGTCGATCGATTTGTCGAGCGTTTCGGGGTACCGCCCGTGGTCAAGGCCGACGGGCTGGCCGCGGGGAAGGGCGTCGTGGTCGCCGAGACCGCGGCCGAAGCCCGTGATGCGCTGCAGCGACTGATGGCCGACGGGGCGCACGGCGGCGCGGGGCGGACCTGCGTCTTGGAGCAGCGCTTGTCTGGGAAAGAGGTGAGCCTGTTTGTGATCACCGACGGGACGAACGCGCGCACGATGCTTCCCGCCGCCGACCACAAGCGCATTGGCGACGGCGACAAGGGCCCCAACACAGGAGGCATGGGCGCCTACGCGCCCGCGCCCGTGTTCGACGACTCCGTGGCCGCAAAGGCACAAGAGCGCATCGTCCGGCCAACGCTGGAGGGCTTGCGCGCCGAGGGCAGGCCCTATGTTGGCGTGTTGTTCATCGGGCTGATGATCGACGCGGCCGGCGACCCGCACGTCATCGAGTACAACTGCCGCTTCGGCGATCCGGAGATTCAGCCACTTCTATTCGGTGCGGGCGACCCCGTCGGCGAGCACTTGCTGGCCGCGGCGCGCGGCGAACTCACAGACGGCATGCTTGCCGGGCAGCCAGCACTCACGGTCGTTCTGGCGTCCGCGGGCTACCCTGCGTCCTCTCACAAGGGGGACGTCATCACGGGGCTCGACGTGGCGGGTCGTGATCCCGATGTGCACGTTTTTCATGCGGGAACCCGCCGCGATGACGCTGGGCGCTGGCTGACGCACGGGGGACGTGTGCTGGGCGTGTGCGCACGCGGCCAGACCCTCGCCGATGCGCACCCCAAAGCGTACGCCGCCGCCGATGCGATCCGCTTTGACGGCAAGCAGATGCGGCGCGACATTGGGGCCCGGGCGGTGATATAGCTCCGCCATGGTCGCGATTCGTCCGTTTCGGGGATTACGTTTCGACGCAGACAAGGTCGCGGGCACCCTGGCGGATGTCATGGCGCCGCCCTACGACGTGGTCGATGCCGAGGGCGTCAAAGCACTCGCCGCCAAGTCGGAGCACAACGCGATCACGTTCATCCTCCCGCCGGGCGAGGGTGACGCCAAGTATGCCGCGGGAGCCAAGACGTTTCGGGATCTGGCCGCCAACGCGATGGCGCAGGACGACCGCCCTGGATTCTACGTTTATCACCAGCGATTCGAGATCGACGGCGCCACCTTTGTGCGCAAGGGGTTCATCACCCTCGTTGAGCTGACCCGATTCGGCGACGGCCCCGTGTTGGCCCACGAGCGCACCCTGGCCGGGCCGAAGATCGACCGGCTCAATCTGATGCGGGCGTGCGAGGCCCACCTGGAGCTGGTGTTCGGGATGTTCTCCGACGCCAGCCGTCGTTGGGAGGACGCCGTTGGCGAGCTGACCAACCCCGTACTGGAGGCGGAGTTCGACGGCGTCCATCACACGCTGTGGCGCGTGGACGATCCGGCCTCGGTCGAGCGTCTGGGGCTGGCCCTGGCCAACAAGCAGGTCTACATCGCGGACGGCCACCATCGCTATGAGACGATGTGTGCGTACCGTGCTGAGCTCGAAAAGTCGGCGCACGGGGATGCCGCCTTCGGGATGATGTACCTGTCCAACCTGGACGACCCCGGGCTGGTGGTGCTGCCGACACATCGTTTGGTGCACGCCTTGGCTGGCGTCGAACTCTCCGCGGTCGTCGAAGCGGTCGCGCCCTGGTTCGATGTTTCGACGAGTGATGTCCCCGCAGACGCGGCCGGCCTGCGCGAGGCGCTGGCACCCAAGCAGCAGCGCGCCACGTTTGGCTTGTCCGTCCCCGGCAGCGGCCAGATGCACGTGTTGTCGCTCAAGGAGGACTTCGACCCCGCGAGCGCAGGCCTCGAGGGCCTCCCCCCCGCGTTGCAGCGACTGGACGTGGTGCTCCTGCACGAGCTTGTCTTGGAGCGCGCACTGGGCATCACCAAGCAGGCGCAGGCTGACAAGACGAACCTTCGCTACTACAAGTCCACCGAACGCTCGCTCGAGGTCGCCCGCGAAGGTGACGACGACACCCAGCTCGTTTGCTTGATGAACGCCACGCCTGTGGCCGACGTCGTGGCGGTGTGTGACAGCGGGCAGGTCATGCCGCAAAAGAGCACCTTCTTTTACCCGAAGATCCCCAACGGCCTGGTCTTCTACGACCTGTCGCCTGCCGGTCGCTAGGGGGTCGCATGCAGGGCCCGTCCATGGATGAACCCGGGGACCAGTCCAGGGATCACTTGCCGGGGGCGTGTCGGCGTCGCCGAGGCCTGACAGCGCAGCTGCTGGCCTGCTTCGATCAATGGGGCTACAGCCCGGTCGCTCCCCCGGCGCTCGAGCCGTTCGAGATGCTGGCGCGTGGGCTCTCCGAAGATGACCGTCGCCGCTGCGTTCGGTTTGTGGCGCCTCCCGAGGGGCGTCTGCTCGCCTTGCGGGCCGATGTGACTCCGCAGCTGGCCCGCATGATCGCCCAGCGCGTCGGCGGGGCGCTGCCCAGCGATGGTGTCACGCGCGTCTCGTACGCCGCCGACGTGGTCAGTCACCCGTCGGGCCCGACCGAGCGCGCCGAAGTTCACCAGGTTGGGCTCGAGTTGATGGGTGATGGCCATGTCGCGGCCGACATCGAGTTGGTGACCCTGTGCGACGAGGCGCTGCGGCGCGTCGGCCTGCGAGACCACCGCGTCGACCTGGCGCACACGGGCGTTGCGTCCGCGATGCTCGACGCGCTCGAACTGGACGATGCCGAGCGTGCCGCGGTGCGGACGATGCTTGGGCACAAAGACCGCGACGGGTTGATCGCTCGACTGGGCGACGGCGCGGCGGCGGAGCGCGTGGCATCGCTCTGCGACAGGTTTGGTCCACCGTCGATCATCGACAGCGCGATGGAGTCACTGCCCGGGGCCGCCGACGCGCTGCGCCGACTTGGCGCCGTCACAGCGGCCGCGCCCGATGTGCCGCTGACCGTCGACCTCGGCGAGGTGCGTGGTGACGACTACTACTCGGGGCTTCGCCTGCGCGCGTGGGCACCTGGCGTCGCTCGCCCCGTGATCCGCGGTGGTCGCTATGACAACCTGCTGTCGCAGTATGGCGTGCCGATGCCCGCGGTCGGCTTTGCGATCGATATCGAGGCGCTGGAGGCTGCGCTCCGCCACGCGGGGCTCGATCCCGCACCGACGCGGTCGGTCCTCAAGCGCATGGTCGCCGCGCTGCCGAGCCCGGACGAAGACGCGACGCGCGGTCGCGCGGCCGCGGCTGCGGCGCAGGCACGCGTTGAGGGGATGGTTGCGTGGGTACAGCCCGCATCCGACCCGCATCGTGCTATCGAGCTTGCGGTGCGAGCGGGTGTCGATTCTTTGGCGCTCATCGACGGTGGAGCGCTGCGCGTGCTTACGAGGCAATCAGAGCAATGGGTGGAGACGCCCAGTGATCAGGAAGGCAAATGATGCGGACGTTGGTGGTGGTCGGCGCCCAGTGGGGCGACGAGGGTAAGGGCAAAATCGTAGACGTCTTGGCCGAGCGGGCCAGCGTCGTTGCTCGTTTTGGCGGAGGCAACAATGCGGGTCATACGCTGGTCGTCGATGGCCGCAAGTTGGTCACGCACCTGGTGCCGTCCGGGTGCCTGTACCCGGGGACGACCTGCGTCCTGGGGGCCGGCATGGTCGTTGACCCCGACGTCTTTGCGGGCGAGGTCCGGACGCTGCAAGAGCTCGGGTTGCTGACGCAAGACGAGCTGCGGGTCTCACTCGACGCGCACCTCATCTTGCCGATTTTCAGGCAGCTCGACGGGCTGCGCGAGGATCGCTCGGCGAACAACGCGATCGGGACGACCCGTCGTGGTGTTGGCCCGACGTATGAGGCCAAAGTTGGCCGCCGCGGCGTGCGAGTGCGCGACATTTTGGAGCACGACCGCCTGGCGGCTCGTCTCGACCGGTTGCTCCCGTGGATCGAAGGCGAGCTGGTGCGACTCGGCGTCGATGCGGCCGAGATCGCGAAGATGGTCGATGCCAAGGCTATCCACGAGGCGGCCAAGCCGTGGGCCGAGTGGTTGGCCCCGATGGTTTGCGATTCGGGGGCGCTGTGCGCCTCCGCGGTGGCTGAGGGCAAGCCCGTTTTGTTCGAAGGCGCCCAGGGGGCCATGCTCGACGTCGACCATGGGACGTACCCGTTCGTCACGTCGTCCTCCACGATCGCCGGAGGCGTGTGCACTGGCTTGGGCATCGGCCCCACGCTCATCGACGCGGTCTGGGGAATCACCAAGGCCTACACGACGCGCGTAGGCGCGGGCCCGTTCCCGACCCGAGTCGAGGGCGAAGCGGGTGATGGTCTGCGGAACGCGGGTGGGGAGTTCGGCGCGACGACGGGTCGGCCGCGGGACTGTGGATGGCTCGACTTGCCGGCACTGGCCTACGCCGCGCGACTGTCGGGGATGACGGGGCTGTGCGTCACCAAGCTCGATGTGCTCGCCCGCCTTCCACAGGTTCAGATCTGCGAGGCGTACGAGGACGATCGGCAGCCGGGCGTGGACGATCTCGACCGGGTCGTTCCGCGCCTGCGGACACTCTCCGGGTGGGGAGATCCCACGATCGCCGAAAAACTTGCGACCGCCAAGTCGCTCGAGGACCTCCCCGCACCTGTACGTACCTACCTCGATCTCATCGAGGAAACGACGGGGACTCCGGTGGTTTTGCTGTCGGTCGGCGCCGAGCGGTCGGAGACCCTCATGCTGAGCGAAGCGTTCCCACCAGCCGAAGCATGACGAGGAGTTCCCGCAGCGGGCGGTCGCGTCAATTCGGCGCGACCGGGTGCACATGTGATGCGGTGGGCAAACGTGCCGTATCCGCGCCTACCGGACGTGGTCGGAGCCCGTCCGCCGTCTTCCCCCGCGCGCGGATTGCGAGCGGGGGGCCTAGGCTGCCTCCGGGTCGCCATTGGGGCCTCGCTTCGGCGCGGTTGTGCCCGCGAGCCCCCATCTCCTATACTTGCCGGGCCTCGCCGCAGCCTCTGCTGCCGAACCGGACTCTCCGAGGGCAAGATCCTCGCCGTACGGTGTCCTACGTCCCAAGGGCACTCTGGGAAGCGCGTCAATGAAGATCGAATGCGACAAGTGTGCCGCCAAATACTCTATCGCTGACGAGAAGGTCCGCGGTAAGACCTTCAAGATCCGCTGCAAGAAGTGCAGCAACGTCATCATTGTCCGCGACAAGGGTGGCGCAGCGGCGGCAGCCGAAGGACCCGCTCCGGCGGCGGACCATGCGCCCGGATGGCACCTGGCGATCAACGGCGAGACCGTTGGCCCTATGCCAGAAGACGAGGTGCGGCAGCGCTACGACGCAGGCGAGATCGACAAGGAAACTGCGGTCTGGCAGGAGGGATTCGAAGACTGGATCCCGCTGTCCGACGTTGAGCTCTTTGCGAACCTGCCCGATCGAGCGGCAGCCCCGGCAGCGGCAGCGGGAGCGGCCGCCGCCGCCGAAGACCCGTTTGCGAGTGCCAACCACGACGACTACGCGGCGCCGGCCGCAGCGGTTGGTTCCGACCTCCCCGCAGCTGCAGCGCCGATGGAGCCAGCGGCAGCGGACTCTCCGCGCGTCTCAAACCTGACCGGGCAGCGCAACGAGAACTCTGTGTTGTTCTCGTTGGACAGCCTCAGCGCACTCGCTACCGGCGGCGGCGCGGCGGCAGCGCCCGCGGCAGCAGCGCCGTCCGCGGCAGCGGCACCCGCAGCGGCCCGTGCAGCAGCGAACCCCGCCAAGGGGTTGGCAACTTCGGCCCCGTCCAGCGAAGGATCGGGCCTCATCGACATTCGGGCGCTGGGCGCGATGGTCGGTGGCGGAGCGGCCAGTCCGGCCGCGGTCGCGAGCCCGCACCCGGGTGCGGCCGACGATGCGGCCCTTCCGAGTTTTGGCGGCGGTGGCCTCGGTGGCCTGGCCGCAACGCCATTGGTGCCAGCCCCCGCTCCCGCGGACCAGGCGGCTGCCGTGGCCGCGGCTGCACCCGCTGCGCCAACGCGCTCGCAGGCGCCGCTGTACATCATGATGGGGCTCCTGCTTCTCGCGGTGGCGGGCCTGGTCGCGTTTGTCGTGACCCGCGAACCGCAAGAGCGCATCGTCAAAGAGACTGTCGCAGCGCCCGCCGCAGCGCCCTCTGTCGCCGACAAGGATGACGACAAGGACGACGACAAAAAGGACAAGGACGACGGAGACAAGGCCAGCGACGACAAGGCCGAGTCCGGCGACGATGGCGACAAAGAAGGTACGGGCGGGGAAGACGAAGCCGCGGACGGTGAGGACGAGGGCGAAGACGGCCTCGTTGGATCCAGCACGGCCAAGAAGAAGACCAAGGGCAAGAAGGGCAAGAAGACCACGACCAAGGCTGGCGGAGACCCGCTCGCCGACGCGATTGGGGAGCCGAGCACCAGCACCACCAAGAAGAAGAAGAGTGGTGGCGACCCGGGGATCGACTGCATCTTGGACCCAAGCAAGTGCGGTGGCGGCTCAAGCACGACGACCAAGAAGAAGAAGGCGGTCGACTCGAACCTGCCCGAGAAGCTGAGCGCGACGGACATCAAGAACGGCGTGTCGCCCTACAAGGCCGCAGCCAAGTCCTGCGGTGGCAAGCATGGCGGCAAGTCCGGCGAAAAGGTGACCATCAAGCTGTCGATCAGCGGCTCCACGGGCAAGGTCACCGCGGCCTCGGCAACGGGCACGCACGCAGGGACCCCGCTGGGCAACTGCGTCGCGGCGGCCCTCAAGAAGGCGAAGTTCCAGAAGTTCCAGAAGTCGTCCCTCGGGGTGCAGTACCCGATTCGACTCTAGCTTCTGGGCCCGCATCAGGCGGGACACACGACAAGACGCCGGTGCCCGTTGGGCCCGGCGTTCTTGTTTGGTTGCACCGTGGTCGGGCTACTCAACCAGATCGGTGACGGTTGCGATGATCGCGGCGGCGACCGCCGCGAGGGCATCGTCGTCGATGCCCATGTGCACCGCGAAGCGGACCTCGCGTGCGACGTTGGGGTAGCACAGCACGCCATTGTCCCGCAGCGGCGCGCACAGTGACTCGGCGTCCGTCCAAGGCGCAGCGACGCGGGCGATCACGAGGTTGGTTTGTGGTGTGGCTACATCCCAGCAGGGAAGGGGGGCGATAGCCTCTGCGAGCAGGCGCGCGCGTCGGTGATCGTCGGCGAGACGCGAGACGTTGTGGTCGAGGGCAAAAAGCCCAGCGGCTGCCACGACGCCCGCTTGACGGAACCCCCCGCCAAAGCTGTGCTTCACCCGACGGGCCTGTTCGATCAACTCCACTGGGCCCGCGAGGACCGAGCCCATCGGCGCGCCGAGCCCTTTGCTGAGGGCGACGGACACGGTGTCGGCGACCGCAGCAAGACGGTCCATCGTGACCCCGGACGCGATGTGGGCGTTCCAGAGCCGAGCACCGTCCAAGTGAACCGCTCGCCCGTGCGTGTGCGCCCACAGGCTAATATCGGCCATCGCGTCGACACCGGCTGCGGTCTGGGCCGGTGTCGGACCCACGAGCGGCCAGACCGCGCCGCCCGCGTCGCCGACCGTGTTCTCGAGCCAAACCAAGCGAACCGGCGGCCAACCACACGCCTCTTCGGCGGCGAGCGCCGCGAGGTCGTCGACGCGGTAGCCGTGGCGCGCGCCGATCGGCATGATTTGAGCGCCGCTCAACGCAGCTGCAGAGGCATCTTCGTGGATGCGCACATGGGCGCCGGGATGGGTCGCTACCGCGTCTCCGGGGCGACAGTGGAGCCGCACAGCGATTTGGTTGGCCATGGTCCCCGTCGGGACAAACACCGCCGCCGGCTTGCCGAGCCGTTCGGCGATCCGCTGCTCGAGCGCGAGTACGGTCGGGTCGTCGCCATAGCAGTCATCACCAACCTCTGCGGCGGCCATTGCCGCACGCATCGCGGTGCTCGGTCGGGTGACGGTGTCGCTGCGAAGATCCCAGGCCATGCCGCAGGGTCATATCGTGCGACGCGCCAGGGGGCTACGGCTGAATGGGCGGTTGGATCTTAGGCGGCTTGTGGTCGTCGGGCGCGGGCGTCGGCGGGGCGGGCGACTTGCCAGAAGGAGGCTGAACCGGATTGCCGCGCTCCGCACGAAGCTTCACGGCCAGACCTTCGGCCAGGGCGTGCGGAAGATGTGCGGGACCCGCGTCGGTCGTGATCTGGACCCGGACCCCAGATCGCCCGGCATTGTCGTTGGCGGAAAACATCTCGATGCTGCCGCGGGCGACGCGGGCCTCGGCGTCTCCTGGCCGTCCCAGTGGGAAGTCGAACAGGATGTATCCCGCCTCCGAGTCTCGATCGACGAGGGTGTAGCCACGATCGACACGCAGGTACCGCAGCGTCGCCGGCCAGACTTGATCCATCGGATAGGAGAGGGTCCGCGCGTGTTCAATAGCCCCCATCGCGGCGACGGGTGCAGGGGCATCCCAGCTGTCGGCGTAGTCGGTTGCGACGACTCCGGCCATCGCGAGTGTGGACCCCAAGCCCGCCAGTAACAGCCCGGCCGCGACGGTTGCCGCGCGCCGCGGAAGACCGCGGGCGGCCTTGACGACGGGTGAAGCCGGAGATGTCGTCGTTTGGAACACATGTGCCGAAACATCGGATGTGCCCATCGACAAAGCGCCCCTCGAGGTGGAGGAGGCAACGGACATCTGCGCGGTTCCCATATCGGGGGAGCTTAGGAGGGGCTGGAAACTCGACAAAAAATGCGGCAATTTCGAGGTGTCGAGGTCGCGGGGTGCGGCGTCGAACACTCCTTCGTCTCTGGCGGCGCGCCCGACAGCGCAAGTTCGTGTTGGCAACCACAAGATTTTCAGCCAACCCGACGACCGCCCGGAGATGAAACCGTCTGAAGGCCTCTCGCGCACAGGAACCAAAGCGAGGGGCAACCCGTGAAACTGAAGTGGGGACAGCACACCGATGAACTCTGAAAGCTCAGCACTCACCGCGCTCGACGAGCTGCAAAAACTCGAGGAACAACGCGTCGCCGAGGTCGCAGCGGAAAAACAAGCCGCAATCGATGCCGAGACGGCAGCCCAGCAAGAGGCGGCTCGTCTCGCCCAACAAGAGGCCGAGCGTGTTGCTCGTGAAGAGGCCGAACGCCTCGCCGCGCAGCAAGCCGCTCAGGCGGCCGTGGAGCGTGAGGAGCGGGTCCGAATTCAAGAGGCCGACATGCGGGCCCGAGCCGAGCAAGAAGCCCGGCTGCGCGAAGAGCAGATGCGCATCGATGCGCAGATCAAGATGGCCGAGCGCAAGAGCAAGCCCAAGTGGCCGCTGCTCGTGGTTCCCGTGCTCGTGCTCGGCCTGGGTGGCGTGGGCTACCTGGCGTACCAATCGTCCCAACGCGCCGAGGCAGAAGCTGAGGAGAAGGCCGCGGCCGCCAAGCGGTTCGAAGAAGAGTCCGCCAAGCGCGACGCGGAGTTCGCCGAGATCAAGCAGCAGCTCGCCGACGAGCGCAAGGCGATGAAGGCCAACATGGCCAACCTCGACACCAAGCTGGCCTCCGCCAAGAGCGAGGCGGAGCGGCAGACGCTGCTCGCCGAGAAGGCGGCGCTCGAGAAGAAACTGGCCGAGAACGCAGCGGCCGCGAGCGAGCAAGATGCGGCCTCCGGTGGGACATCAAAGCCCACGAAGAAGCGGAAGAAAAAGTCCAACGGCGGCGGCGGCGGTTCCAGTGCGTCCTCGGACGCAGCCAGCGCGCCTCCGACCAACGAGCGCAAGAAAGACCGGATCAAGCTCGGCGGCGGTGCCGACCCGCTCGGCAACTTGTAGTCGTCGGGAGCGAACACGCCGGCTTGCGATCTCGTAGGCCGGGGCCTTGCTGCTCGCTTTGGCCCGTGCTATCCCGCCTCCGCACCAAGTCGGCCTGGTCGCCAAGTGGTAAGGCAGAGCTCTGCAAAAGCTCCATCGTTGGTTCGATTCCGACCCAGGCCTCAAACGAAGAAAGGGACGCATACCGCGTCCCTTTTCTCATTTAAGCCGGTCTACACCCGGCCGCGACGACCTCAGCGCGCCGCGGCCTTGCCCATACCGGGCAGCGGTGTCTGGGGGCGAGTGGGGAGCTCCCCGCGCGACAAAAAGCCCTGAGCGAGATCGTACTCGAAGAACCCCATCATCTCGGTCTCGACGACCCGAGTCATGAGGCTCTCGCCGCGCGCGCGATCCCCAGACCGCCAGCGCTGCAGGCCCTCGTAGAAGAACGCCTCCGCCCGCTCGCCCCGATCGGCGGCGCCTTCGAGGAGGTCGTCGAACGGGAGATCCCCGCGCGCATGTCGGGCGAGCTTGGCCCCCCAAGCATCGCCCGAGTACGCGGCCAAGAATGCTGTGGCCTCACCGCTGGGGGCGAGGCCCTGGACGAGCGCGAGCTCGTTCATCCACAGCGAGAAGTACAGCTTGAGACTGTCGGCGAGTTGGCGCTGGGCCATCGCGCGTCGGAAGATCTGCAGCGCCTGCTTTTGGTAGCCGTACGAGACGGCGTGCAGCAGTGGCTCGGCGTAGACCTTCACCTGATCGGGCGCGAGGTTCGCTGCGTGCTCGAAGTCGTTCATCGCCAGCTCGATGTCTCCGAGGAAGAACAGGAGCTTTCCACGCTCGACGTAGCGGTCGCTGCGAACCCCCGTGGTCGCCTCTCCTTGGGCGAGCAACTCGTTGGTGTGCCGAAGCGCGAGCTTGAAGTGTTTGGCGGAGGCGGCACTGTCGCCGGCCTGCAGGGCGATGATCCCAAGCTGCTGGCGCGCGCGGGCCTCCCATTGCAGCTGACTCAGGTCGCTGTCGTAGGGCAGGGTGGCGAGGGCCTCGTAGTGCGCCCGTGCTTCGTCGAACAACCGCCGCTTGAGCGCGATCGTCCCGAGCAGATCGAGCGTCTGGGGACCGGGCTGCAACGTTCGGCCGCGCCCGAGCAAGCCCATCGCCTCGTCGACACGGCCGGCCTGATACAGACCCTCAGCGACCACGTAGTAGGCCTCGGGTAGCCCCGGCCGGATGGGGCGATCACGCCAAAGCTCGACGGCGCGCCGATGAAGCGCCTCGACGGCAGCAACACGCTCCAACGCGGCGCTTGGGTTGCTGGAGGCCAGCTGCGACAGGCTGCGTTGCTCAAGCTCGGCAAGCTGCGCCCACGACTCGAAGACGTCCTCTTTAATCTCGATGCTGCGCCGCAGGTGGTGGATCGCCGCGTCCACCAACCCAGCGTCGATGAACGCTCGAGCCCGCAGCAGATGGGCGTAGGGATCCTTGGGGTGACTCCGGAGTGTTTGGCGCGCGAGGTTGTCGACGATCCCCCACGCTTGGATGACGTACGGCAGACTTGGATCCGAGCCCGGTTCGGGCAGAAACTGCTCGGCGAGCGCAAGGATGGGTTTGGGGCTGCGGCGAGGCTTGAGCGCGTCGGCCAGGACCTCGCGGAGCTTGGCCACGGGAGGATCCAGCTCGACACGACTCAGCGAGTCGAGCGCGGCGGCCGAGTCATCGGCGCGCAGGTACAGCCGCATGAGGAGGTAGCCGCTGATCTCGATGCGGCGGGCGGCGGCGCTGGCGTTTTGGCCGTGGGCCTGCGCGCGCACAGCCGCTTGGTAGCGGGCGACGTACAAGTCGGCGAGCCGCTGGACGACAAACGGGGAGGGAAACGTTGCGGCGACCTTCTCGAGGCTTCGCTGCAAAGGCTCGTACTTCCACAGCGGCTCGTCAGCGTAGTCGTTGTTCTCGGTGAGCCAGGCTTCGAGCGTCTCCCAGTCGCGAAGGGCTTGCTTGCGACGCTTGGGTGTGCCGAAGCACTCTTCGACGGCGAGAGCCAGGAGCGACGGATCGACATCGCCGCGGCTGGCCGTTGTGCGGTACAGCGCATGTGCGGCGTCGGCCAGCCCTGGCTGGGCGGCCGGGGCCCTAAGCTCAGCGGGCGTGAATAGGAACACGGCGTACCGCAGCGACGTCGCGGCCCCCGGGGTGTCGCCCTCCTCGAGCGCATCGGTCAGATAACCGCGCAGAAACGTGAGCAGCTTGGCGCGGTACTCGTCGCGCTGAGCATTGCCCTCTGGAAGGAGGACGAAGCCATTGAGCCCAGCCTCGAACGCGTCGAGGTCGGTGACCGGCTCCAGCGTCCGCAACGCGGTGGGTGGCGGCGTCGTGCGGTGCGCGCAACCAGCAGTGGGCACCGCGACGGCGGCAAGGGCAGCGAGCAGGACCCCACGGGACACAAGACGCACCGCAGCAGTCTATCAGGGGGGGCGCGCGGGGCCAGCGGGGCCGGGGCCCCAGGCACCTAGTCCAGCCGCCAATCCAGCTGGGCGCTGGCCTCACCCCACATCAGGGCCACGGAGACGGCATGCGTCATGGCGAAATACCGTCCGGCATTTGTCGGTCTCGCACGGCCAGCGAGGACGGCGTCCGCCGCGGCCGAGTTCAGGTCGCCCCCGCTATCGTCAAAAGACGTCGCGGCCACGGGGTCCAGTCGAGCGTCGCTGGTCCCCACGCGACGCGGCACGAAGAAATCCACGGCGTATCCGGGCACCACGATGACCTGTGTCTTGGGGATCTTGATGCGCATCCCGAAGCTTCCGCCGACGCGTGAGGCCGACGCGAGGTTCGCCGCATCGGCGCCTCGACGGACCGAAGGCGAAGCGCCGTGCCCCGCAAAAACCAGCGACGCGTTCGTCCGGAGCCGGTACCGGGCGTAGACGTCCAGCGAGTAGACGTCGGCCAATCCACGGTAGCGAGAGAACTCCGGCAGCACGAAGCTCTGCCGGTCGAGGCCGACCAATCGCAGGGTCTGCGCCCCGCTCTCAGCGCAGCGCCCCGCGGCCAGGCCGCCCGCGCAGTAGTCGACCCACTGCATGCTGACGTCGATGCGCCATAGCCGAGCGCGCCCCAAGAGGGCGGAGCCGCCCAGCGCGACCTGCTGCGGTAGCCGCTGTCGCAGTGTCGCCGTCGTCGGTGCCGCGCCGTCGCACGCGGGGACCAGGTCGGGCGCGGCATCGGTGTCCTGCGTGGGATCGGGACGGCAAACCAAGGAAACTCCGCCCAGCACGACCTCGCCACCACGCCGCAGTGGGGCCGTGCGGTAGCGAACGCCCAGGGTGACCTTGCCGCGGCTGAGCGACACGGCGGCCCCGAGACTGAGTGCCGCATCGAATCCTGGCGGGACACCATCGCGCGGGATCCAGTGGTTCCAGCCCTTGAACCCCACCCGCTCGGCACAGCTGGGATCCTCCTTGGATTCGCAGCGCCTGATCAAGCCGGAGTCATCGGGGGTGAGCTCGGTGTCGTTGTCGAACGCGAATCGCTCCCGCACCAGCGGAAAGTGGGCCGCCGCACCCAACTGGAAGCGTCCTCCGTTCCAGGCCAAGGCGACCGTGGCATCCGTTTGATGCGAGACCTGGCCCCCGTTGGGCGCGCAGTGTTTCTTGCCGAGTCGAAGGCACTGCGGGTCTGGATCGGGCGCGAGATGGAATCGAACGGGCGCGGAGCTGGCGAGATTGTAGGTGCTGCCCACGTCGTAGATGCCCACCGCCAGCGCCCACGGATCGAAGTAGAAGCTCGCACCGACGAAGTAGTTCATCGTTGGGTTGAGGAGATTGGTGGGCTCGAGCAGCTCGCCATCGGGCGCTCCCGTCTCGGTGGCGATCGCGTTGCGGCGGATCCGAGAATAGGCAGCGCCCAGGCCGATGTTTGCGTGAACCGCTGTGCCGCGAAGCGTCGCGAGCATGGCGGGGTTGTAGTGCAGCCCGGTGACGCCCGCGGTCGCGGCGCCCTCCGGTTCGACCCCGCCCAGACGCGTGGTGTGACCCGGCGGAGCGGCGTGCCCCGTCGTCGGCACAGACACCAGCCCCGCGAACCCCAACACTGTCGCCGTGGCGAATCCGGTCGACCGACGTCGCATCGCCGCGCCCAGCGCAGAACACGCCGCGGTGCATCGGATCACCCGCCCAGTGACGTCATCGTGCATTCCGCTTCGCGGCAGGATAGCGCCTTGTGCCTCGGATACAGTTGCGCCAAACGCGCCTCTCGATTTGATGCCCGGGTGCGGCCAGGTCCGCGCGCAGGACAAGGCGAGATCTGTTCAGCGTTAAATCCGTCGGGCAGACGCCGCCGCGGTTCATCCAAACCCCTGCGCGGACTAGCAATGGTTGACCACGCGCATCCCGGCCCACTACGATGGCGCCCAATCCGCAGTCGTTTGGTTGTCATCGGTGACGACCCCAATGGCTCGGTTTCCATGCGCAGCGAGTTCTCTACGCACGATGGGCAGGACCCTCCGTCAGATCAACATCAGGGACGACATCTGGTCCCGTGTCGAAGCCTTGGCGGATCGGCGCGGAATCAGCACAGATGATGTTGTCCAGGCCGCCCTCGTTCAGCTGTTTTCTAAACGGCGCCCGACGGCAAACAACGCGGCAGCGGCAGCGCCTAGCCCTGCGGCGGCTCGCGCCCCGCAGCGTCCCGCGCCAGCTCGTGCCGCGCCACGGCCAGCGCCGCCGCGCACGCCCGCGCCGGGTCGACTGCCACCGCCCGCCGGGCACTCGCCTGCCAAGGCACCCGCACCCGCCCCCGCGCCAGCGCCCGCCGCTCCGGTGAACCGGCCGCTGTTCCTGTACTTCGAGGGGCAGTGTTACTCGGTCGACCAAGACCAGTTCATCATCGGCCGCGGGAGCAAGTACTCCGACCTGCCGATCAAGGACGCCAATATCTCGCGTCGGCACTGCGCCATCGTGCGTCGCAGCGGCGACTACTTCATCAAGGACCTCGAGAGCACCAACGGCGTGGAGTTCGAGGGCGAGCGGGTGGACAACCACAAGATCAACGAGGGCACCGTGTATCGCTTGTGTGATCACGAGTTGCGCTTCTCGTTCATTCCTCCCGCGTAGGTCGTGGCATCTTCCCGGGCCGCGGCCGCGCTCGCCGCAGCGCTGGCAGACGCATCCGCGGACGGCTTTGCGGGCGTGACCGACAAAAAGCTGGGCGGCCGGCTTCGCGAGATCGTGGCCGACCTCAGCGCGTCACGCCCTGGAGACACCGCGCTGGAGTCACTCGCCGCTGCGCTGGGTGGGTTCGAGACGCTGGGCAAGCAGGACCGCAGCATCATCGTCGCCAGGGCGATGCGGCTGTCGATGGCGTGGGCGGCAGACAGTGCGCCCCCGCCAAAGCGAAAGCCCCGGCGTGGAGTCGCGGTGGGAGCTGGGCGCGCGCCCGCGGTGGCTGCGGAGGCTGAGCTCGTGCCGAAGGCCGGTCGCGCCAAGACGATGGCGAGCCCGTCAAGCAAGAGGGCCGCGAGCAAGAAGGCCGCGAGCAAGAAGGCACCCGCGAGCAAGAAGGCACCCGCGAGCAAGAAGGCACCCGCGAGCAAGAAGGCACCCGCGAGCAAGAAGGCACCCGCGAGCAAGAAGGCACCCGCGAGCAAGAAGGCACCCGCGAGCAAGAAGGCAACTGCGAGCAAGAAGGCAACTGCGAGCAAGAAGGCTCCCGCGAGTAAGAAGACAGCCGCGAGTAAGAAGACAGCCGCGAGCGAGAAGGCACCCGCGAGCAAGAAGGCCGCGAGTAAGAAGACAGCCGCGAGCAGGAAGGCAACTGCGAGCAAGAAGGCAACT
>Ga0316189_10000465_pt1 | contig 40276 bp, 37 predicted proteins | sample LowCovwburrow_MG_FD_204930 | JGI IMG/M metagenome (GOLD analysis project Ga0316189, IMG submission 204930) | Coastal sediment microbial communities from Maine, United States - Lowes Cove worm burrow | ecosystem: Environmental > Aquatic > Marine > Coastal > Sediment | place: USA: Maine...
AAAATCTGTTTGATATGATGAAAATCAATGAGATTATATCCAACTAAAAGAATGATACCTCCCATTGCTGGTTTTGGTAAAAAAGCTGCGTATTTTGCAAAAAGTAATACAACTATCATCAATCCAACACCTGAAATAATTGCAGACATGGGTGTTTTTGCACCTGCCTGGTAGTTGATACTTGAACGTGTAAATGAGCCTGAACTTGTATAACATGAAAAAAAGCTTGATACTACATTAGAGATTCCTTGAGAAACAAATTCCTGATTTGCGTCTAGTTTCTGATGTGTATGCAAAGCAATCGAACGCGAAATTGCAGCAGCTTCAACCAATCCAAGTGTTGCTAATATAATAGCACCGGAAGTAAGGGTTTGAATATTTATCAAATTGAAATCAGGAACCCTAAAAAGTGGTAAATTTGAGGGTATTGTTCCTACGGTCTCTATATCAATAGTATATCTGCTGTTTAACCATAGTGCAAAAAAACTACCAATAACCATCGAAACCAACATATAAAGCCGAGATATTTTTTTTACTTTTCGAATAGTCAAAGCAATAATCAATGTTACTATTGCTACGCTAAAAGCATACCAATTGGTTTCGGAAATATGGATGATTATGTCCTCAATAATATGATAAAAAGAACTTCCTTGTGGTATTTTTATACCAAAAATATGTTTTAATTGCTTGAATGCAATAAGCACGCCAGCACCCGCAGAGAAACCTATGATAACCGAATTAGAAACAAAACTTGCCAGTTTACCCATTTTTGCTACACCCATTATTAACTTAATAACTCCCGCCATAAAAGATAATAAAATAGCTAGTGACACAAAAGCTTCAATATCTGTTTCCGGATGAACATATTTACTAATAATTGAATACAATACAATAGAACTAGTTGTTGTTGGGCCAGAGACTAAATGATATGAAGAACCAAAAACAGCAGCAATAATAGGAGTTAACATGGCTGTATAAAATCCATATATTGGAGGTAAACCTGCAATCATTGCAAAAGCTACTGCCTGTGGAATGACAATAATGGTTCCCGTAATTCCTGCAATTAAATCATCTTTTAAAGATTTTTTTGCTAATGGTAACCAAGTGAGGAAAGGGAATACTTTTTTAAGCATTTTCAAATTTAAGTAATTCAGGTCAAGAATGTAATAGTTAAATTTAATGTCATATTGAACTTGTCGAAATATCTAAGCTATTAAATAAGATTCTTCGACAGGTTCAAAATGACAACTACTACTTATTATCTTCTTTTTTATCGTCTTTGATATAATAGCAACCACCTTCTGATTTATCAGGAGTAAAAGCTCGCCTAAACCACAATGGTCTGCGTTCTCCATTTGGTCCGGGAGCAGGGCGTGTCATCGCCATCCATTCTTTATAGACTTCATGAGATTTATTGGTATCAACAAAAATATCACCATATTTCTCACCCACAGCCGGCTTCTCAATACGAACTCTCTGATGCCAACAGTGCATTCCACTAATTGGATCAGGATGTACGGCATGTGTAATATTTTGGTGAACGCCTCCGTCTTTCCAAAAAATACGTTTAGAATCTTTATCGCTAGACTCATAAGGTTTTATTCCAGATAAAGTATTCATTCTCCATCCACCTTTTCCATCACTTTGAATATCTACCGTATTTGTGGCCCATCGATTTCCTGTTTTATCTTGAGGGCGCCTCCATCTACCAATATGATGTGAACAAGCTACCGTACCTGGCTTCATACCTTGTGTTACCCAAACTTTATCAATAAAATAACCTATATCAGTATTCATTTTTACCAGATCTCCTGTTTTAAAACCCCATTTTGCGGCGTCATCAGGGTGCATCCAAATCGGATTTCTATTTGATATCTCTACCAACCATTTTGCATTTCCAGAACGCGAGTGAATTAAGGTTGGCAATCTAAAAGTTGGAATTAATACATATTCACCTTTAGATTTGTCTAAATTATCATTGTGAATATGGCTTTTAATATAGGTAGGTATTGCATATTCCGGCCATTTCCAGTCGACCATAGTTTGTGAATAGAACTCATTTTTACGTGATGGTGTTGGGAAACCTACTACAGCTTTATTGTTTACCATAACTCCAATATCTTTACCGTTTTTACGAATAACTCCATTTTCAGGATCAATATCAGAACCTTTTAATTGTTCTTTTGTCAACGGGTTTTCATTTACTTTATATGACTCGCCTTCTTCAATAGCAAAAGCACCATACTTTTGCATGTATTGTAATTCTGTTAAGCCTTCTTTTTTTGCTACTTCGGGTAAACCGGGTACTCTTTCAAAAAGAAATTGGTAATATTCATCAATTGTTATTTTTTCTCCAGGACGATATGGTGATTCGAAATGCTTACGAATTCCCATACTACCATCTGGATCAATTCGCCAAGAAAGTTCTATCCAAAATTCATCTTCTTCCCAAACTTCTCCTGGATTGGCTTGATACGTAAACTCAACTGGCTTACCGTTTCTTCTTGCCGCCTCTCTCAGTACTGGTTGACGAAAAGCCACCCAAGTACCTCCATGAGTTGCATATGAATTGATATCATGTCGCTCAGATGCTAAGCCCATTGGCAATACAAAATCAGCATAAAACGCAGTTTCGTTCCAAGTAGGTGTTAAAGCCGTGTGTAGGCCAAATTTTGTTTCATCAGAGAACATTTCCATCCAAGTAAATCCGTCAGGATAGGTCCAGACAGGATTGAACACTCTTGAAAAATAAACATCCATAAAACCTCTGCCTTCTTTTAAAAAGTGAGGTAGTAACTGACTCATTTCAAAAAATGCCAATGGATATTCTTTCGGAAAATGCAATTCATTCCAAACCTTTTGTGGTTTTGGTGGATTTGGCTGTGTTGGACTAAATTTATTCCATGAATTAGGAGATGTTCCGCCTTTTGCCCCAACAGCTCCCGTTAGTACTGTTAAAAAGTGTAAAGCACGTGCAACTGCCCATCCGCCAAGGTTTGAAGCTCCTGCTGCCCTCCAGTTATGTGAAGCAAAACGTTCACCTGCTTCACCAATTAAATGAGCAATCTCAACAACTATTTCTGCTTTTACGCCTGATTCTTTCTCGGCAAACTCTGGTGTATATTCTTTATACTCCTCGATCATTGCTGCAATGTAATTTTCAAAGCTTATCGCTTTATCAGCATGACGGGCTTTTAAATATTCTTGCCAGTTCGTCCAATTTTCTAGATATGCTCTGTTGTATAATTCTTCTTTTAAAATTATCAAGGCCATGGCCAATAAAACTGCTGCTTCTGAACCTGGATATGTCGGCATCCAATAATCAGACATTGATGCAGTATTAGATAACCGTGGATCCATCGTTGCTAACTTTGCACCTTTCATTTTACCCTCAATTATACGCTGTGCGTGTGGATTAAAATAATGACCCGATTCTAAATGTGCAGAAATCAATAAGATAAATTTAGCATTGGCATGATCTGGCGATGGTCTATCATAACCATACCATAGATTATATCCGAAACGCGCTCCAGATGAACAAATGTTAGTATGCGAATTATGGCCATCAATACCCCAACCCTGTAAGATCCAGTTCATGAATTTTTCATGTCCTGGGCGACCCACATGGTATGCTATTTCATTATGTCTTTCTTCTTTAATCGCTTTTCGAATTCTTGCTGCTATAGTATCTAAAGCGTCATCCCAGGTAACACGTTCCCATTCTCCATCACCACGTTTTCCTTTTCGCTTTAGCGGAAACAAGATTCTGTCAGGATCGTTGATCTGATTTATTGTTGCGGGTCCCTTGGCACAATTTCTTCCTCTACTCCCTGGATGGTGTGGATTTCCCTCAAATTTTTTAACCTCTTGAGTTTCTTTATCTATGAAAGCCGTTAAACCACAAGCGCTTTCACAGTTAAAACAGGTGGTTGGTACAATTTGATAGGTCTTCTTTACTTTTTTAGGCCAAGCTTTAGGATCATATTCTACCCAATTATCCCATTTCTCGGGTGGTGGAAAATTCTCATACATTTCTGCAACTTCCTCATCCGTAAAGTGTCGCATATCGCCATCAAACTCTTGGCGTTTATCTTTATGAAGATTAGGAATGATTCCTATTTTCTCTGCTATATTTTCTAAAAAAGATGGTTTTTTATATCCCATAATTTATCAATTTTAAGCTAATGGTATTCTTTGTGGTGCCTCTACCCAAATTTTTTCAGTAATATAAATTCCTATTAATATGAAGACTGCTGCTGCTGTCAATGTCATTGCGCTTGGTATAAAAAGTAGTAATGCCAATGGCAATACATTACCAATTAATAAAGTACCTATCCAAAATAAGTTTTTATATCTTCCTTTAGTGATCATTTCTACAACGGTATGTGCAGATGTACTAGGGTGTGTCATTGTTAATTCTGTAATGATGGTAAATAAGTTTACAGCCAATGCTATGATCATAGTCATACCTAAAATTGACATCCAGTTTTCATTACCATTTACTAATAAGACCAATGCAAAGATTGCTGACCCGGCCATTATACTATGTACTAACATATGTAAAGCTAATGACGGACTTTGCCAAAAGTCTCTTCCTTTTGCCTGTGCAAATAGAAAAGCCGTATAAATGGCTAACATCACTGCAAAAAATGCTGTTATCCATAATAAAACTGTTTCACCAATTGCAAAATTTTCGAATAAATTAAAATAAGTCGTTACCCCCCAAACAGTTGCTAATAATCCGAAAATCGTTATGATATAACCTCCCTTTACTAACCACGATTTCCATTGAGGGCGTAAGAGCACATATAGAAAACGATCTGGTCTGTCTAGGTCCATTACCAAAAACAATCCTGTTAAGGATAAAAACACTAAGGAAATTCCTACTGACCATAGTTTGGTGGTATCAGAAATTTCATAACCTAATAACATTGCTATAAACGGGATTAAAAAGGCACCGGCCGCAATGGCTTTTGTCATGACATAAGCGGTGACCTCCCATCCCCAAAGAATCCCTTTATCAGGTGTATCATATACTCTACGAGCTTTTCCAGAAAGAACATCAATATAATTAGGATTATCAGTATCTTTCTGTTGGTAGGCAGCTTCTATTTCATTATCAATTGACATTTGTAATAGATCAACATCATTATTGGTATGCATCATTTTTTCGGCAGCTTTAGCGAAATGACCAACACCACGTGCTTGTGAATTCCAAAGTCCTGGTCCGGATTTATCGGTTGCTTCAGGATTTAATGAAGCATCATCACCGTCAATATAAAACAAGTTTGGATTTGTACCTTTTTCCGGTTTTCGAACTTTTACTTGTTGCCTTGCCAACAATTGTGAAATTTCCGTTTTTGGATTTTCCATATCACCCGCAATAATAGCATGCTCTGGACAAACCGTAACACAGGCAGGTTCCCTGCCAACATCTACTCTGTGTGCACAATAATTACATTTGGCTGCCGTATGTGTATCCGGGTCTATGTATAGAGCATCATAAGGACAGGCCTGCATACAAGATTTACAACCGATACAACGATTGTTATCAAAATCAACAATACCATCTTCTCGGGTAAACAACGCTTCTGTAGGGCAGATTTCTACACATGGAGCATCTGTACAATGGTTGCAACGCATTACCGAAAAAATTCTACGAGTATCAGGGAATTCTCCCTTTTCAACTTGCTTAACATAGGTTCTGTTAACACCAACCGCAACATCATGTTCTGATTTACAAGCAGTTGTACAAGCATGGCAACCGATACATTTTCGATTGTCAATAATAAAGCCGTACTTCATTTGTTCTTTAAATTATGGTATGATTCTTTGATATTCTTTCAAAGTTAATCATATGTTTGTCAATTCCTGTAACATTTGTTACTTATATTCAATATGATTTAAGAGGGGAAACTATAAAAAAGAATTTATCTTTACAATGATAAAAATCAGACATTAAAAATGAATATTACAATTTTACTTTTCGGAATCTTAAGAGATATTATTGGTGAAAATAGGTTGAATAAAGAAGTAAGTTTAGAAGTGACTTTAGAAAATTTAAGACTCGATTTGGCAACAGAGTTTCCTGAATTGAACAAGTATAAAAATTATTCAATTGCTGTTAATGAAACTTATGCAGAAAATGATTATATAATCAAAGAAAATGATGTCTTGGCGTTGATTCCTCCCGTTAGTGGTGGTTAACCTCTCAAATACCTCTTATCTATATAAAAAGTTCCAAATGGAATTACTGAAGCCACTAACACTGACCAAAAAGTTTGAGAATTCCATTCGAGATCATCTTTTATTAAATAAGCAAGAACTATATACGCTACAAATAATAAACCATGTGGCATGCCAAACATTTTTACATACGATTCGTCATTACCAAGATACTTGATAGGAACGGCAATAAATAGTAATATGATATAAGACAAGCCTTCTAAAATACTAATAACTCGAAACGTATTTTTCATTAATCTGTTTTTTCGACTGCAAAAGTACAACCTGATTCACTAACTTTGTGCTAGAATTTGTTAAAAAATGACAAAAAATTCTTCCGTAAAAATAACTTCCGAAAAACTAAATTTACAAGATTGCTACGATTTTGTATTTGACGCTTCATGCGGTGGGATAGCTTTGTTTGTTGGTACTGTTCGAAACCAAACACAACACAAAGAAGTTAGGCTGTTAGATTTTTCCGTTTACGAATCTATGGCTATAAAAGAAATGCAGAAAATAGCAGACAAAGCATTAATTGATTTCGATATTCTAAAGATTGCGATACACCATGCCGAAGGTGAATTAAAAATAGGCGACATCCCAGTAATTATTGCGGTTTCTGCTCCGCATAGAAAAGCCTCTTTTGCCGCTTGTCAATTTGCTATTGATACTTTAAAAGAAACGGTACCTATATGGAAAAAAGAGCATTTTGTTGATGGTGAAGTTTGGGTAAATGCAACGCCTTAAACAATCTCCATCTTTTTCAATAAAAACGACGCATTCATATTTTTACAAATTCCATCTTTTAATTTGTAATCAAAATGGAGCTCATCACTGATGATTTCGGCATCAAAATAATAATTTTTAACATCTGAGAGCTCTTTTTCTATTTCGCATAAACTTAAATCATGTGTTGCAATAATACCTGTAGAATTTGAATTCACTAACTTTTGCACAAACTTTTTAGATCCAATGGCTTTATCGGTACTATTGGTGCCTTTTAGTATTTCATCTAAAATGATAAAATAATCTTTTCCAGAAGTCTCAGGGTTAATTTCGTCAACAATAAATTTTAGGCGTTTTAATTCCGAAAAGAAATATGAAGAATCATCTGTTAAAGAATCTGTTGTTCGCATACTCGTTATCAATTTTATGGGTGAATATTCAAAGGAAGTAGCACAAACGGGTAAACCGATATTCGTCATGACTATTGACAAAGAAACCGTGCGTAAAAAAGTACTTTTACCTGCCATATTAGCGCCAGTAATGATAAAAAACTGCTTATTTTCTATGGTAAAATCATTGTCAATTCGTTGTTCACATTTTAATAAGGGATGGCCTAGATTCTTGGCATTAATTATATTTTTATCTGAATTAATTTTAGGGAATACATATTTCGGATGATTAAAGGCAACATTGCCCAAAGAATTCTGTGAGTCAAAAAAGGCTATCACTTCAAACCAATTTTCAACTTTGTGCGCATACGTTTTAATCCATTGTTCAACTTTAAATGCCTGTTGGATGTCTCTTAAAAAAAAGGCATTCCCCAAGACGGCAATAAAAATATTATTTCGTTGATCTAAAGCATCTAATATCCGAGAAAAGGAAGCAAAAATAGCTGAGGCTTTCTTTGTTTCGGTTTTAATTGCCTCTTGCTTATCTCGTAAAATTTTCGATTTAAATGAAGTGGTTTCAATTTCATTCAGTAATTTATGATATTGCTTAAAAGTATCTTTGGCTCTATCGGCATCTTGGTAGATTGCATTTACTTTTTTAAAATAAATTCCAGAAACTCCTAATCCAATAAAAAACCAAAATAAGATTATGTTAAAATCTAACAATTCATAACTAACTAAGGCGATCAATATCAATGAAATAATTGAAAATATAAGGGGTAAAAATGATAAAAATCTTGGAAAAACAGGTTTATAATTATGTATCCAATCAACAATGTCTTTCGACGAATGTTTCACTTTTACCAAACTCGCTATTGCAGAAAATTGCTGTCGCCATTTTGGTTTGTGAGCTAATTCTTTAATTGCTTCTTGTTTCAATTCGATGTTTGAAGTACTATTTTCAGTTAAGGTTTTAAAAAGCTCTTGCCTTCCTTCTTTAATAGATGTTCTATTGATGTATTGAAAGAAAGATCCTCGGCCGAATAGGTCGATATCATAACTGTAAAAATGGCTAGGATCAACGAATTCCGCACCGTCATCTAAGTCAAGATATGCACCTTGTAATACTTGAATTTCTGTAGTATTTATTTGTATTAGTTTGTGAAAAAGATCTCTTTTATGCTGTAGGTCTGTATGCCTGGAGACCAAATATAGAAATAAAACAAATCCCAAAACTCCGGTTATAATCATGGCCTGAGCCATTCCAAAAAAGAAATACAAACCAAAAATTATCATTAAAAAAACAAACAAACGAATCGTACTTGATAAAGCAAGCTGTTTCTTTAACTTGGTTGATTGCCGTTTAAAATTTGATTTCTCAGTAGTATAAAATTCTAAAGGATCTTGCATCAATAATTTGTTATTCCGTTTTTCAAACTTAAAATATTTAAATTTGGATGTGCTGCTTTTATCCTTTGTGTCGCAATATAACTCGAAATACCTTTACTACAGACGATTACATATTCATTATCTATAGTAAATCTCTGTTTTTTCGGGTCTAATTTAGATAAAGGAATTTTTTGATGTACAAAAAAAGGATCTTTTACGATTGTATCTTCATTAACTGAAATAATATGTAATTTTTGTGATGCTTCACCGTATGATAGTTTCTGTCTTAGCGCTTTCGCGGAAATTAATAGTTTCTCGTCCTGAACTTCACAACTTGCATCATAATAGCTTTCAGCTTCAAAGATCTTCTTAATCTTTTGCTTAGAAAATGAGCTTTTCAATTGCATATTATACTGTGAATTATCCAGACTATTATAAATTAAAAGGGTATCAACAAGAGGTTTTCCAAGGTCTGTAACTAATTTTAATACTTCATTCGCTTGCATCAATGCAATTATACCAACAATAGTATTCAACGTACCTATTTCAGAACAATTTGGAATTGCTTCCTTAGAAACCTCGGGAAAAGCATCCCTTAAGTTGGAGCCTCTGCTATCATCTGACCTTTTTATATTAAAACTAGATACGTAACCATCAAATTTATATAGGGAGCCATAAATCAGCTGTTTATCTTTCAACACGCAAGCATCATTTAGCAAATATTTTATGGGTAAACTATCGGTACAATCCAGTACAAAATCTGCAAGAGCAATTAAGTCAAATACATTCTCTTTTGAAACTGCTTTATTTGTAAATGAAACTTTTACGAAAGGAGAAATTAATTTGATATGTTCGGTTAAGACCTCAACTTTCGGTTTCCCAATATCTTTTGTCTTATAAAAAACCTGTCGATGTAAATTGGAAACAGTTACTACATCATAATCTACCAAATTGACAGTTCCAATTCCGCTCGAAGCCAAATAAACAGCAGCCGTACTCCCAAGTCCGCCGCAACCAATAATTACTACTTTAGTCTGTAGTAATTTTTGTTGATTTTTTTTACCAATTTCATTGAGAGTTGTTTGGCGTTTATAGAGTTGTTCTTGTGTTATTTTCATATTACAGATTCTTCGACTTGTTTCATAAGGTACTTTCAATGAAAATATATTTTCATTTCAGTAATGCTCAGAATAACATTATTTTTGAAGCTCATCAAGAGCCTTTTGGTATTCATCTGGTGTATTGATATTGCGTATCAAATCATCATTAACCTCAACTATTTCTACATCAGAATTGATTAATACTTTTCTCGGACAGGAGTAGCCCTGTGCTAAATAACTTAACAATACTGGGTATGCCTTTGGCTCATAAATTGTTATTAACGGTTCTACAAATTCCTTCGAATTACCCTTAATGGCCGTAGCTATTTTTTTTGGATTTCTTTTTTGTAAGAGCAATTTAATTAGGTTTTCTGTTACAAATGGGAGATCAGTTGCTACCACCAACCAAGCCTTATTCGGGTCATGTTGAAATGCAGAACATATGGCACCAAAAGCTCCAAGTCCATAAAATTTATCTTGAATATATTCGTGATTTGAAATTTTTTGATCTCGTGCAACAGAAACAAATGTTTGCAACAAGTTATTCTTTAACATCTCTACTACATAATCTCGTTGGGATTTACCGTGATAGATCAACTTTGTTTTATCCTGACCCATTCTAGAACTTTTACCTCCTGCTAAAACCAATCCTTGTACAGGAACTATTTTTTCTTGAATTAGATTGTCTATATGTTTTGCAATGGTATCAATCTCACCAATATGATAGCATTTCAAATTTTTAATCGTAGGGTGTTTTTCTACTAAGAAATCAAAATAATCCGTTTCTTCATCTAACTTTACAACGAACTGAATTCTGTCTAATTGCTCTAGACGTTTTCTGACAGAAGCTTCCTTTTCTTTATCTAAAATCAGAATTTGCCTTGAGCCCTGGTAATGATTTCCGTTGATGAATAATAGGTCATAATTTGAGAATCGAATTCGCTCATTATATTCATTTAAAGATCCAGCATAATTCACACTCATAGTTGCATTACGATGTACTACAAATTCATCAACAATTGGTGTTAGAATAGTATCATTATGGGAAGCGTCTAAATATGCAATTTTAAACGTTTTGTGTAATTTATTACCTGTTTTTTGAACAAAATCGGCAATGATTGAGCATTTTGAGCCTAGAATAGAAATTTCATTCGGTGCAAAATTCTCATTTTCTCTACGAGATAACTTGGTATGTTTTTGATGTTTTTTAGTTTCCATTTCATTTATCTTTTCATTCACTTCTATAATTAGATTTACCACCTGTTTTCTCTACAAGTTTTACTTCTTTAATTATCATTTTGTGTGATAATGCTTTGCACATATCATAAATCGTTAATGCAGAGACAGAAGCTCCTGTCAAGGCCTCCATTTCAACGCCTGTTTTCCCGTCAATCTCAACTGTACATAGAATTTCGATATGCTCCATATCAATTACTTTAATACCAATATCTACTACATTGATCAGTAGTGGATGACACATTGGAATAAGATCAGACGTTTTTTTAACGGCTTGAATCCCTGCAATAATTGCTGTTTGAAAAACGGGTCCTTTTTTAGTGATAAGTTCGTCATTAGAAAAATGAGAAATAATTTCAGAACCTAAAAACATCAAGGCCTTTGCAACAGCCCTGCGTTTGGTAATTTTTTTTTTACCAACATTCACCATTTTTGGTTGGTTTTTATCCGTAATATGTGAAAAATCGCTCATCTATCTGTATTTTATTATAGGAAAAACTTCTCCTGTTTTAAAATCTGTTAAATCATTTGGCATTTCTAAAAAGCCATCTGCATTGGCCAAATTAGCTAAATCACCAGAACCATTACCTATTTCCGGAATAGCAACTAATAAGCCTTTCTTATTTTCTAATTTGACTTGTAAAAAATAAGTTAAATCAGGCTTGAATGCAAAATCTTCACCTAAAATAGCTTTATTGAAATTTTCAAATACGAGTCCAACAGACTTTTTATACCAAGGAAAAAAGTACTTTATACATCCAACAAAAGTGGAAACGGGATTTCCCGGGAATGCAAATACTACAGTTTTATGATTCACTTTTCCTTTCTGTTCACTCATATCCAAATTGTCAGAGACCCCAAACCAAAATGGTTTTCCCGGACGTTGTTTTACTTTATGAAATTTCTTTTGTACGCCTAACTCTTCTAACACTTCGGGTAGAAAATCAAACTTTCCTTTACTTACCGCCCCGCTGAAAAGCAAGACATCATAATCAATTAAAAACTGTTTGATCTTATCTTTTAATAAGGGTTTATCATCAACTATATGTGCTGTTTGGGCTTTAATACCCAACGATTCTAGAAGCGATACCAAAGTATAGACATTACTTCTTCTTATTTGATGTGTTAAAGGGTTCTTGGTCACTTCAACCAGTTCATCGCCCGTTGAAATGATCATAACTTTTGGTTGAGTTACAACCTTTATCACAGACTTACCTACCGTGGCCAACACGCCAATCTCTGCAGGTGAGATAAATATATTCTTTTTAAGCAGTACATCATTTTCTTTTCTGTCCTTGGCTTGTTGATGAATGTTCTGACCTTTTGTAATTTCCTCAATAATTATATTTGCCTTACCATCTATAATACGTAAGTCTTCATATCTGATAACAGTATCTGTGCCCTTAGGTAATACTGCTCCAGTCATTACTTCCATACAATTGACAGCGTTTTTTAATTCTAACTGAGCACTGCCAGCAGCTTGAATATTTTCAATCGTGAATTCTCTTTTCCCCTCAGTAAAAGCGCTATAAGAAATAGCAATACCATCCATACTTACCCTATTAAAGGGCGGAAAGTCTCTATCGGCCTTAATATCTTCTTTCAATACCCGACCTAAAGACTCTAAAAATGGAATTTCCTCAATACCAAAATCTACAGTATTGTTTAAAATAATCTTCAATGCTTCTTGTGATGTGATCATTTATTAAAGTTACTTAATCCGAATTCCGGCCTCACAGGAATGACAATTAAAATTTATTATATTTTCAAACTGACTCATTGTCTAAATAAACTAACCTCCAATTGTAGACATACTTTCTGAAACTTTTTTATTCTTTTTGCGATTCGCTTCTGCAATAAAACCATTTTCGGGTTTTTCCTTGACAATAGACAAAAATAATTGCTTTAAATCTTCATTACTTGCACCATCACGGATAAAATCGCGTACATTAAAAACTCCTTCATCAAATAAACAATTTTTGAATAAACCTGTCGAAGTAATTCGAATTCGATTACAATCATTACAGATAGTACGTGTAAAAGCAGGAATAATTCCGAATGAACCTTTATAACCTTCAATTTTGAAATTTCGCGAAGTCGATGATTTCTCAGATAATAAGGGTTTAATATCTATATACTGTGACTGAATATGTTTTAAAATCTTTGTGTAATTCCAAACCTCTTTAGTAGCTCTTTGACCGGTTCCGTTAAAGGGCATTTCTTCAATAAATCGAACCGCAATTTTCTTATGTTTTGTTAATTCGATAAAATCAATCAATTCATGTGTATTTACACCAGATTGTACAACCGCATTTAACTTCAAATTTAAACTACTATTTTCTATTGTTTCCAAGGTTTTATATACCTCATCGAAAACATCTCTACGAGTAATCTTTGCAAAATTATCTTTTGACAAACTATCAATACTTAAATTAATCGTATTGATTTTAAGCTCTTCTAATTTAGCTATATGCTTAGAAATCAAAGCGCCATTCGTAGTAATATTTATTTCATCTAACTTGTCGTTAAATGAAAGCATTTCGAGAAACTCAACAAAATTTTTACGCACAAATGGTTCACCACCTGTTAGGCGGACTTTATTTACTCCCAACTCACTCAACACTCGAGTAATACGGTACATTTCTTTAAAAGTCAACAGTTCTTTCCTGTCAACGATATCAATGCCATGTGCAGGCATGCAATACTGACAACGTAAATTACAACGATCAGTAACTGCCAATCGCAGATAGGTTATTTGTCTGCCAAATTTGTCGGTAAGACTATCCATACTATTTTAAAAACTAAGTGCAAGTTACAAAAGAAAAACGTTGCAATATTTTAAATGCAACGTTTTTAACAAAGAAATAAATTTGAATTAATGTGGTAATTTACCTTTAACAGCATGGTATAAGAAAGCACCTAATAGTGCTCCAAAAATTACAATGACTATTGCCAGAGCTCCTCTACCTAATAGGATAAACATTGGCCCGGGGCATGCACCAGCCAGTGCCCAGCCCAAACCAAAAATAGTTCCACCAAGAATATTTCGAGCGAAGCCTTTTTGCTTCGGTTCCACTGTAATTTTATCACCTAAATATGATTTTATTCTTCCTTTTTTAAAGAAATATACTATAATCATTCCCAAGACTACTGCTGTACCAATAACACCATACATGTGGAATGACTGAAATTTAAACATTTCATAAATACGATACCATGAAATAACTTCAGCTTTACTTAAGACAATTCCGAAAAGGATTCCAACTAATAAAAATTTTATATTCTTCATTATCTAAAATATTAAAGGTAATAATACCCATGTCATGATCAATCCTCCAATAAAAAAGCCGATTACCGAGATCAATGAAGGTAATTCCATATTACTCAATCCTGTAATGGCATGTCCCGATGTACAACCACCGGCATATCTAGTACCAAAACCAACTAATACTCCAGCACCAATTAAAATCAAAAATCCTTTTAATGAAAACATAGTTTCCGAACTAAAAATTTCGTCTGGAAGATATTGTGCTCCTGCATTTTGAAATCCGATATCTGATAAATCTTGAACTGTTTGAGGGTTTAAAAGAACTGTTTCGTCAGGTGTAAGCCATTGATATGTAATAAAACCACCTATAACTGCTCCTAGAATAAACATTAAATTCCAACTTTTTGCTTTCCAGTCAAACTTAAAAAAGTCAACTAACTTTCCTGCACCACCCATTGCACATATGGTTTCAAGGTTTGAAGAAACACCAAATGTTTTTCCTAAATAAAAAAGTAAAAACATTACTAGTGCTATCATTGAGCCTGCAACATACCAAGACCACGGTTGTAAAATAAAATCCATATCTGTATTCTTTTATTGTGTAAAATTAGCTAAGATGGCTTTTAACTATGCAACTAATGTTACATATTAATAAACTAAAACTTCTATTTTATTTCTATGAAGTTTTATCTTCTTTTCATTTTCAAGTTGTTTTAGCAATCGTGAAACTACAACTCTCGATGTATGAAGATCATCAGCAATATTTTGATGTGTTGTATTTAAAACAGGAGATCTCATAATCTTAACCTTATTTGTCAGATACTTGTATATACGTTGATCCATTTTCATAAAGGCAAGTGTGTCTATTGCTTCTAACATTTCTGACAATCGGATATTATAACTATCAATCACAAAAGTTCGCCACGATTTATATTTGATCATCCATTCTTCAAGTTTCTCGATCGGTATCAATACAACTTCTGATTCTTTTTCAGCAACACCTCTTATTTTGCTTTTAGCACTATGTAATCCCGTTCCAAATGTTACAGTACAAGTGTCTCCTCGTTCTAAAAAATAGAGTATAATTTCTTCTCCTTTCTCATCTTCATGACTAATTTTAATTGCTCCTGAAAGTATTAGCGGAATTTGATCAAATTTATCTCCCAGATCTATAAGAAGTTCATTTTCTTTTACCTTTTTATAAGTCCCTACATTGATGATTTCTTCGATTAACTCCTTTTCAAAAACAACATTAAAATAATCTTTTAGCTTCTCTTGTATCATAGTTCTTTTAAGAGTTTTATCTGACATTAAAGTTAATCTAATTTCTAGAAATATATTCTTTTAAATGATCAATTATTTTCTGAGTTGCTCCTGTATTTTTTAAAATATATTCTCTCGCTATTGTTCCTTTAATGTTAATTGTTTGTTTATTATTCAATAAAGCCCTTAGTGTTGAGCTCAATTCTGAAGCATTATGAACCACTTGACAAGCAGCTGAATCAATAAGTTCTTTAGCTTCATTGAACTTTTGATGATTTGGCCCTATAATTATTGGAACCCCAAATGTTGCAGGTTCTAGAATATTATGAATTCCCGTTCCAAAACCTCCTCCAACATAAGCTATGGACGCATAACTATATACCTTGGTTAAAAGTCCAATAGAATCAATAATTAGAACCTGGGCATTAATATTGTTTTCTTTATCCTTATCGGAAAAGAGGATTGTTTTCTTTACAATGCTCTTTTTTAAAGCTTCAATATCTTTCGGATTGATATTATGAGGTGCTATGATATATCTTTCGATGTCAGAAGCTTGATTATTGATATAGTTTATGAGAAATTCTTCATCTTTTGACCAAGTACTTCCAGCTACTATTGTCTGCTTATCAATTGTAAATTTTTCTATGAATTCAAGATAATTATCTTGTTGGGTAATTTCAAAAACGCGATCAAATCTAGTATCTCCACTCACTGTAATATTTTTAAAACCAATGTCGTTCAACAGTATTTTTGAGCTTTCGTCTTGAACAAAAAAGTGGCTAAATGCTAGCAATGAATTTTTCATCCAACTACCATACCATTTAAAAAAGGCCTGATCCTTTCTAAATATACCTGATACAAGAATGGTTTCAATTTCTTTTGATTTTAATTCATTTAAAATATTTGGCCAAAATTCATATTTCACAAAAATTGCAATTTTGGGATTGACTATTTCGATGAATTTTTTTGCGTTTCTCCTAGTATCTAACGGTAAGTAAGAAACAACTTCAGCAAAAGCATAATCTTTTCGTATTTCATAACCAGAAGGAGAGAAAAACGTAAGTATAATTTTATATTCAGGGTATTGAATCTTTAACTTTTCAATAATGGGCCGACTTTGTTCAAATTCGCCCAAGGAGGCACAATGAAACCATATAACATTTTCATTATCAATAAAATGTAATTTTAATTTTTGAAAGATGTTTTTTCTGCCATTAACAAATAATTTGATTTTTATATTAAAAACAGCCAGTATTTTTAAGAGAAAGCCAGCTATGTTAATTGCTATGTTGTATAAAAAATTCATAAGTAAATGCTAAAATATAAATTTAGGTTTACTGCACTTAAATAATTCGTATTTTTGTTCGTTATTGATAAGAAATTAAGCTTAATGAAAAAAATACAAATGGTTGACCTTAGTGGTCAATATAAAAAAATTAAACCGGAAGTTGATACTGCTATTTCAAATGTAATAGAAACAACAGCTTTTATTAATGGTCCACAGGTAAAAACCTTTCAAAAAAATTTAGAAACTTATTTAAATATAAAACATGTTATACCCTGTGCAAATGGTACTGATGCTTTGCAAATAGCAATGATGGGCTTAGGTCTAGAACAGGGGGATGAAGTGATTACAGCAGATTTTACCTTTGCTGCAACTGTTGAGGTTATTGCCTTACTAAAGTTAACTCCCGTATTAGTTGATGTTGATGTTGATACATTTAATATTGATATAGAAGCTTTAAAAAAGGCTATCACTCCAAAAACAAAAGCTATTATTCCAGTTCATTTATTCGGACAATGTGCAAACATGGAGGCTGTCATGCAAATTGCTAAAGAACATAATTTATATGTTATTGAAGATAATGCCCAGGCTATTGGTGCTGACTATACATTTAGTAATGGGGTGAAGAAAAAAGCCGGCACCATTGGTACTGTTGGGACAACTTCTTTCTTCCCTTCAAAAAACTTAGGTTGTTATGGTGATGGCGGTGCTATTTTTACAAATGATGATGCTTTAGCACATACACTACGCGGAATTGTGAATCACGGAATGTACGTTCGTTATCATCATGATGTAGTTGGTGTTAATTCAAGATTAGACTCGATTCAAGCAGTTGTTTTGGATATTAAATTACCTCATTTAGATGATTACTGTAAAGCCAGGCAAGCTGCTGCTAGAAAATATAATAAAGCATTTAAAGGTAATTCTAATATAATTACTCCAAAAATTGCTAAAAATTGTTCAAGCGAAATCATTTGTGATAATTGTGATTGCCATGTATTTCATCAGTATACCTTAAAAGTTAAAAATACTGATAGGGATGCTTTGGTCAAGCATTTAAATGATAATGGAATTCCTTGCGGGGTGTATTATCCCATCCCTTTGCACAGCCAAAAAGCGTACCGAGATGAGCGATATAAAGAAGCTGATTTTACAGTTACAAATCAATTGGTAAAAGAAGTTATATCATTACCTATGCATACAGAATTAGAAGACGAACAAATAACGTTTATTGTACAAACTGTCCTAAATTTTATCAATAAATAGATTATGAATATAACCGTAATAGGAACAGGATATGTTGGATTAGTTACCGGAACATGTTTATCAGATATGGGAAATAATGTTACTTGTGTTGACATTAACGAGGGTAAGGTGAAACAATTGCAACAAGGAAAGGTGCCTATATACGAACCCAATTTAGAAGAGCTTTTTCATAAGAATATCGCAGGGAAACGACTCCATTTTACAACAAATCTAAAGGAAGCAATAAAAGATACTACTATTATTTTTTTAGCACTACCAACTCCGCAAGGTGAAGATGGATCAGCAGATTTATCATATGTAGAAGACGTCGCACATGATTTAGGAAAAATGATGAGCGAATATAAAATCATTGTAAATAAGAGTACGGTTCCTGTGGGAACTTCAGACAGGGTTAAAGAAATTGTTTCACGCCAAACAACTATTGATTTTGACGTTGTTTCAAATCCCGAATTTTTACGCGAAGGTTATGCCGTTAAAGATTTTATGGAACCTCAAAGAATAATTATTGGTTCAAAAAGTACAAAAGCAAAAGAAATTTTATCCAAACTATACAGACCTTTCATTAGCATAAATAGGCCTATTATTTATATGGATGAGCGTTCTGCTGAGCTTACAAAATACGCTTCAAATACCTTTTTAGCTACTAAAATTACCTTTATGAACGAGGTTGCTAATTTATGTGAAAAAATAGGTGCTGATGTCGATATGGTAAGAAAAGGAATGGGTTCTGATGAACGAATAGGCAATCGATTTTTATATCCTGGAATTGGTTATGGCGGATCTTGTTTTCCCAAAGATGTAAATGCGCTAGTTAAATCTAGTGATGAGGCTTCATATGATTTTAAAATTTTAAAATCAGTTTTAGATATCAATAAAGTTCAAAAGAAATCTTTAATTCCTAAAGTTTCTAGTTATTTTAATAATAAATTATCTGGTAAAAAAATTGCAATTTGGGGTCTGGCTTTTAAACCAAATACTGATGACATTAGAGAAGCACCAGCCATAGATGTTATCAATGAATTATTATTAAAAGATGTTCAAATTTCGGCCTATGATCCAGAAGCTATGCCAAACATGAAAAAAGTATATGGCGATAAGGTTAATTTTTCACCAAATGCCTACGACGCATTAAAAGACGCTGATTGCTTACTTATTTGTACTGAATGGAGTGAATTTGTTTCTCCAAGTTTTGACAAAATGAAATCATTCATGAATAAATTCACAATTTTTGATGGGCGTAATATATTCGATTTAGAAGTAATGCAAAATAATGGCTTTCATTATGAGTCAGTGGGAAGAAAAGTTATTACAAATTAATTTTGTATGAAAAAGATATTAGTAACTGGAGGATTAGGGTTCATAGGTTCGCACACTGTTGTTGAGCTTCAAAATGAAGGCTTTCAGGTTATTATCATTGATGATTTATCAAATTCATCACTTGATGTCCTTAAAAAAATAACTTCTATAACTAATATTAAGCCAATATTTGAAAATATTGACCTCAAAAATCATGATGCCGTTCAAGATTTTTTTATCAGACATCAAAACATTGAAGGAGTAATTCATTTTGCAGCTTCAAAGGCAGTTGGTGAAAGTGTTCAAATACCTTTGCAGTATTATCATAATAATATTACGTCTTTAATTTATTTACTAGAAGAAATGGCTGACAATGCAGTTACAAGTTTTATTTTCAGCTCTTCGTGCACGGTATATGGTCAAGCCGATACCATGCCTATAACTGAAAATGCCCCATTTAAAACAGCTGAATCACCTTATGGGAATACTAAACAGATTGGAGAAGAAATTATTGCTGATACTACTAAAGTATCCGATTTGAATGCGATTGCCTTACGTTATTTCAATCCGATAGGTGCTCATAAAAGTTCTAAAATAGGGGAGTTACCGATTGGAATTCCTCAAAATTTGATTCCTTATATTACACAGACGGCATCTGGAATAAGAGAACAACTTTCTGTCTTTGGTGGTGACTATCCAACTATCGATGGTACGGCAGTTAGGGATTATATACATGTCGTTGATCTGGCAAAAGCGCATACTGTTGCCTTGAAAAGATTATTAGAAAAAAATAACAAGACTGCTTACGAAGTATTTAATATTGGTACAGGTATTGGACAAACAGTTTTAGAAGTTATCAAGGCATTTGAAAAAATTAGCAATCAAAAATTAAATTATAAAATTGTTGATCGAAGAGAAGGAGATATCATTGAAGCCTATGCAGATACCTCTTACGCAAATTCTGAATTAAATTGGAAATCCGAATTAAATTTAGATGATGCCTTGATTGATGCATGGAATTGGCAAAAATCATTAATTAAATAAAAATGAAAAACATATTAATAACCGGAGGGGCAGGATTCATTGGTTCACATGTGGTCAGGTTATTTGTTACTAAATATACTGAGTACCATATTTTTAATTTGGATGTACTTACTTATGCTGGTAATTTGGAGAATATTAAAGATATTTCTAGTGCTTCTAATTACAGCTTCATAAAAGGTGATATTAAAGATGTTGATTTTATAAACTCACTATTTCAAAAGCATCAATTCGATGCAGTAATCCATTTAGCAGCAGAAAGTCATGTCGATCGTTCTATTACAAATCCTAATGACTTTATAAAAACAAACATACTTGGAACAGCTAATTTATTAAATGCTTTTAGAGATACCTGTGATAATAATTATCAAGGTAAATTATTTTATCATGTTTCCACGGATGAAGTTTATGGTTCTTTAGGAAAAACAGGACTCTTCACAGAAACTACACCATATGACCCACAATCACCTTATGCGGCATCAAAAGCGGCATCAGATCATATAGTGAGAGCATTCGGAAACACATATAATATACCTTTTATAATTAGTAATTGCTCAAATAATTATGGTTCAAATCAATTTCCGGAAAAATTAATTCCATTATTTATTAATAACATCAAAACTGGTAAAAATTTACCTGTTTATGGCGATGGACAATATACCCGTGATTGGCTTTTTGTTGAAGATCATGCCAGAGCTATTGATTTAATTTTCCATAATGGGAAAGTAACCGAAACCTATAATATCGGAGGATTCAACGAATGGACGAACCTAGACCTTATCCATTTATTATGCGAGCAAATGGATGAAAAGTTGGGCCAACCAAAAGGTACTGCAACTAAATTGATTAGTTATGTGAAAGATAGAGCGGGTCATGATAGACGTTATGCTATTGATGCTACCAAGCTGAAAAAAGAATTGGGTTGGCAACCATCAGTGACTTTTGAACAAGGTTTATCAAAAACTATTGACTGGTATTTGGTGAACGAAGAGTGGTTAAATAATATTACTTCAGGGTCTTACAAAGAATACTATGCGAAGATGTATAGTTAATCAAATCAAGTAGCGTTATGTTAAAAAAGGGAAAAGGGTAAAACACATAACGCCACTCAAAATGACATTTAATTATAAATCGAACTTATACATTAGTCCGGCAAAGAATTGCAATCCTTGCACTTCGAAGTTCGTATATTTTTGATAGTTGCTACTCAATACATTATTTACCTTTGCAAAAGCAGTTAATTTATCTGTAAACTTATAACCCGCATTCAAATTTAAATCAATATAATTTCCAACATCTATCAATTCTGGGGATCTATTAATTAAAATACCGGGAATATTAAAATCCAATTCGTCCTTACGCTGACCTACAAAAAATAAATCAGCTCCTGCAAACCATTTCTTTACATTATAATTTGCAAATGCCGTTGCCTTTAAAGTTGGTAGACCCCAAGCCTCAGCTTCATTAGTGGTATCAAAAACATTTAACTGAACCGTACCTCCAAATTTTAACTCTTTAGAAAAGTCTACACTCACTTCGGCCAATGCATTAATGATTGTTATATCGTCATAAACTACTTGAAATGAATTTCCTGCTTCATATCCTTTTTCTAAAATAACCATTCCATCTGTTTTGGTTGGGTTTAATTTAAATAAGGGTTTGTCTTTCTCACTTATATAACTACCTTTTAAATTATACCCAACATTTGATGCTAGTTTACCTTTAACTCCAACATAAGCATTGTATTGTTGATCTGTTCTTGCAATATTTAAAGTAGGTGAAACAAAAGGGTTTTCATTTACAAAATCTCTGTACGAATTTTGATGTAAACCACCAATTACACCAGCATATGTAGTTAAAACTTGATCAATTAAAATATAAGATGCGGTAACTTTCGGATAAAAATAAGCCTTACTTTCACTATCAGAACCCGAACCAATACTGTACAACATATCAACGCCTAAATTTAAGGTTAAATTATCTCGTAAGACTTCAAAATTGGGGTTGAAACCAAGGTTTAAAAATGAATAATCAATGGAAGAAGAACCATCAAAATTCATAAAAAATTCTCCTTTAAGGTATTCTAATCTTGCACTGGCATTTATCAATTCTGTAGCAATTGGAAATTCTATTTTTGGCGTCACTAATAAATGAATTTCACTACTTCCTTCGTTATCAGTAAAACGATTTAGTTCTACCGTTGCGCCTTGAAAAAAAGATTCATCATAGGCTATTTTTCCGCCAAGATAAACTTCAGTATAATCTTGACTTTCATCAATACTGGCAATTGTATTCTGGTTAAAATTGAATTGTTCTGGCAAACCATACCAATTATACTTTTGATATCGTGCTCCAGCATTTAACTGCCAATTAAAATCTGCCTCATCCTGCTTATAAAACAGGTCTAAATGTGTATCTAAAAAATTATCTTCTAAAACTGTACCTTCTATCCCTCCTATTGATGAATAATAATTGAAAAATCCTCCAAATTCATTAAACCGTGTGCTACTTCCATGCACAAAGATTTCTGCTTGTGGAGTACTGAAATTTCCAAAACCAGCACTAATATAGTTATCATAAATTGGCCCGCTACGATCAACTCTCAATATTTTTGCTTTCCCTTTGGCAGGAGTAAATGTAGATGCAACAGGAATTGAAAAAATTGAATATTCTATTTGCTTTCTCTTACTTATTTCAGAATCATTTATTTCTGGAGAAGATTTAATTTTAAACGCATCAGAAACTGTAGGAGTATAAGACCTTACAACGTTAATCACTTCTGTATCAATTGTATCTTTCTTTTTATTTTGACTAAATACAATTGAAGTTGTTAAAAATAATATGAGTATTAAAATAATATTTTTCATAAATTTTTTTTGATTCTTTGTTCCTCCTTATAGCTATCGCGATAGAATGACAGTTTGATTTTAATTTTGATCAGGGTTTACTGATTCGTTGGTTTTAGATTCTTCTTCCTTTATTTTTTGTAATTCATCCTTTGCTTCATCTGTAACTTCTTTATACTCTTTAAAATTTTTGATTACACTTTCTAAAATATAGGTGGCCTGATAAGCATCTTTTAATCCATAAAAGTTCTTAGCCATAACTATTAAGCCTTTTGCACCGTAATATTTATAGGCTGCATAATCTGAAACCAATTTTTGAACTTCAGTATTTGAAACTTTGTAATTTCCTTCTTTATGCATAAAATAAGCACTGTAATACAATGATTCTGCTTTTAATTCACCCTTAGCAATTTTTCCGACCTCAGCGTAAGCTTCTTCTGCCTTACGTTCATCTCCTGTTTTGATTGCTGATCGGGCAATAATAACTTTAGCGTCTGATTTAACTCTATTGTCTAATTTTGGTCTGGATAACACTTTTTCGGCATAAATAACAGCATCTGCATAATGTTCTAATTCATAATGCCCTTTCATTAAATTACTCTGTGCAAAAGTGATGTTTTGAGGAAAATCAGCTTGCTCTTCCAATCGCTCTAAAATTGGCATTGCTTTTTGCCAACTCTCTGAATCTAGATATACTTGACCTAACCTTGACAAAGCCTGTTCGGTAAATTCATTACGTTCCTGATTGGTTACATAACTATAATATTTTTCTGTCTTGTTTAGTTGTTTTTCTGCGTATAGAGATTCTGCTAAATAAAAATTAGCTTGTAATGCATGTGCTCCTTTAGGAAATCTTTCAATATATTTTTCAAAAGCAGAAATTGCCTTTTTTCGATTGTTTTGTAAGTATTGTTTTTCAGCAGATTCATACATATCATTCTCAAGATCATCTCTAGAAACATCTACAAAATCAACATCTTTGACCCAATCTGCATATTCATCTACACGGCCTAAATCCACATAAATTTGCCGTGCATTGGCTACTGCTTGTTTTCCTTCATCGGTATTTGGATATTCTTTTACAACGCGTTTATATTTATCTAGCGCTTGATTATCTCGTTCGGTATTATAATAAATCAACCCTTGTTTTAGTAATGCTTTTGGAACATAGGAACTGCGTTTATGATACTTTAATAAATTATTATAAGCTTCTATTGCTTCATCATTTTTGGCCGAATTTACATAGGAATCCCCTAATTCATAATAGGCATCATCGCGAAAAGTAGATTTTGGATACAGGCTAAGAAACTTTGTTAAATCTAAAATTTTCTCATTGTTTTTATTTGTAAGGCCATAACTCATAGCACGTTGAAAATGAGCATAATCAGTATCAATCCCATTTGCTTCAATAACTTTATTATACGCCTTTATTGCATTACTGTATTCGCTTGAAACAAAATATACATCGCCCAGTCGTAAATGGCTATCATTTATTCTATTTTTATCATTGGGTTGAGATCGAATATATGACTGAAATTTATTCCCCGCTTTTTTATATTCTTTTAATTTGAAATGGGTATAAGCAATATTATAATCAACTATTTCATTTTCGACTAAGGTATCTGATTTACCCATGGTTTCATAAAACTGAAAACCGTACAGAGCTTGCTTAAAATCATTAGAGGTATAATCAGTTTCAGCCTTCCAAAAAATACTTCTCGCACTAATGGAATTGTCTCTTGGTTCATTAATTGCTATGTCAAAATGTTCTTTTGCATTATCTAATGATCCTTCATTATATAATTGAATTCCTCTAAACAATGCTACTTTTTGATAAGCCGTTTTACTATCAGCATCTTTTTTATCTTTCAAGGCCTTTAAAGCACCTTCATAATCTTTTGAAGTTATATAAGCACTAATTAACAAGTCATTTATTTCATCTACGGCCTCAGATTTTGGATATGTACTTAAATATTCTTGTAATACATCAGGAACACTTTTATATGGGTTTCCTATTTCGTAACTCAGCTTCGCATAGTTTAACCAAGCATCTTTTTTAATATCATTATCAAAATCCATTTGTGAAGCATTTCTAAAAGCGTTAAGTGCTTCTGTTTTTGCATCTGTATTTAAATAACATTCTGCTAAATGATAGTAGGCGTTTTGAGAAACCGCGTTACTACCGCTAATTATTTTATTGAAATTTGCTATGGCATTTTCGTAATCTTTTTGTTTATAATAAGCGTACCCTAATAGGTAATAATCTGTGTTGTTCCATCTTCTGCGTTTACCTTTATAATCTTTCAAATAAGGAATAGCCTCATTGTATTTTTCTAAATTAAAATAACTCTCGCCGATAATTTTCGATATTTCAGAATGTTGATTTCTATCTGCTTTTGTCAGAAAGGGTTTTGCCGTATCGATCGCGTCTTGAAATTCACCTTTTTTGAATTTAATATTAGCCATATAATAAGGTACATCATCACCCAATTCGTCGTCATTCGAAACCTGACTCAAATATTTATCAGCATTCTCGTAATCATCATCTTGATACGCTATAAAGCCATAATAATATTTGGCTTGAGAACCATATTCCTGTGAGGTTAATAATTTTTGAAAGTATTCTTTTGATTGTTTAAAACTTCTTACTGCAAAGAGCCCATAGGCGAATTTAAAATTGAAATCTTCTTCTTGTTTTAGCGATAAATTTCTCGTTTCAACTCTATTAAACCATTTTAAAGCATAAGGATAATTTGCATTCTTAAAATAATAATCTCCAACTTCGATAAATGCAGTGTTCTGTTTTGTGCTGGTAGGATACCTTTCTACAAAATCACGCATCATTTTATCCCCTCTTTGATCACCTAACTGGATAGCACAAAAGGCAGCGTAATATTCACAATTAGCTTTACGCTCAGAGCTATCTTCAAATTGATTTTTAAGTTCTGTGAATAAGTATTTAGACGCTACAAAATCTCTATTATTATACAATGAAATAGCATGATTGTATTCCTTTAGCGGATCTAAATGTATTTCGGATTTTTGTGCTACAAGAGCAGTTGAAAAAATTAAAAATAAGGTGAAAAACCAGCGATTGCTATGCTTCATTTTATGGGTTTCTTTTTTATGTAGGTTAAAAATAACACTACCTAAATTAAACAACGTATAAATAATTTGAAATTGTATAATTGTTAATTAATTATAACATATTGTTAAGAAAAAAATTAACATTTCAGGCTATTACAACATTTATCGAGCCAAAGTGACCTTACTCATTTATTAATGTATTCATAAAACTATTGCATTCATCGACATACTCCTCATAATAATTACCTGTTGCCTGAACTGAAAAACCAGTATGAATTTTACGAACTTTGCCTTTCTTATCAATAAAAATAATAGTTGGAAACGAAATAATATGATTTAACATAGGTAAGGTTTTGGCCGCTTCATTTTTATCATAGACTCCCGCAATAACATAGTCATAGCCAACATTATATTTTTGTTTCATTTTTTCAACTCTTACTTTGGCATATTCAAAATCATCTTTTGCTTCATAAGCCAACCTTATAATTTCGACGTCTTTATTTCCATTTTTTTTATACCATTGTCCATATAACCATGTTTCATCCATACAATTCGGAAACCAAGTTCCAAAAATTTGCAACAGAATTACTTTATTTTGGTATTTTTCATCATCAAGAGTTACAGGACTGCCATCCAATCCCGGAAAAGAAAATTCTACTTTATCATAACCTTCTTTTAAAAAGGTTAATTCATCAGCATCAGTAATTTTGGCATTTTCATCTTTATATGAACTAAACGTTTCTACATAATCTTTTCCTGAATGAAATGTGCCTTTTAAAGTATCATTTTTAATAGTTGCATTAAAAATAAAAGGTAAAACTTGATTTTGCATATAGATCTCTGCTATATATACCTTCTTATAAGGCTGATTTATTTACTTCTTTTTTGCATGAAAAAAATTAGTATTATGAGAATTTCTTTTAAGTTATTTCTGCTTAATTTTTCCATTCTAATTTATAAACTTTATTACTTACTTTTTGATTTTCTAAAATTCCACCTACAATTATTCTTGTTGAGTCGTTTATTTCAGCAATACCTCTCAGATCCATTGGCAATATATTCGTAAAATTTACTTTCCACTGATTCTTTTCAAGGTATAAATCTCGATTAGCAGGATTTACACCTCCGGAACCGTCATAGGCAACTGGATTGTAATTATAAGTTATTGTACTGCCTCCCACCCAATGAATCTTATTGTTTACGGTAGTTGCTGCCATTCTATAACCAATAACAGTAGAATCTATCACTTGATGTGACCAAATTATTTCAGTAGGGTTTTTCTTATTAATAATTCCTTTTCGTAGAACATTTTGAATAGGATAATTCTTACCCATTGAAGCACCTCCGAAGTAATAAATTGTGTCACCAAGTATAACACCAGAGGCTCCAAAAGATTTATACGTATGATTATTTGGTAAACTGGTTCCGTTAGTCCAGTCGTTCTTTTCTGGATTGTATATCTGAACATCCTGAACATTTTCTGAATCAGACCAGCCGGCAATTACATAAATCAAGGTATCTCGCCAAACTGCCTGGACATGATCGTCAATTGGTACCGGAATTGGAGTGCCGTCTTCTAAAAATTGATTTGTTATAACATCATAGCGATGTACCTTGTTTGAAGATTTTTCTGAATGATCTTTAAAAACATGATATCCTCCAAGGATATATATCATATTTTTCACTCTGCTTGCTGCACTAGCTACCTTCCCCAAAGAATCGGGTAAATCAGCTATTTGTTGCCATTTATTATTAATTACATCAAATCTATAAGCTTTCTTATGAATGCCTGTATATAATTTTGTGCTATCCATGCCGCCAAAAGTAAATACATATGGTCTTTTATTAATAAATCCTTCCGCGACAGCGTTATTAGTTGTATAAATAGGGGTGTTTTCTAAGTTTGTAACTTTTAATTTTTGATTAATTGTACTATTTTTACTATTACAGCCAAGAGCAAAAGCTAGTAGGAATAATAAAGCAATTTTTCTCATTAATCTTAATTCATCATTAGTTTTCAAATATAGTAAAACATCCTTTTGGCATTCGTCATAAAGGCTTTTCATTTTAGAAATTTAAACTGTAAGTTTGTAACATCAAATAAAAAAATATGTCAAAACCAGTATTACATTTAAAAGATGCTTCCATTTTTCAGCAAGAAAATCTCGTACTATCTGACATAAGTCTTGATATATATAGGGGCGATTTTATGTATTTAATCGGTAAAACCGGAAGTGGAAAAAGTAGTTTAATGAAAACTCTTTACGGAGATTTACCTTTAGTAAAAGGTGAGGGTTCTATTGTTGATTTTGACTTAAGTAAACTAAAGGAAAAAGATATTCCTTTTTTACGAAGAAAATTAGGAATTGTTTTTCAGGACTTTAAATTACTGAACGACAGAAATGTTCATGATAATCTATTATTTGTACTAAAAGCTACCGGTTGGAAAGATGCTGCAAAAATAGATTCAAAAATTAATGAGGTTTTAGAAAAAGTTGGGATGCAAACCAAAGGATTTAAAATGCCATATCAACTGTCAGGTGGAGAACAGCAACGTGTTGCTATTGCCAGGGCTTTGTTAAACGACCCTGAATTGATTCTGGCAGATGAGCCTACAGGTAATTTAGATCCGAAAACTTCTATTGAAGTAATGGGTGTTTTAGAGGAAATAAGTAAGAGTGGTAAAACAATTTTAATGGCAACTCATGACTACGCGTTGATTTTAAAATATCCACATAAAACAGTTAAATGTGATGGTGAGAAAGTATATGAAGTAGTTTAATATTTAATTGAACAAAAATACCCAAGTCTATAAAGGTCAAATAAAAATAATGATGGTCGTTTTGATCTTAGATTTATAAGTAGATTCTTTCTTATTAACTGGAAAAAAATTAGATATAAGTTACTAATCCTAATTTTTTTTAAAAGAGTATAGTAGGATATTAAACGTACATTTTTATTGTCTATTTTTTTATTGACGTAAAGTTTGTACAGCGTTTCTAAACTTTCATGTTCCTTAAGAATATAATCATTATTGTTTTCAATGATTCCATTATGAACCACCAGATTATCAATTTGAGTAATTTTAAAGCCATTCAATACTAATTCTTTCGAAAGCATAATATCCTCAAAGCCATATGTTTTAATGCTTTCATCGAATTTAATCTTTTGAACGAGTTCCTTTTTAATAGCAAAGTTGGCAGACGTAAAGTTAGAGCTATGAGTTCTCGATCTTTTTTTAAAGGAAAGAGCTTCTCTTTTCTTCCCATATTTGTAATGTAAAGTCTGTTTAAGGGAGTCAGATTCTTTTGGATATGATATACCTCCAAATACGATCTCATTTCCTGCTAGTGCATTTAGATAGGTTTTTATAAACCCTTGTTGTGTTGGTAAAACATCTGCATCTAAGAATACTAAGTTATCGAAATGAGCTATTTCCACTAATTTATTTCTTATCATACTTCTACCAATATTTTCCGGAAGAATTTCATAATAGCAGTTTTTAAATGACTCAATTTTTTTGTTATTAATTTGAATTTCCATATCATCAGAAGCATCATCTAAACATAATATCTCGAAAGAAATTTTCATACTAATTGCTTCTTCCATAAGCATCTTTACCAATGGGAATATGTCATAATTATATACGGGAATTACTATAGAAAGCATTAAATCTTAATTTATGCTAAGATATCATTTTAAATAGTTCATTTATACTCTTAGATTCCAGGTAGTTCTTTTATAATAGACATAAACATATTAGAAATAGCGACTTTAATCATAAAAATCTTGAGGAATAAAAATTGAATTTCAAAGTTAGTTATCTTAATCGAAAAAGGAATTCAAGAGAACCCACATAAGTACAAAAAATAGATTTTTATTTTAAATTTCTAAATGTTTCTTTCACTTTTTCCTGTTCAACTTCCCAAGAATATTTCTTGGATGCTCTAATTAAATTTTGCTTATATATCAAATACTTTTCATTGTTAGAGAAAATTCCTTTGACGTGATCGGCCATGATTTTAGGATCGTGAGTATTAATTACCATGCCGATATTCTCACTAGTTACCAGGGCTGCAACCTCTTTCCTATTTGATACTAATAAAGGTGTATGTGCTTGAATATAATCAAATATTTTATTTGGTAAGCTGTATTCGTAATTCAAATTAGATCCCATATCTAAAGACAATCCTAAATCTGCAATTTTTGTATATTCTATAAGTTCTTCATAAGGAATCATATCTTTAAAAATAACTGAGTTTTCTAATTTGAGACGACAAACAAGATCTTTCAACTTATTATAAATATCACCTCCCCCGATGATATACAGGATGGTTTCTTCTAAAAATTGCATCATTTCAACAGCTTCTTCGGCTCCTCTATTGATATTAATTCCCGAACCTTGCAAGATCAACATTCTCTTGTCTCCTTTTATTTGCTTTGATAAATTTATATCCGCTGTTTTATTTATTAATTTAGGAGCAATATTTCTTACAACCTTCACATCAACATGATATTTCTGCTTATAAAATCTTGCGATACTATTATTAACAGTATATATATTTTTAAGTTTTGGGAAAATATAATTCTCAATCAATAACCAAACCTTTTGAACTTTAGGTCGATCGATCAATTCAGGGATCTCAGTAAACAGTTCATGGCTGTCGTATACTAATTTTTTTCCGGTAAGTTTACTGATTAAGAAGTTTGGTAAAAGAGTATCTAAATCATTAGATAACAAAATGTCCTTCTTTAAAAAGATGAGTTTAAAGAATAGTCTAAGATTATATTCTGCATAAAACAAAAATCCACTATTAAACAATAGCTTCATTCGAAAAGTCTTATAATTTCTGGAAAGTGATAAACTACTTGGTAGTATGCGGCCAATAAGTAAAATTTCAAAATTCATATCAACTAAAGTTGAACAAATTTTATGAACTCTTTGATCGGTTATTAAATCATTCGTAACAGATACTACTATTCGTTGCAATACAACTATTTTTGATTATAACGAGAAAGAAAGTATAATAAATAAGAGAATATTATGAAATTGGTAAGTTTCGTCATTCTAAACTAAAAACAACTCCAACACTAAAAAAAATCAACGTATCATTAAATTTACTACCATCAACCTCATCTGCATCTACACCGTCCACTTTATCAGATAAAAAATACTGCCATCTACCATCCAACACAAGGTCAAATTTATCCATTTTATAACGAGTTCCTAATCCCATTACTACTGAAAAGGTAGATTCAGGGTCTAAGACAATATCATCTTGAAATTTTACAGGTATGGAAGAGATATCAAATCCTCCACCTGCAGTCGTAACGTCAGCATCAAATCTGTTATATTGAAATCCGGCGCTTACGTATGGGGCAAATTTATCGGCCGTATTAAAAAGTAATCCGTAATCTTCAAGATTCTTAAAATAATATTCAAGTTGTGTTCCTATATTAAAAATTTTGGTACTCCCTTTCATATTTTGATATGCTTCAAGACTAGTACCCGGTGCTGCATTGTCAATATTAGGTCCTTTATGTTCTAAATTATTATTTAAATAATATGATACTTCAGTTCGCAATTTAAAATGATCAGAGAAAAAACTAGCGCCATTTCTCCAATTATAATTAGATCCATAAAAACTTAAATAATGTACTGCTGCTACGCCAAAGCTTGTCTGATTACTGGCTGGAAAATGATTTCTTTCGCCATAATCAGTCTGCATCGTTATAGGCCCGGTAAAAAACCCAAACTCATGACTCAGATCAAGTTGAGCATTTGATTTGGTAAACGATAAAAAAAATAAAAATATAATTAATTTGAAATACGATTTCATGTAAACCCCTTTTTTGTTGCGCAATTTATGAAAAAAAAGCTAAAAAAGCCTTTTTTAATGAACGTATATTAAAACTTCAAATATATAAAATTATTGCCTCTTAATAAAAATTGCTAAATGCTAAACAAACGAATCCCAAAATACTTGTTCAAAATTTACTATTTTGTTATCAATAACCTCAATACCCTCATTTTCTAAAAGTTGCTGCATAAGGTTGGTTCCTTGAAAATGCTCTTTCCCTGTTAATAGACCTTTTCGGTTGACAACTCTATGAGCTGGAATAGCTTCATTATTGTGAGAGGAATTCATAGCCCATCCTACCATTCTAGCAGACCTTGCTGCTCCTAAAAATTTTGCAATAGCTCCATATGATGTAACTCTCCCATATGGAATTTGTTTAGTTACAGCATAAACCTTTTCAAAAAAATTATCCGATTCAGAAGTCATAATGTTTTTATAAAAGTAATTAAAGCAATAACAGCTGTTAAACCACTTAGAATATAATTTAGATTTTTGGTTAACAAGATAGCTTTTTTTTGAATTTTAATTGCAGAGCTTGCATAAACATAAAGCAGTGAATAAGTCCCAAATGCAGAACCGATGACAAATATTATAATAGTAGTTTGACTAAACTCAAACAATCCGAACATTTTTAAAGCGCTGCCTACACCACAGTAAAAAGGAACTGCAAACATATTTAGAGTTGAGAGCATTAAACCAACGACAAAACTGTTTTTAAATTTCTTATTAGATTTAATCTCTTGCTTTCGTTCTTGAACTGCTTGTTTAAAAAAATAGAATGACAATAATATAAATATGAAAATTCCAACAACCTGTAAATACCATTCAAAATTAGCATTGTTATGTATATATCTAGCAAATATTAGTGCAATATAAGCTTGAATTAACACTATAATTGAAACACCTAGGGCAAATTTAATACCTTCATTTTTGGATTTATCGAGAGTTATTTTAGCAGTTGTCATATTCAACATACTCGGTGGAGTGGTACCTACAAAAGAAATAACGTATCCAAGTATAAAATAAATAATTAAGCTCATATAAATTTAGTAGTATGTCCTAAATTTGACGTAGGTTATTGCTTTATCTTTCTCAAGAAATTGTTTTTCATAAAACGTTTGAGTTTGAATTGCTTCTTTTGGTGAGTGTAAATTTCTATAAATATCGTGATGTGCATATATAATATCATGCCCACCTTCTTGTAATAAACCTAAGGTATATCCATGTAAAAACTCGCTGTCGGTTTTTAAATGAACAAAGCCTTTTTCAACTAACAAAAGCTGGTATTTCCTTAAAAAATAAGGGTTCGTAAGCCTATGCTTCATTCGGGTAAATTTAATTTGAGGGTCTGGAAAGGTAATCCAAATTTCATGAATTTCATTTTCTGCAAAACAATGATCAATCAATTCTATTTGGGTTCTAAAAAAAGCAATATTTGTTAAACCTTCGTCTAAGGCCGTTTTTGCACCTCGCCAAAAACGCGCTCCTTTAATATCGATTCCGATATAATTAAAATCAGGATTTTGCCTGGCTAATGCGACGGTATACTCGCCCTTCCCACAACCTAGCTCTAAAATAATTGGATTTTTGTTTTTAAAAAAGGACGACCAATTTCCTTTTAAAAAAAACTCTCCTAACACATCTTCTCGACTGGGCTGTAGTACATTAGCAAAAGTTTCATTTTCTCGAAAGCGTTTCAGTTTATTTTTGCTACCCAAAATTTGAAGTTTAAATTTGAGTTAAAGAGCTTTCGCATCTTTACTGTGCTTAACCATTTCGGCAAGCCAGTAAAATAAAGCCAGGGTCCCAAGAAGGAAAATAAAAATATTCATGGTGTTTGAAGTCCACCATCCGTCCATTGATCTGAATATATCATATGAATACTTAAATAATACGTTTGTACAAAAATCACCTATAGCTCTAAAAATATTGTTTGCAATCATATCTTATTTATATTTACCGAACAAAAGTATAAAATATAGCAGTGATAGCCAATTTTTTTAATAAAACAAAACCAATTAATACCTTGTTCATTATTGTATTTCTGTTTTGTGTCTATCTAGTTTCATTATTATTAAATTTAAATGATGAATTCTCTTTATTCATATTATTTAAAAGGGGGTTCTATTTTTTCCTACTATTAACAATGCTTTTTCTTATCAATTTTATTGTTAGAAAAAATAATCTTTCAAAAGATAACTCTTATACCATTTTATTATTCGTCTTTTTGATAGGTATGTTTCCTTTATCTATGTTAGATTTTGAATTAATCGTTGCCAATTTACTTTTGCTCTTAGGTTACCGAAGAATATATAGCTTACGTACAAACAAAGACACAAAAAAGAAATTGTTCGATAGTGCTTTTTGGATCGGTATAGCAACTCTTATATACCCTTGGAGTTCAATAATTATTGTTCTAATTTATATAGCCATATTCTTATATGATAAAACTACATGGAGGAATATATTGATGCCTATTATTGGCTTTATTACACCTATTTTTATTTTCATATCTTATTTAGTCGCTATTGGTAATTTTGATTTATTTTCTAGTATTATAAATTTCAATTATAGTTTTACATTTGAAAATTACAATTCGTTTAATATTATTATTCCTCTTAGCCTGATATGTGCTCTTATAATATGGTCAATTTTTCCAACAACATACAAAATAACCACTATTAACAATGAATTTAAAACTTCCTGGCTTTTATTAATTTTTCACTTAATAATTTTAATCCCGGTAATTATTCTTTCTCCCTTAAAGGATAGTTCAGAATTATTATTTTTATTTTTCCCTACAGCTTTAATTTTTACTAATTATTTACAAATAGTGGAAGAAAAATGGTTTAAAGAAGTCTTTTTATATACTTTTTTAGGAATTATCGGACTTGTTTATATATTATAAAATATTACATATAAATATTAAATTTTAAGGGGTATTTAAAAAATAAATAAAAGGCCGTATCTTGGCCAAATCAAAAAAATTTATTAATCAATAAAAAATTAAATTATGGGATTATTTTCTTTTATTAAAAATGCCGGAGCAAAAGTATTTGGTATAGGTAAAACGACCGAAGAAGAGGCTAAAATAGAGGCGGTAGAAAACGCTGCAAAATTATCTAATGCAGTTGAGGCATTAGGTTTAAACGTTGAAAATCTTGATATTCAAATAGATGGTGATACAGCCACTATTTATGGTGAAGCTGAAAATCAAGCTACAAGAGAAAAAGTTGTACTTGTTGTTGGTAATACAGATGGTATTGCTAGTGTTGATGATCAAATGACCACTGCAATTCAAGAGCCAGAAGCACAATTTCATACAGTTGTAAGTGGTGACTCTTTAAGTAAAATTGCTAAAGTTTATTATGGAAATGCAATGAAATATCCTGTAATCTTTGAAGCAAATAAGCCAATGCTTACACATCCTGATAAAATTTATCCCGGACAAGTATTACGTATTCCTGTATTAGAGTCGTAGTTAAAGCCCTATTGTATATAAAAAAGACCTCAAAATGAGGTCTTTTTTATATACACTTTTTAATTCTGTCAATAACTTTTTTAGGAGCAATAGTTCTCATTATGTCTTCATAACCTTTACAAACTTTATTACCATATACAGAACAAGGAATATTTGGATACATTTCTAAATCTGGTAAAATCATCTGTTCAAAAGGTTGGTTAAAGGGAGCGAAACCTGCATAGGGATGTGTCACACCCCAAAGCGTTATTGTCTGTATGCCTTGCATGGCCGATAAATGTGCATTGGCAGAATCCATACTTACCATACAATCTAAATGTGCTATTAAATTTAACTCTTCTTTGAGTTTTACATTTCCAGCTACATTAGTAACATTATCAAATTTTGAACTTAGCTTATCGAGAATATCTATTTCATTTTTACCCGCGCCAAAAAGAAATAGTCGAAACTGTTTTAAATCAACTAAGCCCGAAATGACTTCTTCAATTAAATCTAGAGGATACATTTTAGATTGATATTTCGCAAATGGTGCAAGACCAATCCATTTTATATCTTTTTCTTTTTGAGTAGAAAAAGGAAAATCTACTAGTTGCTCCTTTATTGGGAACTCAGGGTTTGATAAATCCAATTTAAAACCTAACTTTCTAAAAACATCGGCATAGCGTTCATGTGTTGTTTTTAATTGTTTAAAAACTTTATGTTCGCTTTGAGTAAGTGCTTTCTTTTCATCTCTCCCTTTGTCTATAGTAACAATTTCATTCCGTGAAAACGCATAAAAAAACCGTATAATTTTTGAACGCAACACATTATGACAATCAGCAATGGCATCAATTCTTAATAATTTAAGCTCTTTATATAATTTATATAAACCAAAAACACCTTTATGTTTACCGTCAACATCGGCAATAAAAAAATCAACATTATGCAACCCTTCAAATAATGGTTTTAAAAAGGCTCTTGATAAAACCGTTATTTTAACATCAGGATTTTGCTTAACAAATGACCTTAAAACAGGCACGCACATAGCGACATCTCCCATAGCTGAAAGACGAATTACTAAAATGTGTAATGGTTTTTTACCCACGTAAGAAAATAAAGTTTGCCCTAAAATTACATAAACAAAATTTGTATTAGCTATTTATAATTTTCTCCTGATGCTGAATTGATTCCTGGTGTATCGCTTTAAATACTTTTTCAATAAAATCAGAACTTAATTCTTTTTCAGAACCTTCATTTATCATTTTTTGAATAACTTCTTGCCATCTAGAGCGTTGTAAAATAGCTACATTACTTTCTTTTTTTACTTTCCCTATATTTTCAACAACATCCATTCTATCAGCCAATAATTCAATTAATTGATGATCTAATAAATTTATTTCTTTACGTAAATCAGTCAATTTTTTCAATGAATCTTTTTCTTCTACTCTGTCTTTTCTTACACGCAAATCTTCTGTAATTTCTTGTAATCTTGAAGGGGTAATTTGCTGTTTTGCATCACTCCAAGCGTTATCTGGATCACGATGAGTTTCTATCATTAGACCTTCAAACTTTAAATCTAAAGCTTTTTGTGAAACGTCAAAAATAGTATCTCGATTCCCACAAATATGAGAAGGGTCACAAATTATTGGTAAGGTTGGAAATCTATTTTTCAAATCAATCGGAATTTGCCATTGAGGATTATTTCTATATTTTGTTTTTTTGAAGGAAGAGAAACCTCTATGTATTGCACCTAGATTTGTAATTCCAGCTTTATGAAAACGTTCAATGGCACCAATCCACAATTCTAAATCTGGATTTATAGGATTTTTTACTAATACAATTTTGTCTGTGCCTTTTAATGCATCTGCAATTTCTTGTACTGCAAAAGGATTTACAGTTGTTCGAGCACCTATCCAAATGATATCTATGTCAAATTCTACCGCCAATTTAGCATGTTGAGCATTTGCAACTTCTACGGTCGTAAGCATCCCTGTCTCTTCTTTTACCTTTGCAATCCAAGGTAATGCTTTGGCTCCGTTACCTTCAAAATTACCAGGTCTGGTTCTTGGCTTCCAAATTCCCGCTCTATATACCGTTGCATCCGTTTTTTTAAGCTCGTGAGCAATTTCTAATACTTGTTCTTCTGTTTCTGCACTACATGGTCCGGCAATTACCAGTGGATGTGATAATTCCATTTTTTCTAACCATGTTGAAAAATTTGTTGATTCCATAATATATTTTATTTTTTTATCCCTGCTAAAATGTTTTTTATACGATTTGTCTCTTCCATCACGGTAAATACTTCCTCGCTTGCTTCAGCTTCAATTAATTGTTTAAATGTTTCTAAATTCTTTATATACTCGTTTAATGATTTTAATATATTCTCTTTATTTTGTAAAAAAATGGGGGTCCATGTTTGTGGATTACTCTTCGCTAGCCTAACTGTTGATTCAAATCCACTACCTGCCATATCAAATATGCTTTTCTCATCTTTTTCTATTTCCAAAACTGTTTTTCCTAACATAAATGAACTGATATGTGATAAATGTGAAACGTAAGCAATATGCTTGTCATGTTGTTCAGCCGAATCCATAAAAACAGTTCTCATTTTTATTTTATTGAATAAAGAAACTGTACGATCAATCATTTCTTTACTACTCAAGTTTTGCTCGCAAATAATATTTACCTTATCAGAAAATAAATTATAAATAGCAGCATCTGGTCCAGAAAATTCAGTTCCGGAAATTGGATGTAAGGCAACAAAATTCTTCCTTTTCGGATGCTTTTTTAAGGTTTCACAAACTGCATTTTTAGTTGATCCTACGTCAAAAACTAAAGTCTTATCATCAATTAAATCTAGAACTTCGGTTGCAACTGTTGGAATGGCATTTACAGGAACAGCAATAATTACAATGTCTACATCTTTTACTATGTCCAGGGTTGCTTTTTCATATATAATTCCTAAATCAAGGGCTTTTTGTAAATGCTCTTCGTTATTATCTATCCCATAAATAGTAGCCCAAGAAAGTTTTTTTAACTCTAATGCCAATGAACCTCCGATAAGACCTAAACCAATAACTGCAATTTTTTCCATCTTACATTTCTTTTGAAACCCTTGTTAATACTTCTTTTAGTCTTTTTTCATCTATGCATAGTGACAGTCTGATATAACCTTCCCCATTTGATCCAAAAACAGTTCCCGGAGTTAGGAAAATATCATGTTTGTACAATAATTCATCGGTTATTTCTTCTGACGATTTTCCTTCCGGAATTTTTGCCCAAACAAATAACCCTGCAGAATTTTTATCATAAATACAATTTAGCGTATCAAAAATCTGCCAGGCAATAATTCTTCGTTTTTGATATACAGCATTCATTTCACTAAACCAAATTGAATGAATATTCAAGGCTGCAATTGCCCCTTGTTGAATACCGTAAAACATCCCCGAATCCATATTGCTTTTTACTTGTAGAACGGTATTAATATTTTCGTTAGAACCTAAAACCATTCCTACGCGCCAACCTGCCATATTAAATGATTTACTCAATGAATTTAATTCTAAAGCAACTTCCTTTGCGCCATCAATTGATAAAATACTTTGTGGGTTTTCATTTAAAATAAAACTATACGGATTATCATTTACCAATAAAATTTCATGTTTTTTTGCAAAAGCAATTAGGCTCTCAAATTGCTCCAGAGTAGCTTTTGCACCTGTTGGCATATGTGGATAGTTGATCCACATTATTTTTACTTTAGATAAATCTTTTTCTGATAAGTTTTCTAAATCAGGAAACCAATTTGTTTTTTTGGTTAAATCATAATAAACAGGAATGGCCTCCATTAAATTGGTCACCGAAGCGTAGGTTGGATATCCGGGATTTGGGATCAACACTTCATCGCCTGTATTTAAAAATGCCATAGAAATATGCATAATTCCTTCTTTAGAGCCCATCAGGGGTAATATTTCATTAGTTGGATTTATGCTAACATCATAGTTTCGCTTGTAAAATTCTGCAATAGCAAGCCTAAACTCTGGCAAACCTTGATAACTCTGATAACCATGCGTATTTGAGGTTTCTAAAGATTTTTGCATTGCTTCTAGAACTTCTTTAGGAGGTTCTAAATCAGGACTACCAATACCTATATTTATAATAGGCTTACCATCAGCCTTCAACTGATTTACCTCTCTTAATTTTGTAGAAAAGTAATATTCTTTGACATTATTTAGCCTATTTGCTTTAGAGATCATACTTTCGTTTGCTTTGTTGGTATTCACCTAATATTTTTAAGCTACTTGTATTATCTTTTATTATGCTTATTGCTTTCTGAAATAATTCATAATCTTCAAAAATTACATCAGCAAAAAAGGCATAGTTCCAGGGTTTATCAATAATTGGCAAGGATTGAATTTTTGATAAATTCATACCTAAACCAGAAAAAACATTCAAAACATCTGTCAAATTACCTGTTTTGTGCTTTGTAATAAATTTTAAGGAAGCCTTATTTATCGTTTCGGGTTTTTCTAACTTTCCATTTT
>Ga0316189_10000466_pt1 | contig 40246 bp, 40 predicted proteins | sample LowCovwburrow_MG_FD_204930 | JGI IMG/M metagenome (GOLD analysis project Ga0316189, IMG submission 204930) | Coastal sediment microbial communities from Maine, United States - Lowes Cove worm burrow | ecosystem: Environmental > Aquatic > Marine > Coastal > Sediment | place: USA: Maine...
CCGGGCGTTCGCCTCCTGAGGGATCCACCAACTTCTTCGTCGGTACACATCCCTGTGGGGCCGATCCGGCCCGGCTTCCGTGCCGGGCGTTCGCCTCAAAAAAGGGTCCACTGGACCCTTTTTTGAGGCTCACCCACCCGTGACTGGTGGAAAGAAAGCCACCTCATCACCGTCGTGGACAGGGGTTCTATCCCTGGCCATCTCCTGATTGACGGCCACCAGCACAGGTTGGTCGTGGTCGAAGAGATCTGCCCAAACGCCGCCACGCGCCGTTAATAATCGAACGACGGAGGCTATGTCCCGGATCTCCGGATCCGCCTCAAATTCCTCGGATTCCAGCGCGAGCTGCTCCCGCAGGCGGGCAAAATAGCGTACCGTAATCATGACAGCAATTCGTGGAACGGCAAAAACTGAACCCTATCCCCTTCTTTCAACGGCGTACACTCGGGCAGTACTGCCAGACCGTTGGCCCAGGCCAGGGACCGGAGAACACCGGAAGAGCGACTGGGATAGATCGAAATTCTCGCCTCGCCCTGGTTATCCAGTGCCAGACGAGCCCGGGCGAACTCGCGTCGTGTATCAGGCTTGGGCCAATCGAAATCCACTGGCGCGGTCAGCGCAGTGGGCGTAACACTCCCTGCCACCCCCTGCAGCTTTAGAATGAAGGGCCTGGCCAACAGGCAATGGGTCACGAACAGCGATACAGGATTGCCCGGGGTACCGATCAAGGGCGTGTCATCGATATGACCGAAAGCCAGCGGCTTGCCTGGCCGGATGGCGATCTTCCACAGATCGAGGCTTCCCAGTTTCTCCACCGCCGGTTTAATATGATCTTCTTCTCCCACCGAGACCCCGCCAGAGGTGATGATCAAGTCTGCCTCTGCCGCTGCCTGCTGTAGGGCGGCACAGGTCGCCTCGAAAGTATCGGCCACAATTCCAAGTTTAACCAGGTCGCAGCCCAGGTTCCGCAGCAACCCTTCCAGCGTAAACTCGTTGGAGTTATAGATCTGCCCCGGAGCCAGAGACTCTCCCGGCATGACCAGTTCATCACCGGAGGAAAAAAGCGCCACCTTCAGGCGGCGGAATACAGTCAAGCTGGCAATGCCCACGGAAGCGAGCAGTCCAAGATGCTGGGGGCCCAGTCGGGTGCCTGCCGGCAACACCTCCTGCCCCTGGCGGGTATCCTCGCCGGCCCGTCGGATATTCGCCCCCGGCGGTGGAAGCTTAGCGACGATCACCTGTGCCCCCTCTCGCTGACACTGCTCCTGAATAACCACCGCATCCGCACCGTCAGGTAGCGGCGCACCGGTAAATATACGGGCTGCGGTACCTGGCTCCAACGGGCCGGCCGAGACACCGGCCGGAATTCGCTGGGAGACCCGCAGACGGGTTCCGACTGTCGCCAGATCTGAGGTGCGAACCGCGTAGCCATCCATCGCACTGTTGTCCCAGGGCGGCATACTTATCCGGCTGAACTGAGTTTCGGCCAGGATGCGCCCCAGGGCGCCCGAAATACTGGCTTGCTCCGTCCCGGTCACCGGCCTGGCCTGAGCCAGCAGAAGATCCAGGGCCTGCTCGAGTGATTTCAGGGCGAGCGCCCCGGAAGGGGATGAACAGTCACATTCGTTCATGAATTGGTCTCATTCCCAGCTGCGACGACGGTACAATTCCCAACCTCAGGCCCGAAACATCTGAGCAAAATTACAGGGCCGGGTGCGGTGATCCAGTTGTTGTTGCAGAATTTTACCCCAACCCGTTCGGCAAGCGCCGGACGAACCGGGCAGGCAGAAAATCAACGTCTGGTTGGTGAGGCCGGCGACCGCCCGGGACTGAATTGCGGATGCGCCGATCTCTTCCATTGAGACGGCACGGAAAAGTTCGCCGAAACCCTCGATCGGTTTGTCCAGCAAAGGCAGGACCGCCTCCGGGGTGCTGTCCCGGCCGGCGATGCCGGTACCGCCGGTACTGATGACAACATCTATCTCAGAATCCGCTATCCAGCGGGAAAAAACGGCACGCATCTGGTAGACATCATCCTTTACGATCGCCTTCTCCACCAACCTGTGGCCGGCGTCTTCCACCCCCTGCGCAAGGATTTTACCCGATTGATCGGTCTCCTCGGTACGGGTGTCGGAGACAGTGAGGACCGCAATATTCAACGGCGTGAAGCCGGAATCGTCGTAATGTCCTGTCATGACATCCTCTTGTAGGATTGAGTAAGTAAGGCGTCAATGAACGCAAATAAACCGGACCAGTTCAAACACTAAATTGCCGGGGTTTTCGCTTATCCAAAACAGCAACCGTTTGTCTACCCGGTCACCAACTCAGGCAAACGAATAGCCAAAGGCCTGTTGGAATCGTTGTTGAAAGCTTCCCAGGGTGAAGTCGTGGTTCTGGGTACCTGCCTGTTCGATCTTGATCGCACCCATCAGCGCCGCGATGCGGCCGGTCACTTCCCAGTCCATACCATTCATCAGGCCGTACAACAGTCCGGCTCGGTAGGCATCACCGCAACCGGTAGGGTCTTCCACTCTGACTACGGGGGCAGCCGGTATTTGATAGACCTTGTCGCGGGTGTAGATATCGGACCCCTCTCCACCCCGGGTGACGATCACCGCATCCACCATCTGTGCCAGTTGTCGCAGCGACTTTCCGCTACGCTCCTCCATCAACCTGGCCTCATAGTCGTTGAACGCGAGCCAGTTCGCTTGCTCGGCGAAGCCCTTCAGCTCGTCACCCCCGAACATGGGCATTCCTTGTCCGGGATCGAAGATAAATGGAATGCCCGCCTGCGCAAACTGCTCTGCATGTTCGATCATGCCCTGCCGGCCGTCCGGCGAGACCATCCCCAGGGTGCAGCCTTCGGCATCGCTTACCCGGTTAAGATGGGCCTGATTCATCGCTCCGGGATGGAAGGCAGTGATCTGATTGTCATCCTGGTCAGTAGTGATATAGGCCTGGGCGGTGTATTCACCTGCCACCACCCGGATATGCTCACGATTGATCCCGCACTGCTCCAGCCACTCGGCGTAAGGCTCGAAATCGGTCCCAACCGTCCCCATTGGCTTACCCTCGCCACCCAGCAACTTCAGGTTATAGGCGATATTTCCGGCGCAGCCACCGAATTCGCGGCGCAGGTCGGGTACCAGAAAGGCCACATTCAGGATATGCACCTGTTCCGGCAGAATATGGTTTTTGAAGCGATCATGGAAAACCATGATGGTATCGTAGGCGAACGAACCACAGATCAGCGCCGACATAAAAACCTCAGAGCAAAGAACGAAAAGCGTTGATATTACACGACCGCAGCAGCCCCGTCGCGAGACATCCGGGATGGCGGCTCAAGCCAGGCGCTGTTGCAGCAGTTGCCTCGCATTTTCCGCTGTCGCGGGACGACCCAGCAGAAAACCCTGAGCCTTTGAACAGCCCAACATGCGCAGAAATGCTAACTGACTATCGTTTTCCACGCCCTCTGCAACGACCTCCAGATTGAGTTCCCTGGACATTGCGAAAACCGCTGTGATGATAGAATTCCTGTCCTCAGGCGCCTGAATCTCACTGATGAATGAACGGTCGATCTTCAGGGTATTCAGCGGCAAAGCCTGCAGATAACCGAGCGAAGAGTAGCCGATACCGAAATCATCCACCGCTATCCGCACTCCCCATGCCGAGAGCCTTTGAAGCTTGGAGACCGCCTGGTCCATATCCTGCATCAATACGTTCTCGGTGATCTCCAGTTCCAGCAGCCCGCCCGGCACGCCGTGCCGTTCCAACGCAGCAACGATTTTCTGCTCGAAGTCGGGCTGTTCCAGCTGAGCCGCCGAGATATTGACCGCCATTACAACCCCAGTCAGCCCCCGATCGATCCAGCGCCGAAGCTCCTGGCATGCCGCATCCAGCACCCAGCAGCCGAGATCGAGAATGAGCCCCGTCTCTTCCGACAGCGGAACGAACTCATCGGGCATGACAAGACCCTGCTCCGGATGATGCCAGCGGACGAGGGCCTCCATGCCGCATACCCTGTCGTCGCAGACATCAAACTGGGGTTGAAAAAAGAGCTCAAACTGTTTTTCCTCCAACGCCCGCCGGATTCCGTTTTCCAGGGATAGTGGCTGCTGATGAACCCCGATCATATTGTCGGACACGAACTCATAGCCGTTCTTGCCACGACCCTTTACGTGATACATGGCCCTGTCGGCACTCTTTATCAAGATATCCATGGACTGCCCGTCTTCGGGATACAGTGCCACCCCGATACTGAAGCTGACGAATACCTCGTAACCCTCCAGCACGACCGGATCCCGGAATTTCCGCATGATCTTTTCCGCGATCATCGCCGCATCTTTTCTGCCCTCGACATCGGTCACCAGCAGATTGAACTCATCCCCTCCCACCCGGGCCAGGGTATCGCAATCCCTGAGGCAGGCGAGCAGACGCGATGCCACCATCTGCAGTAATTGATCGCCGGCCAGATGCCCCAGCGAATCGTTGATAATCTTGAATCTGTCCATGTCCAGATACATGACAGCGAGGGTGCTCGTTCTTCGGCGTGCCTGAGACAGCGCCAGCTTGAGACGGTCCTGAAACAGGGCCCGGTTGGGCAATTTGGTCAGTGGGTCATGGTAGAGCTGAAAATTGATGATCTCCTCCGCCCGCTTGCGCTCGCTGATATCCCGTGCGACGCCATATGTCCCGACGAAATGCCCTGCCTGATTACCGGATTGGCTGGAATAGACCCCCATTGCAGTCAATTCAATATCGATGGAATGCGATTCAAAATGACGGTAGGGGAGAGAGGGGTCTTTAGCCACCAGCCTCAGCTCAACGTTGGTGCTGGCTCTGCGACCGACCCGCCGCTCATCGAAGGCAAATCTTGCCTTGTCAATATCCTCCTTAAACACAAATTCGGAGTAATGCCTGCCCAGCACCTCATACAAATCGTAACCGAGCAGGCTGGAAACACGCTCATTGATAAAGACAAAACAACCCTTCTCGTCGAGCATGTAGATGATGTCCGGGGAGTTGTCTACGATAAAGCGGTAGCGCTGCTCAGAAGCCTTGAGACGGAGCTGCACCTCCCGGATATTGTGCTCCAGACAGCGCTTGTGAAGCACGTTGCCGAGGACTCGTAGCAATTCATCCGGAACATAGGGTTTACGCAAAAAATCCTGCGCCCCCAAGCGCAGTACCTCGGTGGCACTTTCAAAGGTAGTTTCACCGCTGAGGACGATGATATCCAAATTCGGAAAATGCTCGCCAACCTGCTGCATGACCTGATAGCCATCCATACCCGGCATGTTCAGATCCAGCAGCATAAGGTCCACATTGTGCTGGGACAGGAGTTCAAAGGCCTCCTCCCCCCCGGCTGCCAGCAGACAGTTGTGACCATAGGCCAGCAGCAGATCCCGCACACTCTGGCGCATCCTGGTATTGTCATCCACTATCAGAATGGTGGCCGCTGCACTGTCAGCGATGGTCACACGCGCCTTGCTATCGACACCCGGTTTTACCTCTCCATGGTGTTGCTCACCCCAGGGATTGAAACTGGTCCCCAGCCATGAAACAGAGGTTTTCATCTACGCCCCTCATTGTGGTTTTTCTAGTTCCCGTGGCAGAAGAATTACGAACTCTGCCCCCCCCTTTTTTTTGTTACGACAGCTGATTGATCCGCCCAGCTCATACAGCAAATTCTTTACGATCGCCAAACCCAGGCCCGAATGATGCCTACCCTTGGTGGTCTTAACCGGCCGAAAGATATTGCTCATCACATCGCCGGGGATCCCGGGCCCGTTGTCTGCTATCTTCAGTTCGACATACTGCCTGCCGTCCAGATTGATCTGGTCGCGGGTCGTAAGCGACACCACCCCTCCTTGCGGCAGGGCTTCGACCGCGTTCTTCAACAGATTGGTCAGGATCTGTTTAATACTGTTGCGGTTGGTGACAATCAGTGGCAGTGCCGGGTCCAGGCTAAGCTGCGCACTGATCCCCTGGCTGTTGAAATGAGATAAGCGGAATATCCCGAGCAGGCCCTGTATCAGTTCATTTAGATCCACCGTTCCCCGCGACGGATCACCATTGCTGGTTACATCGCGCATCCGCAGCACGATATTCGCCACCCGCTCTATCTCCTCGTTGAGAACAGCAAGCTGATCCTGAATCTCTCTGTCCTCCCCTAGGCGAAGCGATAAAACCTGCAGATAATTCTTCAGGATCGCAAGCGGATTGTTGGCCTCGTGGGCCAACCTTATGACCTTCCCATGCTGACGCTCGCGCTCCTGCTCCAGTACCTCCTTACGATCCTGGATCTGCAGCTGGCGATGATAGAGGGCGTTGGATGCCACTCCAGCGAAATTACTCAATAGCCCCTTCTGATCTATCAGCTCCCGGCTGGCGCGGGCATTCACCCCCGCTACCACCACTCCGATATCACGGCCTTTCCGGTAGAGGGGAACACAGAGCATCCCGTCCGACTCCAGCAATCGGCTGATCTGCCCGTCAACTACGGAAGAGACAGGCGCAGGGATGGATTCAAAGCTGGACAGCACCGAGCCTTCAACTAGTGCTTGAGCGACGAGACTCCGCCCCGATTTGAACGGAATACGAAACTCACCGATACGGTCTCGCTCTCCCCGGCTGGCGGCAACCGCCTGCAGATAGTCGCCCTCTTCGGCAAACAGGAAACAGATGGAACGGGACAGGCCAAACAGGATCTTAAGTCCCTGGAACATCGCCTCCAGGGTATCCTCCAACTGATCCGTTGCATTGAGATGCTGCTGAACCCCGTCAAGCAGTGCAAACTCTCGCACCTTTTTCGCCAACTCCAATCGCACCTCTTCGCTGTCGGTATAAAATTCGTACCCTTCCTGATCTGTCTGATCCAACTGTATCCCGAGCCCTTCCGCCGCCTGGGTTACGCTGGCTCGAACCTCCTGCTGCAGATCATCGATGACAGGCTCGGTCAAACCGAACAGTAGATCCGCCTGCGCATACAACTCGTCTGATGACAGACAATACTCGCTCATTTTGTGCGCAATATTGACCAGCTTCACCAGCCGGGGACTGTCCAGGACTGCCTCTGCCGTCTCGTACTGGTAAAGCACGGCATCGCTGATAAAGGAGTCCGGGTCCCATTCGCTGATCAGGAAAGCACCAACCTCGGCACAGGTCACACCGAACAGCTCCTGCTCCCGCGTGATCAATTCCTTTTCAAATTCGGTATTGAGCAGTATCTCCGGGTACTCCGCCGGATTTTTTTTAACGAAAACCAGTTGCCCGATCTTATGCAGCAATCCGGCCAGATAGGCCTCATCCAGTGATTCATAGCCGGTCAGTCGGGCCAGCGATTTCGCGCTGTAAGCACAGCTGAGCGAGCCGCGCCAGAACCGACCCATCCAGCGACCAAACTCGGGATTGAAGCGGGAAAAAAACTGATGTACCACGGAGGTGATGGCAATAGTCTTTATGGTGTTCAGACCCAAGACCACCAGCAGACGGTTGAAATCCTTTATCTCGTTCCACTGGGCATAGGCCGCCGAGTTGGCCACGGCAATAATCCTTGCGCTCAGCGCAGCATCCTTCTGTATGATTTCCGCAAGCTCTTCGAAACTGACGTCGACTTTGTGACAGGCTTCGATTAATCTGAGCAATACTTGGGGAATCGATGGGAGCTGACCAACATCGAAACCTTTTGCGTTAATAGTAGAGATGCCAACCATAGCTTTATGGAGCTTAACAGATTTCTTCACTAACGCAATGAAAATAAGAGAATTTTAACCGAGCGCACTCGGAAGATTCCGGAACAAAAAAATGACCGATTCCAGCATTCCGCGGGAGCTATCCAGCGTCACCGTCGCTACGGCTGCGTCCGCTGCCGAAAGACCCGTCGTAATACAGCCACAGGCGCGAGTGATTGCCCTGGCAAGTGGCAAAAGCGGTGTTGGGAAAAGCAGCCTGTGGGTCAATCTAGGCATCGCCCTGGCCCGACGAGGGAAAAGGGTCTGCCTGTTCGATGCGGAAACCGACACAGCCCACGCCGACATCATGCCGGGGCTGTCACCCAAATTCACGCCGCAGAACCTGCTGCTGCAGGACAAATCCATTGATGAACTGTTGAGCGTAGACCCTGATGGGATAAAAGTAATCTCCGCCGCCGCGGGTATCGGGGAATTTATCCATCTCGCCGCCGAACAACAGCAACGCCTGCTTGCGACGTTAAAATTACTCGAGCAGCGTTTCGACTACCTGATCATCAATACCGCAGCGAGTATCGATACCACCCTGATACAATATCTACTGGCCGCTCCTTACACCATCCTGACCATAACACCGGAGCCAGCATCCCTGAGCGACGCCTTCTCTCTGCTGAAGCAACTCAAACGTTACTATTTCAGCCATCCGCTGTTCGTCATCGTCAACAAGGTCGCAAACCTCCCTGAAGCACACGACACCTTCAAACAGTTCAAGCAGACGGCAGCCAAGTCGCTTCAATTGGAGATTCGATACCTTGGTTATGCCCTGTCCGACACGGAGTTGGCGCAATCCTCATCGGTTCAGCAGCCAATTCTGTTGCGCCAGCCCCAGGCCATGTTCAGCCAGTGCCTGACCGCCATATCCAATAGGTTGCGGCAACTCCTGGATCAGGACCCAACGCCTGACCACAGCCTCAGCGGTTTTTTCGAGAAGCTGAGCCTGCCCCAGGAGCAGGGCTCATCCGGGGACCGGGAATCGACTGCAGCAACCGGATCTACGGTTGATAAAAACGCCTTAAACGCAAGCCTGGACACCCCAATAGACGAACCGACCCCAACCCCGATTTCGAGTCCGACGGATGAACGTGCGGCCCTGCTCGCCGCCACTTACTATGCCCACTTGCTGGGATCGAAAGAGGCAATGAATGGTTGACTCCACGGCAGTTATTCAGGGTGAGTCGGAAAGAGAGGGCGTCGAACTGAGCTATACGGTCCAGGGATCGGGCAAGCCAATCCTGTTGCTCCACGGGTTTGGCGCCAACAGGGCTAACTGGCGTTTCATCGCGCCGTCACTGGCCCGGTCACATCAGGTGTGGATGCTCGACCTGAAAGGGCACGGAGATTCCGCCAAACCGGATGACAAGGCCTACAGTCTGCATGACCAGGCAAGACTAGTGATCGGTTTTATAAAACAGCAGCGACTCACGCAACTGACCCTGATGGGCCACTCCTTCGGCGGTGGCACGGCGCTGCTCATCACCCTGTCGCTGCTGGAAGAGTCGAATACGACGATCGAGCGACTGATCCTGATCGGCAGCATCGCCTATCCCCAGAAACTGCCGATTTTTATCCGGATACTCAGACGCCCCTGGCTGGGGCGGCTGGGTCTGACCTCGTTGCCTGCCCGACTGCTGTCCTATCTGGTGTTACGCATGGCCTATTTCGATGGCCGAAAAATCACTCCGGAATCTATCGGATACTATGCCGCGCCGTTACGGCAAAGCGACGGCCAAAAGGCGCTCATTGCGACTGCCCTGCAGATCATCCCCCGGGAATTCGACGACATCGTCTCCCGCTATCGAAATATCCACATCCCGACCCTGCTGATCTGGGGCGACCACGACCGGATCGTACCTATCGCCAGCGGGCGAAGACTGGAGCAGGATATTCAGGGATCCCGCCTGGAGATCGTGGCCGAATGCGGTCATATTCCTCAGGAGGAGCAGCCGGAATCGCTGCTGAAACTCCTAGAGTCATTCATTGCGTCGAGTTAGTCAGGTATCTCAAACAACACCCTCAATACCGGTAGCATATCAGAGAGCGTTTTGACGAAAGCGTTGTCTTTTGAGGATGCGCCCAGGGCTGTCAACATGATGCCAACGTAAGGCAAGAAGCCGGTCAATAGCGCCGACCACTTTACCCAGTTATCATCCCGACGGGACAGGCTAGTGCTGGCATTGCCCACCTTTTCCTCCAGGGCGTTCAATTTTCCCAAATGCTCGAGTGCCGGCGGTGTCAATTCCGAGTGCAGAATCTGCGTCTTGGCGGAACCGATCCGCTCCATCAGTTCAATCTTCTCCGCCTCCAGCCGTCTCTTCAACGGTATCTGCGGAACAAAATAGATGACCAGCAGAATGGAGATGGAAAAGATCGAGAAAATCAGCAACCAGGGAGTGGGAAACGGGGAAAATGAGACACTGACTAGCACCAGCAGGATGTGAGCCGCCGCGATCATGGTCACTGTTCGCAACAGCGCTATGTAATCCGTACTGAGTCGTGTAGACCGGGAAAAAAGGGTTATGGTTGTACTCAACTCCGCCAATTGCCAACTCCGCCGCAACAGGGCAATCAGGGCCACTAATGTCGCGCCGGTGATCAAATTGAGCGAGAACAGAAATATCGCCAACCCCAGCTGCAGAGCAGGGGTCTTTCCGTAACTCCCAAAGAGAAACGGAAAGGAAGCAAACAGCAGTCCCCAGCAGACCCCCCCGATCAGCATGCCTCGAAACTGGAATACCTCCCCTGCGAGATCAGAGGCCTTCTTATTGATGCCGCTCCGAGAGAAGTCTAAAAGCCCTATTCGCCACTTGATAAAGATGGCTCCAAACGCCAGTAAAAGTGCCGACCAGAGTAGAAAAAGGACAAAATAGTAGATCTTCGCGTTGTTGGCTGCTGCGCCCAGATAAAAACACAAGAAAGCGATAAGCGTTGTGGCGACAGCTGCCGCCAGAAACAGCCATTCAACAGCCCCTACCCTTTTCAAAGCGGCCAAAAGCGTTTGGCTTCCACCACCACTGATCAGAGGGGGGCGCCCTTCCCCATCGAGCCCTACTCCCTCATTCACCTCCAGGCCCCCACGCCAGATCCAGTTCCCGCGCCGCCCGCACGTCGTCCAGCCGCTTCACTGGCAGGGTATGCGGTGCTCCCGTCACCCGCTCGGGATCGGTCTCCGCTTCTTCTTGGATCGCCTGCATGGCGGCAACGAAGCCATCGAGAGTCGCCTTGTCCTCGGTCTCCGTCGGTTCAATCAGGAGGCACTCGGGAACCAGCAGCGGAAAATAGGTGGTCGGCGCGTGAAAGCCATAGTCCAGCAGCCGCTTGGCAAAATCCATGGTGTTCACCCCCAGTTCTTTGGCCTGTCGCCGCAGGGTGATGATGAACTCATGGGTGGCGCGCCGTTCCGGATAGGCCGCATCGAATCCGATCTGCTGCAGCCGCTTCAGCAGGTAATTTGCGTTTAGGGTGGAATACTCGGCCACCCGCGGCATGCCTTCCCGGCCCAGCATGCGGGCATAGACGAAGGCCCGCAGCAGGACGCCCGCGTTGCCGGCAAAGGCTGAGAGACGACCGATAGACTGAGGACGCTCCGCTTCGGTCAACCAATGGTAGGCATCGCCATCCCGCGCCACCATAGGTACCGGCAAAAAGGGAGCCAGCCGCTCACTGACGCCCACCGGTCCCGAACCCGGCCCACCACCACCATGGGGAGTGGAGAAGGTCTTGTGCAGGTTGATGTGGATGACGTCGAACCCCATGTCGCCGGGGCGCACCTTGCCCAGAATGGCGTTGAGGTTAGCCCCGTCATAATAAAGCAAGCCCCCGGCCTGGTGCACCAGCCCCGCAATCTCCCCGATACGGCGGTCGAATACCCCCAGGGTAGAGGGATTGGTCAACATGATACCGGCGGTCTGCGGCCCTAACACTTGCTTAAGTGCCTCCACATCCACGTCGCCGTCCGAGCCGGTGGGGATCTCCCGTACCTGGTAGCCGCACATAATGGCAGAAGCGGGATTGGTACCATGGGCCGCGTCTGGCACCAGGATTTCACTGCGTTCGGTGTCACCGCGGGCCTCATGGTAGGCCCGGATCATGGCGACCCCGGCAAACTCACCCTGCGCGCCGGCGGCTGGACTCAGGGACACCGCCCGCATCCCGGTCAATTCAATCAGCATCTCCTGAAGCTCATAGAGACAGGCCATGAAACCCTGACTGTGGCTATCCGGGGCCTCCGGATGGCGGGCCAGGATGCCGGGCAGCATAGCCAATTCATTGGCGCCCCGGGGGTTGTACTTCATGGTGCAGGAACCGAGGGGATAGAACTGAGTGTCAATGGAGAAGTTCTTCTGGGACAGGCGGGTATAGTGACGCACCACCTGCATCTCCGACACCTCTGGCAGGGCGGCGGGTGCGCGGCGGAGAAACCTATCGGGAATCCCCTGCAGGTCTGCTTTTGACAAGGGCGCCTGACTGGTGGCCCGACGCCCGGGTTTTGACTGTTCATGAATCAGGGACATCATCATCACCAATCTTTAGGTTGCAGTTGACAGGGGGCCCCGGCCTGCATGCCGATCACCCGCTCCAGCTTGTCGGCAAATGCATTCATCTCCTCGTCGCTGCGCTTCTCCGTCGCACAGACCAGGATGGCACTGCCAAGCTCTGGATAATCGCGAGCGAGATCGAAACCACCCAATACATTGTGGGCCGCCAGCGAGCGCAGAAGGCTATTTGCCGCCACCGGCAGGCAAAATACCCGCTCATGAAATACGGGACGATCGAACAGGGGTTCCACACCCTCAATACAAGAAAGCCTGGCCACCAGCCCAGCGGTATTGGCATGACAGGCCGCCGCCACCCGCGCCAGGCCCTCGCTCCCCAGCAGCGCCATGTGGATAGTCGCCGCCGTTACCATCAACCCCTGGTTGGTACAGATGTTGGATGTCGCCTTGGATCGGCGGATATGCTGCTCCCGGGCCTGCAGGGTGAGGGAGTAACCTGTTTTTCCATCCAGATCCAGGGTACGACCGATGATGCGCCCCGGCATCTGGCGTACCAGCGCCCGGCGACAGCACATGAAGCCGAAATAGGGCCCTCCGGAGGAAAGCGGCGCCCCCAAAGGCTGCCCTTCACCACAACAGATGTCGGCCCCCTGCTCCCCCCACTCCCCCGGGGGAGTGAGCACAGACAAGGCCAACGGATTAACCACCCCAATGGCCAGGGCCTTATTGGCATGGGCCCAGTCGGTTAGGGCATCAACCTCCTCCAGCACCCCAAAGAAATTGGGCTGGGGGATCACCAGGGCGGTGATATCCTGCCCGGAGTAAGGCTCCAACAGCGCCGGATCGATATGTCCGCCCACCGGATCATACGCAAGCTCAACCAGCTCGATTCCCTGATTGCGCACGATGTTGTGCACTACCCGACGATAGGCCGGGTGGACGCTTCTCGGGATCAGCACCCGCCGCGACTTGGATTTGCGGTTGAACCTTACCGCCATCAATACCGCCTCTGCCAGGGCCGAGGCGCCGTCGTAAAGAGATGCGTTGGAGACATCCATGGCGGTCAGTGCCGTCATCATGGACTGGTACTCATAGACCAGTTGCAGGGTACCCTGACTCGCCTCTGCCTGATACGGGGTGTAGGCACTGTAGAACTCGCCACGGGTGGTGAGCTGCCAGACGGCCGCCGGAATATGGTGATCATAAGCCCCGGCGCCGATAAAGCAGACCGGCTGCCCATCCTCCCGGGCCCGGCGCCCCATCAGCTGACCGACCTCCATCTCCGACAGGGCTGGTGGAACCCGCTCCAGTTCCCCACAGCGCAGACCAGGGGGGATTTCGTCGAACAGGTCTTCGATCGCGTTCACCCCGATGGTATCCAGCATCTCCCGGATTTCTTGCTCCGTGTGTGGGATAAAAGGCATAACAGTAGCGTCCGGTCAGTGCTCTTCAGATTCGATGATGTCGGTATAGGCAGCGGCGTCCATGAGTTCATCCAGCTGGGACGGGGTGGACATCTCTATTTTGAACATCCAGCCTTCGCCGAAGGGGTCCTGATTGATCGTTTCTGGTGTATCCGCCAGCGCCTGGTTGACGGCAACCACCTGCCCGGCTACCGGGCTGTAGACGTCCGATGCCGCCTTTACCGACTCCACCACCGCGCTCTCGCCGCCGGCATCGACCTTGGCACCCACCTCCGGCAGTTCCACGAAAACCAGATCACCCAGCAACTCCTGGGCATGATCACTGATTCCCACGGTGACCGACCCATCACCCTCGTTGCGCACCCACTCGTGACTTTTAGCGTATTTCAGTTCGTTCGGTACGTTACTCATTTCTCTATGCCCCTTTGACCGAAGTTCTCGGATCCAGTTTCTGACTGCCCTATTTCCGGGTCCCTTGCCCCGGATTCTATAGCTCTATACGCGCCTTGCCGTGACGAACAAACGGTGGCCGCACCACCTTAGCCGCCAGCCGCTTGCCGCGAACCTCCACCTCGCAGCTGTCGCCGACCCCGGACTGCACCCGAGCCAGCGCAATCGATCGCTGCAGTGTCGGGGCGAAACCACCGGAGGTAATCTCACCCGCCAGCCGATCGCCGCTAAACACCTTCAACCCGTCGCGCAACACACCGCGGCCCTCCAAGACCAAACCTACCAGGCGGCGGTTATCGGGGTTGTCACGCTGCGCCTCGAGCGGGACCCGGCCAATGAATTCCCGTTCAGCCGGCTCCCAGGCCAGGGTCCAGCCCAGGCCCGCCTCCAGCGGCGAGGTCTCCTCGTCCATATCGGCCCCGTACAGATTCATACCCGCCTCAAGACGGAGGGTATCCCGAGCGCCCAGACCACAGGCTGCCACATCTGCCCCGGCCAGTGCCTGCCAGAATGCGACCGCCTCGGATTGCGGTAACATCACCTCGAAACCATCCTCCCCGGTATAACCGGTGCGGGCAACAAACCAGTCATCAGCATGAACCGCGTAGAAGGCCTTCAGGCCGGCAGCCGCCTCTCGCAGGTTGTCCGGCAGCAACGGCAACGCCCGCTCCCGGGCCATCGGTCCCTGTACCGCGATCATGGCCAGGTCCCGACGGGGGGTCACCGTCACACCGAAGTCCGGCGCCTGGCTGTCAAGCCAGGCCATATCCTTCTCCGTGGTACCTGCATTCACCACCATCCGGAACCAGTCATTGCGCAGGAAATAAACGATCAGGTCGTCGATAACGCCACCCCGCCCGTTCAGCATGCAGCTGTAGAGGGCCTTGCCCGGCTCCTGCAGGCGGGCCACATCATTTGCCAGCAGACGGCGCAGAAACTCCACTACCCTGCTTCCTGTGAGATCCACTACGGTCATATGGGAAACGTCGAACATGCCAGCGCCCTGGCGAACGGCATGATGCTCCTGCAGCTGTGAACCATAGTGCAGCGGCATGTCCCAGCCGCCGAAAGGTACGATACGGGCGCCCATCGCCTGGTGGGCATCGAATAAAACAGTCTTTTTTCCCATGGCCGTTACTCATTGTAGGGTTGTCTGGTGTTTGCCAGTCTATGCCGCAAACAAAAAAGGGCGGCGCCAGACTCCAAGCCTGGCGCCGCCCCTCTGTCCAAAACCTGAGAGTTTGAGGCGCTGTTCAGCCTCTGCCCCGTCGGTGGATCTCACGATCACTCTCCAGAGTCAACCCGGAAAAGCCCTCCCCTGCGGTCCTTGTGCCTGAGCGATTCCGGACGGTTTGCGCCTTCGGCGCCGGCCCAGGGCCGGTCTCTCCCACAGGGTTTCAGGTTGATGATCGAACTATACCCCCTGCCCCCGGAGATGCCAAGGACACCGGCTCAGCTCCTGTTCGGAGAGTGCTCGAACCGGGGCCTGGCCAGGGTAGGCAGTTCGCCGATCAACCCCATGGCCCGGCGCACTACCAGGCGCTTCAACGGACCGGAGGCATCGGCCAGGCCGAGACCGAGATTGCGCGCCAGGGTGAGCGGCGGGTTTTTGTTACTGAACAGCCGCTTGAACAGATCCATGGCCGCCAGCATTTCCATATTGGCACCCTTGCGGGCCCGTTCGTACCGACGCAGCGTAGCCATTGATCCAAGCGCGCGACCCGCCTGCCGCGCGGCCAGCAGCACGTCCACCAGGGCGGCAGCGTCGAGCAGCCCCAGGTTCACACCCTGGCCGGCCAGGGGATGGATACCATGAGCCGCATCTCCCACCAGCGCCAGACCTGGCAGGACATAATGGTCAGCATGGCGAAGACGCAGAGGAAAGGCAGCGCGGGGACCGACGCGGTTAATCCCACCCAGCACCTGTTGGCTCGCCTCCGCCAGCTCGTGTCCGAAGGACTCGTCGTCCAGGGCCATCAATCGTTCGGCCTCTGGCATCGAGGTCGACCAGACGATGGAGCAGCGCCCGTCATCAATGGGGAGAAACGCGAGCGGGCCGGTCGGCAGGAAACGCTGTCGCGCCACCTCGCCATGATGTTGTTGCGGCCAGACCGTGGCAACAATGGCCGTTTGATCGTAAGCCCAACCGCTGGATGCGATACCGGCCATCTCCCGGACCGGAGAGCGGGCACCCTCGGCCCCGACGATCACATCCGCCCGGATCTGCTGCCCGCTACTGAGCACCAGCCGGGGCCGGTCGCTCTTAAGCTCCATCCGCTCGACCTGATCGGGGCAGATCCTGAGCGCTTTTTCCTCTCTTCCCAGCTGTTGCCACAACGCCAGTTGAACAACCCGGTTCTCGACGATGTGCCCCAGGTCCGGCTCACCGATATCGGCCGCGTCGAACCGGACGCTGCCCCGCCCGCCGGCATCCCAGACAGTCATCTGGCGGTAGGGGCTGACCCGCATCTGCTCCATTCGAGTCCATACACCCAGGTTTTCCAGGATGCGCTGGGAGGCGCGAGTCAATGCCGAGACCCGCAGATCCACCTCTTCCCGGGGCCAGTCCCGGACCGGCTCCCGAAGTTCGATAACCGCCACCCGGAAACCCTTTTGCGCCAAGGCACAACCCAGCGCGCTGCCAACCATACCGCCACCGGCGATGGCCAGGTCACAATTCAGACTGTTTGATTGGGTGTCAGTCAAGGGGCAACCCCCGCGAAAGTCGGGGCAGGCGGCCGCTCAACCCCATAAACTGCCTGGTTAACTGTCTTTTCGCACCGGGTAGCAGATCCAGCGCCAGCAGGCCCAGGTTGCGTCCCAGGCGAAGCGGCAACAGTGGGTTGGTAAACAGGCGAACCAGCCCGTCAGTCAACATGACCACTGTCTGCTGGTCACGTTTTCGCCAATCGGCATAACCCTGCAACACCCGCAGGGAACCCGGGTCGTCACCCGCCTTGCAGGCATCACTGATCACCTCCGCCAGCACCGCAACATCGCGGATGCCGAGGTTGAAGCCTTGGCCGGTGATGGGGTGCACGGCATGGGCGGCATTGCCTATGAGGGCCACCCGCGGCCTGACATGTTCCCTGGCATGCAATAGTTTGAGCGGGTAGCTGGAGCGCCTGCCCGCCTTCTCAAAGCGGCCCAGCCGGTAGCCGAAACGCTCCTGTACCCGCCGCAGAAAACCCCGTTCGTCAAGCGCCATCACCCCGTCCACCTCGGCTTCAGCCAACGTCCAGACCAGGCCGTAGCGCCCGCCGCTTAGCGGCAGCAATGCCATCGGACCAGTGTCGGTGAAGCGCTCGAAGGCAGTGCCGTCCGGCTCCGCTTCCGGGGTGAGATTGCTGATGACTGCAGTCTGACCGTAATCCCATTCGCGCACCTCAATGCCCAGACCCTCCCGCACCAGAGACCGATTGCCGTCGGCTGCCACCAGCAGACGACCCCGCAAGACCTGCTTTTCTCCATCCATGATGATTAGCACACTAACCGCGTCTTCCGTCACTTCGAACGACTGCAGGCTGGCCGGACAGAAAAATGCGGCACCGGTCAGTCCCTCCAGGTCCTGCATAAAAATTTCGCCCAGGCGCTGCGCTGTGACCACGTAACCCAGTGCATCCACCCCCTGCTCGCTGGCTTCCAGACGGGTGAAACCGAAATGGCCACGATCGGAAACGTGAATCCGACGGATTGGCTCGGCATCCGCTTCCAGGCTGGACCATATCCCCATGCCCTGCAGAATCAGACGGCTGCCATAGGCCAGGGCGATGGCTCGATCATCATAGCTTGGTTGACGCCCGGACCGCAGCGGCCAGGCCTCGACCACGGCAATCTTGAGTCCACGCCCGGCCAGTGAACGAGCCAGGCTCGCGCCGACCATTCCACCGCCGATTATGATCACATCGTAGTCTTGGTTCATGGGGTCATTTGAAAGTTGACATACCCGAGAAAGAGAATACTAAGCTGCAGGGAAATATTCACAGCGTCCCTCGCTTTAACATGTCGACTATGCAAGGTTCTCCTTAGGGACTGTTAAAACAGGCCCTGGTAACAAAATAAGACAAGGATGCTACCTGGCCATCAGCGCCTCAATCTCCTGCACCGTTTTTGGCGCGTCCTTGCTCAGCACATCGCAACCCTCTTTGGTCACCACCACATCATCCTCGATCCGGATGCCGATATTCCACCATTTCTTGGCCACACCTTTGCTGCCGGCAGGGATATAAAGACCGGGCTCGATGGTGAGCGCCATCCCCGGCTCCAGCAGACGCCAGGCGCCATCCACTTTGTAGTCACCTACGTCGTGAACGTCCATTCCGAGCCAATGGCCGGTACGATGCATATAGAATCGCTTGTAGGCCTCTTTCTTGATCAGCGCAGGCACCTGACCCTTCAGAATGCCCAGTTCCACCAACCCCTTGGTAATCACCCGGACCGCGGCCATATGGGGATCGTTCCAGTGATTTCCGGGGCTCACCTTTTTGAGCGCCGCCTCCTGTGCCCGCAGCACAAGTTCGTACAGGGCCCGCTGAGATGGCGTGTAACGGCCGTTAACAGGAAAGGTCCGGGTGATATCGGATGCGTAGTAGTCCGCTTCGCAGCCGGCATCGATCAACAGCAGATCACCATCCCGGAGTTCGTCCCGGTTGTCGATGTAGTGCAGCACACAGGCATTGGCCCCGCCGCCAACGATCGGGGGATAGGCCTGATGACGGGCACCGGCTGCCGCACAGGCGTGGACGAGTTCCGCCTCGAGTTGCCACTCCGTCATGCCAGGCCGGCAGCATTGCATGGCACGCTTGTGGGCGCGGGCGGAAATGCTGGCGGCGGTACGCATGACTTTGATCTCGGAACGGCTCTTATAGAGCCGCAGTTCGTGGAGATGGTGATCGAGGGCAATAAATTCCAGTGGCCCCTGAACACCGGCGCGGCCTTTGGCGCGAATCCCACTGATCCACTCGGACATGCGTTTGTCCAGGGCGAGGTTACAGCCCATGGCATAAAACACCCGCTCACACTGCTCCAGCATGCGCGGCAGGATGTCGTCCAGATCCCCTATCGGAAAGGAATCGTCGGCGCCAAAACGCTCGCAAGCCCCCTCCTGACCGGCCCGGACACCATCCCACATCTCCTTTTGCAGATCACGTTCGCGACAGAACAGGACGTACTCGGCCTGCCGGCGCCCGGGAATGAGGACCGCTACGGCGTCGGGTTCTGGAAATCCGGTCAGGTAGTAGAAGTCGCTGTCCGGACGGTACGGATAATCCACGTCTCGATTACGCTTGGCGATTGGGGCAGAAGGCAGGATGGCAATACTGCCTGCACCCATCATGCGCATAAGTTGGCGGCGGCGGCGTTTGAACTCGGCAGCGGTCATGAGCGCGCTGTAACGTCATCAACCAGGTCATCGTAAACCAGCATGGCCGCGACCCAGAGAAACTCTCTCAACTGCATCAATGCCTCCTCATTCTCTTCGTCGTCCTCATCCAGGGTAACAAGGTCCATGCGGGTTATATCGCTGAAGTCCTGCAATGCCTCCCGGGTATGATCCGACAACTGCTGTTGCTGAGAAATGCCGGACAACCCGACCCCATATAAAAAGCCCTGACACCAGTCACTGATCGCCGCGGCCCGCTGCTGCAGTGGCGTCTGCTCGGCCGGCAGCAACGGGGAAAAACCCAGTCCCGGGCCTTCAATCGCCTGCTTTGTCTCATCATACAGCCGGCGCAGGGTCTGCCGACACTCTTCGATCAGCAAATCACCATCGGCTGCTTCATGGAAAAGCTCTGCGAACCAAAGCTCTAAGGCATCCTCCCGCCCCGCGCAAAGCAGACCACAAAGCGCCCCATGCACCTCGGCTCCGCTCGATTCCAAATCCGCGGAGGCCAGCTTTTTCTCCACCAGTTCATGATCGATTCCGGAGCCAGGCATAAAATTCGTCCCTTCCCTAAAAATGGCTTGCAACGTTTCAGCTCAGGCCACAGGGACCAGTCGAAATGGATGATAACATGCGATCGACCGCATAGAATGGGTTGAATTTTTAGTTAGTCCCCTGCTATGCACGTTGACCCATCGTGTGGGGCGCCTTATATTTGCTGTCTATGGACACAGAAGATCAAAGCGCCCTGGCGGAACTGGACCTCAAACGGCTGGAAGTCCGGGTGGAAGAACTGATCCAGACCGTCGCCCGGCTCAAGAATGAGAACAACAATCTGCGCGTGAAACAGGAAGACCTGGTAACCGAGCGTGCAGAGCTAATCGAAAAAACGGAACTCGCTAAAACCCGCGTGGAGGCGATGATCACCCGGCTCAAGTCAATGGAAACCAACCTGTGAGCGAGAGCAGCATCCCGGTAGTCGTCCGCATCCTGGACAAGGAATACCGTATCGCCTGCGAGAGAGGCGAGGAAGAGGGATTAATCGCCTCAGCCCGTTTTCTAGACCAGAAGATGCGGGAAATCAAAGCGGGCGGCCGGGTGATCGGTACCGACCGTATCGCTGTAATGACTGCCCTGAATCTGGCTCACGAACTGCTGAATGGCAAAAACACCAAGGACTATGGCGCACAAATCATCCGTAAACGCCTCCAGGTGATGCAGGAAAAGATAGAGATCGCGCTAAATCAAAGCAATCAACTGGAACTTTGAGGCGATTGGGTTTAGCCTTAGCTTAAGGCACCCCCTGCGGTGTTCGAAAGTCAGCCGGGTATTTTCTTGAGCCTAATACATACCCTGGGGGCATGAAGCGAGTACGGTGTGCATGTCCGCCTTCGAGCGGAAAGCCTTAAGTACCGCGGTTGTCCCCACTTGAGCCTTCTGGTTCAAGAACGAAAGCGGGCTACGGCACAGGCGGAGGGTGTCTTCCTTATATACCAGTACTAGTACTCCTATCCCTCATGCGTAAAGAGTTACGGGCCCGAAGACGTGCACTCTCGAGCCGGGAGCAGCGGTCACACAGTCGATCTCTGGCCAGACGCTTCGTCACCTCGCCACTTTTTTTGCATTGCCAATCCATCGCCCTCTATCTGGCCAATGACGGTGAACTGAATCCCGATCAACTCGCCGTCGAAGCGCGGCGTGCCGGCAAGAAGATCTACTTACCTGTGTTAAAGGCAAACCCAAAAAGATCTCTCTGGTTTTGTGAATTTCAGTTGCATGATCCGTTGTATCGCAACCGCTTCAACATACCTGAGCCGGATATCCGCAGGCGTCCTCCACGACCGCCCTGGGGATTGGATTTGATCCTGCTTCCACTCGTCGCATTCGACGCGGAAGGAAACCGGCTTGGTATGGGCGGTGGATTCTATGATCGAACCTTTTCATTTGTGCGCAATAGAAATCATTGGTGGAAACCGCTGCTCATTGGTGTGGCACATGAGTGCCAGCAGGTGGAATTGATAGAAGCAAGACCATGGGATATTCCATTGAACGGTGTCATAACTGAAGCAGGTTTTTATCCTCAAACCAAAAAAAGTAAAAAAATACCGTGATTTACTGGCATTTTTAGCGATCTTGATTATACTCAAATGAATTTCGCGTACTGAGTATTGGAGGGAACATAATGGCCGTAAAGAGAGCCGCGAAGAAGAAAGCCACAAGCAAGAAAAAAGTAGCCGTCCGGAAAAAGACGGTGACCAGGAAAAAAGCTGCACCAAAGAAGAAATCCGTCAGTAAAAAGAAAGCGGCAACGAAGAAGGTAGCCACAAAAAAGAGAGTAACCAGGAAAAAGGTGGCCGCCAAAAAGAAAGTGGTAAAGAAAACGGCAGCTAAAAAGAGAGTAGCCAAGAAGAAGGTAGCCGTTAAAAAGAAAGTGGCAGCGAAGAAGGTAGCCACGAAAAAGAGAGTAGCCAAGAAGAAGGTAGCCGCCAAAAAGAAAGTGGTAAAGAAAACGGCAGCTAAAAAGAAAATTCTCAGACCCCGGAAGGTAACGCCCCGAAAGAAGGTGGCGCGGACTTCCTGAAACGAGACTCGCTTCGCATCAAGGCCCGCTGACAGCGGGCCTTTTTTATATCTGACTTGTGATCTTTAGTCTGGTCTAAAAAACATTCACTCAGGACAAGCGGAGATACGATCTGATAGATAGACAACTGGGCTCAGCCATCATTCAGCTTTTCTAAATTCGGCAATCACCACTCTGATTTAAACGAGCCTTCCACCAGCTATGGCACTTCTTTGTCTGCCGTAAGCGCTAAGCACAGAGTGTAGTCAGGTACCTTCCAAGTTGTTTACACAGGAACCACCGCAGGCAAACAACCGGTATGCCAGGTTATCTGTCTCCTCTTCCCAGGGATAACCCAACTGCCTTAAAAAATGCTGGAACGACTGCTTCTCTTCCGCATCTATCTGTATTCCCAGCAGCACCCGGCCATAGGCCGCACCATGGTTCCGGTAATGGAATAGACTGATGTTCCAGCGTTTACCCATGGTGGCAAGAAAAGATGAGAGGGCACCTGGACGTTCGGGAAATTGAAACCGATACAGACTTTCGCTCTCCGCCCCCGGGGCATGCCCACCCACCATGTAACGAATGTGAAGCTTGGCGGTCTCATTATCCGTCATGTCAATCACGGGATAACCCTCGTCGCGAAGCTGCCCGATCAGTTCATTCCGCTCGCTGTCACCCTCACTCAACTCAACGCCGGCAAACACATGGGCTCGCCGGGTATCGGCGTATCGATAATTGAACTCAGTAATGCTTCGTTTGCCGATCGCCCGACAGAAACGAAGAAAACTTCCCGGCTCCTCCGGTATCTCCACCGCCAATAGTGCCTCGCGTCTTTCACCCAGCTCGGCCCGTTCGGCTACATGCCGCAGACGATCAAAATTTATGTTGGCACCGCTTTCGATAGCGATCAAATGCTTGTCTTTCAACCCCTCCCTTTCCGCAAACTTCTTTAACCCTGCAACCGAAAGGGCGCCGGCCGGCTCGGCTACGGTACGGGTATCGTCGAACACATCTTTGATCGCGGCACAGATCTCATCGGTGCCTACCAGGACAACCTCATCCACAACCTTTCGTGCGACACGAAATGTCTCCTTGCCGATCTGTCGCACCGCCACTCCATCGGCAAAGATCCCAACCTGTTTCAGTTTTACCCTGCGCCCTGCCTCCAGCGCCCGATAAAGGGTCGGTGCATCGGCAGGCTCCACACCGATCACCCGAACCTGGGGAAATACGTATTTCACATAGGCCGCGATGCCGGCAATCAAACCACCTCCACCGACCGGGACGAATATCGCGTAAGGTGGCCCGGGGTGCTGTCTCAGTATTTCCATGCCTATGGTGCCCTGGCCGGCAATCACGTCCGGATCGTCGAACGGGTGAATAAAGGTCATCCCCTTCTGCTCCGCCAGCTCCAGCGAATGAGTATAGGCCTCATCATAGGAATCACCATGAAGCACTGCCCTGGCACCCAGATCGCGCACCGATTCCACCTTGATCGGTGGTGTCGTCTTCGGCATGACGATGAGCGCCCGGATACCAAGTCTTTTGGCGGAAAGCGCAACACCCTGTGCATGGTTGCCGGCTGAAGCGGCGATGACACCCCGGTTCCGTTCCTCCGGCGAAAGGCCTCGAATACGGTTGTAGGCCCCTCGCAACTTGAAGGAAAAAATCGGTTGCAGATCCTCCCTTTTGAACAAGACCCGGTTGCCGATGCGCCGAGAGAGGCGCGGCGCCAGATCCAGCGGTGTCTCTCTTGCCACGTCATAAACCTGGGCACGGAGTATTCGTTCGATATATGTCTGCGGCATGGAACCCTTCCCGGTATAGACGCACCTCGGCGGGATACGCTTAAGCTATTATCAAACCCGTGATGAATCGTATCAATCGACCCTTTGAACGGACGGTAACAATGACATCCTACCCGACCAACGTTATCATTGTTTAGTTAATCGTATTGGCAGGAGATAACTATGTCCCAGGAGGACCTGAAGCGTGTAGCGGCCGAAGCGGCGCTGGAATATGTCGACGGCGGCATCGTCGGTGTCGGCACCGGATCCACGGTAAACCATTTCATCGATCTGCTGGCCGGAATTAAACACATGATCGACGGCGCGGTATCCAGTTCGGAGGTATCAACCGAGCGCATGAAATCCCATGGTATTCCGGTCGTCGACCTGAATTCCGCCGGCGAACTCGATCTCTATGTGGATGGCGCGGACGAATCAAACCGACAGCTGCACCTGATCAAGGGGGGCGGCGGCGCATTGACTCGGGAGAAGATCGTGGCCGGTGCCAGCCGGAAATTCGTCTGCATTGCAGATGCCAGCAAACTTGTGGATATCCTGGGTGAGTTTCCCCTGCCGGTAGAGGTAATCCCGATGGCCCGCAGTCACGTAGCCCGACAACTGGTCAAACTAGGCGGCACGCCCGTCTGGCGCGAAAAATTCGTTACCGACAATGGTAACCTCATCCTCGATGTACACAATCTGCGGATCATGGAACCGACGAAACTGGAGCAGGCGATCAACAACATCGCCGGTGTAGTCACCACCGGGATCTTCGCCATCCGTCCGGCGGACGTGCTGATCCTTGGGACCGAGGAGGGAGCGAAGACGATTGTCCCTTGAACAGGAAGCAGCGCTAGTACTCCGTCGATGAGGCGCATATATATTTGGTTTGGGGATACGCCGCAGCCAATTCGCGCCGTAATCCAACGATGGGGAGTTGGAGTCGCTGCGTTACGGGGCGCTAGATCCCCAGGTAGGCCTTCTGCACCTGCGGGTTGCTGAGCAGACGGTCGGCGGAATCGGTCAGTACGATGCGACCGTTCTCAATGACATAACCGCGGTCGGCAATACGCAGCGCCTGGTTGGCGTTCTGTTCCACCAGAAAGATGGTGGTATCCTGCTCCTGGTTGATCTTGCGGATTATTTCAAAAATCTGGCGAATGACCAACGGCGCCAGCCCCATGGAAGGCTCGTCCAGCAACAACAACTGAGGCCTCGCCATCAACGCCCGGGACATAGCCAGCATCTGCTGCTCACCGCCGCTGAGCGTGCCCCCCGGCTGATGACGACGCTCCGCCAGGATGGGAAACAGGGAGAACACATAATCGTTGTCCTTTTTAATCTCCTCCCGGTCCGTGCGGAGAAAGGCCCCCATGTCCAGATTCTCCTGCACCGTCAAACTGGGAAAGATATGACGGCCCTCCGGGACCTGACACACCCCCAGGGACACCACCTTGTCTGGGGTCATGGCCTGGATAGGCTCCCCGCGGAACAGAATCTCGCCCGTGCGGGGGGGCACGATGCCGCAGATGGACATCAGGGTCGTGCTCTTTCCGGCGCCGTTGGCCCCGATCAACGTGATGATCTCGCCGCTTTCGATGGTCAGGCTGACATCCCTCAGCGCCTGGATGTTGCCGTAGTAGGTCTGAACCTGACGCAACTCAAGCATCGCCGTCCTCACCCAGATAGGCCTTGATCACATCGGGATTGGCGCTCACCTCCTGCGGTGACCCCTGGGCGATCTTTCTGCCGTAGTCCATGACAAAGATCCGGTCCGACAGGCTCATCACCAGTTTCATGTCGTGTTCGATCAGCAGGATTGAGTGCCCCTCGTTGCGGATTCGGGTAATCAGCTCATCGAGATCCTGGGTTTCCTGCGGATTCATCCCCGCCGCCGGCTCATCCAGCAACAGCAGAAAAGGCTCGGTCGCCAGGGCGCGGCCTATCTCCAGCCGGCGCTGGGCCCCATAGGGGAGATTCTTAGCGAACTCATTCACCATCTCGGCCAGACCTATTTTTTCCAGGATGGCATAGCTCTTATCCACCGACTCCTGTTCCTCCCTGCGGGTGTTTCTGTTACGAAACACGGCTCCGGCGATATAGGAACGGGTGCGGCAGTGGCGCCCGATCATCACATTCTCGAGCACGGTCATGTTTGAAAACAGCCGGATATTCTGGAAGGTGCGGGCCATCCCCTGCTCTGTCACCTTGTTTGGTTTCAGGCCATTGAGCCGGACGGGCTTTCCATCCGGCGGCTGCAACAGAATATCTCCCGCAGTGGGGTTGTAGATGCCGGTCACGCAGTTGAAGAAGGTGGTCTTGCCCGCACCGTTGGGCCCGATCAGGGCGACGATCTCCCCGGCCTGCACGTCCAGATCCAGTTCACTCATGGCGTGGATGCCGCCAAAATCCATGGAGAGACCGGTTACTTGTAAAACGGGCGTGCTCATTGCGCTCTATTCGGCCTGTTTTTTCTCAAATCGATAGGTCCGGCGGACGTTGGCGATAATGCCCTGGGGCCGGAAGATCATCATGGTCACCAGTACCGCTCCAAAGGCCAGCATCCGATAGTCGGAAAAGGCGCGCAGGTACTCCGGAAGCAGAATCAAGACCAGGGCACCGATAATCACTCCAAGGATGGACCCCATACCACCGAGCACCACGATGCAGAGGATGATGGCGGATTCCATAAAGGTAAAACTGGCCGGGTTGATGAAGGTGGTCTTGGCCGCGAAGACCACGCCGACCATGCCGGCCCAGGTGGCACCCAGGGCGAAGGCAGTGAGTTTGGTCTTGGTCTTGTCGATACCCATGGCCTGACAGGCGATCTCGTCCTCCCGCAGGGCGATCCAGGCACGCCCGATACGCGAATCCTGCAGTCGGTTGACCACAAAGATGGTAATCACCACCAGTGCCATCATCAGGTAATAGAGGTAGAGGATAGCGCTCTCCAGCGACATCTCCACCCCGAAGAAACCGGGACGCGATATGTTGGCGATACCGCTCGGCCCGCGAGAGAACTCATTCCAGTTCTCCAGAATCAGCCGGATGATCTCACCGAAGCCGAGGGTGACGATGGCCAGGTAGTCCCCCCGCAGCCGCAGCACCGGAAAACCGAGCATGACCCCAAACAGCGCCGCCATCATGGCCCCGATCGGCAGCACCAGCCAGAAACCCAGATCAAAATGGAGATTGAGCAGGGCGTAGGTGTAGGCCCCCACCGCGTAGAAGGCCACATAGCCGAGATCCAGCAGGCCGGCCAGGCCGACCACGATATTCAGTCCCAGTCCCAGCACCACGTACATCAACGCAGTGATCATGATGTTGGTCTGATAAGTGGAGAAGAGGAAGGGAAACAAGAGCGCAAAAAGGGCCACGGCAGCAACCAGTGGATAGAGGTAGCGCGGCTCGCGCAGAATGACCTGAATCAACGGCTCCCGTTCGACCAGGGTACCCGCGGCCAGCCTTTCCCGCCGACGCTGTTTCTGGACAAAGAAGACCCGCACCAGCATCGAAACAACGAAACTGCCGATGGCCACGAACACCGCATTCTCCCAGCGCCAGCTCACAATCCGCTCGATGGGATCCACCTTGATCACCATGAGCGGGAAGGTCAGGAAGACGAACCAGAGGGAGACCAGCAGCGAACGCTTCAGTTCTTGGAAAGAGATCACGCTGCCTCCTATACCTTTTGGATATCCGCCTTGCCCAACAGGCCCGACGGCTTGAAGATCAGGATCAGCACCAGCAGCGAAAAAGCAAACACGTCCTCGTAATCACTGGAGACATAGCCGGTGGCGAAACTCTCGGTCAGCCCCAGGACGAAGCCACCAAGCACCGCCCCCGGAATGGAGCCGATTCCCCCCAGGACAGCGGCGGTAAAGGCCTTGATACCGGCGATAAAGCCGATAAAGAAGTTGATCTGGCCGACGTGGGAGGCGATCAGCATACCGCCGATGGCGGCCAAAGCCGAACCAATAACGAAGGTAGTCGAGATCACCCGGTCGACGTTTATACCCACCAGCATGGCCATGGTCCGGTCCTGGGCCGTGGCCCGCATCGCCTTGCCGATACGGGAAAACTTAATCAGCAGGGTCAGACCCACCATCACCAGCGCGGTGGTGACCAGGATCGCCAGGTCCGAGGAGGCCACCACGTGGGCATAGGGCTCCATGAAGTCAAAGTCAGGTATCAACTGAGGAAAGGGCAGAAAATCGGAGGTCTGGGCCAGCAGCACATAGTTCTGCAGGAACATGGACATGCCGATGGCGGAGATCAGGGGCGACAGCCGGGGGGCGTGACGCAGGGGCCGATAGGCCACCTTCTCCACGGTAAACCCATAGCTGGCGGACCAGACCGCCGCCGCCAGTCCGGCCAGGAGCACAATGGCGAGCAGCGGAAAGCCGTAAATGGAGAGCACGGTGGCAACGATAAAGGAGGTGAAGGCGCCGATCATGTAGATTTCGCCGTGGGCGAAGTTGATCAACCCGATGATACCGTACACCATGGTGTAACCGAGGGCGATCAGGGCGTAGATGGAGCCCCGGGTCAGGCCGCTGAACAGCAGTTCAATGAAATATTCCATGGATTGCGGCTACCTGTGTAAGGCGCAGACCAGTCTAGAGCGATGACTGTGTTCACCATGCGCCGGAAATGCACTCAACCAAATAATGAAAACAAAAGAGAACACCACAGAGAGCACAGAGTCCACAGAGAAATTTAATAGCGATGATTAAGAAGTCTTAAAAGTCACTCAATCTCTCTGTGATCTCTGTGTCCTCTGTGGTAGATAATAACCATGCCTAACTTCGGAGAATCCCAGGCTGGCATATTCCCCAAAGTCTGCTACTTCACCTCCACGTACTGCCCATCCCTGACCTGGTACATGGCGAAGCCGACGCCCACGGCGTCACCTCGCTCATCGAAACGGATATCCCCCAGGGGGGTGGCCGTATCTACTGTCTGCAGGGCCTTCTTGACCGCCGCAAAGTCGGTGGAACCGGCCTGATCCACGGCATTCAGCAGGGCCAGGGCGGCGGCATAGGCGTTTTCATAAAAGGCACCGTGATCGGAATCGTAGGCCTTCTTGTGGGCCTCGATCGCGGTCTTGGAGAGGGGGTTGGCGGAGGTGTCCTTGGGGCCGGTGGCGTAGACCCCCTCGGCGTTCTTGCCGGCGACCTTGATGAAGGTGTCGTCCTTCACCCCGTCATCGGAGATAAGAATAGTTTTCAACCGCTTCTTGCGCATCTGGGTAACGATCTTGGAGGCCTCCGGGTGATAGCCGCCAAAGATCACCGCCTCGGCCCCGGAGCGCTTGATCTTCTGCACTACCGCCGAGTAATCCACCGCCCCGGGAGTCACCCCCTCGAACAGCACTACCTCACCTTTATCCGTCGCCTCCAGAAAGGCCTTGGCGAACTCCGCCAACCCTTTGCCGTAATCCCCCTTGTCGTGAATGACGGCGATCTTCTTCAGCCCCAGCACATCGAGGGCAAAATCCACCTGGGCACGGGCCTGGGCGTCGTCAGAGGCGATGGTGCGGAAAAAGTTGGGATAGTCGCCGCTCTGGGTCAGGGCCGGGTTGGTGGCCGAGGGGGACATGACAATCACATTGGCGTTGCGGTAGATTGGCAGGGCCGCCTTGGTGGCGCCCGAGCAGATGTGGCCCAGCACCAGGTCGACCCCGTCGGAGACCAGCTTGGTGGCGGTGTTGGTGGCCACTTCCGGCTTGCAGACGTCGTCCTCCACCAGCAGTTCCACCTGTTTGCCGTCGATCCCGCCCTTGGCGTTGATCTCGGCCACCACCAGCTCTGCCGCCCGCACGGTGGGTATGCCGTAAGAGGCCAGATCCCCGCTATGGGCACCCGCTACCCCCAGCTTGATGGTGTCGGCCCCCTGGGCCAGAAACGGGACCGTGGCCAGACCCAGCAGCAGGGCGGCCAACGGGTTGCTTCTTCTGTTCATCATCTGCATCCTCCTAACGGATCGATTGTTGTCTGCCCGCCCCTCATTTACTTGCAGGAGCCGGCATTGGAAAAGCCTGGGCTATTTTTACCCGGTTCCGGCCCCGATGCCAAGGGAAAGCACCGAATCAAGGCAAAAAAAAACGGGGCCCGAAGGCCCCGTTTGGTACTGCTCTACTAAACGCTTGGAAGGCGATCAGAAGTCGTGACGTACGCCGACACCAAACTTGTTGCCGTCCTCGGACTGCCAACCAAAGCTGTTGTTGGAGTCGCTGGTGCCCAACAGGTCCGAATCGTAATAAGAGGCATAGATCCGGGTGCGCTTGCTGAAGGCGTGCTGCAGTTCAACACCGTAGGAGGTGTAGTCGTCATCCGGACCCGTATCGTCGGTATCCATGTAGGCGTAGACGCCACGCAGGGTGTTGTTGCCAAAGTAGTACTCAGCGGCCAGGGCATAGGCGTACTGATCGCCGTCATAGCTCTCGTACTGGCCGATCAGGGCAACGGTGTCGGCGAAGGTGTACTTGGCGCCCACACCATAGACGGTGTCGTCCAGCTGGCTGAAGTCGGCGTAGTCGTCTTTGTCGTTGTCGCCACCGAAGAACTGGGTGCCGATGCCAATGCTCAGGGGACCGTTGTTATAGTCCAGGGAGACCATGGCCACGTCGACATTCTCGTTGTTCAGGTTGGGTACGTCGTTCTCAGCTGCCATCACCGCGGCGACCTTGGCGCTGAAACCGGAGAAGTCGGGCGATATATAGGCAACCGCGTCGCCGGTACGGCCGGAGGTATCGTCGATATCGTTGTCAGTATCGTTGTCAGCATTCAAAACTGTCTTCAGGGTGCCCAGCAGGGTGTAGTTGTTCATGCCGGCCATCTGGAAGATATCGGTCTTGTTGACGGAACCATAGTAGGGGGTCCACTGACGGCCAATGGCCGCGGTACCGAAACCGCCGCTCAGACCAACCCAGCCCAGACGGGTGGCGACATTGTTGCTACTGGTGCTGAGGCCGTTGGCGGTATCAACCGCCATTTCCAACTGGAACAGGCCCTTGAGGCCGTTGCCCAGGTCCTCGGAACCCTTGAAGCCGAAACGCGAGGCGTTGGACTCTACGTCCCACTGACCGTCGTTCTGGGTGTTGTTTTGACCCCAGTTCTTATAGGTCAGGGTGTTGTTGATGCGGCCATACACGGTAGTGTCGGCGCTGACTAAAGTTGGAGCGACAATGGCGGCGGCCATGGCAGCAGTTAGAAGCTTTTTGTTCATTTAGAACTCCCGCTTGAATGTGTTGATAGAGAAAAAACGTTGTGCAGGTTGGATATTAGCCGCAGTCAATCCGTTTTGCAAGTTTTTTTGTAAAAAAAACCACAAACAAGTCTTTTTGTCGCGAAAAAGATACATTTACTTGGCGATCTCGGCTGTATAGCCAGCATTTATCAAGTAAATTCAGTAGAGTATTGATGATATCTAGAATAACTCAACAGAGGATTACGCACCAATTGTGGACAAATTCTAGGCAGTAGGCACCTAAAAAGCAGGGTTTTCAGGGAAAGAAGAGGGGGAATCCCCCGGCCGGGCCTGTGGCAAAACCACCACAACATATAAGCGACGCCGCTAGACAGTAGACAGAGATCCAATTCTAAGCGTGTAATGGGGCTCTGCGGGGAACCGAACAGGAAACAACCCGCCGCAGCGGGTTTTTTCGAATATTGGCTGGGATGGTAGGGGTCGAACCTACAACCTACGGAGTCAGAGTCCGTCGCTCTGCCAGTTGAGCTACATCCCAGTGACGGCGGCTTGAGGGTTCGAGCATGAAGATCGGGCTTCCAATCCTCAAAACGCAGCGTTATTACTCTTTACCTCCTCGAACCCGGGATTCCAAGGGCCTCTCCTTTGCCCTTCAATCCCGAACTCTGGAACCGGACTCCTTGCGCTAGCGCTTCGAATACTGCGGCCGCTTGCGCGCCTTGTGCAGACCGACCTTCTTTCGCTCCACAGCGCGGGCGTCGCGGGTCAGGAAACCGGCCTTGCGCATGGGGCTGTGAAGGGTCTCGTCATACTGGGACAGGGCCCGGGCAATGCCGTGACGAATGGCACCGGCCTGGCCGGTGGTGCCACCGCCCCGAACCGTGGCCTGAATGTCGACGCGCTCCAGCATATCGGCGGCACCCAATGCTTGACGAACAACCATGCGCGCGGTCTCCCGGCCAAAATACTGGTCCAGGGGGCGATTATTTACGGTGATATTGCCGCTGCCGGTGCTCAGGAAGACGCGCGCCGCAGAACTTTTGCGGCGGCCGGTAGCGTAAATGCGGGTATCTGCCATCTTAAAAAATCCCGATTAGGCTAAATTATTCAAATATCCAGCGGCCGGGGCTGCTGGGCTTCGTGCTTGTGTTCCGGTCCGGCAAAGACCTTGAGCTTCTTGAACATGCTGCGACCCAGCGGATTCTTGGGCATCATGCCCTTGACCGCGGACTCGATTACACGCTCCGGCGCCTTGGCCAGCAGTTTCTCCAGGTTGATGGACTTCAGGTTACCTATATACCCGGTGTGATGGTGGTACATCTTGTCCCGCAGCTTATTACCCGTCACCCGAATCTTTTCCGCGTTTACAACCACGATGTAGTCGCCGGTATCGACGTGGGGGGTGTATTCAGTCTTGTGTTTCCCGCGCAGGCGGCGTGCGATCTCGGAGGACAGACGACCCAGCGTCTTATCCGTAGCGTCCACCAGATACCAGTCGCGGCGGACCTCGGCGGGTTTTGCACTTACAGTCGTCATCAGACTTGCTCCAGCGAGATTTTCCAATAAAAAGCGCTTGAAAAAAGAGCGAGGATATTACCGGACCCATTGTCGGCTGGCAAGAGGCCCGCTGCAAAAAAATCGGCGCAACGGGGACGTTGCGCCGAAATAAACCACCAAAGGAGGATGGAGGAGTACTGAATGCTACTGCATTCAATGGTTATTATTTTGGTATATTAGAGTATTCTTGTCAAGTAGATCTTATCATCAGGCGCTCTACCGGCCTGCCCTTAACCAGATGCTCCTCGACGATCTCGTCCAGATCGGCACGGTCGACGTAGGTGTACCAGATCCCCTCGGGGTAGACCACCATGACAGGTCCCTGGTCACAGCGGTTCAGACAACCCGCCCGATTAATCCTGACCTGGCCGGGCAGATGAATCCCGAGCGCCTTGGCCCGGGATTTCATATAATCGCGCGCCCCTTCCGCATCGAACTGCTGGCAGCAGGCTTCACCGTCCTCGCGCTGATTGACGCAGATGAATACGTGGCGCTGATAGAAAGACATTGCAGACATCTCCGTGCAACTGGGGTATTCGAATCTTAGGAGTATAATCCGCGTCGGATAAGATAGGCCATGCAGATTCCCCGCCCCAGGTTCTCAGGACCCGATATCAAGTGAACCCAGAACAGATACTCACCGAGGCCGACCGCTGCGTAAAGTGTGGTCTCTGCCTGCCCCACTGCCCGACCTATCGCCTCAACCGGGACGAGGGAGACTCGCCCCGGGGACGCATCGCCCTCGCCCAGGCGCTGGCAGGTGGCGCCGTTGATAGCCCGCGTCTGCACCGCCACCTGGACCTTTGTCTCAACTGCCGGGCCTGCGAATCCGCCTGCCCTTCGGGCGTCCGCTACGGTGCATTAATCGACGGAGTCCGCGGCCTGCAACGACAGCATCGCCGGGGCATAGCCGCCTGGTTGCTGGACCTCATCGCCCACCTCCCCTACCGGCGCGGCAGCACAACCCTGTTGAGGGTCTATCAGCGCTCCGGTCTGCAGGGCCTTACCCGGTTATCCCCGAGCAAAAGAATCAGACGCCTGGGCAATCTGCTGCCGACCCTTGCACCAACCCCAGGCTGGCGGGAGATCTACCGCCCCAACGGCAAGACCCTGGGCCGGGTAGGGCTGTTCACCGGCTGCGTCGGCCGCATCACCGATCGACCCGCGCTGGATGCCAGCATCCGGGTGCTGAACCAGTTGGGCCTGGAGGTCGTGGTGCCGCGGGATCAGGTTTGCTGCGGCGCACTGCACCTTCACAACGGCGCCCCCGGTCCTGCCCGAACGCTGGCCGCGGCCAACCGCAAGGCATTCGGGGCGGCGGGGGTGGATAAAATTGTCTACCTGGCCAGCGGCTGCGGTGCCCAACTGATTGACTACGAAACCCTGGGCGGAGCGCTGCGGCCTGACGCGGTCGACATCAGCCGTTACCTGAATGAGTTTCCGGGGCTCGGGGAGCTTGAACTCTCGCCCCTGGGTCGTAAAATCCTGGTCCATACCCCCTGCACCCAGCGCCACACCATCCGTCAACCAGACCAGGCCATACCTCTGCTACGACGGATCCCGGGTATCGACCTGCAGACGCTTCCCGATAAGGGATGCTGCGGGGCCGCCGGCAGCTACCTGCTGAGCCAGCCGGCGATGGCGGATCAATTAAGACGAGAAACCCTGGAGGCGGCAGAGTTCGGAGGCGTGGATATGCTGATGACGTCCAACACCGGCTGCGCTTTGCACCTGGCTGCCGGCCTGCGGCAGAGGGGATCGCCGGTGGAGGTGCTGCACCCGGTGGAGCTGATCGCGCGGCAGCTGCGTACCTGAACTACAAAAAACCGGTCGGCTCCTATATGCTTAGCACTACTATGACAAAGCGAAACTATACCCCTGCCGACCAGTTGCTGATGGGCGTGGACCAGGCCCTGCGCACCCTGTTTGGCCGCCCCCAGACCACCGAGCGTTCCAATCCCGGACGGGATGAACCGGAATCAGAGCTGAACCAGCAGCAGCGTGACCTCACTGCCCGACTGATGCGCATCAACCACACCGGCGAGGTCTGCGCCCAGGCGCTCTACCAGGGACAGGCCCTTACCGCCAGGCTGCCGGAGGTTCGCGACGGTATGGCGCGCGCCGCTCAGGAGGAGAACGACCATCTCGACTGGTGCGAAACCCGGCTGCGGGAACTCGACAGCCGTAAAAGCCTGCTCAACCCGATCTGGTATGCAGGCTCTTTCGCCATTGGCGCTGCTGCCGGGCTGGCCGGAGACAAATGGAGCCTCGGCTTCGTTGCGGAGACAGAGCACCAGGTGGTCGAGCATCTACAGGAGCACCTTGGCAGGATTCCCTCGCAAGACGCAAAGAGCCGCGCCATCCTGGAGCAGATGAAAGAGGACGAACTGCAGCACGCCACCCAGGCGCTGGAGGCGGGCGGTGCATCCCTGCCAGGGCCGATCCGGCTGGCCATGAAGCTCAGCTCCAAGCTGATGACCAAATCTGTTTACTGGCTCTGATTCGGACCCGTTGGCCGTTAGGTTCGCGGCCGTTGCCTGTCGCATTTGGACCACGGGGTAAAGAGATAGAGTCAACGCTTTAAAGGACAGGAGCTGATCTCTCTGTGGTTTTTTTGCGTTCGATTAATGGCTAAAGCAGCGCAGCAAGTATGGAACCACCCGCAGGACTTGGTCTGGGATTTTTTCCTGCGAAAAATGACCGTCATCGATGAATCTATACAGTGTTTACACTAGTGAACCCCGTTAAAGATCTCCACCATCTCCCGCCGCAGCAATTTATGAATTCGCGCCCTTTCCCTGGTAGATAGTTCTTCCTGGTCTGCGCCGAAAAGATAGTCGTCGAGCTGAAACGCCTCCACCATCATCCGGGTGTGAAATATATTTTCCTGACACAGATTCATGTCCACCATCTGATATCGCTTTGTTAAATCCAGGGAGAGGTAGTCCTGGATTGAACTGATATCGTGATCAATGAAGTGTTTACGACCTTGCACATCGCGGGTAAAGCCCCGTACCCGGTAATCCAGGGTGAGGATGTCGGGTTCAAAGGAGTTGACCAGGTAATTAATTGCCTTCAAGGGGGAGACCAAACCACAGGTGGAGACATCGACATCCATCCGCAGGGTGCTGACACCGCTCTCGGGATGACTCTCCGGATAGGTATGCACCGTAAGATGGCTCTTGTCCAGATGGGCCACTACCGACTCCGGCAAAAGCGCGTGCTGCCCCACCGTCATCGGCTCTTCGGCAATCATCATGGTGACACTGGCACCCTGGGGTTCGTAGTCCTGGCGTGCAATGTGAAGAACCGTCGCGTCGATGATATCGGCCAGATCACTGAGGATCCTGCTCAGCTGCGTGGCATTGTAGGCCTCGTCGATGTATGCGCCATAGGCCCGCTTCTGCGTGGCGTTTCCCGTGTAACAGATGGCGTAGAGATTAAAGCTCAGGGTCTTGGTAAGGTTGTTAAAGCCCTGGAGTTTCAGCTTGTTGTGGGGCTTGGACATAGTCGCAACGATTTGGAAAAAATCGGATGTTACCCCATTGACATCCAACCTGCGTAGCCTTTTTTCCGGCAAGATGATGGATACCGAATTAGGCACATCCGCCGCATCGAAATGCCCCGGGGAGTGCTCGGGCTAAGCCGACGGCAACAATTCGAAATCGTGGCTGATTTCGGCCACTTTCCCCAGCATCAGGGAGGCAGAACAGTACTTTTCGGCACTCAGATTTACCGCCCGCTCCACCGCCTTCTCTGTCAGTCCCGGCCCTGACACGATGAAATGGACATGAATACGGGTAAATACCTTGGGATCGCTCTCTGCCCGCTCAGCTTCCAGTTCCACTTCGCAACGGGTCACCTGGTGTCGACCCTTACGCAGAATATGCACTACGTCAAACTGAGTACAGCCGCCGAGACCAAGCAACAGCATCTCCATCGGGCGCACCCCCAGGTTCTGCCCTCCGTGCTCCTCTGGTCCGTCCATTACCAGCGCATGACCACTACCCGACTGCGCTACCATAAGGCTATTCTCCACCCATTTGACTCGTGCTTTCATCACAACCCTCTATGTTTTCGTCGCCGGCAGACTAACATAGATCGACATTCAACAGGACCTTGCCTAGAATCATGGTTCGACTGCTATTACTCGGAACGAGACCTGAGCTATGACTATCGTGAAACCACCGGAACAGGAGCCTGCTTTCCTCAAGCCATTCCTCTCGTTCTGCCACCGCCGGCGTTACCCCGCCAAGACCGATATTATTCATCCCGGGGACGCCGCGGACATCCTTTATTTTCTGATCGACGGCTCGGTGACCATCATTATCGAAGACGAAGAGGGCAAGGAGATCATCCTTACCTATCTCAATAAAGGTGAATTCATCGGCGAAATGGGACTGTTCACCCCTCAGGCCAATCGCAGCGTTCTGGTTCGTACACGTTCCGAGTGCATGCTGGCGGAGATCAGTTACGCCCGGCTGGAACAACTGTTTGACGGAGACCTGAAATCCTATACCCGGGATATCCTCTACGCCCTGGGCGCCCAACTGACCCAGCGCCTGCTTCACACCAGCCGCAAGGTGGGACACCTGGCGTTTCTCGATGTAACCGGTCGGGTGGCAGGTACCCTGCTGGAACTCTGTAAGCAACCGGATGCCATGACCCATCCCGACGGCATGCAGATCCGGATCACGCGGCAGGAGATCGGGCGCATCGTGGGCTGTTCCCGCGAAATGGCCGGAAGGGTACTGAAAAATCTGGAGGAACAGGGGCTGGTGCACGTCAAAGGAAAGACCATTGTGGTCTTCGGCACCCGTTGACCGGATCTGGAGTCCGGCAAACAGATTCGATCTACTGCAGGTTCACTGATTCCGTCAAATCGTCCCCGGTGCCGAAGGCCCGGTCTGCGCCCGCCGACACTATCGAGTAACGCCCAGACTCGGGTTGGTAGCGTAAGGGCGTACCCCAAACGTCCACCATGCCGTCCTGGGAGAGCCCAAGATCGCTCTGCACCCGCGACAGTGTGACCTGGTGAGGATCGAAGCCAAAGCCGTACTGAATCATCCAAACCTTCACCGAGCGGCCCAGGGCGATCATCCGCTCTTCGGTTTGCGCCAGCAGCGGGTCCGCTGGCGGCTTGGGCTCCTCTTGACGCACTTGTTCCTGCGGTTCATCTCCACCGATCAGAAATCCCCCCCCAACCCAGACGAGCACTGCCAGCAACAACAAGGCGCCACCGATGGCTAAGGTCCTGTTGCGGGACAATGTGCCCCCATTTTCCGCTTCAGTCACCGGCTGCCGATGCAGGCTCGGCTGCTCGAAAAAGCGTCCCGGATCTCCGGACATCGCTGCCGTCCCGGTGGAATCGGCCGGGACTCCTGTGGCCTCGTCCTTGGCGCCCTGGTCCTCACCCACCCGCTCGCTTGCAGCTCGGGCGAGTTCCTCTTCCGCTGCAGCCGCCAGGGCATCTTTCGTCAAAGGTTCCAGTTCCATGCTGAATACACGCATCTCAGACGGCTCGGACAGCAATGACTCCTCGTCGGGGGCCAGGTCCAGACTCAACCCTTCGTGCTGGCTCTCGTCATCTACCACCGGTTGCTTCCCCGAGATGGACAGCATCTCCTCGTCGTCGTTGGGAGTTGGCGATTCAAGAACCGGCTCATCGATCGATGACAGACCCGTATTTTCCGTGTCCACCACCGAAGATGGTTGCTGCTCCTCTGGCGAGGGATCCCGGGTGACCGGTTCCATGAAGCAGCCGGCGCCAGCTTTTATGAGCCTGATCTGCAGGCGATCCGCCCTCTCCTTGGTCAACTCCTTGTGGATCCGGGAGCGTTTTCCCTGCAGCATGGAGTAGGCCTTCACCCGCGGCAGCCGCAACAGCTGCTCCAGCGCGGCTACCACTGCTGTCTGTTGGTGACCGTCGAGAATGGTGCCGGTCAGGATCACATAATACTTCTCTTCTTCCATGCGCTCGGTTGTGCCTGCTGTCTGACTGCCCATACTGCTATACCCGTTACTGCCCCGACCTACCCGGCCTCCACTTCTACCTTCAGGACCACGCCGTCCGCGTCCACCACACGCACTGTTGAACCCTCCGGACAGTCCGAACCCTCGATCTTCCAGGTGCTGTCATCCACCCGTATCTTTCCCAACCTGTTGACGATCGGTTCCTGCAGGGTAAAGACCCGGCCGATGTACTGTTCGCCACGCCGGTTCAACCGTGGTTCGTCGGTCTGGGTGGGATGGCGCTTCAGAATCAATCTCCAGCTCGCAATACTGGCCAGGCTGAAGGCAGCGAACAACAGCAGCTGGTACTCCCACTCCAACCCGGGGGACAACAGCAGAATCAGGCCGACGGCCCCTGCTGCAATACCGAGCCAGAGGAAAAAGGCCCCCGGCGAGAACACCTCCAGGATAATCAGGATCACTGCCAGTACAAACCAGTGCCAGTAGACGGCATTTTCCAGCCACTCCATCAGCCCGCCTCCTTCCCCCTGGCACCCAGGGCATCCTTGGCGAGCTCGGCGATACCCCCGATGGAACCGATCAGACTGGAGGCCTCCAGCGGCATCAGGATCACCTTCTGGTTGGGGGCGGAGGCGATACTCTGCAGCGCCTCAGTATATTTCTGGGCGACGAAGTAGTTGATGGCGTTGACGCTACCTTTGGCGATGGCCTGGGAGACCATGTGGGTCGCCTTGGCCTCTGCCTCGGCCAGGCGCTCACGCGCCTCGGCCTCGCGGAATGCTGCCTCCTTCAGCCCCTCGGCCTCCAGGATGGCCGCCTGCTTCTTGCCTTCCGCCTCCAGGATTTCCGACTGCCGCTGGCCTTCGGACTCCAGAATGGTGGCACGCTTCTCCCGCTCCGCCTTCATCTGCCGGGCCATGGAATCAACCAGATCCCGGGGCGGGGAGATGTCCTTGATTTCGATGCGCGTCACCTTCACTCCCCAGGGGGTGGTGGCATCGTCCACCACATTCAGCAACTGGGCATTGATCTGGTCCCGCTTGGAGAGCAGTTCGTCCAGGTCCATGGAACCCATCACGGTACGGATGTTGGTCATGGTCAGATTGAGAATGGCATGGGTCAGGTTGCTCACCTCGTAGGCCGCCTTGGCGGCGTCCAGCACCTGATAGAAGACCACCCCGTCTACCGTTACCATGGCGTTGTCCCGGGTGATGACCTCCTGGGACGGCACATCCATCACCTGCTCCATCATGTTGAGCTTGGCGCCAACGGTATCGACCACCGGCACGATCAAATTCAGGCCGGGGCGCAGCGTCTTGGTGTAGCGGCCGAAACGCTCGACCGTGAATTCCTCACCTTGAGGCACCCGTTTGGCACCCAACACCACCAGCACAATGGCCAGAAAAGCGACGACCAGGGCAAAAACTTCCATTCGCTAATCTCCTCAGCTTATTCCTTTCGTTCCGGCAAAATAACCGCGTTACCACCAAAGCGCAAACGCCCGCATTCAAGGTACACTGTGTATCCCCTAACAAAGCGGCCGATGGCCCAATAATTTTAGCGTCATGCCATTGAAGCCACCTAAATCCCTGCTGCGCAAAGTCGGCCGTGCCATCACCGACTTTGACATGATTCGTGACCGGGATCGGATCC
>Ga0316189_10000467_pt1 | contig 40211 bp, 30 predicted proteins | sample LowCovwburrow_MG_FD_204930 | JGI IMG/M metagenome (GOLD analysis project Ga0316189, IMG submission 204930) | Coastal sediment microbial communities from Maine, United States - Lowes Cove worm burrow | ecosystem: Environmental > Aquatic > Marine > Coastal > Sediment | place: USA: Maine...
CGTCCAGCAGGGAGCGGAACACATTGTTCTTGGAGGCAAAAGCTTCAGCACGACCCAGTACGATACAGTTAACAACGATCAACGGAATAAATATGCCGAGTTTAAGAAAGAGCGGGTAGGCGAATGCCTGCATCACAAGCTCGACAACGGTGACAAAGGTGGCGATGATCACGATGAAACAGGCGATTCGGACCTTCGACGGGATCAGCTTGCGCAGAATTGACACCAACACGTTGGAGCCCACCAGCACAAACGTAGTTGCCACTCCCATCCCGATCCCGTTTTCAACCGACTTGGTCACCGCCAAAACAGGGCAGAGGCCGAGCACCAGCCGAAAAGGTGGTACTTCATCCCACAACCCCTTCACAAATTCCTGCGTCAGAGATTTCGCCATTTAGTTCCCCTTATTTTTTAAAGCCCGCTAATTTCTCATCGATTTGAGGTTTCAGCTTCCGGTATATTTCACTGGCGTCCGTGGCCGCAGCAGAAACGGCCCGGGATGTAATCGTCGCCCCACTGATGGCATTGATGGAACCGCCGTCGGATGTGACCTTAAACGGTTCTTCGAGGCCAAGGTCCTGAAACTGGGATACAAAGCTGGGGTCGCTTTTCGCTTTGGCACCCATACCGGGTGTCTCGGCATGGGTGGTGACGCCAACGCCCATCAGGTTATTATCATTAACGTTGATCCCCACCATCAAACCGACCTCGCCGCCGTAGCCCTTACCTGACGTTTCAAAGGCGATACCCCGGGGCTCACCGTCGAAAACGCCGACGAAAAATGTCCTTTCAACGTCGCCGTCCTCGATGGTAAATCGGTCGGCGATGGGATTGTTGCCGGCCCCTTCGAAAAGGGTTCGAACGGCAGGGCCTTTGACGAACTCCAACACCTGATTATCGATCCGTTCCTGGGTACTGTTGCGCAGATAGGCCAGCACACCGCCTGAAAAGAAACTTAGAATCGTAAGGACGACCACCATTTTTATCATTTCGCGCATTTTATGAAACCTTTCCCAAAGCTTGCGGTCTGATCTTGTCCAGCAGTGGATTGACAAGATTGATGACCAGAATCGCCAATATCACCCCGTCGATGTAGGCGCCGATATTGCGGATCAAAACGGTCATAATCCCGCCGACAATCCCGTAAAGAAGCATCGGGATTCCATTCACCGGTGATGAAGAATCATCGGTGGCCAGAAAAAAAGCACCTATCAAGGTATAGCCCGATAAAATGTGGATACCGGGGCTGACAAAGCGTTCAGGATCGATCAGGTTGAACAATAAGGCGGTTGCGTACACACCGACCAGAAAGGTCAGTGATATTTCCCAGCGGATAAATCCTCTTAACATCAAATAAATTCCACCCGCAATGAGACCCAGCCCAAAGGTGGCGCCCAGTCCGCCGATCTGTTTGCCCATCAGAAGGTCGCCCATGCGAAGCGATTCCAGGGATGCGGAGCCAAAATGCTTGGCGAGTGCCAACGGATAAATGGCAGCGAAGTCAAAATCATAATTCAGCAGCATCCCGTCGAAATTGAAAAGATCTTTCCAGGATATCATCATGATGGCCACTGCCAAAGCTGCCGGATTGAAGGCATTGCTGCCGATGCCGCCAAAGATCTGTTTGCCGACGACCACGGCAATAAAGGTCCCGGTGATGACCGCCCACCAGGGCATCGTGGCGGGCAACAGCATGGCAAGCAGCAGACCGATCAAAGCGGCATTGCCGTCGCCGATGGTGACCGGTCTCTTGGTCACCAGATTGATGGCAAGTTCCCAGAGCATGGCCGTAGCAACCGACAGGCATACAACCCCGAGAACAGGGATGCCATAGTAATATAACCCCGCCAGCACCGCCGGCAGAGCGGCCAGCATGGTGTGATAACTGCGATTGGTAATTCGGCTGCCGTTGTGCCAGAAAGGCGCATGTGAGACGATCAACTTTTTTTGGTCAAGCATCCGTTGCCTCCGTCACCTCTGTTGTTTCCGTTGCTTCCATGGTCTCTGAGGCTTTTGCCCGGTCGAGTTCATATTTGGCTAATTTGATATACTGAAATATCGGTATTTTGGATACACATACAAAGCTGCACAGACCGCATTCGATACAGGAAAACAAATCGTAGTTGTCCGCGGCCTCTTCGTAATGACCGGCTTCCAGAAATCTGACCAGCATGTGTACCTGTATTCGTGCAGGACAGGTCCTCACACATTCTCCGCAATTTATGCAGGGATAGTCCGATGCGTAGGCTGCATCGGAGCGATCAATCACGACAATACCGTTCGTGTCGGGCTGCACCGGATGATCCAGTGAATATACGGCGGAACCGGCCATGGGGCCGCCGAAAATAATGCGGTCTTCTTCGTTGATGGAGACGCCATACCTATCTAAAATATCCCGGATGGGGGTCCCGATGACGGTTTCAATCAAACGCTGGTTTCCGTCCTTGGTTACCAGGGTAAGGATTTTACGAACGGGTATTTGCCCGTCGTTAAAGGCTTTACCGATGGATACCGCCGCTTCGGCGGTCAGAAAGCAGACGCCCAGATCCGTGCAGGTTTTGCCGGCCGGCACAACCTCTCCCAGGACACTTTTCATGATCATTTGGGGCAGGGCCGCAGGATAGCCGGTATCAATATTTTTTACCTGAGCACCGATGTGACCGAAACCCTGCATTGACTCACCGGCCGTGATCAGAATAATTTTATCGATGCCGGTAATATCCCTTAAAACTCCGATTCCCTTCTTTACGGCATCGAGCCTGGATTTAACAATAGACTGATTGGTACCGATGAGCAGGTCGCTGTCGGCCCCCATAATAACAATGGTATGAATTTCGGTTTCAGGTTCGGATAGAACAGACAGCGGCGGATTGCCCGGCGCAAAGGAGAGAAATTCGACGGCGCCGGCTAAATCGGGGGTCTGGATTTGCTGTTTAAACTGATCGTCTAAAACCTCATTTTCAGCGATATCGACGGTGATGGCACTGTAGGTTTTGCCGAAATCACCGGTATGCGGCGAAATGGAGGATATGGTTCCAGTGACACTTGAAATGACATACGCCGGATCATCGGCAAAAAGGGATATTTTTTGTCCGGTCCTGACCTTGTCGCCGGCCTGAAATGAAGCCGGGGCGTTTTGGTTGCCATTTTTGCTGTGAAACAAGGTGACCTTTTTGGACGGCATCACCTTGTCGGGCTCCGGCTGCCGGGCGGGCAGCAGTTCATACGCAATTCGAGAGCGGGATAAACCGAAGAACGATTTTTTTAGCATAACCTAACCCTTTATGTGATACTGCAAAATTTAACCGCTGCGCTGAATAGACGGCAGACGCCTTGCTTTTCCGGTTTACATAACATGACAGGCGGAACATTCCTTTTCAAGCGGACCGGCACCATATTCCTCGTGACAGCCGGTACACTGCCGATGAAAGGCATCGGCCCGTTTGGGAGTTTCTTCATCACCTTCATCGGGATCATGGCACTCACTGCATGACTGTGCATCGGCATACTCATCCTCGCCAAGGGTATGATGACAATCACCGCATGATATCCCGTAGCCGGTGTCGGCATGGTGGATTTTGTGATTAAACAATACCTTCCCTGCCGTGACGTCAAACATCAAGCGTACCGGTTCGTCAGGATTTTTGGCGGGAAACGCCGCGTAGCACAAAGCCCCCATAAACAGCAAACAAATTGCCAGACCATAGGCCAGCTTTAACTCAATTTTTGAGAACATAGCTTATCCGCACCTTATCAACATTTAAATAATACCGAATACCAAATACCTCCTCAATTGAGTTTGACTCAATTGGGGCGAAGTCCATCACACCGAAAAACCAAGGTTCGACTACCATAATGCAGCAAACCTTTCAAGCTATTTTTAGTCGGCTGCGAATATCGCGATCAACGACCTGTTGCAAGTTTTTCGGTTTGTCCTTTTTTTGCTTCATATCAAAGCGTTACCCTGTAGACAATGCGAACGAACACCAGACCAGGGTAACGTCAAAGTAAATTCTAAACCAGTTCCATCAGAAGGTTTTATAAGCCAATAAAATCCCAAATACCAAATTACAAATAAATCACAAATTTCAATATTCAATGACCAAAACATTCACCACAGTTGTATCGCATCGCTTCGCAAACCCGGCTCTGCCGGTGATGATACACTTGGGCACGACTGTCGACGAATCATTTGTTTGGAATTTTGAATTTGGGTCATTGGAATTTGTTTGAGATTTGGTTTTTGGTGGTTGGAAATTTCATAATTTTCATTAAGCATGTAATTTTTGTATAATTAGTCAACTACTTATTTAAATGACGGAATCCTGCAAACCAGACCCGATCAGGCCACTTCGGACTCCCGGCTTACATCCTTAATCACCCCTATCTCACCGGAGGCTCTATCCGGGTTGTAGCAGGTAAGACAGCAGTTCAGACAGCGGCTGCTTTCCCCGAGTGCTGCCTGCTCGGAAAGAACCTGGTCTGCCTCGACAAATGACTGAATCCGTTCGGCCACCGGCAGTTCCGGCATGGGTGCGCGCTGGGTTTTAACGACTCCCGGTACCTGGTCAAACAGGGTTTCGCTGATCAGGTCTTTTTGCAATTCCAGAGGATCGGCGACGACCGGTTGGCCCATGACAAACTGATGAATCGAGCGGGCGGCGCGTCGGCCGCCGCCGATGGCGTCCACCACCAGGCTCGGACCGGTGGCGGCATCGCCGGCGGCAAACAGGTAGGGGATATCGCTCTGCAGCGTCGCAGGATTAACCTCGAAGGTATTCCAACGGGTTGTTTTCAGCTCTGCCAGCTGTTGTTGCATGGTTTCGATAAAGGAGATATCCGGCGCTTGGCCGATGGCCGTAATCACCATGTCGGTTTCAATTAACGACTCGGAGCCTTCAATGGGCACCGGTCTTCGTCTTCCGCTGGCATCCGGCTCACCCAACTCCATTGTTAAGTACTCAAGGTGGGTGGTGACGCCCTCTTCATTGCCGACGACGCGAACCGGCGCGGCCAAAAACCTAAATTTCACCCCTTCCGCTTCGGCCGCTTCAATTTCAACCGGATTGGCCGGCATTTCATTGCGCGTGCGGCGATACACCAGGTTAACCTCTTTCACTCCCAGTCGGATTAAATTGCGGGTGCAGTCAATGGCGGTGTTGCCGCCGCCGATTATGACGGCGGATCGGCCGGTCGGGATGGATTCGCCGCCGGCCAGGCGCGAAAGGAAATCGATGCCCGTGTAGCACCCCTGCAGCTGCTCACCTTCCACCCGCAACGATGAATCTTTCCAGGCGCCGATGCCCATGAAAACGGCGTCAAAGCCCTCGTTGTCCAGGGTATCCAGATCAAAATCCCGACCGAACTTCATGCCGGTCTTGCTCTCGATACCTAAATTTAGGATACCTTCGATTTCCCAGTCCAGCACCTTTTTGGGAAGCCGGTATTCAGGAATACCGTAACGCAGCATCCCGCCGTGTTTCGGCATGGCTTCAAAAATGGTCACCTCGTGGCCCAGTCTTCGCAGAAAAAACGCACAGGTGAGACCGGCAGGGCCGCCGCCGACCACCGCCACCCGCCTATTTGTCAGCGGCGCCAGGGCAACCGGTAATCTTTTACCGGAATTCATTTCATAATCAGCGGCAAAGCGTTTCAGCTGGTTGATGGATACGGGGTCGTCTTCAATTCCCCGTCGGCAATTAACTTCGCACGGATGTGGACAGACCCGACCACAGGCCAGCAGCAAAGGATTGCGCTCCCGAATGGTGTCGACGGCGCCCGCATAGTCGCCTTCACCGATTTGGGCGACGTATTTGGGAATGTCGATTTCGGCGGGGCAGGTTTGCCGGCAGGGGGCCAGACGATCATCACGCTGGTTGAAATGCAGAATTCGCTGGGAGGCGGTCCTGACTTCCATCACCGACTTGGGACAGATCTGTTCACAAACACCGCATCCGACACATTTTTCCCTGTCTACTACCGGATATCCCAGCGGGCCCATTTTTAAGGCATCAAACTGGCAGGCCCGTACGCAATCGCCGAAACCCAGGCAACCGACACTGCAATCCCGCTGACCGCCGAAGAGAGCCGCCTGGGCGCGGCAAGTGTTCACGCCGGCGTACAGGAATTTATTTTCAGCCCGGTACCCGCCGGAGCATGTATTAAAGGACTTAACCGGCTCCGCCATACCGACTTCCATCCCCATGACCTCGGCAGCCGATTGGGCGGATTCAGGCCCCCCCACCACACAGACACTGGGCAGGGCCTTGCCGGCCACCACCGCGACCGCCGCGGCGGAACATCCGGCATATCCGCAGCCACCGCAGTTGGCACCGGCAAAACATCCTTCTACCTTCTCGATGCGCGGATCTTCATATACATAAAATATGCGTGAAGCAGCCCCCAGCACTATGCCGCAGACCGCTCCCAATCCCAACATAAAAATCGTTCCTTCAATCATGGCTACTCCCTAATGATTCAGACCGGTTGCATTGTCGCACAATTTTCGTCATCTCACGGCAAAATCTGTTCCCATTTCACAGCCCGCCAATATTTTATCAAAAGGAGCCACACTATCACTTTGACTTTTTTTTTTCAAGTTTAATGAAACGAATTTTGCAAATTTTGTATCTATTGTTGATACAGGCTATTCGGTCTAATCAGGAAGTGAAAGTCCCGGCTTCTGCGGAGTGGAATGTTGAAGATCTCAAGTGTTTTTTAGCAGACGCGTCTTTCTTCCTTGCAGGCCCCGCAACTGCGGCAGGTATCCGGTTGACAATCCTGGGTTGTCAGGCCTTGCAGGGCGCGCTGATATTCCCGCCGCAGATACGATTTTCCGATGCCATGGTCAATAAAATCCCAGGGAAAGCGCTCATCCGTACGACGCTCTCGGTAGACATAGAAATCCGGGTTTACGGCCACAGTTTTAAGGGTTTGGGCCCAGTTGCCGCGGCTGGCATGGGCCAATGAGAGGATATCGGCCACCTTGCGATCCCCCCGGGACAACAACGCCTGGATATAGGCCCAGCGGGGGACATCCGAATTTATCCGCAGATTGGCCACTTTTTTCAATTCATTTTTGATCTTCTTGATTTTTGTCTTTAACACACCGACCTCATCCATTGCACTCCACTGGAAGGGCGTAAACGGCTTGGGGACAAAAGAATTGAGACTGACGGTGATGTGGCCGATTTTTTTGCGAGCGCGGCTGGACCTTAAAAACTGATGTTTGATCCTCTTGACAAGTTGGATGACGGCATCCACATCCGACATGGTTTCGGTGGGCAGACCAATCATAAAATATAACTTTAAGTTGGGTATGCCGTTTTCCACCAGAGTCGCGGCAGCCGTCAAAATGTCTTTTTCAGTAAGGCCCTTGTTGATAACCCGGCGCAGACGGTTTGTTCCGACCTCCGGAGCAATGGTGGCTGTTTTGACCCTGCTTTGCTTTAAAGCTGCAAGCAGGCCCGCTGTCAGTCGATCGGCCCGCAGGGAACTGAACGAAAATCTGATGCCTTTATCACGGAATTGCCCGCACAATTCTTCAATTTCCGGCAGATCGGATATGGCCGCGCCCACCAGCCCGATCCGGTCGGTCAGGCGAGCACCTTGGTCTATGGACTGAGCAAGCTGGGAAATGGGGCGAAATCTTGGGGGCCGGTAAATGAACCCGGCGCTGCAGAAACGACAACCATGGGGACAGCCCCGGCCGACTTCAATCAAAAACGAGCGCTCAAAGGTTGTATGCGGGGTTACCACGGTGCTGCAGGTTGCAGTCCGGCTGATATCTTTTAAATAAACGCGTTTGATTTTCGGGGGTACGTCCACCAATGGTTCAAAGGCTGCGAGGGTGCCGTCGGCGTTGTATCGGGGCCGGTAAAAGGAAGGGATATAAGTCCCCGGGACTTTGTGAGCCAGGTTTTTTAATACGGTTTCTTTGGGGGTCCGGGTTTCGAATATCTGGAAAAACCGGGGCAATATTTCCTCGGCTTCACCGATGAGAAAACAATCGATAAATGGTGCCAGGGGTTCCGGGTTGAGGAAACAGGCCACACCGCCGGCAATCACAAGCGGATAGCGGTCGGCTCTATCGCCGGATTTCAGGGGAATTCCGGCTCTAGCCAGGATGTCAAGCAGTTGGGGGTAGTCGTTTTCAAAAGAGATCGAAAAGGCGATAATATCGGCATCGGTAATGGGCCTGTCCGACTCCACGGTGGTCGGCCGTGGAGTTTCAGAGGCGCTGTTCTCCGGTAGAAAAGCTCTTTCGCAGACAACATGATCGAAGCTGTTGAGCAGCCGATAGACCGTCTGAAACCCGAGATTGGACATGCCGACGTGGTAGCGGTTGGGATACACCAGGGCAACGCTGATTTTTCCGCGCCACTGTTTTCGAATGGTTCCGATCTCGGATTCAATTGATCGCTGAGCCGGTTTTCGGGTTTTTCGTGCCATGTTGCCGGTTGTCGCCCACAGGTTGGCCGTTATATGTAAAACCCACCGCACCCTACGGTGCAGCAGATGATTTCACGCCATACGGTGATGACCTGAGATACCGTTTAAACTATAACCCTGCTTTCAGCTTTTTGCAGCGGGCCATGGACAACTATACCCTTAGTCCATTTTTTCTGACAACATGTTGTCAAAAAATTAAAGGTTTCAGGTTTCAGGTGTCGGGTGTCAGGGAAAGGAGATGTTAGATACTGAAACCTGACACCCGACACCTGAAACCTATATTATCAGCATACTTGCTGCCCCGTAGGGCCACATTTTTCTAAGCGTAGTCTCGGAAAAAGCATAGTCCCTTATCGGGTTTACTAATCCGCTTTTCTTCTTAAAAATGTGGGGACATCCAGATCGCTGTCATTGATAACCGATCCACCGGTACCCCTGTAAATCGCTCCGGAAGACTCGCCCACAGCCCTTTTCTGCCGGATGAAGGTGGGCTCGTCGTAATCGATAATTTTTCCCAGATCTTCCGGTGTAATGTCCCTGATTTTTCCTCGAAGCTGTTGGACCGGTCGCTCTGTCAACTCTTTTTCCTGGCCGATTCCGGTAGCGATTACCGTTACTCTCATTTCCTCGCCCAGGCCCTCATCCACGGAGGTTCCCCAGAAGATTTCCGCATCCTCACCGACTTCACTGTGGATGTACTCCGAGGCTTCGGCAACCTCTTCGAATTCCATGTCGCTGGTGGCGGTGATATTCATCAAAACGCCTCTGGCCCCTCTGATGGGCACATCTTCAAGCAGTGGATGCGAAATAGCCTTTCCGGCGGCTTCCACTGCACGATGTTCACCGGATGAAATACCAATACCCATCAAGGCCAGCCCGGCCTTGGACATGGTCGTTCTGACATCGGCAAAATCCAGATTTACGACACCCGGCATCATGATCAGGTCGGTGATTCCTTTCACCGAATGGAGCAGGATTTCGTCGGCTCTGACGAACATTTCCATCAGAGTTGCTTTTTTGGATGCCAAACCCCTGAGTCGGTCATTGGGTATCGTGATGGCCGTATCGACCACTTTTTTCAAGGTATCGATTCCTTCTTCCGCCATCCTGGATCGTTTTTTACCCTCAAAGGAAAACGGTTTGGTCACCACCGCCACCGTCAGGGCGCCCAGGTCTTTGCAAATTTCAGCAATGACAGGAGCCGCTCCGGTACCGGTACCGCCACCGAATCCGGCCGTGATAAATACCATGTGACTGTCCGCCAGAGCGTGTCTGATTTCTTCTTCATTTTCAAGGGCCGCATCCCGGCCGACCTGGGGGTTTGCCCCGGCCCCGAGGCCTTCGGTCATACCTTGGCCTAACTGGATCCGAATCGGCGCCTTGGATATTTCAAGGGCCTGGGCGTCTGTATTGGCCGCAATGAACTTGACGCCCTGGAGATTGGATGTGATCATGTTGTTTATAGCGTTTCCGCCCGCACCCCCGACACCAATGACTTTGATTTTTGCAGAATTTTCATTTTCAACATAGGTAAACATTTTTAGCCCTCCTACCGGTTTAAGTTAATGGTTACTATTGATTGATTATTTATGTATGCATCCATGAAAAACGACCTTTAACCCTTTTTTTAGACGACATCATGAAACCATTTCTTCATGCGGGTCATGATGCGATTGAAGATGTTTTTATCCCGAATCCTGAATTTTTTAGAATCTCTGTTGCGTGCTCCATATAAGACCAGTCCCACTCCGGTTGCATACATCGGGTTGTTGACCACATCCACCAACCCTTTGATTCCCTGGGGTTTTCCCAGGCGGGTGGGTAAATGGAAAATTGATTCGGCCACTTCCGTCACGCCCGACAGCAGCGCCGTCCCGCCGGTTAAGACAAATCCCGAAGGGATTAGATTTTCCATTGCGGCCCGGAAAATTTCCCGGTGGGTTAACTCGAATATTTCTTCCATCCGGGGTTCCAGGATCTCGCCAAGAATCTGCCGCGGAAGTTTGCGGGGTTCTCTACCGCCCAAACCGGGCACCTCGATGGTTTCATCACCGCTGATGTTCCGGGCAAGACAGGTGCCGTATTTCTTTTTTATCTTTTCGGCCTCGGCCTGGGGTGCCCGCAATCCCACGGCAATGTCATTTGTCAGGTTGTTGCCGCCCAGAGCCAGCACAAAGGTGTGTTTAATATTTCTGCCGGAAAATACCGCCAGATCGGTGGTTCCTCCGCCAAGGTCCAACAGGGCGGTGCCCAGCTGTTTTTCTTCGTCTGTCAGCACGGCCTCGCCGGACGCCAGGGATTCCAGGACAATGTCGCTGACATCAAGTCCGGATCGATTGGCGCATTTTACAAGGTTGTGGGCCGATGCGACTGCACCGGTGACGATGTGAATTTTAGCTTCCAACCGCACTCCGGCCATTCCCACCGGGTTTTGGATACCCGCTTCATCATCGACAATAAACTCCTGGGGCAATACATGGATGACTTCGCGATCCATTGGAATCGCTACTGCCCGGGCGGCATCGATCACCCGTGCGACATCGTTTTCAGAGATTTCAGATCCTTTGATGGCAACAATTCCACGACTGTTAAATCCGGTGATGTGACCGCCGGCAATACCGGCATATACAGAGGATATTTCACAGCCTGCCATGAGCTCTGCTTCTTCCACCGCTTTTTTAATCGATTCCACGGTGGATTCGATGTTGATGACAACACCTTTGCGAAGTCCGATGGAAGGGTGGGTCCCGATACCGATGATATTGATATCGGACCCGGATATTTCACCTACCACCGCACAGATTTTGGTTGTTCCGATATCAAGACCCACAATAAGGTCCTCTTGTCGTTGCATTTACGTTCTCCTTATGATCCCGCGGGACTGCCTATTCCCGCCTCAGGGGGTTTAGCACGACACGATTTAAATTATTCAAATCGATGCGATCAAAATCAGTTACGTGCTGCTGATGCTTGAGATACGAAAATAGATTTGCGAGCATATGATATTTACCGTCATAATCGTCATAACCCAGATTGATCGTCTTGATCCGGTCAAAAGCGAGCAGGGTGAGACCGATTTGCCGGTCGACCCGAATCTGCCTGATGGAACGATTCGGCAAAATGGTTCCCTGCTGCCTGCCCAGCCGTAAGACTTTCATCACCGCTTTAAAGGGTGTTGTGCGTTCCCGGGCAATTTCACCTTCCGGCAACTCAGCCTGTCCGTATACGGGGGGCAGATCCAATACGTTGAGGCCGCTGACCACCGGGAGATCGGCAGGATCCGATACGTCCCAGGCCTTAAATATGTTGCCCGAATGATTGATTAGAAATTTTTTCCCAACATCGACCACCGCAAGCGGCCTATGTTCCTTAATCCAGATGCTCAGTCCGGAAGGTATCTCTCTACTGACCCCGGCTTCTGCGATCCAGGGGTGAGCCAGCAGCCGTTTTCGGACCAGCGTCAGATTAACCGCCAGAATATTCATGCCCATGCCGACCCGGGCCTGTTGTGAAATTTCTTTTTCCGAGAGTCGCTGCGCACCTTCGATGGTCAGCCGGCTGATCTTGAAATAGTCACACTGGGTCAAAATATCATGAATCAGGATGAAAACGGCGGATATGGCCGCTACCGCAGCCACTGCCACGATCAATTTGAAACCCAGCATGATGCGGCCGAAAAATTTAAACTCCCGTTTGGTTTTTGTGTTTTTGCGTAGATTTTTTCGTGACTTTTTGCGTCCGAACATTTTTTTGCCTACAAAACGTTTAACGTTTTAGTTGACTAAATTTAAATGAAGCGCTTTCAAAATGCCCATGCCCACCTTCCAGACATCTCCGGCACCCAGTGTCAGCAAAACGTCCCCCAGTTTTAAATTTTCCTTTAAGTAAGTGACGGCGTCTTTCTTGCTCTCCGCATAAAAGACTTCTTTATGCCCATGGGCTTTGATTTCTTCGCACAACTTTCGGCCGGTTAGGCCTGCTATCCTCTGCTCTCCGGCGGCATAGATCGGCAATACCAGCAGAACATCGGATTGATAAAATGAGCGCGTGAAATCATCAAATAAGGCCTGGGTCCGGGTGTATCGATGGGGTTGAAACACGATAACTTTGCGATTGTCCGGCCAGCACTCTTCGATGGCCTGCAGCGTGGTTTTAATTTCAGTCGGATGATGCCCGTAATCATCCACCACGGTAATGCCGCTTATCTCTCCTTTGATTTCCAGCCTGCGCTGAACCCCTTCAAGCGTTTGAAGGGCGCTTGCGATGGCCTCCATGGGTACATCCAGCTCGACGCCTGTCGCAATGCTGGCCGTAGCATTGTAGACGTTGTGAATTCCCGGCAGGTTCAAGATGAATCGGCCGAGTTTATGGCCGTGTCGGTAAACGCTGAAGCAGCTGCGGCGTTTTTCAAATTCCACATCTCGTATCTGGAAATCAGCCTGGGAACTCATGCCATAAGTGGTATAGCGCTTTTTGATTTTCGGAATAAGGTCCTGGATCGATTCATTGTCCAGGCATAGGATAGCCAGGCCATAAAATGGTATCCGGTCGATAAAGTCTAAAAAGACCGCTTTGATAGTTTCCAAATTCTGATAATAATCCAGATGTTCCCGATCGATATTCGTTACTACGGCAATGGCAGGTGAAAATTTCAAAAATGATCCATCACTCTCATCGGCTTCCGCAACGATAAAATCTCCTTTTCCCAGTACGGCATTGGATCCGATGCTTTTCAGTTTTCCACCGATGACCACCGTCGGATCCAGACCGCCCTGCGCTAAAACCGAGGCGACCATCGATGTGGTGGTCGTTTTGCCGTGCGCACCGGCAATGGCCACACTGTATTTTAAACGCATGAGTTCGGCCAGCATTTCAGCGCGCGGAATTACCGGAATTGAGATGCGTCCGGCGGCCAGCACCTCAGGGTTTTGCCGGCCGACCGCCGACGACGTTACCACCACATCGGCACCGCTGATTTGATCTGCGTCATGTCCGGTAAAGATAATACCGCCCAGTTCTTTGAGACGTTCGGTAATTTCGGAGGTCTGCAGATCAGACCCGGATACCTTATAACCCAGGTTGAGGAGCAATTCCGCAATGCCGCTCATTCCGATGCCACCGATTCCTACGAAATGGATGTGATATTTTTTTTGATACATAGTAAGCGTTTGTCTGTTTGGCTCGTTGGCCGCTTTTAACCGGCCGTATAGGTCCTATACCGGCTAACGGGCCAGAAGCCGGTAGCAGTCATCAACGATATTCATCGCTGCATCCGGCTTGCCGAGCCGCTTTGCCCTGGCGGACATATTCTCCAGTTCAGCCGGGTGGGCAGCATAGAAATTTATTTTTTCACTGAGAATTTTGCCGTTGAGGTCCTTTTCGATGAGCATTTCGGCAGCGCCTTCATCCGACAGGCTGCTGGCGTTCAGTACCTGGTGGTTGTCGGCCGCAAACGGGAAAGGGATGAAAATAGCCGCTTTACCCAGGGCCGCGATCTCAGCAACCGTCGTCGCGCCGGCTCTGCAAATAATCAGATCGGCCCGGCCGTATTGTTCGGCCATATTATCGAAAAAGGCTTGAACCGTGCTGCTCACCTTGCTTGACCGGTATGCTTCCCGGACCGGCAGTTCATCGGCCTGGCCGGTCTGATGAACAATGTGCAAATGTTTTAAATGTCTGAGATGGTCCAAAGCCTCTATGACCGCCATGTTTATTCTGTGTGCACCCTGACTGCCGCCTATGATCAGAACCGTAAAACGTTTGTCGCTGGATTCATCTTTTTTTATCTTTCCGGAACGGTTGCCACTATCCAAAATTTCTTGTCGTACCGGGTTGCCCGTCCAGCGAACTTTGCGGGGATCCATATGTGAGCGGGTATTTTCAAAGGAAATGTATATCCGCTTAGCAAATCCCGCTAAGATCCTGTTGGTAATTCCCGGCAGTATATTTTGTTCATGGACCACGATGGGAATCCTGCGCAGCCAGGCCGCGAAAACCAGAGGTCCGGCGGAATAGCTTCCGAGACCGAGGGTCAAATCCGGGGAAAAATTTTTCAGGATCCGATTCGCTTCCAGAATCCCTTTGGGAATTTTTGCGACCGATTTGATCTGGTTCCAAATCCCTCGGCCTTTAATACCGGCGGCTGTGATAGTTTGAAGCGCATAACCCGTTTTTGAAAGCACCGATCTTTCCAGCGGGTTGCCGGTGCTGACAAAAATGATTCTACTAGCGGGATTGCGGACCTCAAATTCCTGGGCGACGGCAATCCCGGGAAACAGATGACCTCCGGTACCGCCACCGGCGATGACGATGCGGAGCGGGCGACCAGGTGGTTCTTTAGAATTACAATAACCAGCACTTGATGTTTCGGGAACATTATGGCCTGCAGCTGAAAGCTGAAAGCTGAAAGCTGAAAGCAAAGAGGTTCCTATGCTTCCGTTCTTTGAGCTTTGAGCTTTGAGCTTTGAGCTATTTATTTCATATGTCGAATTATTAAACATTGAAATACGATTTCTTTTAGAGGATTTTCCTATTTGTTTGTACTTGCACTTATATTCATCAAAATTCCAACGGCTGCCATATTCAGCAGCAAAGAGGTCCCACCGTAACTTAAAAAGGGCAGGGTGAGCCCTTTGGTCGGCAGCAGGCCCATGGCTACTCCCATGTTGATGCAGATTTGAAGCCCCATGGCCGTGGTCAACCCAAGGGACAGCAGTGACCCAAATGTATCGGGCGCATTGCGGGCGATTTGAATGCCTTTTATGAGAATCAGCCCGTAAAGCGCGATGATGATCAGAACACCTACCAGACCGATCTCTTCACCGATAACTGAAAAGATGAAATCCGTATGGGGCTCGGGAAGATAAAATAATTTTTGATGGCCTTTTCCGATCCCCACACCCCATAATCCACCTGTGCCGAATGCCATCAGAGAATGGACGACCTGATAGCCTTCGTCTGCCGGGTATTGCCAGGGATCAAGAAAACTCAAAATCCTTTTCACGCGGTACTCGGCGTAGATTAGAAAGTAGTAAGCCACCGGCAGCAGCGCGATCAGCGAGGTGCAAAGATGAAGGCAGCGAACACCGCCGACAAACATCATCAACCATGTAACCGCTGCAAGGATGATTATGGATCCAAAATCCGGCTGTTTGAAAATGCAAACGGCAAACGCCCCGAAGACAAGAATATGGGGCAGAAATCCGACAGAAAACTCCTTTATTTTTTCTGCCTTTTTTTCCAGTGAATAGGCCAGAAATACCACCATGGCAAAACGCGCAAATTCAGACGGCTGAAACGAAAATTGTCCAAAACGCAGCCACCTTGCCGAGCCGCCGGCCGAAAATCCGAAGTCGGTGACTTGAATCGCAATCAAGAAAAGGAGGGCCAGGGCAAGCAAAGGATATGTCAACGGTCGATACCACCGATAGGGAAAATGCCGGCAGATGACCAGGCCGATAATTCCCACCAGGGCAAAAAGCGCCTGTTTTTTTAAAAACAGATAGTCCGAACCGAATTTTTTCAAAGCCACGGCGGAGCTGGCGCTGTAAACCATGACGATTCCGATTCCAACCAGAAAAAGTACCGGAAACAGCAACTGAATGTCGTAGGCTGCAGTTTGTGTTGTTTGCTTTTTGGCGCTCATGATATTTGCAATTTGAAATTTTCGACGGCTTTCCTGAAATCTTCACCGCGTTGCACATAATTATCGTACATGTCAAAGCTGGCACATCCGGGAGACAGCAGAATCACATTGTCCGGAGAGACAATCCGATAAGCCTGCTTGACGGCATCCGCCATGGACGCCGCCGATATCGTCGGCACGGTATCTTCCAGAGCGGATTGAATACGGGCCGCGGCTTTGCCCATGACGATGAGCTTTTTGGTGTGCCGGGCTAGAACCTCTCTGAGTGCCTGAAAATTGCCGCCTTTATCCAGGCCGCCCATGATCAAAACCACCGGTTTTTTAAAACTTTCGACTGCTCTGATGACGGCATCGACATTGGTTGCCTTGGAATCATTGACAAAATCAACACCGTGGATCGTGTCGATATGTTCCAGGCGATGGGCAGCACCCTGATACAGATTGAGTGCTTCCTGAACTGCTTCGGGCGATGCGCCGGCTGCCAGGGCGGCCAGGGCCGCGGCGGCGGCGTTCTCCAGATTGTGGCGGCCTATCAGCTTTAAGCCGGCAACGTTCAAAAACCACTGGTCACGGGATGCTAGATGCGCCAGCGGCCCTTTTTTGCCTGGTTTCTTTGATTCACTAAAGTGAAAATGAATTTTTGTTCCGTTGTTTAGAGCGCCTTCTTCCTTATCAGCGAGCGACGGATAGTATAATTTTGTGCTTTTAAGCGGCTCGCTAAGGGAGCGCACCAAGGGGTCCGAGCCGTTTAACACGGCGATGTCGTCCGGTTGCTGATTTTTAAAAATTCGGATTTTGGATGCGGCATAAGCATCAAAATTCGGATAGCGATCCAGGTGATCCACCGTGATGTTGAGCAGCACGCCGATTTTCGGCTTGAAAGTGTCGATGGTGTCCAATTGAAAGCTGCTGATTTCCGCGACGATGAAATCCGCCTTTTGCTCCCCGTCCGCGTAACCGATCAACGGATTGCCGATGTTGCCGCCCACGAAAACCTTGAAACCGGAATGCACCAGCATGCTGCCTAAAATTTCACTGGTTGTGGTTTTACCATTGGTGCCCGTGACCGCCAAAATGGGCTCTTTGATAAACCGTGATGCCAGTTCTATTTCTCCTATGACCGGTATGCCGTGTTCCTTCGCCCGCAATAGCGGCTCAATTGTGTGGGGAACTCCCGGGCTTAAAACAACGAGATCCGCCTTTTCGAAGGTTTGGGATCGGTGACGGCCCAACTCCATGGAAATGCCCATTTCACGGATTTTTTGGGCCTGGGGCTCCAGGGTTTCCTCGGCGGCCTGGTCGGTTACCATCACCAGCGCCCCCCTTTTTTTCAGAAACCGGGCAACGGCCATCCCGGTTAGACCGAGTCCGACCACTATAATTGTTTTGTTTGCAAGTTCCATTTTTAACCGTCTCGGAGTTTCTAAAACTCAAAGAAAATATGGTGTGTTTTTTGAGGTTTGAGTTTGTTACCTCGATTATGGAGTAATGGAATATTGAAATGATGGAATCGTGGAATATTAAAGGATGTTATTCCATCATAATTTTTCGCAAAGACGAATTTTACCATTAGGCCAACATGCCAGTATCCCAAAGCCCATTATTCCAATATTCCAGAATTCCAACATTCCTACCCGCTATTGTCCAAACCGACCGCCTTGCCCTTGCCGGCAGGAGGGCAAGACCCGAGCAAGAGCGAAGGCGGTCGGAATTTGGCGATTGATAATTTAAAATATCCATTACTCCATCACTCCATTACTCCAGAAGCATAAAGCTTAAGAAAATATAATTAAGGCAATTCGTGATCCTATGCATATTGCTACCTTACCTTAATTTTAAGGTACTCATGGCCAGCAGGGCCAGAGCGATGGCAATGATCCAGAAACGGACAATCACCTTGGGTTCCGGCCAGCCCTTTAACTCAAAATGATGGTGCAGCGGCGCCATGCGAAAAATTCTCTTGCCGTGGGTCATTTTGAAAAATCCGACCTGGAAAATCACCGATAAGGCTTCCATGACAAACAGCCCACCGACCAGCACCAGTAAAATTTCCTGTTTGGTAATGACGGCGATAGTTCCCAGAGATGCTCCCAGGGAGAGGGATCCAACGTCTCCCATGAAGATTTGAGCCGGGTAGGCGTTGAACCACAAAAATCCGAGGCCGGAACCGGCCAGGGCACCACAGAAGATGGCTAATTCGCCACTTCCGGTCACATGATGAATTTGCAGATAGTCAGCAATTTTGGCATGCCCGGCCACATAAGCAAAAATCATGTACGTCGACGCTGCAATGATCACCGGACCGATGGCCAGTCCATCGAGTCCGTCTGTGAGATTGACTGCATTGGAAGCTCCCACAATGACAAATGCCGCAAAAATGACGTAACCCCAACCAAAATCAGGAGAGATATTCTTAAAAAACGGTATGGTCACCTGGGTTGAAAAATCCGGACTGGTGTATACCAGAAAGCTGGTGACCAGGGCGACAAACCCCTGCAAGGCCAGTTTATTGCGCACGGTTAAGCCCTTGCTTTGTTTTTTGATTTGCATCAGATAGTCATCGATAAATCCGATTATGCCATTACCGATGATGACAAACAGCACGATCCATACAAAATAATTGGTCAAATCACTCCAAAGAAGAATGGATACGGCAATGGATACAATGATCAACGTTCCACCCATGGTCGGCGTGCCGGCTTTGCCCAGATGGGTCTTGGGACCGTCGTCCCGGATGTACTGACCAACCTGCATGGCGCCCAGTTTGCGGATCATCCAAGGCCCCAGAAGAAAGCAGACGAAAAACGCCGTCAAACTGGCATATATCGTCCTGAATGTGATGTAACGAAATACGTTAAAGACTGAAAACGTCGTATGTAGTGGATATAGCAGGTGGTAGAGCATGTATCTTAATTATCCATGATTGAACTTTTTCAAGTTTGCTTTCGGGTTTCCCAATAAATCAGCTTTTCTTGGGCAATTTTAGATTTCGGATTTTGGCCTCCGGCCCGGAGGGGCCATAGGGGCCTACGCCCCGGAGGGATTGCGGATTGTTGTATCGCTTTGCTCAATCATTTTTTATTAAATTGATAGAATACCTTAAATCCAAATTCTAAAATCCAAAATCCAAAATTTATGAGGGATGATGTTAGTCTTCCAAATCCCTATCCATCAGATTTCTCCCGCCCATTCCTGAAGTTTTCGGACCACTTTTTCCATGGCCATTCCGCGGGACCCTTTCACCAGCAGCCAGTCGCCGGGTTGCAGCCAATTTTTCAGGTCTTCAACGATATCATCATGGGTGCCCTCAAAGGTATCCGTCGGCGACATGCCCTCATCGTGGGCACCGGCTGTCACCTCGGCGGCAAACTCACCATATGCGTATAACCGGCGAATACCCGAGCGGACGGCCCGGCCGCCGATTTTACGATGCAGTGACGGCGCCTGGTGGCCCAGTTCAAGCATATCCCCGATCACAACGACTCCCCTGGCCCCGGCCCGCATTGAATTGAGGGTTGCAAAGGCGGCTTTCATGGATTCAGGATTGGCGTTGTATGTATCGTCGATAATTTGGATGCCACCGGACATATGCTTGATGTTCATTCGACCCGATAGCGGTTTGAATGCTTCGATACCGATTTTAACGGTCTCGCAGGAAAGACCTATTTGATGGCCTACGGCTGCTGCCGCCAATGCATTGGAAACCATAAAACGGCCGGGAGAATTTAAATGGACAGAAATGCTTTCGCCGGCAAAGATCAGCGTAAATGAAATTGTGTCCTTGGTTTCATTGACATCTTCGGCTCTGATGGTCGCTTCCCGGGACCGCCCGTAAAGAATCACCTCGGCTTTTGTATTTGAGGCCAATTGAATCACGCGCGGATCATCGGCATTGAGAATTGCCTTGCCGTCTGGTCCGAGACTTTTAAGAAGATCACCTTTTTCTTGCATGACGCCTTCAATGGATCCCAATCCTTCCAAGTGTGCCGGACCGATATTGGTCAGTACACCGATATCCGGCGAGCATATTTCGGCCAGCCTCGCGATTTCACCGGGATTGTTCGTGCCCAGTTCCAAAACCGCCCACTGGTGACCGCTTGATAACCTTAGCAAGGTTAAGGGCAACCCGATTTCATTGTTGAAATTCCCAACAGCCGTCAGGGTATCATACTGCCGATCTAAAACCGTGGTGGTTATCCGGCGGGTGGTGGTTTTTCCGTTGGACCCCGTAATGGCTACCACGGATGCCTGTGATCGCCGACGGTTAAAGGCCGCGATGTCCCCCAATGCCCGGATGGTATCTTCAACCGCGATACAGACGACATCGTTTGTATTCCACGCGGCGATGGGCATTTGCTTGGCCTTTTGGCGGCTGACTACAAGCCCACGCACCCCCTGATCGACTATATTTGCGGTGAATGTGTGCCCGTTATGGATATCTCCGGCGATGGCCACAAAAGCTTCGCCGGCCGAGATGTTACGCGAGTCAATCGAAATCCCTGAGAACGGACGGCGCAAGTCTCCGCATAAAATTTCACCACTGGTGGCTTCTACGATTTCTGCCGCTGTCCAGGGTAGGGGGTGGCTTTGGGTCATTGATTAAGGGCTCCGCAATTTAAATAAGAAGTTAACTGATTTTATAAAAGTTATCTGCCCTGATCGTTATCCGTAATGTTTTAAATTTAAATTCAATCCGCAGTCTCTTTTCCGATCCTAGCGGTCGTTCCGGCAGCCTGCGGCGGTGCTGACGATTAACCACTGATTGCCTGCAGCACCTTTCTGGCTTCCTCGCGGTCATCAAACGCAACGATGGAAGTGCCCAGTATCTGATACGTTTCATGGCCCTTGCCGGCTATCAGTACAGCGTCCTCCGGCCGGGATGCCAGAATTCCCAGCTCGATGGCCCGGCGCCGATCGGGTTGGATGGCGTATCCCTTTTCTTTAAATCCTGTTTTCAGATCCAATGTTGAATATTCGAGACCTTCGCTCTGTCCGACCCCCGGTAAAATTTGATCGATAATCGCCGCCGGATTCTCAGTGCGGGGATTGTCGGAGGTGACGATTGACAGATCGCAAAGCCGCGCGACGATCTCCCCCATCAAGGGTCGCTTTTTCTTGTCCCGGTCGCCGCCGCACCCAAAAACACATATGATTCGGGCCGGCGCAATTTCCTTTATGGCCGATACGGCATTTTCCAAAGCATCCGGTGTATGCGCATAGTCCACATAGACAAATCGTCCGGTGCTGTTTTTTATGGGTTCAAGTCGACCGGGTATGGCAGATAATGCTTCAATTCCGGCTTTGATCGAATCGGACGCAATCTTCAGCGCCGTTGCGACCCCGGCGGCGCTGAGAATATTTTCTACATTGTGTGCCCCCACGAGGGGAGTTTTGAAATTAAAACTCCCCCCTGGGGCGGCAACCTTCCCATCGGTGCCATTTAAATTACATCGGATATTTTCAGACCTTATTTCGCAATCGGGAGTCGCTCCGGTTCTAACCACGGACATCGGCAGCGAATCCGACAGTTCTCTGCCCCTGGCATCATCGCAATTGATGACAGCCGAGGCGCTATCTTTCTTCGGTCCGCTGGTAAGATATTCGGTAAACAGCCTTTTTTTGCTGGACCAGTAGGCTTGCATGTCGCCATGAAAGTCGAGATGGTCCTGGCTCAAATTCGTAAAGGCCGCCACGTCAAACCAGCAGCTTTTGATACGGTATAGATCCATGGCATGGGAAGATGCCTCCACAATCACATGGGTGACGCCATCGCGCCGCATCTCCGACAGAATCCTCTGAAGATCAAGGGATTCAGGCGTCGTCATGGGATTGGCAAAGGTTTTGTTCCCATAGCGGTAATTTATGGTTCCAATCACACCGACCTTCAAACCGGCCTGTAACAGAATGCTTTCAATTAAATAGGCGACGGTGGTTTTGCCGTTGGTTCCGGTAATGCCGACCAGAATCATGGCCCGGGACGGATGGCCGAAAAAACGGGCCGCCAGATCGGCCAGGGCGATGCGGCTGTTGGCTACCCGGATGATGATCGGCCGGCATTCCGGGGATGCGGCCCTGATTTCATTCAGGAAGGGCTGCGGAGGTTCTTTCTGAGCGATAAATGCTAGGGCCCCTTTTTTAAGAGCCTGATGCATATAATCATGACCGTCGGCAGTTTGCCCCTCAATGGCGACAAACATACCGCCCGGTTGAACCTCCTGGGCCCTATAATGAATTGATCCAATCTCCAAATCCGGTGGGCTGCCATTGGGCATCGGGGATGGCACCTGGCTGTTTTCGGCGCCATTCTTTGCTCTCTGGCCACCACTGCCCGTATTTAACCTGTTGGCAGTGATTGGTTCAATAGCTTCAAGTAACTTTGGCAGCTTCACCCTTTAGCCTCACTACCCAGGGACACCCTGAATTTGGTTGTGCCGCCATCAGGCGGCACATTTAAATAGTTCAAGGTTTGCTGAGCAATTTGTTTAAATACCGGGGCTGCTACGATACCGCCATAATATTTTCCCTTAGGCTCATCAATGACCACTATAATTGCAATTTCCGGATTATCGGCAGGCGTAAATCCGATAAACGATGCCGTATGGCTGTCGTTCGAGTACTGGCCGTTTTTATCAAGCTTCCGGCTGGTACCTGTCTTACCGCCAACGGAATATCCGTCGAGGGCAGCGTTCACGCCGGTGCCGCCTTCGGTGACGACGGTTTTCATTATATTTTTAACTATTTTGGCAGCTCGGGCGGAAATGGCTCTTCTGACCTCTTGAGGTTCGAAGCGCTTGACGGGATGGCCGTTTTGATTGGTAATTTGCTGCACAATGTAAGGCTTCATGAGAATACCGCCATTTGCAATCGCGGAAACTGCCGTGACCATTTGAATCGCCGACACGGAAACTCCATGGCCAAACGAAATGGCGCCGGTGTCCATTTTCGACCAGGATGTGTAATTGGCCAGGCTGCCGGTTGTCTCACCAGGAGAGTCAATGCCCGTTTTGCGGCCGAATCCAAAGTTTCGCAACGTGCGGTATAAATTTTTGGCGCCAACCTTTTGACCGATTTTTACGGCCCCGATGTTGCTTGAGAACTTGATAATTTGTTGTAGCGATAACCATCCGCGTTTGTGAATGTCGTGAACCACATTTTTCCCGATTCGATAGGCACCATTCTCACAATAAAAAATGCTGCTGGGCGTGGTTTTGCCATACTCCAGAGCGGCCGCCGCACTGAAAATTTTCATGGTTGAACCCGGTTCAAATGAATCGGTGATGGCCCGGTTGCGCCAGAGAGATTTATCGTAATCCGAGTAGGCGTTCGGATTGATATGCGGACAGTGGGCAATTGACAAAATAGCCCCGGTGCGCGGCTGCATAACAATTGCAAGGGCGGAGAGAGCCGAATATTGATCGACTGCTTCCTGCAGGGCTTTTTCGGTTATATATTGGATGTTGCTGTCAATGGTCAGAATCAAGTCATGGCCGCGGTTACTTGCAGATTGCTCGGACTCGGCGCTGAAGCCATTGCCCAAAGCATCTTTGAACACCGTGAAATTTATGTGTGGCCCTTTGAGAAGCTGATTGTAGTAAAATTCGATGCCTTCCAGTCCGGCCCCGTCCAATCCGGTAAAACCCAGCGCCTGGGCCGCCAGGGTTGTGTGAGGATAAAAGCGGTTGAACTCCGTGACGAAATCGATACCCGGTATCTGAAGATCTCTAACGGCCCTGGTTTCCTTGGCGGTCGTCTGGCGTTTGATCCACACAAACGGCTTGTTTGCTGCCAGTTTGTGTTGGATTTTGCCGGCATCCAAATTTAAGATATCGGCCAACACTTTGGCGGTGAACTTGGTGCCTTTTAGCCGGGGCGGATAGGCGGCGATGGATGTCACATTAATGCTGACAGCCATTTCTCGAAGGTTGCGATCATAAATGATGCCGCGTCTACCGGATGTGGTTGACGATTGTTCGTATTGGTCGGATGCCTTTTGGGATAACCACGGGCTGCGATATATCTGCAGATGAATTGCTTTGGCTGCGATTGCCATAAATGAAATAAGAAAAAAGGCGCCCACAAGCAATATCCGAAATCTGAAATATTTATTTTCCATAAATATTCATTTGTTCATGGTATTAAAATCATTCTTTTTGATGTCGGTGTGATTAGACCAAGCTGCGTTCTCGCTATTTTTGCAATGCGCGAGGGTGATTTCAGACGCGCGAATTCAATTTTTAAGTTGTCCTGCATGGCAGCCAGTTGCCGTATCCGGGACGTTTGCTCTGTGATTTCATATTTGATGCGAACGCTCTGCACCCTGCACCAGGTGTAAAAAAGCAGCTCAGCGATAAAAACGAGCATCAAACAAAGAAAGGCTATGGTTACTTTCGGGTTGCGCTGTTTGCGATTCTTTTTTTTCGCCATCCTGTTCGTTTTTATGGTTTTGATCGTTTGGCTATCGTTAAATGGTTAAATTAGGGGAAAAGAATTAAATTTTCAGGCGTTTCTTAAGGCTCGGATAACTGCTGATTCAATGTTTCCAACTTCCGGCTTCTATTCTCTCTGTCATCAGTCTGCTGAAGCTTTTCTGCCGCTCGCAGCCGAGTGCTTCTAGCCATGGGGTTGGCAATAATTTCTTCTGTTGACGGGCGTACGACCCGCTTTGTTAGAATGCTGATTTGCGGGTTTTGACCGCAAACACATATGGGCAGTTGCGGTGGACACGAACATCCTTTTTCAAGGGCTTTAAATTTCTGTTTTACGATACGATCTTCCAGTGAGTGGAACGAGAGCACACACAGGCGGCCGCCGGGATTTAGAAAATCTGCGGCCCGGTCCATGAAAGTTTTCAGCATCTCGAGTTCCTGATTGACCGCGATTCGCAATGCCATGAATACCCGGGTGGCCGGGTGGATCTTTTGTTTGGACAACGCATGGCGCGGGATCGCATCAATGATTATTTGAGCCAGCTGTGTGCTGGTCCGAATCATTTTCCGCTTTCTGGTTTCTACAATTTTATAGGCGATTTGCTTTGCCCAGCGTTCTTCGCCGTAGTCTTTGAAGAGCCTTCGCAGATTTTCCCGGGACAAATTGTTGATAAGATTTTCCGCAGTTTCCCCTGATTGCGCATCCATGCGCATATCCAACGGTTCATCTTCCCGGAAGCTGAAGCCCCGGCCGCTGTTTTTAATTTGATGGAGTGAAATTCCGAGATCTAAAAGTATTCCGTCGACCGCAGCAATTTTTAATTGTGACAGGAAATCAGGAAGATGAATGAAATTGCCGTGAAACAGGCGGATGTTGGGCGCATAGGCTCCCAAGACCCTATCCGCATTGGTAATGGCATCTATGTCCTGATCGATACCGATCAACAATCCGTCCGGAAGAATTTTTTCACAAATTTTCCCAGCGTGACCGCAACCGCCGATGGTCCCGTCGACGAATATTTTTCCCGGCCGGCAATTGAGGTAATAGGCCACTTCCTTCGGCATGGCGGGGATGTGGCGATAGGACATAAAATCAGAGTCCTAAACCGGCTATTTCGTTTCTGACCTCCTCTTTTTTCATGTCTTCTTCCAAGTTCATATTTTCGTGTTCCCAGTTTCCCTTTGACCAGATTTCAAAATGATCGAGTACGCCAACCAGAACAATCTCTTTAATGAGCCCGGCATATTGTCTCAGGCTCAGCGGAATCAGAACGCGATCCTGTTTATCATAGGTGCATTCAAAGGCACCCCCGATAAACACCCGCCTGAAACGCCGCATGGTTTCGCTTGTTTCTGCCCGGGATAATATTTTGTTTTCCAATTTTTGCCATTCTTTATTTGGATAGACCACCAAGCAGTTATCCATACGAGATATCATGGCACCATCTTCTCCGTCTGCCCTGATTATCTCACGAAACCTGGCCGGAATGATGATACGCCCCTTGGCGTCAATCGTATGAAAAGAGCTTCCTCGAAACATTTTTACCTATTAACCACATTTATCCACTTTGCTCCCCCATTAGAGTATAAATCATTCTAAGTGTCAAGAAAAAAATAGGGCGATTTTGGTTTTTAAAGTGATTTTGAAAGGTTAAAAATATTTATCGAGTTTCAATAGGGGTGGAGTAAGGTGGAGGGAAAATATTGGATGCCATTCGAGGCACGGAGCTTGTTTTTCTGGGTTCTATTACCGGGTTGTATCTAGGATTAGGCGCTTAGCGGTCTTTATCTGGCAACATGTTGTCAGAAACTGAAGGTTTCAGCCCGCCCTGGTGCGACCCAACGGATTTTTGCTTTTCACTGAAGTAGATCTCAATAAAGTCTTATCTTCCAGAATCATACAAAGTTAGGTCTGGGCCAGGGGTGTCAGTGTTCAGGTTTCAGCCCAGCTTCCGGCCAAAAAAAAAACGGCCAGTCTAATCGAATAAAAAACTTGACGAATGCAATTCCTGTTTTTTTTACGCGGACAACAAATCTTTCCGGGTCCTGGAGCCTGTCCGCCAGGTATTTGATGATCTTTTTATTCATGACTACACTAAAAAAATGAAAGCAACAAGCTGTGGATAGTCTATCGTAAATGGCTTTTCCCTGTATAGACAGCAGACAAGGCTGCTATTGCGACGAGTCATATTCCAAAGGTGAACAATTTCCGTTTCATATTTCCCTCCTCTTCTAAATTATTAAGGGCCTAACCAATATACCATCTCGGCCACACTCTTTCATAGTAAAACCACATGGGGAATAATCAAGGCAACACATCTATGGTTCCTGGAGCGCCCTTGATGCAGCCACCGGCGAAATTCTGTGACAAACTCCCGATCCCAGAGCAGGGAATGTGAACCAGGGGCCGGTGACGGTGGCCAACGGCGTGGTCTACGCCCGCTCACTGGACGATAACGGTCATATGTATGCCATCATGGATGCCGGCGACCGGTGAGGTCCTGTGGAGCTTTGCCAGCGGTGGCTCCTGCAATGCCGGCGCTGCTGGGGTTCAGGGTATGCATCGCTGGCAGGATTTCTCGGCTCGACTGGAAACTAAACCTTCATCTCAAGTCAAGCCGACGTCTACGGTTCCGCTTGCAAGATCAGATTCGACACCCAATCCCCCTCGAATCGACACCATGGGTTCTATTACAGATAAGGTGGCATTGGCTCCACCTAAGGTGAAATCGCCACCTTGATTTAAAGATAAGACATTGCTTTTTCAAAGCGGATGAATCGAAAATGGTGAATTGTGTACCGGCTTCAGCTTCAGCCCAACATATTGAGGCGTCAATGAAACGGAACCAATAACTATCCAGATAACCAAAGCGGGTTTTATTGTCAAAATTGATTTTTTGACGTGGAATTGAGCTTTTAGGCAAATTCGGGCATAGCTCACCGGTTTGCCCGCAGCTGTATTTTTTAAAAGGTAGGTTTCAATTGGAGTAACCGTTCATGGGTTCAAGGTTCAGAGGTTCAGGGTTAACGTGGAACACGCATGAGAATAGAACGATTTGAGGATATTGAGATGGCACTTTCCCTGAGATCTCATGCGCAAGGACGATCATGCCGGATGCACATTTGCTCTGTTAGGGGAATCTGACAGGGTGCGCTGTCATTCGGGGTTTCATCCCGCCATATGTCTGCCGGGGCAGCCTACGAGCGTGATCAACAGAAGAAAATTAACCCTGAACGGTGAACTCCGAAGCGGTGAACAAGGAAGCGACGGAGGCCTTGTTGTTCGTCATACCAGGGCCACATCATTGGTGCACGCTGAACAGCATTAACAGCACGATCTACTTCGCCAAGAAACTCTTTGCCTAAGTTCCTTGCACGCTCTTCATACCAGGATCTGGAGTCTTCCAATTCAGCATAAATGTCCGGATGGACATCAATCTTGAGCATTGGCATTTTCGTACAATTTGTTTCGAACTTCCTCCCATGGAACACATTCAACAGCCCCGGAATCTATTTCTTCCAAACGTTTCCCAATCTCTTTCTGCCACGCAAGTTCGACATCAAAGTCAGTTGTCTGCTCCAAACTTGAAATTAATCTTTCCGCAATACGGGCTCTTTCTCTTTCTGGCTGTTGAAGTGCTTGATCTATGATACTGTCAATAGTTTTTGCGTTCATCATGTTTCCCCTCTCTTATTTATGATACAGCCTATCAGAATGTGAAAAGAATGTAAATAATCACATTTTTAAAATTTGATGGATTCGTAAAAAGTGAGAATTTCGATTTTTGTTCATTGTAACGCATTGAAATTAAAAGCCTTGATATTTTATTTTTGTGCTTTTTGCGCCTTTTTGCGGCTATATCAAAATTTTAAACTCTCAATTTAGGTTGAAGTAGTAATAATGAATTAGCCTCATGATACAAACGTCAGGCTGAAAATGGCAATGTTACCCAGGCAGTGAATGCTGACGGGAACCATCAGACTTTTTTCTTTTTCGTAGGCGATTGCAAACACGATCCCACCCACAATCTGGGTGAGCGGAAGGTGACGTCCGTCATAATGGGGCAATACAAAAAGGGCGGTGCTGATCAGGATGGCCGCATAAACACCCCATCGTCTAAAAAATCCGAAAATGACACCTCTGAAAAAAATTTCTTCCCAAATGGGTCCGATGACACCGCCCACCAGAAAGAATATGAAAATTTGCCGCGGTGCCGGAGGCAGTGGTGTGCGGACAAGTTTCAGCGGATTTATCCCGGCAGCAAACAATACTGAAAACAAAACACCTGCGGCAATGCCGAAACAAACGGACCAGATCAAGCCCCTCACCAAACCGGGAAGGATTTTTGAGCGGGACAAGCCGATTGCGTTTGGATTTTTTTCAAACCGGTGGGCAATAAATAAAAGGGAAAGGGCTTCCATACAGCGGATGATGCCAAGTGCCGGCAAATGAGACCCGGCTTGCCCGCTGATCGCCAGTCTGAAGACCGTTTCCATGGCAAAAACTGCAGCAATAGATATTGCCAGGGTTTTCAGGGTGATTTGGTTTGCTTCCATCCCAGGGACCTCAAGGCATTATATGCATACATTTGGCTGTACCAGTTATCGGATATTTTTATTCTTGCTAAAATCGGTTTAATTGCGCTCGCGTTTCGGCGCAGCCCCAGTGAAAAAAATGCCATACACCGGACATTGGTATTTTTCTCATTTATAAATGTCAATAGATCCTCGTAGGTGCCGGATCGTCGGCTGAACGCCAGCGTTCTGACAAGCCAATAGCGCTCCTGGGGATTCCGGCTTCTGAGCAATTGCGGATATACCCTGTAATCGGCAATCTCCAGTTTCTCCTGTTGAATCGTTTTTAAAGCCGCCACACGGGTTTGCCAATGTTCGGATTCCAAGGCTTGAGATATATCTTTGATATCGATGCTACCACTGCGATTTAATTGAAAATAGACCAGCACGATACTGCCGCTGAGCAAACACATGATCGAAGCTGTCAGGGCCGCAGCTTTTCGGTCAAGAAATAAACAAAACAGGGTGTACAAAACTGCGTGAAGAACCATATAGATCAGAGCGGGAAATCCAATCAGCAATGATAGAAATGTAATTTGCCGAAATGTGGCATTGCGATCTATTCGTTGTGAGAAATTTTGCAGAATTTTTCGGGAGTCCGATAAAAATTGATTGACTGAGATTTGAAAAATCATGCGCTCACCGGATCGGAATATAAGGTTGTCTTCTTTTTGGATGATCTTCAAATCAACTCGATCGGTATCCGGCAACAGCAGATAACCGTTGGCTGTTAACCTGTTTTGGAGATTCAGATTGATGGAACGGGTTTGTATATTTTCTAGGCCACAGGTCTTGATAATTTTTTGATCAAGGGATTTAAATGCTTCTGCGGGATAGAGCGTATAGGTATAATAAAAATCACTGAACTTCCGTCCCAAATGGTTGGATAAGAGTAGGTTGTCTCTCAAATCCAAAAACATTGCATTGTCAAATTGAGTAAACCACAGCAGAGCCAGCAAGGGGATGGGAATTAAATGCACAAGTTTCTGCATCCGACTCGAAAGGCTGTCCCGATGGGATTCCCGTCTGGCTGCCAGTTTGAAGATAACCGGGGGAATGAGCAGAAAATATAAGCTGGGGATCAGGTAAAACCCATGGATGTTGACTGAAAGCATAATCCCCACCCAGATAGATAGAAAAAAAAACAGGACAAATTTATTGTTCAGAAAAACCCGCACCCATATCCAGGCTGCCGCCATGGTCCCAAGTGTGATGCCGGCGCCGATGGTGAATGTAAAAAAAAGACCACCGCAAAAGGCCGGTGCGAAATTTTGCAGGCCCCTCATAACCTGCTGATTCGGTATCGCCAGGTATCCTGAATCGTTTGCAGCTGAAACGGTGGCATACAGATCAATGTTTGAAAGATACACCTGGAGGGTGGCAAGCACCTGAGCCATTAAAAGCCCAATTAAAATCATGCCAACCGGATGAATTGGCACTGAAATTTTAGGCTTTTTCATTTTTCTCCAACCAATCAAATGCCAGAAAGAGTCCGGCAATGGATTTGGCATCCTGAATTTCGCCCCGTCTAATCATATGAAGTGCTTCTTCACATTCAACTTCATGCACGTGAATAATTTCGTCTTTATCTAAATGTCTTTCAGCCGGTTGCAGGTCCTTGGCCAGAAAGACATGAATACGTTCGTTCGAATACCCGGGTACCGGCGTAATCTCTCCCAGAAGATGCCATTGTCCGGCTGAGAAACCGGCTTCCTCGATGAGTTCCCGTTTTGCGCAGATCATCGCGGATTCCCGGAGATCAAGGGTTCCGGCGGGTATTTCCCAAATATACTTTCGAAGGGCGTGGCGGTACTGGTTGAGCAGGACGATCCGGGTTTTATTCAACATCGGAATAATGGCGGTCGCGCCGGGGTGCTCGATAAATTCCATGTCGGTGGTTATGCCATTGTCCAAGGTGACGTTTTCCTTTATCAGGCTGTATACTTTGCCTTGATGGATGTTAATACGGTTGTTTATCTTTGCGTTCATATTTTTTCCCTATCTGCGTAAAAAAGTAAATGATTTAAAAATGGATAGAATGAGCTAAAATTGTGGTATATTATCATTTTTATAGTATAAATAAAACAGCGTGTTAAGGTATCATTATGATTCGAATTCAGCAAACTGATCGATAACATGCCGGTTTGGGAGGAAAGCTAGGCCTTATCGCGCCCTTTTTGACAACATGTTGCAAGAATCGTTAGGTTTCAGGTGTCAGCGTTCAGGTTTCAGGATCTTGTGACTCGCCTTCCTGATACTCGAAACCTGACACCTGAAACCTATAATTTGGCGACATTAGCCTATCGGCATGCTTGCTGCCCCGCAGGCCATTTTTTCCGAGCGGGGTCTCGGAAAAAGCTTAGACTTCTTAGTAGGTGGATTTACCTATGTATCTGCCCAGAAGAAAAACAATACCATGGTTCCTTTTAATGCTCTGTTTTACGGCTGCTTCCTGCGGGGTAATCCGAACCACCTATGATGTCACCGAAGAAACCGTCAAAACCACTTACAAGCTCTCTAAATTTACCGTTAAATCTGCTTACGGTGCCAGCAAACTTGTTTATCATGTCGGCGGTTTTACCTTTAAGGTGGTGACTGCACCGCTTAGCTGGCCCTTGACGCGTCAAGAGATTGAAACCATTGACGGACTCCCGCCCAAAGAAGCCATTCGTCAAAAGAAAGTCAAAAAGGCGCCTTATGTCGTCAACGGCCGGCGGTACGTGCCCATGTCCGTGGAGCAGGCACGTAACTATCAGGAAACCGGGATAGCGTCATGGTACGGATATGAAACGTACCGGCAAAAAGGCGGCCACATGACGGCCAACGGCGAGGCGTTTCATCCCAACGGGCTTACTGCGGCGCATAAGTATTTGCCGTTGCCCACCTTTGTCAAAGTAACCAATCTTAAAAACCGCCGCAGCATAATCCTGAGGGTAAACGACCGCGGACCCTTTGTAGATGGCCGGATCATCGATTTGAGCGCCGGTGCCGCCCGAAAATTAGGGTTTTATGATAAAGGAACCGCCAAGGTGCGGGTGGAAACTATTACAGCTGAAGGATAGAATGAAGGTCTTGTTCATTACCATCTTCTAGTTATCTTCAACAACCAACTTCATCTCATCGGAATTCGCTTTAAGCTCCGGTGCATACATGGCATACGCCCGGGTGGGCAGCGCACTGAATTTTCCCGGCGTTTCAGCGCGTAGTCGATAGCTGAGACTGTGCCGGCCGCGGGCCAGGCGGTGTACGAAAAAACACACCTTGCGGTCACGGTACTCCACATAGGCACCTATCTCGTTGCCGGTGTAGCCGCTGCGGACGTCCACCGGTTCAAACCCGGCTGCTTTGGGATCTTCAAACACCAGGTACTCATAGTCGTTTTTGCTTTCGATGACAAGTTCAACCTCCACCAGATCTCCGCTCTCTAGCGCCGACAGGTTCTTCAGGGGTTCGCGCGCATATTTTTCCACTTGGCGATCCACTACCTGGCCGCGTGCGCCCACATCTTTTATATTTTTTCCCACCTCGTTCAAACGGTAAAGCCTACGCCGCACTTTTATTTCCAGGCCTTCGTGGGTAATAAAATCCTCGAGGGTGAAAAAATCAAGGTAAGCATTGAAATAGATGGGACCATGGCCGGTTTTCTTGAGGGTCAATTTGCGGGATCCGGTGGCGATATCCCTGGCTTCCAGGACGAATTTGTTATCGAAGGTAAAAAGATTTTCAGCCGTGATTTTCACCGTTTTCTTTTTGATGTCGTCAAAATAAATATCCAGGACCAAATCCGGCCGATCTTCGCCACTGGCGGTGAGGTAATCCGCAAATGCCTCCACGATGATGGCCGTATCTCGGGTGCTTTTCCAATAAGTCGCATGCTTGCGATTATTGAGCAGGTATTTCACCAAGCGCGAGGCTGTTTCACTTTGAGGCTTTATTCTGCTCAACAGTTTGAGGTAATACCCGTGGGCTTCGTATTCGCTGCCGTACCAGTACCACCAGTAAGAACTGTTCGGCAGGTTCAGGTAGGCGGTCTGGTTTTCATCGTCGTCCACCAGGTATTGTTCGATGTTCTGCAAAATCATTTTAAGTTTTTCTGTATCTTCGACTTTGTGCAGGGCCATTCCGAACATCGCTTTGGCATATACCGCCAGCTGGCTGCGGTCACGATAAAGATAGGTTCGCATTTGTTTTAGGTCGATGTCACCATCGACTAAAACCATGTACACCAGGGCATCCAGATTGTCGGTCCGGGACTTGCCGTCTTTCTTATTGCGGCTCCAGCGGTTCAGCCGCTCGAGTTGCGTGTTCTGATAATCCTGCAACCAGCGAATTCCGTGCTCCAGCATGCCGGCGGGCAATTTTACGCGGCTATTCCGGGCGATTTGCAGCCCATGAACCACATAAGCCGTGGTGTGCGGATAGGATTTTTCGCCATATCCGCTGAACCAACCCCAGCCGCCATCGGACAACTGCATATCGGCCAGCCGCTTGACGCCCGCCCGCTCCATTTCATCTACTATATGTTGGTCAAAAACCGGGTTGTGGTCATAGCGCCGCCATTGTCCGGTTCGCTGAGTATCTGGGCCGAGTTCCTGGGCATTGAGATTGGTTTGCTTGGCCTTGATTGCCGCTAAATCCAGCCCCATTTTCAGCAGAATTTGACGGGTCATCACCGTCGGCAGGAAACGGTTCAGGGTCTGTTCGGTGCAGCCGTAAGGATAACTTGTCAAGTACGGTAGCGCGTCCACCATGGCTCCGGCCAGAGATGGTGAGAATCGCAGTTCAAGTCTTGATTCGTTGACACGACGTTCTGCCGGCACCTCAAACCAAACAGAGGTCTCGGTGGCGTCAGGTCGGATGACACCGCTGCGTGCGATTTGTTTGGTCATGCCGTGCACGTACACTGGAAAATGCATCTGGACGGCGTCGGACTCTTCAGCGGTCAGCGCTTTCATGCGTATGACGGCTTCGCCTTCTTTTACCGCCTTCACCCGCCAATCCACCCGTTTTTCGCCGTTGGGATCTATGGTAATCGACTTTACACCGTTTTCTCCGTTTAACAGGACGAGGCAGCCGCCCTCAAGTTCCAGCTCAACCCGGGCTGTTTTTCTGTTTTTGAGGTAATTGTGAACATTGGCCGACAGCACTACTTCATCTGTTTCTACAAAAAACCGCGGGGCCTGCAGGCGCACAATTAAATCCTTGCGAGTAACCACTTCAACCGACCCTTGTCCCACCTTCGTGCCGTGACCCATGGACCACACCAGGACTTTCCAGCCGGTAAGGTTTTGCGGCATGGGAAAAGAAACTTCAGCCATACCAGAGCTATCGGTTAGGATCGTATCGGCCCAGAAGGCAGTATCGGTAAATTTGGTGCGCAGATGAGGTTTTGCAAATTCTTCTGCAATTGGCGGTCCATCGATCAGTTCCTGCGCGCGACGAGATCCTTCTTTATCTTGGAAGCGGTCGGCTTTGGTCTCATTCAGCGCCATTGTTTTGGCGGCGGCTCTGGGTTCCGCCGATGAAAGCTGTACATCTGAACGTGAAGCTTCCTCAGCCACGCTCCCACCTTCGTCGTCCGCTTGGCCCGCAAGCACGTCCTGGTGCATAAGGTGTCCGAATACTCCGATATTGCGCATGGGAATTTCTTTTTTCTTTAACAGATTGTAAAACCGCCGTGCCAGGCTGGATTCTGTCTGAGGATGATGGCGCCGCCGCCATTTCCAGAAGAAGCTGCGGATTTCCGGCACGTTGGACCCACCGGAAATATATTCCAGGGCGCGGTCATAGACGGTCATCACGGCAGCGCCCTGAAAGGGTTCCCCATTGTAATCCGTGAGCGCAATTTCCAATTTAGCGTTTTGTCCGGGGCGATAGGCTTTTTTGGATGGCGTGACCGTTACATTCAGCACGCGTTTTTGCGGCGGAACAACGATTTCGCGGGTTTCGCTGTGCAATTTACCCTCGTAAACGGTCATGGCTTCCACAAAGAAATTGGGCATGTCTTTTTGAGTGACGGCAATCTGCTCAACGGTACTTTTACCGCTGAGGTGGATCACTTTCGGCGGCAGGTAAATTCCGCCGGTCGGCCGTATGAATAAAACCACCGCGGCACCCGCATGATCGGTATTGATCAAGAGCCGGACACGGTCACCGGGGGCATACTCGCTCTTATCCGGGACCAGTTCGATTTTGGCAAAGCGATAGCGGGCGCCGTCATCACCCTCACCGCGCACGGTGAAAATATAGCCCCCTTCGATGGTGCGGTGTTTGGCATCCGTTACCGTAAAAGACAGACGATACTGTCCGGACCGCGATGCCTGGATCTGAATGTCGGCCCGGCCCGCGGCATCCGGATCAAATTTCCAGCGGTTGACCTCGGTTTCTTGCGGCGAATTATCCCGGTAGGTGATTCGGTGCAATCTCAGCAAGCCCTTGCCTTGAACCGGTTTGGCCGCCAGGGTCTGGACTTTGAAACCGGCCCGGACCGTGTCGCCGACGCGATAGTGACCACGATCGGTCCAGGCATACACCTTAAAGGGACGGCGGGCGACCAGCACTTCACCTTGACCGACGATGGTGCGCCGGGACTGATCACGTACTTCGGCGCTGATGGTGTAGCGATGGTCCCTATCCCCATGGATGAGCTTGGCCAATTGGGTGTCAATTTCGATGCGGACAGTGCCGTCTGCGGCGATCTTGACTTCGCCCTCGGCGACGACTTCCGGCGGTTGCCGGGACCAATTTTGCCACCAGCTCCAGACCGGTCTTTCACAACCCCACAGGCCCCAGCCGGGATACCAGGAATAATCATAACCATACCACCAGTAGCCGGGACCATAAAACCAATCCCAATTAAATATAGGATACCAGCGGCCGTCATGTTCAGTTCGATAGACCTTATATGTCACGGTGGCTTCGGTTACCGGTGAACCGAAATAGTAGTCGGCCTTGATAGTTGCGCTAATTTTTTCACCCAGCATCACCGGCTCTTTCGGTGCTTCCACCTTTACCTCAAATTCGGGTTTTTTATATTCTTCCACCCGGAAGGTATTGCCGCCATAGACGCTTCCGGTCCCGTGCGAGATCTGATAGACACCGAGCGCTGCATTCGCCGGAATAAGGTATTCGCCTGCCAGCCCGCCATAGTCATCGGCCTGGATGTTCTGAGAGTAGATCTGCTCGTTTTTCGGATTATAAATCGTGACCGTAAAGTGTTGACCCGCAAAATTGGATGTATCCGCTTGGTCGTATTTGGCCTGCCGCACCCAGAGCTTAAACCGGACGCTCTGTTTGGGTCGGTAAACCGGCCGGTCGGTCATGATCAGGGTTTTGCTCTGATTGTATTCACGATCGTAATAATTCGGGTACCAGATACTGGAAAAGCCTAAAAATGCCATCCGACCGCCCGCATTGACGGTCGCCAGCCAGCTCAGATTATTTTCCATCTCCGTCGGCGATAGGATGACCTGGCCGTCTTCGTCTGTGGGGCGGGAAAAGCCTTTATGACGGATTCGATAGCGATTTTTCCCCTTTATTTGTTGGGTGCCGTAACCAAAAAAATCGACGGTGACTCCGGCCAGCGGCTTGCCGCTGACCGCATCCGCCACGTAATACAGCACCTGTTTGTTGAGGGGCTTTTTTATGATCGTCGTGTCGCTCACCCATATGATGACGCGGGCGGTATTGCCGTTTTGCATCTCTGCCATCAGCAGGTAGGCACCGGCTTGAGCCAGGGTTTGTGGCAGTTTGATGGTGACACGCCGATCCCAGCGTCTTTTGTCCGGGTCCAGCTTGAGACTCCAGTCCACCGTTTTTTGGCCGACGTAGCGGGTTTGATTTTCATGGACCAGCCGCCAGCCGATATTGTCGACTTTCACCTGGCGCCAGTCCAATCGCCCCGGATCGGATCGGATATAGGCTTTAACATCCTCAATAAGGGGTTTGATCCGGATGCGGTAGGCTTTTAGATTTACCAGCGACCCATTGCGGAAGCGATATTCAACAGTTGGTATGCTCCCGGCGGGCTGGACGCCGACCGGTTCAAAGACACCCCAGTTTTCAACAATTTGATCGATATGTTGGCGGGCCTCGGATTTATTGTATGGTTGATATATGTTCCAGTAGTCCAGCGCCCGATCATATAACCTGCGGTTTTCATAAATTTGAGCCAACACTCTGGCGGCTTCAGCCACATAGCCTTTGTCAGGGCTTTTGACGATTTCCTTGAACAGCTTGATATGGTTAAATTCTTCAGGCAGATTGAAGCGCTTGACACCGATTGCCAATTTGGCAAGGGTTTCGGTGTCGGTTAAGGTATGCACCTCGTACGGACTGGGAGCTTCTCTTTTTGAATCCGAATCGTTCCGCGACAGACGGGGTGCAAAATAATGGCCGTAAGATGATAAGGTTTGAACCCCGAACTGCTGGTGAAGAAAGGATGCAAAGATATATTTTGTGTAGGAATCCAGCCTGGGGCTCAACACCCCCGCATTTGTCAGCAACCATCGCCAGCGTTGACCGTCGGAGGTTGCCGATTCGAAACTTTCGGGAACCTTGTAAAAGACGGGCTGGCCGGTCGCATCCACCGGCGCGCCCTGGACGCGGCTGTATCCATATCCGTGGCCGGGTTCATAATCGGGCAAGCGGGTCAAATCGGTTAAATACTGAAGTCGCCAGGCTTGGTTGTAACCGCTGTATTGACTGATAATACCGGCAAACTCGAGATAAAAATCAGCGACTTCGCTTTTGGCCGGCTCATTAGAGGATAGGTTCAGCGCATGGGTCATTAGCTGGATGGCACTTACCCGATCGCGTTGGATGGTGTTTACATATCTGCCGCCTCCGCGACGGGCACCGCGCTGAAATTCGCCGGCCACCATATAGCCCCAGTGATCGTTTTGATGAAAACTTCTGGCTGCTGCTTGCAGCAGACGCCAGTTATCGAAGTGCTTTGCAATCACATCCTTCCGAAAACCGTCCAATTCGCCCAGGCGGTTCAAATTACGCAGGCACTGCCAGGCCTGGAGCAGATCATTTCCGATCATTTTCGAATCATTGGGCAGCTCAAGGCATAATTTGCGATAGGATTGATAGGCAACGTTCCAGTTGCCGTCTTGAAAGGCTTCTTGGGCCTGTTTTCGGATTCCAATGTGGTCCGTCTGCTGCGCCAACAAGGATGCTGGGGCCAGGGTCAGTAACAATATTAAGCTGGCGGTTTTAATCTTTTTCATGGGGCAACTCCTCCAAACGAATGACGAAAGACGAATGACGATTGACGAATTAAGGAATACTGCCGATTAAAACCAGATATAATTACACAAATATGAACGTCAATCGTCAATTAACCAATAAAGCTGGATTTACGCTTCGCTACAACCAGATTTTCCGGGTCTGGCAAAAAGCTGTTTTATTCTTTATAGGAGAGTCGCTTGCTCCGCCTGTCGCTCTTCTTATACTTATAAAATCGGCAGAATACCTTTTTAGTCCAGCATCCAGCATCTTGGTCGATTACTGCTGGAGCGGTGTTGTCCAAATTATATAGCCCCATTATTAATGAAATGACGAGGCCTGAATTTAGGCATTTCCATTTAGTCTATAAAGTTATGCTATTGGGTGTCAACCCGCGCACAAAGCTTTTACATAAGTTTTACAATGCTTGACGTTTAGCGGGAATGACGATAAACTATTGTATTCAGTGCAGAAGTCTTAGTTCGCTTCGCTCACAATCAAGAAAGGAACCCATATGAAATTACCGCAAATTCGAACTTCGCTGCCCGGACCCAGGGCAAAAAAACTGATCAAACTTGACAAGTCCTTTGTTTCCCCTTCTTACACCCGAGTTTATCCGCTCGTTGTCGACACAGCCAAAGGGCTCTGGGTGCATGATGTCGACGGTAACATCTTTCTTGATTTTACGGCCGGTATCGCCGTTAACGCAACCGGTCACTGCCATCCCCAGGTGGTCAAGGCCATTCAAATGCAGGCTAAGCAATTGCTGCACATGTCGGGCACGGATTTTTATTATACACCCCAGATCATCCTGGCCGAAAAACTGGCGACCTTGGCTCCCGGAAGAGGCACCAAAAGGGTATATTTCGGCAACTCCGGTGCCGAAGCGGTGGAAGCCGCCTTTAAGCTGGCGCGCTGGCACACCAAACGAGAATTGAACATCGCGTTTTTCGGCGCTTTTCATGGGCGCACCATGGGAGCGTTGTCATTGACCGCCAGCAAAACCATCCAGAAGAAACATTACAATCCTCTCGTGCCGGGCATCACCCATATTCCCTATGCCTACTGCTATCGCTGCGCTTACAACCTAACCTATCCCCAGTGCGATCTGCACTGTGTGCACTGGGTTGAGGACTCGCTTTTTCGAACGATAGTGCCTGCCGAGGAAGTGGCGGCGATTTTTGTAGAGCCCATTCAAGGGGAGGGCGGCTATATCGTACCGCCGCCGGAATTCCACAAGGAATTGCACAAGATCGCCAAAAAATACGGCATTCTGTATGTCGCCGATGAGGTTCAGTCCGGCATGGGGCGCACCGGAAAGATGTTTGCGATGGAGCATTTCGGGGTTACGGCGGATATCATGTCGTTGGCCAAAGGGATTGCCTCCGGGCTGCCCCTTGGTGCCACCATCGCTCCGGCTAAAATCATGGATTGGGAGGCCGGCTCACACGCATCCACGTTTGGCGGCAATCCGCTCTCCTGCCGGGCAGCCATGGCGACCATTGAACTGCTTGAGAATAATATGATGAAAAATGCCACCAATCAGGGCAATCGTCTATTAAACGGTCTGCGTGAGATGCAAAAGACATTCGAATGTATGGGCGATGTGCGCGGCAAGGGGCTGATGGTGGCCGTTGAACTGGTGAAGGATCGACAGACAAAAAAGCCGGCTACCGATTGGCGGGGCCGTATCATCAAAAAAAGCTTTGAAAAAGGATTGCTCCTGCTGGGCTGCGGTGAAAACAGTATCCGGTTTTCTCCATCTTTGACCGTCACTGCCAAGGAGATCGATGTCTGCCTATCCATATTTGAGGAATCGGTGAAGGAAGTGACAGGGTGATTTGAATTCGGAATTCGGGGTGCGGCCTCCGGCCCATAGGGCC
>Ga0316189_10000468_pt1 | contig 40199 bp, 50 predicted proteins | sample LowCovwburrow_MG_FD_204930 | JGI IMG/M metagenome (GOLD analysis project Ga0316189, IMG submission 204930) | Coastal sediment microbial communities from Maine, United States - Lowes Cove worm burrow | ecosystem: Environmental > Aquatic > Marine > Coastal > Sediment | place: USA: Maine...
CAGCAAAAAGAGTTAATGCAGGTTCGGCACACTAAAGAGCTTAACTCTCTAGATGTAGATTATGCCACTGAGCACAACAAAATATCTACAGGAGACACAGTATCTTCTGGATACGGGACAATAGTCGTCGATAAGATAGACGTTGCAAAAAGCAATATTTTTTCAAATATCCCATGCTGCATATACAGCGGCAGAGTGTTAACAAAGTCAATGTCGTTGCGCAAAGATGGTCAAACCATGACGGTTTGGCAGCATAGCGTAATCAGACACCTAACCACTGAGACAGGAGGTTATGTCCCTGGAGACTGTAAAAAATGACAACAATAGTCTCAATAATCCTGGCCGCATCGGTGGCCTACGGTGCTGTATTTGTGGATGTTGTTGAGCCGTTGCCAATAGTTTATGAGATTGAAACTGTTTGTGATTAACCAACAAAACTCCTTGCAAACAATCAGCAAATATGCGATAATCTGGATATCAAGTGAAAGCCGGGGTGGTGCCTGGCTGGATGATAAAAAAATAAAACGAAAGGTAAGAGAATTAAAATGTATCTGAAAATTTTAGGGCAGCAAACAAATGGAAAGGGCTTTCGGATCTGTAACCGCAGATTATTCCCCCTGGATATTTGTTTGCTGCCCTTTTTTGTTGAGGTGCATTAATTGAAGAATTTTTACGAACTATTTTTCCATACTATACGCCACTCTAGCAAGGCGGACCTTGAGTCGTTTAGGCGATACATCAACAACAATATTACCTCTGAGATAAAGCTAAGAGGCAAGAGAGGTGACGATGTAAAGCAGAAGCTAAACGAAAGCAACTCAGTTTTGCCAATCCCATCCGGAAAGAAAAAATATACCCAAAGAATAAAATACATAGAATTTGTTTTAAATCAAAAGTGGGAATACCTTTATTCTGGTGGTTCTTATGACGACTCTAAGGATTACTATGTCTATGCTCACGTTGACCCACTGTCAAAGGATTACAACCTTAAAGATAGACTAAACATTGTAGGTTTGCCTTTTTATATTGGCAAAGGAAAGGGTAATAGAGCTTGGGACCTGAACCGTAATCAAGGCCATGACGTAAGAATAAAATCAGTTCTCTCTAAAGGCTACGGCCCTTCCCATATAGTTAACATCGTTAGAAAAGGATTGTCTGAGGTTGAAGCGTTAGCCTTAGAATCTCAACTAGTTTATGTGTTCAGGACAGTATATGAGAATCAACAACACGGATTGCTTTATAATATTGATACAGGGAAAAGACCAGATTTCGAGGCTATTTCAGAAGTACCAGACAGGAAGCAATGTATCATCCGGAGAGGGCAGCAGTCGTGATAGGCTGGATCAAAGTCCATAGAGAATTACAAAACCACTGGGTGTTTGAAAATCCAGAACATCTGAAGGCATGGTTGACTATCATCATGGAGGTAAATCATACCGACCATAAAGTTGCGATAGGTGGAAAGCTATTCGAGTGCAAACGTGGTGAAAGTTTAAAGTCATTGGACACATGGGCAAGGCTATTTGGTAAGTCGTGGAACAAATCGAAGGTTAGAAGGTTTTTCAAACTTCTCGAAACTGATTCAATGTTAGTCACTAAAAACGAATCAAAAACGACACGGCTAACAGTATGTAATTACTGCAAATACCAGTCAGAGCGAAACGCAGATGAAACGCAAGTGAAACGCACACGAAACGGAAGTGAAACGCAAGTGACACCAAACAACAATGATAAGAAGGTTAAGAATGAGAATAATGATAAGAAAGAAGCTGCAAAGCGTGTGATTGACCACCTAAACGAAAAAACATCCAAGAGATTTAAAAAAGTAGAAACAAATCTTTCACTGATTGTTTCAAGGATGGCAGAGGGATTTTCTGAGGACGACTGTATAGTGGCAATTAATAATCAAGTCGTTGCATGGGGGAATGATGAAAAGATGTCTGCTTTTCTCAGGCCACAAACATTGTTCTGTAAAAGCAAAATCGATGGGTATGTAAATAACGAGCCTAAAAAAACTGGAGGGTCAAGGTTTTGAAAGAAACAGAACAAGCATTAATAGGGGCAATGATCGGAGACCCAAGCTGTATTCCTTCTGTTATTGGAATAGTAAAAGCTTCTGACATGGAGACAGAGAAAGGATATTTTGCGTTTGAAGCAATAGAAGAGCTTTTTCGTGAAGGGGCTGCAATTGATCCGGTAACTGTTGGTACTAGTCCTGGAGTTGATTTTCTTTACGTCACATCATCGACAAGTATAGGGTTCTGGACTAGCGCAACACAGTATGCAGTAGAGATTGCAACTGCATCAAAAATAAGAAGGATGAAAGACGGTTTAAACAACCTGATATCATGCAAGAAGGCAGAAGATATTTTGCGCGGGATAACTGATATCTACAACAATGAGTCTGGAGGGAAAGGAAAGGAGCCTGAAATAGTAGATGTCATTGGCCGTTTTGACGCTCACGTAAAAGCCAACATTGCCCGCGGGTCGACTGGACTTGCTACCGGAATACAACGACTAGATAACTCAATGATTTATTACGTTAGCGGGCAAATTTGGGCTTTAGGCGGGTACACATCGACAGGTAAAACTGCCATGATGGTGCAGATGATTGTTAACTTGTTCATGGCAAACAAAAAAGCAAGGGTTTGTGTCATTGCCACAGAGATGACAGAAGAACAAATGGTGGCAAGGATTTTGGGTAACATGACAGGTATTTATTCACAGAGGATTCTTGCCGGTGACGTGTGGCCAACAGACCAGGAAAAGTATTCAAAAGCATATAGTCAATTAAAATCGTGGAACCTTAAAATACACGATGATATAAATGAGCTTGCTGATATTGAATCTACAGCAAGAAGTCATGCAATGCGCGGGGGAATCGATGTCTGTTTTATTGATTATGTTCAGAATTGCCATGTAAAAGGAATTGACAACTCGTACATGGAGCAGAAAACACTTGCTACAAACATTCAGCAGCTTGCGAAGACAACGAATTCGACTATGGTGTGTTTAAGCCAAGTGAGCAACGCAGTAGGCCGTGGTGATGTCGGAACGTTTGAGTTGAAGGGCGCTGGTGAGTGGGCTGCTGTAGCAGATGTGGGAATGATGTTGAAACGTGGTAAAATTGATGAAAGAGAGTTATTGCTTGATGTTCCAAAAAATCGCCACGGAGTAAAGCCAAGTGTCATTTTTAAGTTCAGCAAGAACTACTCAAACATGGTTGAGATACCAGAGGACTCACCAATATAGGCAAAAGCAAAGCATATTGAGCGTTTAATCAAGGAAAAGAACAAGTTTTCAGGTAGGATGGCTGGTTGCAGCGAATTTTTATGTGAGGAAATTATTATGGCAAAAATAGAATGTGTTGCAAAAAATACGATGAAACGTGTTGTTAACTCAAGTAAAAAACAAATGACATTTCCGTGGGCTGTTTTTTTGGTTGTTGTTATGACAATAGCATACGCCTACCATTGCGAAACTGGCGACAAACTAAGCGGATTTTTCATTTATTTCTGCGCAGTTGTTGGATGTCTTTGTGTGTGGTCGATAGACACAAAAAATTATTATTACGTTAAGTACTTAAAAAGTAAAGAGAGTTAACGCTGAGGCAACTGGTTGCGTGGCAGTTTCAGTAATCCATGTTTAGAGTTTTATTATACATTTTTGGAGGTAAAAAACGTGTGCGAATGCGAAGAAAAAGACTGTGAATACAAAGAAGGTAAATTATACTGGCACGAAGCTCTTGATAGAGCCCATGTTGCTTGTGACCACTTTTACGAGTATGTGCAACAGCATATAGCGGTGCAGCATGACGAGGCACTTGAAGAAGCTGCAACGGCTGTCACTGATGCTATGCGGGATTTTTATCAACTTGTTGGCCGCAAATCATACGATTTTGACCAAAGGGACGGAGAAGTATAACGCTGAGCTCAATTGCCCCAAGTGGCTTAAGGAGAAGTACGATGGCAATATGTGAACACAAAAGCAAATGTGAAAATTATACAAGCGAATGTAATAGGCTGGCCCACCCTTTTATGAACGCAAAGAAAGGGTGCTTGGAATTACCAAGCAAAAAACCGCTGACCTTGGGGTCGATTGAAGCGCATTGTTCTATTGATTGGGCTCTTTTTACGGATAAGCGCCCAGAGATAGGAGAGTGGATATTAGCATACACTAAAGGCAGAACACCACAGACATCTTTCCACACGATTAAATATTATAAAGGTGACGAAACTCAATATACCCACTGGGCTTCATTGGAAGCGCCAAATCAATAGAACGCTTGGATAAATGGCGAGGAACGAGTCCAATTAATTATTTTGTTGGTTTACGACAAGGAGCGAGAAAATGACTGATACAGAAAGAGTTAAGAAGGCAATAGACTTCGCAGTAGAATGGGGAGGGGTAGACGGGGAGCACCATAAGGATTGGTGTATTGACCAAATGGTAAGGATTTTAGCAGGCGATGAATATGACAATGTCGTGAAGGACGCGTGCGCAGGAGAAGACGGACCTGATACGTTTGGCTGGGATTGTGGAATAGCGCCATAGTAAACCAACGGTTGAATTAACTGGTTTGCGGACTTAGCGCAACCAAGGAGAATATAGCAATGAGTTATGAAAACAGTAACCAAGTTCCAGGAACCGACGCTGCCCGCAAATCCACGTTGAATGATTTGTTATATGTTTATTCTGGGAGGTGTAGGCAGTGTGAGGTAGGGCTGCCAACTGGTTTAAAAGATGACGCTGGAAACAGATTAAGAACCGGCGATATTGTAATGAGCTATACCGTTGACTCTTTTGGGGTGGCGAATTTCGATGGGCTGACGGTCGTGATAGCTGACCAGTGGCAGACATATAGCGACGGGAGTCATGTGTTACAGGAAGATAAGGCCACCCCTTTTGTGATGGGGATAAAAAATGTGGATTTAGAGCTAGAGACAGGGGTTTACCCCGATCACGTATGGCGGGTGCGAAGATTGAAGGCATACGAAGACGTTGTTGATGGTGAACACTGGAAAGATTTTGGCTTCAGTTTCAAGTCCATATAACGTTTTAAATCACGGGATTTTTGCAATTAAATCACAAAACGAGGAACGAAGAAATGACCGATGATAACACAATAGACGAAGAACGAAGCCAGGACTGCAAAAATTCCGGTGAATTGCCTTGTTATACACGATGCAAGGTAAAAGCGTTGAATGTTTCCAGTGATATGGTTCTCGTTGATTATTCTGTCAGCCACAACAATGGGACAACCACAGTTGAGCAGTCTATGAGATTGGTAAAAGAGCGCGGAAAGTGGAAAGCAGAAATTCAATTATTTGATTTTCCAGAACAGGATACACCAGATCGTGCGGCAACTAAACTTTCTGAATGGCTAGGTAGATTGAGCTTGGCGATAGCTGGTGGGGAGTGCTCCAATATCTACCTGGATGATCTTGGCGTATAACAGTGTTAATAAGTGGACAACTTTTCCACGCTTAACTTGGTTTTTTAGTTGATAAGTGGAAAATACAAAATAACAAAGGGCATAAAATGACTTTCCAGACGAAGATATTTGTAGATGGAGATGACGGAGAAAAGTTATCATGTGCTGAAGCTGCTGCAATTTTAAGTGGCGAAGGTAAAAAGACGACAGCAAAACAAATACGCAACCATATTGCAGGGAAAAATATTACGACGATCGACGGATTGCGTAATCATAGAGAAAAAGTTGAGAGAAAACTAAAGTCATTTAAGCCAAAGCCACCGATAAGGGGAGACGATGGAAAAGTTATCAGTAACGCTGATGTTGTTAACACCCTAAAAGTAGAGGGGTATACCGCGTATGAGCAAAAGGTGAGCTATTACCGTGATCGTCATGGCGCTAAATCGCTCAACGATCTGAGACGGTTATTTGGCGAGAATGTAAGAGTTGATAGTCCTCGTGGGATATTGTCTGGAGAGTTTGTAAAAATTGAAGATAAGATTTACAAAGTTGCAGAGGTCTTTGCCAACGGAGCCGGCCGACCTGATTTAATGTGCAACCCGGTAATGACCAATGGACAAGTTTTGACACGTACAACGAGATATATTAGCGGCACTGAAAAATGGCGTAAACTGAAGTATGACCCAAAGGTTTTTATTAAAAAGTAAAAAAATGTGTTTTTACTGTTGACTTATATGTCCAATGGGTATATATTGTAGGTAAAGGATGAGGCAATAAAGCCTTAAGCGACAAAGACAACAGGGAGAACATTATGAAAGCTACAATTAACCCAGGAGCAGAATTTGATTGGACTGGAAAAACATGGGAAGAATTAGCAGTTGCCTACGGGATGGACGAGAAATCAATGAGAGAAGAAGCTATTGAGTTCCAGAATTGCGAAGGGTTTGACGACGAAGGTAATGAATCAGATGATTTACACGAGTGGTTGACTAATGAAAATGCCGCATTTGTAGACAATACACCTTTTTAACATAACCAACGGGGCTTGGAAACAGGCCCCACAACAAGGAGAGAGACGATGAAACTTTATATTTTTAACAGAGAAACAATGAAAGTTATTGCTACAGTCGAAGGAGACAGGAACATTGACTGTGAGAGAATAGCAGAGGAAAACGGATCTTGTCCGGACGAGACAGTAGGCTGGACATACTCTCCTGGGTTTGGGTTTGAAGGTGGACTTGAGGAAAATGACAAAGTCGTAGAGCTTTGAAATGAAAAATTTAACGATTGCAGAATTAAGAGGCAAAACAGGACTCACTCAGAAGGAATTCGGGAAACTGCTAGGCATGACACAGCCAGCAGTTAACCGGATCGAGTCCGGTAGGCGCACTGAGACTAAAGGGCACCTCGCAACCTTGGCTGCGCTTGATCTTATTATCGAGAAAGGGATGCTCGATTTGTTGTTGTAAAAAAATATAACGCCGTTTTAATAACGAGGAAAGATTATTATGAAAAAGTATGAGAGCGTAAGGATGGCCGTTTTAATCCAGTTGATGTCAGAAATCACCGGAAGCCAAGAAGGTGTGATTCTGGAGGCATTACAAGGCCATTGTATTGACGAAGAAGACGCTGGTGCTATTAAGAGAGAACTTGACGAAATCCAAGAGTGATATCTGGCAACCAAACGGCAATCTCACCAGTGCCGCCACCGGATGAGTAAAAATAACGCCAGCGTTCCAATAATCCGGTGCAACGACTGATCAAAACAGCAACCAAGGAGGAAATATACACCTTGCAAAAACATGAGCGATAGAGTATAAAGTAATAGTCGCTTCATCTCCCTCCTAAACCCCATTGCCACCTGTGATTCTCGGCAATGGGGTTTTTCTCGTTTTGACCAAAAAATACATAGAATGCCAATTATTTTGTCAATTACATTGTAAATCTAAATATAATGTGTTATTTTATATATTATGAAAGAAGAAATTAAGCCAAGTAAATATTGTAAGCAGCAAGGTTTCAAAACTCTAACTGAATGTTCTAGAGTAGTGGACGTTAAAGTCCCAACGCTTAGGAATTGGAGCAAATACCACCCTGTTCGTTTTAGGGCTGTTGTGGCTGGTGGTGTGTTTATTAAAAATAATAACCAATAATCATGGACAAAAGAATGGAAAAGACAGATCTCCATATGTATTTTTTTTGCTTGCCTTGGGTTTAGTGTGGTGGGTTTACTTGTTCCTGTTTTTAGTGGCGAGCCGTTTTTAGCCGCGGCGTTTGTAATTGCTGCGCTAATAGACAATGAAAAATAATTAGGGTTTGTTTTCAGGGTGAAGGATCGTGGTGAGGAGGGTGTTATGAAAAGAGAAGTGAGAATTATTGTTTTTGAAGATGATGATATTGAAGATGATATTCCGACTGCTCCTGCCGAATTTATGGCGTTTTGGCGAGAGAAGATAGACTTAATCCCCCAGGAATTTATGGACACGGCCAATATAGATCTTGTAGGTGATTCGCGATGGGAGAGCGGATACCTTGAGGCTAGAATCAGCTTTACCAGGCTGGAGACTGACGAAGAAGAGGCGGCAAGGTTGAAAAAAGAAGAAGACCGCAGAAAATTTATAGAGAACCAAGAGCTTTGTCAACTTGAAAATCTCAAGGCTAAGTATGGGGTCTAACCCAATAATAATCCGTGGCCCTCAATGTATATTCCAGTAGGGTCATTGACGTTCTAGCCATCCAGGTAATTTTGTTGTTAGCTGAATATATAAACAATATTATGCTATTGGAAAAATGATTATGAAAAAAGAAGAAGTTTTAAAAACTTGTGCAAAAGTAGTTATTGCTGGTGTCACAACCGTAAGAAGGCATAAAAATGACAAAGGATAAGAAGAAGAAGCCTGATTGGGAAGCGATATGGTGTGATTATCGTGCTGGTGTTTTGTCAGTAAGGGAAGTAGCAAGAGTCCACAGTGTAGACGCTTCGTATTTGTTGCGTAAAGCCAATAAGTTAGGTGTTAAAAGAGACCTTACTAAAAGGGTAAAAGAGGCGGTAAATACTAAATTAGTCCACGGATCAGTCCACACTCCAGGGACAAGCGACGATGATATTGTCGAAAAGGAGAGCTCTAGAGTTGTTGATGTTGTCATGTTGCATAGAAAGGATATTCAGGATACACGGGAAGCAGTCAGGATATTGAGGGATCAGCTTATTGAGTCCACGCTGAACATTACTGAGATTGAGGAGGAGATTGTTAAAGAGACTGAAGATGATAGAGGGGCAAACCGCAGGAACCAGATGTTGAAGGCAGTCTCATTACTTTCAAGCTCTTCAATTATTGGAAATCTTACTAATGCCATATCAAAGCTGATTCCCCTTGAGCGTCAGGCACACAACCTGAACGACGAAGAGGATACAGAAAAGAAACGTATTTTTGTTTCTAGGGTGAAGGCTGGGAGTGATGGTTGACGCCGTTATAAGCTGCCAGCCGACAAACTGACAGCTAAACCCCTGACCTCATTCTGGTCAGCTTTATAAAATTGTTATCTTTAAAATCAAGAGGATATTATGGAAAAGTTTACAGTTAAACACTACATAGACCATGCTCACCCATCCATAAAAGGTTTTGGTTTTGATGGTCTTGTTGTCGGGGAATACAGGGAAGAGGCCGAAGAGTTTATTGAATTTATTAATGACATTCTTGATAAGTGCGAAAAGGCAGGGGTTAGCATAGAAAGATAACAGTGTCAATAAGTGGAAAATAGTATTTAGATGATGAACAAACCGCAACTGAAATACGACTACGAACTCAAAATATGTGAGGACATGTACAACCCTATCTACCTCCCGTATTTAGACCAGTCAAGGTCAACAGAGATTTTTTACGGTGGTTCGTCATCAGGAAAATCAAACTTCATTGCACAGCGAACGATTGAGAATATCATGGAAGGCGGTCACAATTACCTGTGCTGCCGGAAGATGGGGAACTCGATCACCAAATCAGTATTCAACGAACTAACTAAAGCGATTTCGAAACTGAATGTTGGCCATTTATTTAACGCCGTCCCATCCCAGGGTCACATAACTTGCGTAAACGGGTATCAAATATTATTTAGCGGCCTTGACGATGTTGAAAAAGTTAAGTCGATCACGCCAAAACTTGGCGTAATTACAGACGTTTGGTGTGAAGAAGTGACAGAAATGTCTTACGCGGATATCAAGCAGCTGCGGAAAAGGTTGAGGGGGGTGGCCGTTTATGATGATCGCAGAATCCAAAAGCGCATAGTTATGACATTTAACCCAATTTACAAGACTCACTGGATCTATAAAGAGTATTTTGTCCCAATTGCCTGGAAGGATAACCAGAAAGAACACATTGACGAACGTCTTAGTGTTCTCAAGACAACCCACCTCGACAATGAGTTTCTCGATGACGAAGATCACTTGTTACTTGAAGAGGAAGAGGATGAGTATTGGTATCAAGTTTACACACTTGGAAACTTTGGTATACTTGGTGACGCAATCTTTACCAACTGGCGTACTGCAGATCTTTCAAAAATAAGTAAATCATTCGACAGGATCAGAAACGGCCTTGATTTTGGTTATAGCTCTGACCCTAACGCTTACGTGCGGATGCACTACGACAAGCCTCACAAGAGAATATATATCTTCAAAGCATGGATGGCTAAAAAACTCACAAACCCAATGATTGCCGAAAAGCTCAAGCCTATAATTGGCAAGGAGCCAATCTTTTGCGACTGTGCAGAACCAAAATCAATAGCAGAATTGCAAGCCGAAGGAATCGACGCTAGGCCGGTAAAAAAGGGCAAAGATTCAATCATGCACGGGATCAAGTGGTTACAAAAACACGAGATCGTAGTTGATGAAGAATTGCAGCCAGTAATTAACGAGCTCAACACGTATCAGTGGAAAAAAGATAAAGACGGGAACGCGCTTCCAATCCCAGTTGGGGATGATGATTTTATTGACGCGACTAGATACGGAACAGAGATAGAACACACCGGATTCTTTGAGGGACTGGTTTAGGCCAGTAATGTTTATGTTGTGAAAGCTAAAATAATAAAGTTTCCAAACAAGAGACAACGAGAGCTGTCACTACTAAAAAAGCAACGATTACTTGATCAACAGTTTGATCTGGTGAATAGGAAGATTAATATCTCCAGGATCAAACGACGACAATAACCACCTATAAGGAGGGTGAAGTATGTGCCACGAAAGATGTAAAAAGTGTGAGAATGTTGAAAACTGCATAGTAAAAGATAAAATCAGAAACCCTGGAATGTGTAATTTTTTCCTTCCTGCAGACAGCGAGGATGAACAGGGAGCGAGGGAATTTCTGGTTGATGTACTTGATTCTAAATTCAACAACCATATTCTGGTTAAGATGCCGGGTGGTTTGGCTTGTGAGCTTGCAGGTTTTATTCAGAAACTTCAATAAGTAGCGATTGAATTAAGCGGATGGCTAGTGAAGCCAGCTAAAACAGCAAAGTTTATTCCAGTTCGATTGAATACTGGTTGTGTGAGGTTATTTATGTATACGTTAATTTTATTTTTTATTGTGTGGCTTGTTTGGTTTTCCGTTGGATGTGCTGTTTTATCCTTCATTGACGATGAAAATAGCAGTTTGTTTAAGTGGGCCTCATCTTGTCCAATTCCGATTATAGGGTATCCGATGGTTGTAACTATGTGGCCTTTGTTGGCTTGGGCGTGGCTTCATAGGGAAGTCTAACGATTTAATCAGTGGTCCGCCACTGACTTGCAGATTTAATAAACTGGGTCTCTTCGTCTCCACTGAATTAACTTGTTGTAATGTATAAGGATATTATGATTATAGAAAAAAATAAAGATCAATATGAAACCAATGAGGTAAAAAAATGGGACATCCGGCGAATGACAAAGCAACTTTAGAAGCTATTTTTAAGGCATTTAACCACGCTAAAGATTCTGGAGAGGATACTGTAGTGCAGACATGCAAAGGAGATGTAAGATTCAAGCCCGGTTTGACTGGGGTTAAAGTGCAAATAGAAGGTGCCAAAACAGCTAGAAACAATTCTAGATAACGCGCCAATAACTGTCGAGCTTGCGAGTCCATGTTAATTGGACTTATTGGGCGATTTGCCCGGAACCTTAATTTGAAAGGAAATATTATGAGTGAGAAAGAAATTGAACAAGAGATCCAGGACAAAGGGTTGAACGCTCCAAGACTCCGCCCGGCAGATATCGACACCGTGATCGTTGGTGAGACCTTCACCACATTACCAAGCGGGAAGGCCATGGTCTGTGAGTTAACCCTTGCCAGTGGTTTTACCGTGCGGGGTGAATCGGCCTGTGTCAGTAAGGCGAATTTTGATGAGGGCATCGGCCAGAAGATAAGCAGGGAGAACGCACGAAATAAGGTTTGGGAACTCGAAGGCTACCGGTTGCAATGTGATTTGGCCCGTGGAATCTAATTTTATCGGGCGGCAAGGTTGCAGAACTTTGACCGCCCAACGTTTGAGATAACTGGCGAGCTTGCGAGTCCATGTTAATTGGACTTGTTATATGCGTTTTTTACGGAGAACATTATGAAATGGTTAAATTTTATACCTCTTGTTTTGTGGGCAATTGGTTTTTTATGCGCCACGGAATGGTCATTGCATCTTAGGCAAATTGACGGGAGGGTGAGTGACCTTAAAACACAATCTGAAGCAGGAGCTAAACTGTGGCTTTATGGTTCAATACTGTTTTTGATTATCGGAATTTTATTGTCAATATAACGTAGGATGTTCAACGGCGAGCTTGCGAGTCCGCTGTAACTTTTTGTTATCAAGCATAGAGGAAGAAGATGATTAAATACTTCAAAGAATTATTGACAACGCTGGTTAAGATTGAAAAACATCTGGAAAAGATATCAAAATGTGTAGCTGAAAAACATCATGGTCACGGTGACAGATTTAGTATTTCCACGAAACATTGGAATGATTGATAACAGTATCAATAAGTTGAAAGTTAATCACGCAATAACACTATGACCCAAAAAATAACAATAGAAAAGCCAGATCACATAGAAGGAACCGCCGGAGCAAGAAAAGACTGGGCAGTGATAACCGGAAAAGAACTCACACTGAAACCAGCAGTGTTTCTTCACTCAAAAACCGGTGAATATTATTGTCACCTCGTGGGCGGCGTGGCATATCCTGTTGCAACTGGGCAAGAGGTAAAGCCTGGAATTTTATTAATAGTTGGCATACAGAACGAACCAACTGTAAAATTCACCGTTCTCGAATCATATGAGGACAACAATGTTTTTAACCTGATTGAAAGAATGGTAACGTTGCGAAGAGATTACCTTTTTGGAAAAGATTCTCGTATCCTTCCGAACTGGTACGGCGATCAAGAAAAATATCAGACATTAATACTTAAAGCGTCAGAATCGCTTGAGAAACATAAAGGTAGTGAAGCTGGCCTATACATTAAAGACACAGTTGATAGGAGAGAAAAGCACTGTTTCCCTTTGTATGTGCGTCAAATATTTAACGCATTGGAGAAAAAACAATTAGATATTAACGGTGACCGAATAGTTACCGGAGCACTACAGTCATTTCAACGAGAAGATGCGGAAAAAGGGGCACTTGACAATTTTCCGCTTGTAGGTTTGCTAGGCGGTATGGTACACTCATTGCAGGTTGAAAGGCCCTGGCTTGAGGATGCCGATGGTGAGGGTACGGTTTTCAACGTTGAATTTTAAAAGTCATGATGGATAGAAACGGCTCGACTAAGTGGCCGGGTATCGGTAGTAGTCCTGATTGGCTAAAACTCTGAGGACTTAAATGTCTGGAGAAACAAAATGTCAGTAGATAAATTAGTAGCAGTAATGTCTGGTAGGTCAACTTATAATGTCAGGGATGAAGACGACATGACATCCGATGACGCATTTGGAGTTCCGACTCAACAGAGCGTAAAGGCTTATGCTGATGCCCTAGTGGTAGCAGGTTCGTCATCAACTCAGACACTAACAAATAAGACCTTGGATGATGCAACGTGCAAGTTCGCCGACACGGCAGACACAACCAAAGACCTATTTGTAAGTCTTGGCGGAGCTACCACAGCGAAAACCATGACCATCATTTCGAGCCAAACAGACGATAGGTCGCTCACATTGCCTGACGCGACCGATACTCTGGTAGGTAAGGCAACAACCGATACACTAACCAACAAAACCTTAACAAGCTCAGTGTTGAACGCCGGAGTAAGTGGAACCGCAGTTCTCGACGAAGATACGATGTCTTCCGACTCTGACACTAAAATTGCCACACAGCAAAGCATCAAAGCCTATGTTGACACTCAGGTTGTAGCACAAAACATTTTCCTCCGTGGAGAGATAGCTGACATATCCAGCGCCGCAAGCACATGGGTCGTGTCCCCTGTGGCCGGTGACATTACCGGAATTACCACAGTTATTGATGGCGCTATCACTGTTGGTGACGCCGCTATTACTTTTGAGATTGGTGGTACACCAGTAACAGGCGGTGGAATCACAATTGCGTATTCAGGTTCAGCGGCAGGAACCGTTGATTCTGCAACTCCCTCCGCAGCAAACACTGTAACGGCAGGGCAAGTAATCGAGATAATTACAGACGGCGGGTCTACTGACGCAGCAATGGCGGTTGTCACGCTTGAAATCACCCCGGCAGCAGCGGCCCCGAAGAAAGTTTATGTAACAGGAGAGATTGCAGACGTATCGACAGGTGCTTCCTCATGGGTGACTTCTCCAATTGCTGGTACAATCTCAAACTGGTGGAGTGTTATTGACGGTGCTATTGCGAGTGTTGACGCTGGGTTAAGCCTTGAGATTGCCACGGTCGCTGTGACAGGATCAGCTATCACCGTTGCATTCTCAGGGTCAGGTGCAGGAACAGTTGATACAGCTGCTCCAACAGCGGCGAATACTGTAACCGCTGGACAGGCGATTGAGGTCATCACAGACGGGGCAAGCACAAACGCTGTTAAAGCTGTTGTCCTCCTGGAAATCACGGCGGCATAATGGAAACACTGTATACCTTTTTGGCTGGCTGGCTCAGTACACTCTCAGGGGTGGCACTGGGCGGCTGGCTCGTGTACCGGACAAAGCGCGACCCTTATGATTCGTTGTTTTCAGCAAACGACAATAATGGTGAAGTGTTCAATCTTGACGACGATCTTGCGCAGGACATTCCTATGCAGCAGGATATCCCGGAGCCAACAGCTAAAGCCCATAATGCTTTTATGGATCAATTTGTGGAAGGGTTGGGTAAAAAATGACAGACAAAATACTATCAGCAAGGGGCGAACCGTTCAAACGCAAAGGCGATGCCCTGAACGCAATTAAAGACATGCCCGGTTACCATGTTGTAGAAGATGAAAACGGTTGCTATACAGGGGAGAAGGTGCAAAGTGTCAAAATCGCTGACTTAACACCTGATTACGAATCTCCATGGTACGATATTAATTTCGGAAAAGAAGAAGAGAAAAAAAGTTACCCAACATCAGATGTAATTTGCCCTGGATGTGGGCAATGTTATCATTCGACTACCGATGCCTACGACCCTGAGCGTTTTGCGAACCCTGCAATGATAGACCTGAAAGAGCCTTGGAAGGGCTGGGGTTGGGATAATCCGGTAAAAGATTTTTCAGCCGGATATGGGTGCATGGTTTGTCCTGATTGTGGTACGGCATTGGCTCCTTCTGGGAAGTTGAGGGTGAAGTGAACTGGATAGTAAAAACAATAACTGACCTAATTGCTAGGCGTTTCTTCGGAAAGTTGACTATTGTTTTTGAAAATGGTAAAATAACACGAGCGATAAAAGAAGAATCTTTAAGACCTGAGTAGTAAAACATATAGGCATTGGAACAACCAAGCCCACAGAGTGCAATACGCACCTGTGGGCTTTTTTTGTGAAAAAAAGGGAAGACATGGCAGAAGAATTCACACTGGCGAATCCACCACCGAAAGGACACCCTGACCTAGCCGATTGGGTGTGGGGATTATTTGAGGATTCTTACGCCGAGAAAGAACGACTCGGCTTGATGGAGCGATGGAAATCGAGCTATCGTTTATTCCGGGGAAACCATTGGGGAGAAAAGGCCAGAAATAACCCAGACCGATTGAGTATCAACCTCACATTTGCAAATATCCAACGAACAGTTGCGAATATCACCGCTAAAAACCCTGTAGCCCAAGTCATCGACCTTGACGGAAAGAAGGATAACGTTGATCAGATTCTTACCATGAAAATGAAGAAGTGGTGGAACGAGACTGAGCAACAGGCTTTATTATCTAGGACATCGCTTAATAATGAAATTTATGGAATAACAATAGAAAAGGCAGTCTGGAACTCAAAGAAAAAAAAGTTTATTCCAGTTCTTCTCGATCCATATTCATATTTTCCAGCAAAAGGTTATTATCCTGAGCAAGAGGACATGCCTTATGAGATACACGCATTCGCCCTCCCAATATATCAAGTAAAAAACACATTCGATCCAAAAGAAGAGATAGTTGCAGACAATGTTTCACAGATTCTTGGCCGAGAAGATAGGGAAGAAGTGCGCCCCAACGCTATTTTATCTGACTCTGGTGTTGGTGTGGTCCTTGATCAAACTCGCAAAGACCTTGACGTAAGTGGAGACACTGGCGGAGAGGCTCTGGTTGTTGAGTGTTGGATTAGGGACAACAGTAAACATAAGGCAGATATTATAGATATTGACGAAGAAACAGGCAGTGAAACACTAATTGCCGAAGCTGGGTCAATGATTTACCCGGACGGAGTCAGAGTAATAACGATCTGTAATAAGAACGTGTTTCTCAACGATATGCCTAACCCCAATGTTAACTTTAATTTATCTGAAGAGTTAACAAGAAAATCATTTGCATGGGGACGACGACCTTTTTACAAAGCAAATTCTTACGAAGATACAACCTCCATATGGGGATTCAGCGCCTCAGAACAGACAGCCGGAACCGAAAAGAAAATAGATGAGATTGTCTCCCGAGTTGCTAGATATTGCAATACAGTGTTGTCGCCTACTATCATCGTTGAGAAAGGTTGTGGAATAACACCTGCAATGCTCAAGGAGAAAATAGGCAAGGGAAATCTTGTGCTGATGCCAACAAGGCCGAACGCAAGGATTGAATACCTCACGCCACCAAACCTTCCTTCAAACTTTTTTAACACGATAAATATGCTGGTAGACTTCCACGACCGAGTTTACCAAATTGAAGACGCTGACCGTGGAGTCCAGCCAACTGGAGTGACCGCCGCTTCTGCGATCGCTCAACTACAAGAAAAAAACGCAGTCCTGATTAGACACAAGATCCGAGCAACAGAATTTATGTGCCGGATGCGTGGCCGGTGGGATATTTCTTTCATGCAAAATTTCAGCGTAAAACCTGAAATGGTTATGCTCCAAGACGAAACGGTCTACGAGTTCAGCGGTATAGAGTTGGCAGGAAGGCAGTTTAATTACATCGTTGAGTCTGACTCTACGGTTGCTAGAACGAGCCTTGGCGACCAAGAACAAGCTATGGCCTTGTTTAATACCAAAGCTATTGACAGAACAGCACTGCTTGTTGACGCTCTCAATTATCCGAACGCTAAGAGAATCGTTGAAAGAATGGGAGAAACGCAGCTTGACGAGGCGTTTAACGTGCTTATGCAAGCTGGCATGGACAAAGACGAGGCTCTGAGACTCAGACAATATCTGATGCAGCCACAGAATGGGCCCGAATCCGAACAACCACAAGGTGAGCAGAGAGGCGTCCCAACAGGGCCACCAGAACAAGCGAGGGGAATGTAATGCCACTTTATCAGTACACTTGTGATAAATGCGATAAGGATTTCGACGAATTCCTTTCGCTGAAAGAATACAAAAAAGAAATGTCATGCCCAGAATGTAATGGCGTGGCCAGAAAAGTTTTTACACTCGGAGGTATTCAAGACGATCACCCTCTTTGGCTCGACCAGTCGGTTAGAGACCAATTGCAGGACACTGATTCTCCACACATACCAATCGAGACGAGGACGCAGTACAATCAATACTTGAAGGATACCGGCTTTATACCTTGCAGTTAGCCGCCCTTCGCATCAGGGACACCCAGAAATGGCCCCAACGGAGTTAGAAATGGAAGAAGATATCTTACGTGCAGACCAAAACCCAACAGAAAGACAGCCATCACCACAAGAGCAACAGGTACCCGTGCAGGACGACATTGTTACGCCTCCTGAAGGGCAAGCACCAGCAGAAGAGCAACCACTTTTGGCAGGTAAATTCAAGGATGTTGCTGACCTGGAAAAGTCATACACTGAGTTGCAAGCTAAACTTGGAGACCAGGGAAGTAGACTTGGGAAAGCAGAAGAAGAAAGATCAGCCCTGCTACGACAACTTGATGTGATGCAAACAAAGAATCAAGAGGCCCCTATAGATAAAGGAAAAGCCGATGATTTGGAACAGCAGATCAACAATATTGCCCAACAGGTCGAGGATGGTGATTTGTCTATCGGCGATGGGATGAAACAGACTGCTTTAATTTCTGCCCAGATTGCCCAGAACGAAACGGTAAAAGGGATACACGAAGAACAAAGCAAGGCAACGGTCGCACAATCCAAAAAAGCATTTTCTGATGCTCACCCTGACTTTTTCGAACTTCAGAAGTCCGGGGTTTTGGAGCCAATCAAAAATCAACTCCCAGGTTTCCATGATGACATATCGGCATACTACGCTTTAAAGGCTGACACGTTACAGACAGAAATGGCTGCAGCTGTTGAGTCAGCGAAGCAGGAAGGTATTGCACTGGGAAAAGCTGAAATGGCAAAAATAGCAGGGGGTGATGCAAACACCCAAAAAGTCCTCCAGGGTGGAGGCAAATCAGCAGAGAAAATCGGGCGGAAAGCTGGCCCGATGAAACGAAACGAATTGGTTGAGTCAGGTCTTGCCGCATTACGTAGGGCAAGAGGTGAATAACTCAATATAAAGGAGTAACATTATGGCTTTAACATTATCAGAAGTCCAAGCAGTAACAGACGATTACAACGTCAAAAAAACTACTGACATTTACGGTATCGACAATGTCTTGCTTTACATGCTTATGTCTGGCGGTAAATTCCAAGATTCCATCGTTGGCGCTGGCGAGACGGTAGATGGTGGTGAAATGATCCGAATCCCGATCGAGTACGCACGGACAAACACTGGATCATACGGTAACACCACGAAAATTCCACAGAGCAAAGTTGAAATTTTGAACGCTGCTCGTTTTCGTTGGGCTGGAACTTACGCCGCAAACGCGATTGACCTTGACGACCAGCGCAAAAACACTGGAGACGCCGCGATTGTATCTCTGGTACAGTCAAAAATTGACAACATCCATAAGACTATCAGGGATACACAAGGAACTCAAGTTTATGCCTCGGCTTCTACCGATGACGATATCCTTGGCCTTGGTGATCTTTTCAGCGCATCAACCTCCACAGCTTACGGGTCAATAGCCGAAGACGATATGGCAAAGTGGGCGCATAACCTGAATGCTACAGGCGGGGCTATCTCTTACGCAATCATGCAAGAGATCCGCAGAACTGCAAAAGTTGGCCAAAGTATGGGGAAAAAACCTAACCTCTACATTACCACTGATGTCTTGAAAGATGGGTTTGAGCGGACAATCCAAGCAAACGTAAGACACAAAGACGGCAAGCTTGTTGATGTAGGATTTGACAATGTCCTCTTTGGTAGTGTCCCAGTTGTAGCCGATGACCGTCAAACTTCAGGGTATATGGATGCGCTCAATCTTGACTTCCTCTGGTTAAAGACGCACGCTGACTACCAGTATACAAAGCCAGTGTGGGAATACAGTAAGGATCAGCCTGACACCCTTGTTGCGAACACACGATGGATTGGGCAGTTGGTCACATCACATCGTGCGGCTCATGCTCGATTTACCGGACTGACAGACCCATCATAATATTTAACGGGGGTGTAAAAGCCCCCCATTAATTTCTTAGGGGAAAATAATGGATCAGGATATACATTTTCAACACACAACGGCCCTTGCCGCTGGAGCTGACACAACCACATACTTGCAGTTGCCCTACCGCTGCACTATGCGTGATGTCCGTGGAATAATCCAAGGGGCAAACGCCGCAGAGGAAACGGTCACAGTAACTTACGGGACAACTGTTGCCGCAGCTACTGCTATCGGAGTTTTGACATTTGCCATTGGTTCAGCCGGTGGGGTTGGAACTTGGGTGGCAGACTCCACCACTGGCGAAACAAAAATGGCAGCAGATGGATACCTAAAGTTTGTTGTGTCCTCTGTTGGTACTGACGCTGCTGCGATCAATCTCGATCTTGAGCTTGACCCTTACGCTCGATAATTCAACAAAAGGAGATCCAAATGGATCAGGATATACATTTTCAAGTACCTATTGCATTCGCGGCAGGAGCACTCACTACATATTGGCAAGTCCCTTACAGATGCACAATGCGAAATTTGCGCGGAATTGTACAGGCCGACCCGGGAGATGGTGAGACTATTACCGTGACTTACGGAACAACTGCAGCCGGGGCAACAACCGCAATCGGTGTGATGACATTCGGCACAACCATTGCAGCCGGTGCCGTTGGAACATGGGTCGCTGACACAACCACAGGCAATACAGTCATGGCCGCAGATGGCTTTCTCAAGTTCGTAACCAGCACGGCCGCTACCGCTGTGTGTGATTTGGATATCGAACTTGACCCTTACGCCAGAACCACATAACAATAATGGCCCGGTGAGATCCCGGGCCCCAAGGTAATACTATGCAACTCTCAGAGATTGTTACCGCTGTTGAAGACATTGTTCACGACTCAGACTATACGTCAACAATTATCAAATCGTTGGCAAACGAGGCTGTTTTAGTTGTGGCAACTGGTGTTTTGATTCCAGGTAGACGGCAACTTTCTCCACCGCTCCCAGATTTGTATACCACAAGCACAGTGACAACAGTTTTGAGTACAGGATATCTGAGTTTACCGGCAGACTATAACCGTGACGTAATAATGCTTGTCAACTCTGACGGGGAGACGATTACCAAGATTGACTCTTGGCTGAGATTCATGAAAAGTTCGGCAGATCAAGCGGCAGGTACAGTTGATAGGTACTGTGTCTCAGGTTCAAGGCTTCACTACCGGGACATACCAGCAGTAGCAACAAACCTTACTGCTCATTATTACAAAAACCCTACCACATTGACAGCAGATGCGGACATTCCTTCCTGTATTCCAACTGTTCTACATAGAGATCTGATTGTAGGATATGTTGCGAGGGAAATATTTAACAAGAAAGAACTTGGGATGGCTGGTCAAAAAGTTGACACAGCAAACTACGATAATATCTTCAACGGTGGAATATTAAAACTTGTTGACATTCTACCTGAAGATGGAGAGCCGATATACTGTGACGGCTCAAGTGATCACATAGAGTGGTGATATGTCAAAGTTTTCAATAAAAGTTAAAAATTTAGCCAAGGGGTTGAGGCCGAGCAAACGCAATCCCCGTGGTAAAGGGTTTTTGACAACATGCTCAGGTGTAGTTGGGCGTGATGGCGTTCTGCAAGCACTGGACAACCTGACTCCTATAGTAGCTTATCCAATGCAAGTAATCGGAACCGACACATTGAATTACACCTGCACAGCTGACCACGTAGCCGCCTCCGCAAACAAACCTATCACCGGAGCGAGTTGGGCATCGTACTGGACACAGAGCGGATCTGACGGGGTTACTTGGGTTGATGGAACAACTTACACAAAAGGGATAGCAGACGGTTTCCCTTACCCGCAGATTTTTGAGTTCAATAAGATGACAATAGTTTGTGGAGAGACAAAGATTTACGAGTGGGTAAATGACACGTTGGTCCTAAAGCTCACCGTTTCAGCTGGAAGTACGTGGAGAGCACTTGATTTTAACGATTTTGTTTACATGAGCAATGGAGTGGTGTCTGTAACGAGAGACCCTTTTACAAAAGAGTACTCTGTTTCCGCGCAACCTTCTGCTTACGCTCTTTGTAACTATAACGGCCAGGTAGTTATTGGCGCACCTCAAGCAAATTATTGGGAATGATCAATGGCATGGACTGACGACAAAAACCTTGGTGCTTGGACTTTCGAGAAGGAAATAGATAAACCAAGATACAACGAAGGGACACACATCTCCACAGATGAAGACCCAACGTGGAGAAGCGCAACCAACGACCATACGCCAATAACAGACACTCACGTACCATGTGGATACTGGCCTAGAATCCCAGAATATTCAAACCCGTCACCAGGAAACAACAGTAAGCAGTTACTTATTCCTGTGGTTAGGGCATATTCATCTCCGCTACTTGCCGATTGGGTTGGTTTTTTGGTTTGGGTAACTGGCAGTATTTACGACAGCCCGATCATGATTGAAAAGGACGAAACAGATTCTCGAAACTGGGGAATGAATGACGATTGGATGGCGAGAGGAATTTACATAGCCCTTCATGGGACAGAAGGTGCCGGTGAAATATCTGTGCTGGATAAATACCATCAACGTGTAAGAAGTGATGGGCTAGAGGCTGGAAGTGACGATATTACCATGGACTGCGACGGACTTAAGAACGGCCCCCCAGGTTTCAACGTAACAGAGGGGCACACGCTCCCTGAATGGAACGCGAGTAGTTACGCAGACCCATGGCCAGGATTATGGAACCATGAATTTAATGGGTTTGAGCTACACGCTGGGTATCCTGATCAGCCTATGATTTACACAGGGCCGTTTGATGATACGTATGGAGATAGTTTTTCTGATTCCACAAATATCCAATCAGTCTTATACGATTGGAAAGATAATGACGACCCAATATGGGACGAGCCAGCGCCAGCAGACTACGGCCCGATGATAAATAGCGTGAGTGGAAAGGGTAACAATTATTACTACGACGACTACATAGACGAACTACACCTAACTCCTATGGGGTACGACGGAACGTCTACCAATGTTTATTGCGCCAAAATGCACCAATTATGGGGATGGGGAATACTTACTGTTGGAGGTGTTCCGCAAGATAATATATATATTGGAGGGTCTTACGACCCTGATAATTTACACATTGGTGCTGATTCAGGAAACCCAGATTATTTTTATGGTGGTTGCGATTGGACAGACTATGGAGGTGGTGGAACTGTATCGGTTGGTGGAAACTGGTGGATACTCATGGATGCTTGGCCCGGTGGAATAGCGCCAGTATTTAAGGAATGGGAATCTGCTGTAGGAAACGATTGGACGAGGGAACAGTATTTTGTGGTTGGTGGTAGCATATGGGATCTACCAGGGCACCAATGGGGGACAAGTGAAGTATGGGAAGGTAAAAGTATCGTACAACTAAGTGAGTATTGGACTGATTATAATGTTGAGAATGGCCTTGCATACACCGACAGTCCAGTTGATCGTAAAGATACAGTTAGTAAAACCTATGAACAAATATTGATAGTATATCAACCTAAAGCCGTTTTTTATCACGCAGACGGGGGGAGAGTATACTACGACTATTCTGGGTTATCGTCTATGACCGCAGACAAATATACAAACGATAACTACCCGGGATATGCTGGAGACACAATATCGCCAGTAGACGGTTTTAGCGAGGTAAACGTAACAGCTTACTATTCAATCGTTACTAATGGTGACAACTGGGAATGTTGGAGCGGAGCTATTGGCAGCACTTCTGCTGACAATTTCCTTATGCTGGCAAACAACTTCTACTGGGATCATGGCCAAACAGGAGACTCTAGCACTCTCAAAAGCTACACGTGGTTGAATTGGTACAATAGCTCCAATAGGACTTTTGAGTCAAACATGCAAGATATTCCATCCGCTCAGATAGGTACGATCACTGAGCGATATCAAAAATATATAACTATTGAAGGAGATACATATTATCACAATACAGCAGACGACGACCGAAGTTCTCGTGCTGGGGCCAGTCCTTCGTTAACTTATGCAAGAAAAAGATTTATTATTCAATATTCTGATGAAACTCACTTTGATTCTATTAGCAGTTCACCATCCCCAGTCGTAGAGCTTCCGACTGAAACAACAACCCCATCTCCATCAGTTGGTATAACTGGAGAAATATTGATTCCAAAAGAGGCCGAATGGTCAGGTTGGTTTAAGACCACAGGCCTAAGCCTTGGATCAAATGGAACATGGGATGACCACGAACCTGAATCTCTTACTCCAAGTTGTGTTGTTAAGTTCGGCAGCAAGTACTTTATGTATTACATCGGTTCAGATAGCCCAAGGACAACTGACGGCGGCCCTGCACACAGAAAGCTAGGAGTCGCCACAAGTACTGATAAGGTGAACTGGACGAAATACGCAGGAAATCCAATAATGACACACTCCCCCGCCGGGAACCAGGAAGAAGGTATTTTTGGTTGCACCGCAATAGTTTATGAAGGGTTGGTGTATGTTTATATTACGGCTATTGTCGCAGACAACGCAACGACGGAAGAAGTACACGCTGACGTAAAAGTAATTTTCTCTACCGATGGGTTTAGTTTCTCAGACCCAAGTTACGTGTTGGATCACAGCAACCCAAACTTAACAGGTTATGGGGACGAAATAGGTATCACAGGGGTTACGTATAAAGACTCAGTATGGACTATTTACTATTTTGCCAAAGGAACGCAGGTCGGTGGGTGGAGGATATGTAAGGCCACGGGGTCAACACCGTTTAATTTTTCAAACATTATTACAAGCCTTATTATAAACGAGCAGAATTTTTATGGAACTGGTGGTGATGTTATAGCGGTAAGTGCGGCAAAGAATGTCATGTTTTTCCAGAAGCGTAGCAACTGGGGAAGACTGGAGGTGTGGGAGGTTCCTGCAGCTTCACCTGGAAGCATGTCACTTGTCCAGGCAACAGACAACGTTTTGTATACTTTGGGCATGACTGTCTACCTAGATGTGGCCGCAGGGCTGTGGTACATGTACAACAGGGATTACATAACTGATACGGTGTACTGTAGAACTGCTTTAGTAAAATATAGAACTTAAAAAAGGTTTGTTAGATGAGTACACTTGGCAAAATAGCGGCTGTAAACCTCAGCGCGACCACAAACACGCTTATTTACACTGTCCCTGCAGGTAGTAGCGGTATTGATGCAACGGTTAATATTTGCAACCGCAACTCCGGTGATGTGGCCATAAGGCTCGCGATAGTTGACGGACTTGTTGCATCCCTGACAGTTGCGGATTGGATAGAGTACGACACAGTGATTGCAGCTGGAGGCGTTATCGAACGATCAGGGTTAAAAATTTATGTCGGTCAGTCTGTTGTTGCGTATTCAGATACAAGCAACGTCAGCGTCCAGGTATGGGGATAACTTATGGAACGATCACAATGGCCACTAGAAGGAAGATTTGTGTTATACGACAATGCTGGAAATGCTGTAGCAGTTGACAGTACCACACTTTGTTTGGAAACAGTAGACCACTCAAGAAGTGCAATTCACAACGGTGAACATTATTACTATAGCGATTATCATGATATTGTGCAAAACACTGTTGACGAACATCTCATAATTACCCCAAATACTACAGCGTGGGCGCATATGTCTTTTGAAATTTCTTCTTCTGCAGGTCAAGTAATTATTGAGCTTTCCGAAGGAGCAACAGTGTCAAGCAATGGGACACCGGAGAGTATATTTAACAGAAATAGGAATTTTGCAGCCAACAACACAACCCTAATATATTCCGCCCCAACTGTTTTAACTCAAGGAACTGTTATCGGAGCTGCGAAGTTTGGGGTGGGTGATAAAAAAATAACTGCAGGTGAGATAAGTACTTCCGAATCAGAAATGGTAATGAAACAGAATACAATTTACCTATTAAGAATTACAGAATTAAATATAGCAAACACAACGGTAAATCTTAGCATTGACTGGCACGAGCACACAAATATGTAAGGAGAACACAATGGCAAATGCAGTCCCAAATAGTACAAAAGTGATGTATCAGAAAGGGCAAATACACCTGACCGACAAAGCTGGAACCAGCGCGGTTGACGTGTGTAAGGTTATCTTAATGCAACCTGGCTTCGTGTTCGACAAGGATAGCCACCACGCTTACGCTGACGTTATAGCCTCAGAGGTTGCGAGCGGCAATGGATACACAGCGGGGGGGGCAACATTAACTGGGGCCACTACCGCGGTAAACAATACTACAGATCAGTCGGTAACAACATGGAGTAACGTGACATGGACTGCTTCAGGTGGTAGTATATCGGCATCAGGGGCAATCGTTATTGATGACACTACGGATTCAGCAACAGACGATTATACCGATGCGATAATCAGCTACAAAGACGCAGGAGGGACTATCACCGCAGTCGATGGAGCTCCAATTGTTTTCAGTTCAATGAAAGAGACACTCAGTTAAAGGGGAATTGTTATGATCGTATCATTAGGCGCAAGGACAACGGACGGCACGAATGCTGCAGCCGCATGGGAAATAAGCACTGCAGCAACACCAGGGAGAGCAAGAGTTGTTGAAATTGGATTCTTTCTCGCTGCTGCTACTACCACGACAATAGGCCTAGGCCGTCCCGCCGCAATTGGAGTCACACCAACAAGTCCGGTTGATTTTTTGCCAGAAGATCCAAACGATGTTTTGGCGTCAGGAGTTGTCCAATCGGCAGTGGCTTGGGGAACTGGTCCAACAGTCCCAACCGCATTTTTGCGGAGAATAAGTTTCCCGGCCACAATCGGAACCGGTGTTATTTGGACATTTCCTGAAGGATTGGTTATCCCTGTTTCGTCAAGCATAGTCCTGTGGAATCTTGACACAAATAGCGTTTTGGATGTGTATGCGAGGGTGGAGATTTAAGCCGTGGGACTCTTGCCACCAACAATATTCAGGCCAATTAGCCGGGCAACTGTCTCCCCAAGGCCGTCAACGCTAATCCTGAAGACGTTCGCAGGATACGCAGACGCAAGTTATGATACCAGCTTGTCAAGCAATACCACAAACCTTACAGCTGGATCTGTTGGTATAGCAAGCGTATATCCTGCCGCTCAAGTAGACACAACAAGAACACTGTACTTTGAGTGGTATTCATCTGGCGACGGGATAACAGCTGGATCGGATGGGGTTTTTAGCCCAATACTCTCCTCTAACACGTCAGATATTGTTACAGGCACCTCTGGAACGTACCTAGAGGCTACATTTTTAAGCTCCAACACCTCAGACATAACAGCTAGTACTTACGGTGACTTGTGGCTTGATAGCGCAAAGAAAAACTGGATAGCATGGTCTGATGTGGGTAGCCTTGATTTCTCCATTAAGCAATCAAACGTTGCCGGTAACATGCCACTTGATTGGGAGGGATATGTCCATAATATTCACAAATTAAACGACAAGGTTATCGCTTATGGCGTGAATGGGGTTTCAATTCTTACGCCAGCTGGTAAGGCATACGGACTAAACACAATCCACAAGTCAGGGCTTAAGGGACGTGATGCTTTTGCAGGAAATGACTTTGTGCATTATTTTATTGATAATCTTGGGTGCTTATACAGCCTTTCTGATCAGCTCAGGAAACATGATTACAGGGAATATTTATCCCTGTTGACCAATCCAGTGTTAACCCTGGATGAAGACAACAACCTGCTTTATATCTGTGACGGGACAACCGGGTATGTTTACTCTCCTGAAGATAAAAGTCTTGGCAAAGGCCCTGTGAATGTTACTGGTGTTGGTAGGTCGTTAACCGCATCGTCAGGAATCGTGACTACCCCTGTGTTTGAAATATGCACAGACATTTTCGATTTTGGAACACGTAGGATGAAATCAGTATACCAACTTGAATTTAGTACTGACGTATCTGGGGTGTTGTCTGCGGCTATTGATTACAGAGAAAGCAAATCTGCATCATTCACAACAACACCATGGGAAACTGTGCATGAACGTGGTATAGTGAAGATAATTAGAAAAGGAATCGAGTTTAGATTTAGAGCTAAACTTGCAGCGTATGAATATTTTGAAATGGACAGCCTGACAATTGACGGGCATGTCCACGTTCATTGAGGAGAGATAATGGATCAGGAAATAAAAGATTATATCGACCAAAAGATTGAGGGTATCTACTTATCTCTCACTGAAATAGTCGGAAGCGCAATGGCTCACCAAGCTTTTTGCAACAAGACAAACACGAAGTTTTACAAAGACCATCCTGAATTTAAGGAACATAAGGAGATTGTCGCTTCTGTTGTAGAGATGGTTGACGGTGAGAATCCAGGAATTAAATATGATGAAATCTTGGAGAAAGCTATTCCAAAAATCAGGGAAAGAATATTCATGACAAAAAACATGAACGTTTCAACCGTAGAACCTCCCAAGAATATGGACTTTGGCAACGGAGAAATATAATGTTGATCAAACTCATACCTAAGCAAATACCTGTTTTTTGGGATGTGATAAAATATGGATGCAAGAACGCTGACACCTTACACCATGAAAATTACCAGCCATATTTTAACGAACTACTTCATGCCCTACTATCAGACAAGGCCCAGTGTTTTGTTAGGTTGAGCGACGATAGGAGGATTGTAGCTGTTTTAGTTACTCGTTTTATCGGCAACAAGATCACCGGAGAAAAACACTTCCATCTACAATGTGCTTATTCTTTCCAGGCAGAACCAAAATCAACATGGGAGGAAGACCATAAAGTATTATTGGATATAGCACTAAAGTCAAAATGCACAAAAATCACCTTTGACACAAGCAACCCAAAGCTAGGAAGGCTCGCTATGGGGTTAGGGTTTAAAGAGGTTTCCAGATCGTATTGCTATATGATAGGGGGTTGATATGGGTGGAAGCAGTAGTGGAGGGGACAGCGAACAGACAATTAGATACGCTCCTTATATTGAAGAAAAGCACACCTCGTTTCTTGATGAAGTTCAGTCACAACGTATAACTGCCGTAGCTAACGACCCATTTTCTGGCTACACCGACATTGAAGTAGATGACGCGTTTTTTGGAACTGGATACACAATAACGTCTTTTCCTTCTCTGTACGATATGTATGGCAAGTTCATGGCAGGTCTGGACATTGACGCGCTCTATACTGAAACATTTGAAAACGTAGTAAACTCCCCTGTTGTGAATGATTTAGTTTCAGCCGAGTCTGCTTTGATGGATGATGACATAGAGGAGAACTCATATCCCAGGTTAGAGTTGGGGTCTAGAGACCTGAACGCCTATAACGGCAGCACAATGTTGATAGCCAAGGCACTTATTGAATCTGGAAAAGTAAAGGCAATTGAAAAGTTTTCCGCTCAACTAAAGTACAACCTTATTCCTGTAGCACAAAGCACATGGCAAACGCATCTCCAGTGGAACCAAAAAGTGGTTGGTGTTTATTCAGAGATAATGAAATTTTACTTCTCGGCTAGGGCAGACATTGACGAGGTGAATTATGCCATGGCTGCCAAAAGTGCACTTTGGCCTTTCACCGTTCTTGACTTTGAACGTGCAGCCTTGGGAGCGTTACAGGGCGCAACTGTGCAGAAAACAGACGTTGCTGGAGCATCTACCGCCTCACGGGTATTAAGTGGTGCTTTGAGCGGTGCAGCCATGGGTGCGATGGTTGGTAATCAGATCGCACCAGCAACAACTGCAGGAGTTGCCGGGGCAACAGCGACCTCTGCTGGAGGTGCTGGATGGGGAGCTCTTGGTGGCGCGGTGTTGGGTATTGGTGCAGCTCTTACATATTAAGACAAGGTGAAAAATGGGAAGCAGTAGCAGCTCAAGCGATCAGGAAACAACCTTAAGATTCGCCCCATATCTTGAAGAGAAGCACTCTTCCGCCCTCGAGCTGTCGTTTAGCACTGGAGCAGCGGTAATAGACAACTCCCCTTTCGCCTCATACGATCCACCTTCAGCAGACGACGCATTTTTTGGCGTTGGGTTTATGTTAACAAGCTTTCCAGGGATGTACGATTCTTTTGGAAAATTTATGGCTGGTCTTGACCTAGACTCGTTATTTACTCAGACATTTATTGACAAAGTATTAAACGCAGACGATCCAGTTCCTACTGAGGTGGCAATACTTGAAGATGCTATTGAGCAGGGTCAGGAACAAAAAATACTAGCAAGAAGCTTGAATGCGTCAACCGGAAGCACGTTTGTGGTTTCACAGGCAAACATTGAACAAAGTAGAGTGAAAAGGATAGCAGAGCTTAGGTTGACCATAAGATATGGCTTAGTTGCTGGCGCTGTTAAGGCGTGGAACGATACGCTTAGATGGCAGGATGACCTTGTTACAAGATATGCTGAATCGTTAAAAGATTATTACCTTTGCAGGATTAACGCGAACGATTTTGGTTACAAGATGAATTCCAATAGCGCACTATGGCCTTTCAACGTCCTTGGGTTTGAAATGGACATGCTGGCGTCAATGCGTGGGTCTAGAGCTATAAGGACGATGACCGAACGGGAAAGGTCTAAAGTATCGAAAGGACTATTGGTTGCAAGTTACACATGGTCAGGTGCCCAGATAGGTTCATATTTTCCCCCATACGGAACAATAATTGGAGCAGTAGTTGGTTTTGTCGTAGGTGTAGCAATTATGTTATTAGAGTAACAGGAGAAAAAAATGGCTTATTCAGATTATAATGGCCGGAGTTCAGCACTGAAGAGAATAGGTGGCATAGACAGAGAGAAAGAAAAAGCGAACTTCCTGGCACTATCGAAACCAGGAGACAACACTGCCCAACCGGTCCGCTCAATAACTCCACCAACAACGCCACCAGAGGAGGAAGTAGAGCAACCATTGCAACCGATGTCCAGGGATGCGTTGGGAGAACCAACAACTCCAGATAAGAACACTGTGCCTGATCGTGGCGCAACTGTACTTGGAATTCCAGTTGACAAGTTTGCGCAGATAGCCGGCGGATTGGGTTCCGCGTTTGCTCCTAATACCCCAATGGGAAGAGTTGGAGCATTCGCCTCAAACCTCGCTGGACAGAACATCGCTGAAAAGTCGCGCAGTGATGCTATGGAGGCAAACAGGGCACAGCTAATAGCAGACAGAAACGCTGCCCGTGCAATAACTGTTGAAGATAGGGCAGATGCGCGTAGATACCAGGAAGATATCACGACAAAGAACAGGGAAGATGTCAGAAGATACAATGAAGAGTTGACCGCAGAAACTAGAGCATACAACGAACCTCTCCGAGAATTACAGATAAAAAATGCTGAGAGGCAATTGAGCAAAAAAGAAACCCCAACAGAGTTCGGGGCGTTCAGGTCTGGGCAGATCCAAAAAGGAATAACAGACGAGTCCAAAATAGTTGAGAATTACAAGGCTCTAAGCAAGACCGGTGCCTCCAAGACAGGTGGAGAAAAGTATCCTGCAATCCTGAAGAGATGGGAGAACCAAGATAATATTGACGATAATGGAAACGTTAAAAGCGGCCTCGCCCAGCTAAAAGAAGGAGTTGCGCAAGGAGATCCTGTAGCCTTGAAAGAATACCCGGAAGTGGCCCAACAACTAGGCAGATTGCCAAAGGGTGAAGTACGGCCAATTGTTAAAAGCGATACCGGAGAAATAGTGTATTTTTACCCAAAAAATGGTAAGATTTATGACGTAGATGGAAAACAAATAAAAACGTCAAAATTAGAAAACACTCTCATAAAGGCGCATTAAATGGCACTTCCACAAGGGTTCAGCGAAATCGGTTCACCTCCAGCAGAAGAGCAAAGCACAATAGAGCCACAAGGCTCTTCAGGGCTCCCCTCTGGCTTTACGGAGATAGGAGACGTTCAGGCTAAAGTTGAACCATTGCCTGAATTAGAAGCAAAAACAGGGACAACGGCTGGAGACTACGGAAGGTCGTTGGCTGTTGGACTAAACAGGTTTGGGCAGACAATTGGTCGTACTATTGATGTTGTTGGCAATATTGACCCCACAGGACTGTTAGACAAGGCAGGGCAGGGGATAGAATCATTTTATAAAGAAAAAGAAGCAGAAGATCTGGCCGCAATGTCACCGGCAATGAAGGAAGCCCAGTCATTAAAGTATACCACAGACGTTAAAGAGTCATGGAGAGACGCGCCACTCAAGAACTTCAAGAGCATTTTTCAAGGCGAAGCATGGAAGAGCCCTACAAAGATAGTTAGCAGTTTGCTACAATCTGCACCAAGTACCGTTGTGGGTATGGGTACTGGAGTTGGTATAACCGGAAGTCTAATCAAGAAGGGTGTTTCATCTGGACTTGCTGGAGTAATTGGTGGGTTTGTGGGTGAGGGCGGAACCGCTGCGATTGAGTCTGGAAAAGATGTTTACGACTTGGTTATAAGCGCTCCTACTGACATAATTTCAAAAACTCCAGAGTTCCAGAAGGCCATGCAAGCACTTTCGTCTGAGCAATTAACGGACGAGGAAAAAGAAAAGCAAGTAAGAGAACTTATAGCAGATCATGCGGCGATGAAATCTATGGCAAAAGTTTTCACAGCCACCGGATTACTTGGCAGCGTATCTGGCCACTACATGGGAAAACTGCTTGGCGGTGAAGCAACTGGTGGACTTTCCAGAAAAGCACTTACTGAGGGTAGTCTTGAGGCTTTACAGGAGACCCCGCAGAGTGGATATGAAGTACTCGAACAAAACTTCCAAAAGAAAAAGTTTGTAGATCCAAACCAAGATATATGGCAAGGCGTAAAGGAAGCCAGTGTTGAGGGAGGTGTGCAGGGGTTTGTGATGGGTACCGGTATGGGAGGTGGAGCTGCTGCCATGACTTCACCACGTGCCGTTGTAAGTCAAAAACAAGCCGACACCGCAGCAACCACAAACATGAAAGTAAATGGGTTTGTTTCTTCTGACGATTCCGCAGCCGGTGTTGATATTGTGGGAGGGTTTGGTTTTGTCAACGAACCTCTGGAAAAAGTAATAGATACCCTCACCAGCGCTCCCATGAACGTGCTTACCGATCAACTAACAGACGATGTACTTTCCTCAGAACATTTCCAGCGTATTATCAGAGAGCTTTCCCAATCAGGAGTAGCACCAGAAGACATGAAGGCTGCAATCATTGAAAGAGTAGTACCAACAATGACTGCAAGTTTACAGCTCGGCATTGCGCTGAGAGAGACGACAACCGTACAGAGGAGACAATTACTCTCAGACCTAAATAACGTTCAAGATCCAAAGTCAAGAATCAAAGCCGTTGAACAGATAGAAAAGGGTATTTCAGATCAAAGACTTGCAAAGTCATGGGCTAACTCCGCAATTGATAGAATAAATGCAGGTTCCCAGATAAGCTACGACCAATCATTAATTGACTTCGCCTCCCAAGATGAAGAGTCATTAAAAGCAATGCGTGAAGCAACAGTTGATACTGCAAATGCCAATTTCAAGGAAGACCTACGGCGAAAACTAGACAACCTGAAAAAACACAAAAAGCCTACTGACAGAGTAAAATCAAATATAATCACCATCGAGCACCAACTTGGGCAAATAGAACAGGAAGAGGCAAGCAGTGCTACGTCACAAGTTGAATCTCAGCCATCAACCCAGCAAGAGGAAAAAGAATCTCAGCCATCCTCAGAGCTCCAAAAGGCACAAGAGGGAAACCAGAGAGGAGCTGAAGAAGAAATACTAAATTCTATGGCAGACACTCAACAGTCCATAAATGTCCAAGACGAAGTAAAAGGACGCCGCCAACGATTCAACAAGTTGCAAGATGACGCTCTGATGGATCAGTTTGTGGATGATGCTGAAGAAATAAAGAGACAGAACGACCCGGTGAAATTGGCACAGGAAAACGCAAATCTGCACAACAGCGTTATGAACAAGCTAAAGTCTGACCAGCCTTTAAGCGAAAAGGAAGAAGCGTACAAACAGGAATACCTTACAGCACAGCGTGAACAGAAGAATAAAACAGAGAAGTTGAAGAAAGAGCGGGAAGAGCTTCTTGCTTACGAAAACTCATACTCACCAATGCCAGGAGAACAAGCTGCAAGAGACAGAAATTTAGAGAACCAGTTCGTAGACGATGCCATCGACATTGAACAGCAGGACACCGACAAGACATTTCCCCGGGAAATAAAAGCCCACGAGCAGAATGTAAAGCAGCAACGCCAAGAGTTCATCGACAAGAATAAGAAAGCAAGAACCAAAAAGATCCACGACGAACTAAACAAGAAGTACAGCGACAAAGAATCTGCCGGCGTTATTGCCATGGCCGACCCTGAGATGTTGAAACAGGCGAAGAAAGAAGCTGATACCATAGTTAGGTCAAATCCTGTTTACGAGCAAAAAGCAGCTATCAAGAAGAGTGGTGGGCTAAATCTCTCACAAGCCAAGGAACTTTACGGTGACAGCGTGACAGGTGCATACCCTGGCCTATTTTCCATGAAAGTTCCAGGCGGCCCCACCCCACTCGACATAGACACCACAGCAACCGAATACGGATACAAGAACGCAGATGAAATGTTCAAAGCGTTCGCACAGGCTCCTACAATAAAGAGTGAGACAGCAAAGCTCGTGCAGCAATACGAGCAAGAGTGGTCAAGAGCCCAGGCTGACCAAGAAGCTGCTGGAGTAGTAACAGCCAAAGAAATACGAAAAGAGGCAGAAGCAGCAGGTGTTCAGACAAAGCAAAGTATAGCGCAAGAAGAGCTCCTACAGCCTACCGACAAGATAAGCGGAGAAAAAGGAATAACAGCAAACAAAGCTATTGAGATGTTTGCCGCAGGTGACTCTACTGTTATGGGTCACGTAGAGGAAGAAATAAAGCGGCATGGTGTCAAAGCTATGCAAGACGTATTGCTTAACAAACTAATGCTTAAAGTTGCACAAACTCCCAAAGGAGAAGCGCGTCAAAAAATACTTAAAAACATATCACCCTTGGAGGCTAAGGCTAAAGAATTATTTTCTCTTGCAGAGGCAGCCGAGGAAGTAGAACCAACCACCAAGCGCCAACGCATAAAAGAGAAGTTGGCAGCAAAAACAACAGCCAAACCAACGGCTAAACCAGAAAAAGTTGCCACCAGTTTATCTGATGAAAAAACGCCAACGATAGCAGAGGTTGACGCTGACATTAAGTTTTCAAAGTCAAGACCTGAATCCAAAGCCTCAAACCAATCCGACATAAGATCCGAGCTGTCCCAACCCGGCAACTTAGGCCGACTAGGAGTGCGTAACTTAGAAAGCAAGGGGCTGTTAGAAATAATAAACCCAGAAAAAGCAAAAGAGATACTCGTTGCTACCGGAGAGTTTTCGGAGAGAGACGACGCGGTAATGCAAGGATTTACCATGCCAGTGAACGGTAAGCCAAAGACTTTCCTGATTCAAGGCAACATAAAGAACGGCAGGGCAATGTCCGTAATGTTACACGAATTATCTGAACACGTATTTGAACTTGGGTTTATCGACTCAACACAGTATGGAAAAGTTCTTTCTCAACTAAAAAGAAAATCTAAACTCAACAGTAAAGAAGGATCAGAGATAAGGGCGGCATACGATGCAGTGCCAAAAGAGACGGACCCTAATCATGTTGACCGTGAGGTCATGGCCTACCTTATCGAACAGGGCAAGACAAACTTATCCATAGTCCGCAGATTCATAGCCGAGATAAAGAAAATCCTAGTCGAGAAGATGGGTATTAGCCCTGTAATCCTGAAAAACATTGACCTCCAAGCATTGGCGTTGAACGTGGTTAAGCGGGAGGCGCGGGGAACTGTTGGGGAATCATTACAGAATGGGATAAATGAATTTGCTCAAAACACAAACTTAGCGTTCAGCGAAGCGAAGAAGGCCATAACCTACAATCCAGCGTTCAGAAAGTGGTTTGGTGACAGTAAAGTTGTGGATGATAATGGGGAACCTTTGGTTGTTTATCATGGGACTGGTGCTGAGATATCCATTGAAGATGGTTTCATCTTTGATTATGACAAAATAGGTGAGCAAGGCAGGTCTGAAGGAGCAGGTTTCTATTTCACATCTAATCGTAGAGTCGCTGAAGGGTATGGCGCAGATGGAACTATTATTGAAGCATACATGAGTATTCAAAAACCACTTGCTTATGACTCGCCCCCCTTTGATATTGATACTGTAGAAAAAATTATTAGTCGTATAGCTGAGATTGAGGCCAAAGACTACGAGATTGATATCGAAGATGGATTTTTGTCGAACTATGGCGACACACGATATGACGGTCTTGAAAATGTGGTTGCCTCAGCTGCTGAGGCTATAGCCGATGAGGAAACTGCATTAGATCAGCTTGGTGGATTTATTGGGTCTGGTGTCGAAGCATCACATGTTAACCAGGCGGTGAGGGATATCACTGGATATGATGGTGTAATAACAGGTGGCTTCGGTGGCAAAGGAAGTGAGGTGCCGATCTATGTTGCATTTTTCCCTGAACAAATAAAATCAATCTACAACACTGGAACATTCGACGCGAACAACCCAGACATAAGATTTTCCAAGACCGGCGAAAAAGTAACCGACAAACTAAGACGCTGGTTCGGTGCGTCAAAACTAAAAGACAAGTCGGGCAACCCCATTGTAGCCTACCACGGCTCACCAGAAGAGTTTTACGAGTTCGGCAATACCAATAAGCGAGGAAAGACCGGACACACCTCTTCGGGGCTTGGAGACTTCTTCTCGCTCAACAAAAAAACATCATCAAAATACGGGAACGTAAAACCATTCTTTCTGAAGATGGAAAACCCCTACATGATGTCCCTCGAAGAAAGCCAAAGTTTTAATACCCTGGCCGACTCGGTAAAAAGGCGAGAAGAGTTGCAAGGGCAAGGATACGATTCAATCCTTATCAAAGTACCAGGGCTGAAAGAAGGTTCAATGAATCCATACCTGATTACTTTTGAGGGTAACCAAGTAAAGAGCGCGGATAATAACACCGGAGAGTATAGTCTTACTGATAACGATGTGCGGTATTCTATCGCAAAACAAGATTCCCCAGCACCGCAAGAGTCGATAGAAAACATAATGTCAAAACTCCGCAGCACATCCACCACCAAGGCCGATGCTGCTAAATACGGAACGGAAAAAGAGCAAAATATGGTTGCCGAGTATCGGAAGCTTGCCTCTTTGGCAAAGGATTCACACTCTTCCATAGCAACCAAACAGAAGATGATAGCATCATTTTTGAAAGTTGTCCCACCAGAAGTACGCGCCAAAGTTATTGCACCGTTGACTTTTATCAGCCGCTTTATGCAAGTAGGTGCACACGAAAAAAGGCTTGCAGAAACCATTGCACGCGCAGAAAAAGAACTTACCACGTACCTTAGAAAAGGTTTAATCTCAGATATTCAAAAAGGAGTTAAGCCGAGCAAGCTTGCTAAAAACAGAGTTAAAAAATCAACTCTTGGTTATGAGGCTTCACGGGATCTTGACTTTATCAGGGAGACCTTAAAAGAAAAAGATATTCCCGGGAAGATTGCGTATATTGATAACCAAATTGTAGAGAAAGAACTTGAGATTGAAGAAAACGGAACAAAAAAGGCAGAGGAAGAATTGGCAGACCTTGAATCTCACAGAAACATCCTTGAAACATTTGGTAACATCAAAGAACAGAACCTTGAGGACTTGATTTTTGCAAAAGAAGCGCTTGCCTCAATTATCCAAGATGGTAGAGCGTTATGGCGATTGCAGCAAGAAGCCTTTAAGGCTGCAATGTTGCCAATAATAACAAACGTACAGCAAGATATCTCAGGCGAAGAAGAGCCTGTTGTTGAAACTGCAGCCCAGGCCACAAAGCGGAGAGAAAAAGAGGCAACCGTAAAGGGGAAGGTCAAGAAGACATGGGACGCGGTAGAGGACTCACTGCTTTCCTGGGAATTTTTAATGAACAAACTCTCTTCTAAGTCTGGCTATAAAATACTTCAATCGTTCACGACCAAAAGTATGCTTGATGTTGCAAAAAAAGCGACAGACGAGGAAATAAGGCTCAAGCTCGAAAGTGACAAAGAGATACATGAGAAAGCAATGGAGATATTCAACGCCAAGAAAGACTCTGAATTGAATAAGAAGTTCATGGCCCAGGAAGAAAGACAGCATGGGAAAGTGTTTTCCTACGATGAAAAAGGAAAGAGGTTAGGTGACTTCACGATGTCGCAACAAGAAGCTGCCTACATGTATGCTATCAGAAAGAATGATGATAGTATACCTACTTTTGAACGAATGGACATGACGGACAAAACGTTTGAAGAAATTGAAAAGTTTATTGCCCCAGAGCTTAAAGCGTTTGTTGACTACAACGTTGACACATATTTGCAGGATTTTCATTTTGATGTGAACCAGGTTTACCGCCAAGTTTACGGCACAAACCTAACAAAAACGCCAGGGTATATTTCATGGTATAGAGATCTTCCAGGGAAAACGCAAGACAAAGGGATTGCTGCGGCACCAGCAGAAACAGGCGCTAAAGGCATGTCAAAAGGTGCATTTAAGGAGAGGGTAAAGAATACAAACCCATACCGATTCATGAGTTTTAACGATGTCCTAATAAAGCACGTTGACGAAATGAACAACTTCAGGGCGTGGGCAATGCCTACTAAAATTATAAATGCAGTTTTTAACAATAGGAACACCAGACGATTAATCACACAGCACCACGGAAGCAGCATGTCAAAGAACGTAGCTCGCTTTCAATCTGACTTTACCAAGTCACCAACGGAGCTACGTGGTGACCTTCCATGGCTCGACAAACTTAGGGGGAATATTACCACAGCTATGACTGCCCTTAACCCAACTATTTTCCTGAAGCAGTTAACCTCTATTCCTGCCATGGCAGAGTCTATTCCAACTGCGGAATGGTTAAAAAATTCTGGGGCATTTTGGGCTAATCCATTAAAGGCGTGGAATACATTGCAGAAGTCGAAAGCATGGGAGGGGAGAAGACAGATGGGCATGGAGCGGGATATTAGAACCGCACAAGCCGTTTCCGGTTCACAAGCTATAGCCAACATGCAGAACATCAAAAACAGGGCGATGTTCCTTGTAAAATGGGGTGACGGTGCTGCTATCTTGGTTGGCGGGTATCCTGTTTATAAATACCATTATGATAAAAATTTAGCAGGTAAAGGACACGATCAGGCGCACAGGATTGCTCTCGACGAGTTTGAAAAAGCAATGGATAGAACCCAGCAGTCCAGCGGAATAAAAGACCAAGGAAACATTCAGAGAAGTGGCAGCTACGCAAAACTTTTCACCATGTTTATAACCTCTCCAAAACAATACACTTCACAAATAACTGCAGCAATTAGAGGTATAAAAAACAATCCTGCAGACGGAGACGCATATAAGCGATTGTTTATCTTTGGGGTTCTCATGCCGTCACTGTTCCAGGCAACAGCTACGGGAATGCTTGGGCTTATCGGTGGAGACGCAGACGAAAAAGAAAAAGCCATAAACGACCAGATAAAAGCTATCGTCACAGCACCTCTGAACGGTATCCCTATAATTCGTGACCTTCAAAAAGCAGCTCTTGAGTCTGCTATGGGAAACTGGTACGGAACTGACGTGGACTACTCACCGGTAACACAAGCAGGGAAGTCGTTAATGGGTGCAATCTATAACGGTGCCAAACTATTCACAGGCGAGAACGAGGAAGATTATAAAAAACACGGTAACGCAGCGTTAATGAACCTATGGGAAACTATCGGTTACGCAACAGGCCTTCCAGCGAACACTGTGCGAAAGACTGTTGCAGAAAATTGGCGCGACGTTATAGAAGGACAAACTGAGTACCCATTACGCAGGTCGTTGGGTTATAGCCGTGCAGCAATGGGGGAACGTGGAAGTAGATTTGAAAGAAATAAAAAGAAGGTAAAAAATGCAATAGATAGACAAAAAAACAAAGAGGCTAGACCCGGTGACATTGAACTGCTGAGACTTAGTGTAGCGCTGAAAAAAGCAGAATCAAGTGAACGTAACCTCAAAAAGCTGTTAAAAAACGCCAAGACAGATGCAGCAAGAAAGGCAATAAATGCTAAAATAGAAAAGGTTAGGGAACAATTTAACAATAGATTTTCGTCACAAAAAATGATACAATAGCAATTAAATAATACAGGAGTACACCCCATGACAACTGCAGCTTTATCTGTAAGGAATACAGCAGCAATCGAAAAAGGATACCATTATTCTGGCACAATAGCGACCGGAGTAACGGGCCCATCAGTACTTATCCCAGCACTACCATTAGGAAAAAACGTTACACTAACCCTAATCGCCGGTGCGAACACAGGGAGCTTCCAGGTTTCGACGTCAAGTGACGCCGCAGTGGTCGCTGGAACCGCAACATGGCAAACGTGGGTAACAGGAGTAACCACAGGAACAGTCAGCGACGTGATTTTAGGTCAAGTTACAGCTGTTAGGGGCGTAAGCGCGGCAGGCGAAATCTCCATAGAAATAGTGATATAATCATGTCTTTATGGAAAGAATCACTATGGCAAGGCTCACTATGGCAAGGCTCCCTGTGGCAACGTTCATTGTGGGAATACGCCGAGTATTTTCTAGCCAACTTCAACGTAACCCTAGACGTAACCAAAGGCACCGGCCCGATAACTTACTCCAGAGCAAGTGCGTATTACAACATTCAGGATGCTTATTGGACAAAAGTTTTATCTGGTGTTCCTGGGTATACCGATTTACTTGGTATCGACATCCACCCCCTGAGTACGAACAAGTGCGAGTGCTGGGGATT
>Ga0316189_10000469_pt1 | contig 40183 bp, 53 predicted proteins | sample LowCovwburrow_MG_FD_204930 | JGI IMG/M metagenome (GOLD analysis project Ga0316189, IMG submission 204930) | Coastal sediment microbial communities from Maine, United States - Lowes Cove worm burrow | ecosystem: Environmental > Aquatic > Marine > Coastal > Sediment | place: USA: Maine...
ATAAAAAGAAGGGCTGGCTGAAGATCAACACGCCCAATGAAGCTCGATTTAAAGCAGAAGTTCTGCATGGCCGCCTGTTTCAACGACTGGAAGATATGGAGACGCTGCCTGACGGACGAATTCTCATGGCTGAAACCGGCTCAAAAGCATCTCAGGGACGCATCTGGATACTTGATGACCGGGGAGAGTCGCCTCAAATCACTGTCTATCTGGAGAATTCTGAAATTTTCCACCCGGACAATATTGAGTGGGACCGTAAGCGAAGCTGGCTATGGATTACGGATGATCACTCGCCTTCAAACCTCTGGGCTTATGATGGCAGCAAACTGCACAACATTGCATCGCATAGCAGTGCGGAGATTACCGGTGTAGAGAGCAGCAGCAATGGCACTATCTACCTGAATCTTCAGCATCGCAGCTTCGGATCAGACCTGACAGTGAGCCTTACAAAGTAACTATGGATGCATGGCTGGAGATCGTTATCAGGCAGTTTATTCTGTACAGTATTCCTGTACTGATCTCCCTGACACTTGTCACCCTGATTGAATCGATCCTCTCCAAGCAGCCCATACCCCATCCACTTTTTGCCATCGGCTGGACGGGGACATGGCTGCCGTGGGCTGCTGCTATTCTGTTTACACGCGGCATCATCATTGCTCTTCCCCAACCGCTCTCCACCGGCAGCAGGGCAGCCGCCTGCCGTCTGCTTGCACACCTGCTTCTCTGTGGCATGGGCTTTCTGCTTTATAGCTGGAGCCTGCAACACCCGCCTGCCGCCGGCCTGCCGCCGCTCCACCACTGGTGGGCAAAAGTGTTCATGTTTTTCAATTTGTGTATGGCGGGAATGCATCTGATTCCTCTGCCCGGACAGTGGGCCGGAGAACTATTGCTCAACTCCGGAAAAGTCACCCGGTCACAGAGAGATACCATCAACCAACACCGGGCCTCAATCCATGCAATTATTGCTGCTACGCCATTATTGGACTTGTCTGTCGGTGGTGTCGTTATTTTTCCAATCTATGAGAGGCTCGCAAATCTGGCAGGGATGTGACCCAACCATCAACTAAAAAGAGCCTAAACTTTTCCTGAAGTCTCTCCGGCCTGATGAAAGACAATATCCCGAACAACGTTCCCCTGTTTGAAATGTTCCTTGATAATTCTATCAACATTTCTTCTGTTCAGATTGCAGTACCAGACGCCATCGGGATGAACCACCATAATCGGCCCCTGAAGACAAACGCCTAAACAACCCGCACGATTAGCGCGCACTGCATCTTCACCACGCTCCAGACCCTCCTCAGCTAAACGCTGTTTAAGATACTGGAGAAGAGATCGATCCTCTTCCGGTTCACACTGCTTGCCGCAACATAACATCACATGATACCGATAGGATTCAATTACAGGTTTATCACTCATCGCTCTCTCCATGGGATTCTATCTGCCACAATATCACCAACGATCACAATGGAAGGTGACTTCGCCTCAAGCACGCCCCTCTCTGCTTCATCAAGTGAGCCTTCCGAATAGGATTCATCGGCCATGGTGGCTGAATAGATCACTGCAACCGGAGTGTCGCTGTCTAATCCCGCAGCCAGCAGACACGCTGCAATTTTAGACAGATTTTTCGCCCCCATATAAAACACCAGAACCGGAAAGGCTTTGACCAGCGCCTTCCACTCCATGCGGCTGTTTTCCGTTGCCTCATGGCCTGTCAGAAATGCCAAAGAACCATTCACAAGTCGATCTGTAACAGGGATACCGGCCATTGCTGGAGCCGCGATACCGGAAGTAATGCCGGGAATCACCCGAAAGAGCACGCCTGCCTCAGAGAGTGTACGGATCTCTTCGCCTCCCCGCCCAAACACGAAGGGATCCCCCCCCTTCAAACGAACCACCCGTTTTCCCTTTTGAGCCAGTTTAATCAATGTTTCACAGATATCGCTCTGCTTGGCAGACGGTCTGCCACCACGCTTTCCTGCCGGAATCTTCTCGGCCTTCGGATCAGCCATTGCCATCACCGAACTGGAGACCAGCGCATCGAATACAATCACATCACAATCGCCTATCAGCTTTGCCGCTGCGAGGGTGAGCAGGGATGCGTCGCCTGGGCCTGCGCCAACCAGCGCCACCTCGCCACCCTTCAGTGGTGCATCAAGATGCATACGACTCTCTGAAACAGTCGGCAATGAAGCCGGGGAATCCGGCATGTGATGAGAGCACAGGCCCAACCTGTGCATCGACTTCCGACTGGACAACGGCTCTACGTACATGCTCCATGGTTCTGCCTTCAAACAGTGCCATCGGCTGCACCACAATATTTTGCATCCCATCTTCACGCCACTGAGCCAATGACTCTTCCAGACTCGGGGATGAATAAATCCCCGCTACTGCTGCATCTGAAAATCGTTGCGTTAATCCTTCCAAAGCTTTGCTCACTGTTTCGAAACCATCAAAGTGATAGATAGAAAATAGCGCACTGCATTGGCTCGCCTGCAGATCAGGAAAACAATCAATTGCCAGGTCCGCTGCCATACAGGCGATGGGAATCGAACGAGCGGAGAGCGAGTGAAGCATGGTACAATCTGATGCTGCCGCCAAACGGATAATATCATGTTTGGCATGCCAGCCTTCGCCAAGCAGAAGAGGAAGAACATGTGTCCCATCCGGCATCTTTTCACTGCTTAAAAAACGTAATTCAATTGTCTCGCCAAGTTCTTCCGCCGCTCTGTCTGTCAGCAGCTGCGCTTGTGTGGCATGCCGTGAATCAGATGACCCATGTGCCAACAGAATATTCAAAACTCAATCCCTTGTGTTGCCTTGATACCCTGATCAAAAGCGTGTTTCATCTTACCCATCTCCGTAACGGTATGGGCTACCTCAATCACTTCCTGTGCTGCATTTCTGCCGGTCATAATCACATGCATCCACTCAGGTCGTTCATCACTCAGGAATTCAGCAATCTCTTTTCCATCAATCCAGCCGTAGCCGGTACAGTAGTTAATCTCATCCCAGATCAAAACATCGAACTCTTCTGAACGAAGCTTCTCTTTGCATAGATCCCAAATCTCCCTGCTGGTTTTTATATCCTGCTCAGGATTTTTCGTATCCCAGGTAAAGCCACCACCCATCGCATGCCACTCGATATTATCGAATTTCTCGGCAGCCTTCTGCTCACCGGTTTTCCACTTTCCCTTAATAAACTGAACCACACAGACCTTCATACCCCAGCCCGCTGCCCTAAACGCCATACCGAAGGCGCTGGAGGATTTTCCTTTGCCTTCCCCTGTGTTGACTACAATCAGCCCTGTTCTTTTCTCACGTGACTTCATCACTACTCCTGCGGATTGTTTATGAAATAGTTTGGGATCATCAATCGATTTGATCCTTCTCCACTCTCTGTGATCTCCGTATCAAACAGTTCAGAAAGCCTATCTGCACTCATTACAGTCTTAGCCGAACCACACTCAACCCTTCCATCATCAAAGATCATCAACACATCATCCGCAATACTAACAGCCTGTTGAACATCATGAAGCACCACCAGCACACTCTTTCCAGCCGCTGTTAGCTTTTGCATCATAGAGAGAAATGAGGCCTGATGCTTCAAATCCAGATGCGCCACCGGCTCATCCAGAAGAAGAACATCTGTATCTCGCAACAGTGCAGCCACCAGCTCGACACGCTGCCGTTCACCACTGGAGAGTTCACCGAGCGCTCTCTCCTGCAGGTGGTCTATATCCAACATGCTGCATGTATCCCGGTATGCGTGACTACTGCCTGGAACATCCCGCATGGCTAGAGCAAGCCTGTCGAAAACCTTCAAGCCAAACTCTGAAGGTGGAAGTGTGCCCTGCCAGGTAATTTTTTCTGCCAACTGTTGATGAGAAAAATTCTGCAGTGACTTTTCATCCAATAGTACTGAACCACCACTGATTTTGTGTAACCCAGCAAGTGCAAGAAGCAGTGTGGACTTCCCCACACCATTCGGACCAAGTATCACTGTCACCTTTCCACGCCTGATAGAGAAGTCAGATTCCTTGATCAGGACCTTCTCCCCTCGTTCCAGAATAAATGCCGACAGTGAAAACAGACTCATACTCTTCTCACCAAAAGCCACAGGAAGAGCGGCACACCAATCAGGGCGGTAATCACACCAACCGGAAGCTCAGCCGGAGCAATGATCATCCTCGCCCCTGTATCAGCCAGCACAAGCAGAACACCTCCACCAATGGCCGATGCAGGAAGAAGGCCACGGTGCAACGTTCCAAACAGAATGCGCATCATGTGAGGAATGACGAGACCAACAAATCCAATCGTACCAGCAGCGGTCACCGCAATGGCTGTAGCAGCTGATGCAACCCAGAGCAGACGCCTGCGCAATCGAGCTACATCCACGCCCAGAGCTCTGGCATGTGTCTCACCGAGCAGAAGCGTATCCAATGAACGTGCCAAAAGCAGTCCACAGCCCAAAGCCACTGCCCAACCTATTAACAGTGCCTGAACCGAAATTACGGAGCTTGAGAGATCACCCATCATCCATGCCAGTGCCATACCCAGGCGCTTCTCTGGAAGTATCGCTAACAAAAGAGCTACCAGTGCTGCCCAGAAAGCAGCTAACACAACACCAGAGAGCAACAACTTCGATGGCCCCTGTGATGAGAAAAGCATCACAACCGTAATGCCTACCCAAGCGCCAATAAAAGCGCCGGCTGACATCGCCCAGGCCGAATCCGGCAACAGCATCAGAGAGAAGACCGCACCAACTGCACTACTCCCGGCCACACCTAGAATATAGGGCTCTGCCAACGGATTGCCGAGCAGCACCTGAAACCATGCGCCCGCCAGAGCAAGAAGCCCACCGACGGCAAAAGCGGTAAGAATCCGGGGAAGACGAAGCTCCCAGAGAATCGTCTGATCCAGAGTTGTGTTGGAAGAAAATGGATTAATCCACTGCTCTCCCGCCGCAAGTGCCAGCATCAGCACCACGATGGGTAGCGCGATAGCCAGAGCGTATTTATACCAGTTATCAAACTGCATGAGCCACAACCAGAAGCAGGAGCATGCCAACTTCACAAACTTCAATACCTGCACCCAGGCAATCTCCATTAACACCACCAATCTTTTTCTGAAGAAAGAGATGCCAGAACCACAACAGGACAGGTGCAATCACTGCTAACCATGAGCCTGATACAAAGTAGATTGTCATCAAAACAAGAGTAATAGCCCACCAGATTGAGTGAACAATGGATGCATCTTCCGCCCACGCTTTTGCCGAACCATCGGTCAGTGATGGTAGTGAAAGTGCCCACCATGATACCCCAAGCCTAGCCCATGCAGGAATTAGAAAAAGTGCCCACCATGCGCCGTGATCAATCAGGAGTTTTAACAGAACCAGTTTACTCACAACCAGCAACAGCAAGCTCATCACACCAAAACTGCCGATGTGTGGATCTTTCATAACCTCAATAAATCTTGTCCTGTCACCGTGCGCAGCACCCATGGCATCACTGAGATCAGCAAGGCCATCTGCATGCAGAAACCCGGTAATGCCTAACCAGACAATGACGCCCAACAGAGCTCCCAACCAAGCATCAACCGATGAGCCCAAAAAAGCAGCCATCCAGACACAACTTCCAACCACGGCTCCAACAACAGGAAGCCATAAGAGTGCCCTGCCATAATCCTCCTGCAGTGAGGCAGGTGTTGGCAAAATGGTGAGCCAGCGAATGGCTGCGACCAGTCCTTTCACGATGGTTCCCTGTTCATGAAAAGCAGACGTGGCTGTTCACCTTCAAGTAGCGATACCCGCGCCCAAGCAGCATAGGGCAGATGCAACCGCCAGATACCAGCGAGTGGCATGTTCAGCAGATGAGCCAACAGCACCCGGATAACACCTCCGTGAGCAACCAGAAGTCTGTGCTCGCCATCTGCATCACTAAGCCATTGATCCCAGCCCTGAATGATGCGTGAAGAGAAGTCATCAAAACTATCACCGCCCGGTGGGCAGAAACCAATTGGAGTAGACCAGAACTGTTTCAGCAGCGTCTCATCAATATCCTGTGAACCTTTCCCCTCCCAGTCACCAAAATCCATCTCACGCATCTCATGCAGGGTATCCAGTTGAACACCGTGGGAGTCAGAGAGTGATTCGGAAAACAATCGACAGCGCTGTAGTGGTGATGTGGCAATAGATGAGAATTGCACGCTATTTAGTGCCTCTCCAACCCTATTCATCTGGGCAAGCCCCTCTGCGGACAAAGGCACATCCGTACTGCCGCGGAATGCCCATTGAGTGCCTTCAACTTCACCATGGCGAAGCAGATCGACAATGACCGGTTCAGCCATCTTTATCTGTTACCCCGGCACTCTCAAATGTTGCCATGTTGTTATGCAGTGCAATGGCACTATTTAGAAGTGGCACAACCAGAGCTGCACCTGATCCTTCACCCAGACGCATTTCAAAATCAATCAGTGCTGTAATCCCTAAAGCATTCAAAGCAAGTGCGTGGCCGGTTTCATGTGAGATGTGGCTCGCGAGCATCCATGCCGTTACCTCGGGTTCAATCACTCTTGCCGCCAGTGCCGCAGCCGATGAGATAAAGCCATCAATGACAACGGGCACACCACCCTCTGCTGCCTGAAGATAAAACCCGGCCATCGCTGCAATCTCCAACCCGCCCAGTTCCCGCAAAGTCTGATCAGCGGAAAGGTTTCCGACCCGTGCCAGGGCTTGCTTCACCACCTCCACTTTGCGCTTGCGACCAGCACCATCAACGCCGGTACCACCACCCACAATGCTTTCCGGCTCAGCGCCCGTCAGTGCACAAATCAGACATGCCGAAGCGGTAGTGTTGCCAATTCCCATATCACCAGAAATCAGAAGGTTGGCGCCTGCTGCAATAGCTTCTCTTGCCTGTTTTCGACCGACCTCAATCGCAGCAGAACACTCTGTTTCGCTCATGGCAGCTTCAGTGAGCAAATTCGCTGTCCCTGCCCGGACATTTGCCTGTACGATCCCATCAACATCAGAGATATCTGAAAGAACACCAACATTTACGATAGTGATAGATGCACCACACTCTTTAGCCAGCACGTTGATTGCCGCGCCTCCACGGGAAAAATTCTTGACCATCTCTCCGGTCACCACGCTCGGATATGCGGAAACACCCTCATCGGTAACACCATGATCCCCGGCAAACACCGAGATATGGGGAACAAGTGCATCAGGCAGAACCTTGCCCTGCCTGGCAGCGATCCAGCAGGCCACATCCTCAAGCCTTCCCAGTGCACCGCGCGGCTTGGTCAGACTGTCCTGATGTACTCTTGCCTTTCGCTCAATCGCCTCATCCACTATTGAAATGCTCAATTTGAATCTCCTTTCAAACAGAGGGGCAGACCTGCTGCAACAAATTCCACCCGGTCAGCGACCGCCGCCACACGCTGATTCATACGACCCTGTGCATCACGAAATTTCCGCCCAAGCTTATTCTCCGGCACCAACCCCATACCTACTTCGTTGGAGACCAGGATAACTTCACCCGAACAACTTGAGAGCCTGTCGCAAAGAAGCGTCATCTGCTGTTCAACGTCCCTGTCTGCATAAAGAAGGTTAGAGAGCCAGAGCGTCAGACAGTCTACAAAGACCAGCCTCCCCTCTTCCGTTGCTTTATCTATCGCACTGCAGAGATTTATCTCTTCCTCGACCGTTTCCCAGCCACCGTTTCGGCGATCCCGGTGCTGCTCGATTCTCTCTTCCCACTCCTGGTCTCCCTCAATCTTCGGGGCCGTTGCAATGTAGGTGACCGGCAACCCCGAGGCCTCTGCCAGTGCCTCTGCCCGCAAGCTTTTACCACCTCGGGCACCACCAAGGATCAATGTGATACTCATGCAGCACGACTCCGTTTAAGCAAAGGGGCTAGAAGCTCAGGCTTCAATTCTCTCTCCAGAACATCGGCAAGCAGATCAAGAGAATCCATAGTTCGTTGATGCTGATTAATTCCGTCGCTGGTGGAAAAACCCATCGTGCCAAGCCAAGTCTTGCGGAATGGCCCCTGCTCAAACATGCCATGCAGATAACTCCCCCATATCTGTCCATCTCCAGAGCACGCAGCGAATGGAAATAACGATGCATCACAATTCGAATCCCCATGATGAATTTCATAGCCAGTCACACGCTCATCTCCAAAACATGCTGATGATTGATCAACCCGTCGTAACGTTTTCTCCGGCAGCATAACTGTCGAAAGAGGCAACCACCCAAGAGCTTCGGAACCGCCTCCTTCAACACCATTATCTTTAATCTCTCTTCCCAGCATCTGCATACCACCGCACAGTCCAAGTATCTTACCGCCATAACGCAGATGCTGTTCTAGGGCAGGAACAAAACCTCTCGACCGTAACCATTCTAAATCAGAAACCACATGTTTGGAGCCAGGCAGAATAACCAGATCCGCTGGCTGCAACTCATCTGTTGAACGGACAAAACGCAGATTTACGCCCGCCTCGGATGCCAGCGGATCAATATCATCATGATTCGACATGCGAGGGTAAGCGATCACAGCAATGTTGAAACCAGAACCATCTGAATTTTGGCCTAATGCATGTCGATAGGGAGCATCTTCCTCAGGCAACTCCAACGACAGGTAGGGGATCACCCCCGCAACAGGCTTCTCTGTTTCACGCTCAAGCCATTCGAGTGCATCATCAAGAAGAGCAAGGTTTCCACGGAAACGGTTGATCAGCAGAGCTTCAACCCGTCCGCATTCAGAATCGGAGAGGATATCCAGGCTCCCTTTCAAGGATGCAAACACACCACCACAATCGATATCGCCAACCAGCCAGACCGGCACATCAGCAGCCTCAGCGAATCCCATATTAGCAATATCGCCCTCTCGAAGATTCGGTTCAGAAGGTGAGCCGGCACCTTCAACGACCACCACATCATATTGTGACTGAAGGCGATAAAATGATTCGAGAACAGTTCCCAACCAACCAATCCTATCCTTTCGAAATCGTCGTGCTTCCAGTTGGCCAACGACCTTGCCACGTACAATCAGTTGTGCTTTCTCATCTGCCTCGGGCTTGATCAATACCGGATTCATATCCACTGTCGGCTCAATACCACATGCCTGAGCCTGAAGTGCCTGAGCCCGGCCAATCTCTCCCCCATCAACAGTTACCGCAGCGTTGTTGCTCATATTTTGAGGTTTAAACGGGGCGACGCTCACGCCATTTCTGGCAAGCAGTCGACACAACCCCGCGACCATCACTGATTTCCCCACGCCGGAGGCAGTACCCTGAATCATCAGGCTATTATTGCCCATCACCCACCCCCTGCAGGGCCTGCTGCAACTGTTCCAGCCCATCAAGCAAGCGAGGCCCTGGCCGATGCATCAGATCATGCTTAACAACAATCAGTGGTATCTGATCCCCCAACCACTGTTGCCAGAATCGTTTGCGATCTTTCACATTCCTTGCTTCAGTAGGAATAATTACTGCTCGTGGCGCTGCCTGCATCACGCCCTCCACATTAACTCTGGCTGTATCCAGATCAATCCTATCAAAAACATTCGTCGCACCAGCCTCCTTCAACAGAGAGGATATAAAACTTCTACGACCAGGCGTAATAAGCGGTGAACTCCATATCTCGTAAAAAACAGGGAGTTTCTCCTGACTCAGAGATCGAACTTTCTCAAGCCGTAATTCAAGAGCATCTGCTACACGGTTTGCCTGCTTTTCATGCCCGGTTACCGTGCCAAGCCTGCGAATGTCATTTAACACACCATCAATATCATGCGGATAGCTCTCAACAACCTGTACGCCTTTGGATTCGAGCAGCTGCAAGCCATTCATGTTTCGATCCATTACAATAACCATGGTTGGATTTAGGCGTAGTGCAGCCTCTACGTTGAGCTGTTGATAATTACCTACTCGGGGAATGCTCAAAGCCTCGCTTGGATAGTCACAATAACTTACGGCACCAACGATTTCATCCTGAGCACCAATCGCATAAAGTGTTTCGCATATATGTGGAGCCAATGCCAAAATTCGTTCCGTAGCCATGGCGGTCTGCCATGGCGCCCATAACGCAATCACCAATAAAATTGCCTTCATGCTTCAGTTCCAAAAAGTCGAGCTGCTGTTTCCGGAGATGATGGAAAATACCAGTGGCAATAAGAAGCTCGAAGCTGTCTGTACCGTACCCCGCAATCGCCCTGCTCAACATCAAATGCAGTAGGAAGTTTCTCGCGCATCTCTCTTACAGAGTAATGGAACTCATGCCCACAAAGAGGATTAGTACTTCCGGCATTAGTTCTCCGATATCCAAGACTTGCCAACTTCTTCTGCATGGTGACCTCAAATGGTAGCGCGCTTGCCATAGGCCAACGCTCCCCCTCTTTGCTAACCAAATCCTCTCCCAGAACCATCATGCCACCACACTCAGCCAGAACAGGTTTGTTGGATTCGATAAACAAACTGATCGAGTCAAGCCCCTGAGCAGTGAGTTTTTTAGCATGCAGTTCGGGATAACCACCGGGCAACCACAACGCATCCGCACCATCCGGCACGCACTCTCCCGCCAGTGGAGAAAAGAAAACTGGATCCCCATCCTGCTCAATAATCCATTCGATATTGGCCGGATAGATAAAGCAGAAGGCATCATCACGGGCGATTGCAATTTGCTTGTTCTTTAACAGCCCTCCCTGTCCATTTTTTTCTACAAACGGATCGCTGTCATCATTTTGGAGTTGCTCCCAGAAAGCATCCTCAAGATGCAGGACAGTGGAAAAATCAGGAATATCTTCCTCGTGAGGCAGATGCAGGCCCAGATGGCGCTCAGGAAGCTGACAGGCCTCGTCATTCTCAAGCCACCCCAGCAGTGGTGGCAATCCATGTTCCTCCATCGCCTGCTTTATCATGTCGGCATGTCTGGTACTGCCCACCCTGTTGGCAATCACCCCAACAATATGAACATCTGCATGAAACCCTGAAAATCCGGCCAGCAAGGGTGCAATTGAGCCCGCCATACCTGCCACATCAACTACAAAGAGAACCGGCAGTGACAATTTTATGGCCAAATTTGCCGTATCCGATTCACCTCCACCGCAGAAGAGCCCTCCGACACCTTCGATGACAGGCATACCATCTGCCCTACTCAACAACTTCTGAATATGCGACATGGGCATCATGTAAGGCTCAAGGTTGTAGCTTATTTTGCCTGTGACCGCCTTGTGCCACATCGGATCAATATAATCCGGCCCTGCCTTATAGGGGGAAAACGGCACGTCGCATGCCTTCAAGGCCTGCATCAGCGCCAGCGTCACCGTGGTTTTACCAGCACCGGAATGAGTAGACGAAATGACAAATCCGCTCATTGCAGTCGAAACATCACGGGAAGCCGATAATCACCATCACTCAATGGCAACGAGCGCATTGATACAAGCCCAAGTCGGGCTGCCCGATCAAGGACCGGATATCCCGTAGAGGCAAACATGGTCACCTGCTCTACCGATTGATTGTTAATATTAAATCTGAACTCTGCTTCGCCCTCCCAGCCATGGCGTCTTGCCTGCCAGGGGTAACTGACATTCGCCAGTATCGTGGCCTGCACCTCTGCTGGAACCAGCGGCACTTCCGAAGATGGTCGTGATTGTCTGGCCGGAGACGCATCCTCTCTCTCCTCTACCTGAGCTGACTCAACACCATCGTATAAAACTTTAGGTTTTAATAGTGGGATATCTTGAGGCGGTTGATGCTTTTCCAGCCTGTTTTTTTCGGTTTCAGACTCAGAAACAGCCTCTGATGGTTGCTCCAAATCCAAATATTTTATGTTTTTCTGACTTGGAAACAGCGCCACCTGCAGCGCTCCACGATTCATATCTGCCCTGACAGTAAGAGCAGAATTCTGAGGCCACAGTATAAGCAAGGCATGCAGACCGATAGCCGCAACAGATGCGACCATCAGTCGAACATAACCTCGTTTAAACATTAGAAAGTGGCACTCACACCAACATAGGTGCTACGTCCCGGCACGCCATATCCGGCAATCTCTTCATAGTTTCTGCCTTCTACATTTTCCATCCGAAATTTCAGTTTCCAGACATCATTCACCATGTAAGCGATTCTGAGATCAGATTTAACGTATCCACTCATCGGCTGGCTGTTCCCTGATCCTGAAAAACGAGGACCTACAATGTTTATCTGAACCTCTGCATGAACAGCCAAGAAATCAGCCCCAACAGTAACACTGCCAGACTCTTTAGGTCTGCGAATCAACACCGTTCCATCTGCATCATCCTTTGCATCAAGAAAGGTCCAGTTGCCTCGCAAAAACGCAACACCGTATTCAAGACTGCCATTTAGTTCTAAACCACGCGTTGTTGCACTGTTCACATTGGATGGTTGCCAGAAAAACGGCGTGGTTTCAGCCCAATCGATGAGGTTTTTGAATCGCTGATCAAACCAGACTGCACCTAACGAACTACTCAGGCCTTCTGACTTGCGACTCACTTCAACACCAACATCCCAACCTCGACTCTCTTCAGGTTTCAAGTTTGGGTTGCCCGAACCAAACGCCGTTGCAGGCCAGTAAAGATCATTGATTGAAGGAGCTTTGAAACCTGTACCATAGTTTGCCATTAGCTTAACGCCATCAACAGGTCTCAACACGCCTCCCAAACGGTAGGTCGATTTATCCGCACTTTGACTGTTGCGATCTATACGCATTCCTCCATGAAGATCAAACATATCCTGATGAAGTGTTAACGTTATAAAGCCCGCTTTTTGGGTGATCACCTGATTAAGGCTCTGTCCGGGGTTAACTCCCTGATCTCTACGAAGATCTAGGCCTGCCAATAGAGAGAAAAGATCAAACTCCAAACTGTTTTGCCAGACCAGTTGCTGAGACCTGTTTTTAATATCTGCATTGTTTGAAGCTGTAGCTGGATCCCGATTTGCCAACTCATCTGTTGATTGAGAGAGCTGCAGTGTTGTATCCCAGAAATCAGTTAGTGGGTAGTTTCCTTTCAAACTTACCAGATCCTGCTGGGAATCGCTGGTGAAATTTAATACATCTCCAAAGGGAAAGCCTCCATCCAACCCGTTTTTGGACTGGTGTGAACGTGCTGCCAGTTCCACTTCACCTTTGCCCGCTGGCATAATTAAGTTTCCCGAGAGAGAGGTTAGCCGATACATATCCAACTCGCTGCCACTGGCCGCAACTGATATGCCATCACTACGCCTTGTCTCACCAGCCAAAGAGTATTGAACGCCTGACTTTAAAGCCCCAGAAGCCTGCATGCGCAACAGCTGATCACCATAACGGCTACCATATTCACTATCGACAGCCACTTTAATTTCACCCTCTCCCTTTCGAGTAAAAATCTGAATGACACCGCCCATCGCATCTGCACCATAGAGGGTGGATTGAGGCCCACGGACTATTTCAATACGCTCAACATTCAGCGTTGAGAGATTGCCCCAGTCAAAGCTTCCTGTAGTAGCTGCACCAACACGAACACCATCAATCAGCACAAGCGTTTGACCGCCGTCCGCGCCACGCAAAAAAAGCGAAGATGCCTTTCCAGGGCCTCCACTTCCTACAACATTAATCCCCGCCTCTGAACGCAGCAGTTCTGCAACATTCTGAGTTTGTGACTGTTCGATTCTTTTTTGGTCAATCACAGTAATATCAGCGCTGACCCTGCCTGCATCCTCTGCCACTCTTCCAGCCGTCACGACTAATGGTGACAACACCTCTTCAGCCTGAACTGAAAGCGCCATAAGTTGAGATAGTGCCGCTCCAATCAGAACAGCATATTTTATTTTATTATGAATTTTAGTTTGCAAAGTTGCTCCATTTTGCGCCCGCCGCGCAATTTAAATTTGCGGGTTGGACATCAATGAAGAAACATCTGGTTGTCGGAAGTCATTGGTAGAAACGACTAGCCCACGACCAGCCTCCCACCGAGACCCAATCCGATTTGAAACCCGTAGGTTTCTCGCATTGGGCCGGTCTCCTGGCTTGCCATCATTCTCGGCTGTCTAGCCTTCCCGGTTCTTCGACCAGTGGCGTTCCAAACAGCTTTGTCAGGCCTACAGTAGCGGGGGCTGCGCCGGACTTGGTTTGATAAAACAATAAACCGTACCGGACTTCCCGTTTCACTTCGTAATAAGAATCATCACAAAAGCACCCAAAGCGGGGGTTATTCTACAGCTATAAAAACAGAAATCTATCAGAAGATCAGATGCCGAGTTTTGGAATCCGGTCCATCTCCAGCCAGCGAGCCAGATTAAAAGGCTCTTCGGTCAACACAGCCGCGCGTATGCTGTTTTCAATCTTCGTAGTGACGAGTTTATAACCAATACCATTTTTCTTTAGTATTTCCAGGTTGTTTCCTGCGACAGAAAGGCCGCCTTCCTGAGCTGCTTTAAACAACTCCTCAGCTCGTTTTTTATCTCTCTTAACAGCACGCCCCTCAGTATACATATAGGCCAATGCGTTTTGTGCCGGAGCATAATTCTGCTTTGCAGCTTTCTGATACCAAAACACAGCTTTGCTGTCATTTTGATCCACTCCATCGCCTCGGCGGTAGACATTACCAATATTAAACTGCGCGATGGCACTCCCCTGTCTTGCAGCAGCAAGAAACAGCTCAGCAGCTTTAGCAAGATTAAATTTCACGCCACGACCCTCCAGATACATGCTGCCCAGCGTATTCTGAGCAGATGCATCTTCATACTCTGCTAGCTCCTGAAACAGGCGGGCTGCATGAATCATATCTCTATCCATGCCGCGCCCATTGTAATAGAGAATTGCCAGATTATAGACAGCATCCATATCACCACGCTCTGACGCCTTCCGATACCATTGTGCAGCTTTAGCCTCACTGCGTCCGACACCACGCCCCAAATCATATAACAGCCCCAGAATCATTTGAGCCCGTGCACTACCACCCGCTTCGGCCTTAAACAACCATTGGGCGGCCTCATCATCATTTGGATCTACCCCGATCCCACGCGCATAGATAATACCTAGATTCAACTGTGCCTTGGCATAACTTTCAGCAGACTTCTTAAACCAATAGAGCGTACTTTTCATGTCAGACCGACTGCGATCGAACCCAATCGTATATATCACAACCATGCTGTTCATCGCTTCAGCAAAACCAGCCTCCGATGCTTTCTTCAACCATGTAATCGCTTTATCCAGGTTTTTCGGAACACCTCGGCCCTCGGCATAAAGAATTCCAAGATTTGTCTGAGCCCTGAGTACGCCCTGATTGGCCGCGATCAGCATCCATTTCTCAGCCTCACTATAGTCTGTTCCAACACCCCGCCCCAGTGCATACATCGCCCCAACCAGAGAGGCTGCCTCAGCACTCTTTTGGCGCGCAGCCCTTAAAAACCACTGAAAGGCTTCACGATCATCCGGTGACGTGCCAATACCAAGATGTAGTGCTTTGCCAAGCTGCAGCTGTGCTTCAATGTGATTTGCCTTTGCTGCACTTCTCAACCACTGCAGAGACTTAGCACTATCAAATGCTACGCCGCGAGATTCGTGGTACATCATTGCTAATAAAAATTGTGCATCGACATCCGCTGCACGCGCCCTGTTTTTTATCCTACTCACCAGTTTCTGGCGATAAGCCTCTGCTTCAGGAAACTTGGCTGCTTCAGCTTTTAAAATCCATTCAAGCGCATTGCTGTCACTCTGCTCAACGTCCTGCCCTTCCGCATAGAGTGTTGCAACCTTATACATTGCAGGAGCAATCCCCTTATTTGCTGCAAGCTGATACCATGCAAGCATTTTTGGTCCTTTGGCAACGCCCCTTTCATATTCCATATGCACAGCCAGCTGATACTGGGCCTCTGCATATCCCTGTTTCGCCGCCATCCTGAACCATCGAACGGCCTGCGCATCATCACGATCCGTGCCTTTCCCCTGCTGGAACATCAGTCCAAGACGATACTGAGCCTCTGCATAACCGCTTCGTGCTGAATTCTCAAACCAGTGGAATGCTTCATCATACCGACCCTCTTCAAATGCTGATGTTCCTTGAGAAACTGTATCCGACTGGGCTGTTTCATAATCTTCATCAGAGACAACAAAATAGACGGCAATTGCACCAAAAAGCACAAACAGACCAACAGCAATGACAACCTTAATTAACTGCATACCGCAACCGTCCTGAGAATATTAAGGGGAAGTGTAACATCAAATTTATAATTCTGCCGCATCAGGAAAGACCCAACTCGCTCCAGATATCATCGACGCGGGCCTTTATCTCTTCACTCATGGCAATAGGAACCCCCCATTCGCGCTCAGTCTCACCAGCAAGTTTATTCGTCGCATCAATCCCCACCTTCGAGCCAAGACCTGCAACCGGTGAAGCAAAATCGAGATAATCAATGGGTGTATTGCCGACAATGGTAAAATCACGTTCAGGGTCAGAACGGGTCGAAACTGCCCAAATCACCTCTTCCCATGAACGGCAGTCAATATCCTCATCCACCACAATAATAAATTTGGTATACATAAACTGCCTCAAATACGACCAGATGCCAAACATCACCCGTTTTGCATGCCCGGCATATCCCTTCCTGATTGAGACAACTGCTACACGATAGGAGCACCCCTCCATAGGCAGGTAGAAATCAACAATCTCCGGAAACTGCTTTTTCAGAATAGGCACAAAAACCTCATTAAAAGCAAGTCCAAGGACAGCAGGCTCATCAGGGGGTTTGCCTGTATGGGTAGAGTGATAAATGGCATCTTTGCGCATCGACATTGTCTCTACGGTAAATACAGGGAAGCGCTCTACCTCATTGTAATATCCGGTATGATCACCAAACGGCCCCTCATCAGCATACTCATCAAAAGAGATATGGCCCTCCAGTACAATCTCTGCACTGGCAGGAACCTGAAGTGGAACGGAGAGACAGTCGGTTAACAGCGTCTTTTTACCTCGCAGAAGTCCGGCAAACTGATACTCCGACAGAGTGTCAGGAATGGGAGTTACCGCTGCAAGAATCGTTGCCGGGTCAGCTCCGATAACCACGGCACATGGAAACTTCTCCGCACCCGAACCTTTTGCTTCCTGATGATCCTGAGCTCCACCACGGTGCTTGAGCCAACGCATAATCAGTTTGTTTTTTCCAATCAGTTGTTGGCGATAAATGCCTAGATTCTGTCGCTCTTTATGAGGCCCTTTTGTAACAACCAGCCCCCAGGTAAGCAGTGGTGCAACATCACCAGGCCAGCAGGTCTGAATCGGAAGGGTGTTCAGATCAACATCATCTCCCCGTTTAACAACCTCTTTCCAGGGGGCAGACTTCACACGTTTGGGTGCCATATGAAGCACCTGCTTTAACAGCGGCAGCTTTCCGACAGCATCTTTCAGACCTTTGGGAGGCTCCGGCTCTTTCAAATATGCCAAAAGCTCGCCAATTTCAGACAACTCATCGGCAGAATCGCGCCCCATACCCAGCGCAATCCTCTCAGCCGTACCAAACAGATTGGTCAGCATTGGCATGTTATGACCTACAACATTTTCAAACAGCAGGGCGGGACCACCCTGACGCAATACCCTGTCTGAAATTTCAGTCACCTCCAGTTCGGAACGAACAGGGGCAGTGATGCGTTTCAGATCACCGCGCTCCTCAAGCGCATTGATAAAAGCACGAAGATCAGAATAGCTCATTGTTGTTCGCTGGCCTCAGATATATCAAATTCGCGCTCCAGCTTTGAAAGCACAAATTGATCCCTAACTGACTCGGTCAACCCGGAAATGATAAATCGTCTGTTCGACAAGCGGCTCCATTGCAGCCCTTCAACAAGCGTAGCGATTCCGGATGAGTCCATGCGCTCAACCTCATTAAGCATAACCCGAACATCCTGCGCCTGACCGGAAAAACATCTGTTCATCGCCTCCTTCAATAGAGGGGAGGTATGGACATCAACGTCTCCTTTTACATGGATGCACAGACCCTCTGCGCTCTCTTGGTCCACATTCACTTCGAACTTCATCTCAACTCCTGCGGCTCATTCAACTGCTGTTCCCAACTTTCTGGTCACCCATCATACGCTCCCCCACCCGGTCGAGCTCCATCTGCAGACGTTCCAGCTCAACACCATCGCCTCTGTCTTCAGCAAGGTGCATCAATTGATGCAGTACTTCACTCTGGCCCTGCAGATCCTTCAGGGCCGTATAAATTGCCAATGCATCCTGTAAATCATCCTGCTTTTCAGCTTCTATCCGCGTCAGCTTTGCACTCAGAAGAAGTGCATGTGCAGCCAATCTGGGAGCGCCGATTTCTCGACTCATTTTCAAAACCAGTTCTAACTCTTTTTTTGCAGTTTGGTGATCCTGCCGCTCTTCAGCAACCAATGCCAACCCCATATGAGCCTCTGCTCTGTAGAGCAATCCGGACCTGCCATCTCCCGCACTTCTGAGCACAAAGCCATACTCCTGATGAGCCACGCCATACCTTCCCTGCAAATGAGCCAGCCGCGCTGCACTTAAATGCAGGTCAACAGGCATTTTAGAAGGCAGTGTCTCAGGTTTCCAAGCTTCAATACCACGGCGTTGGTTTAGCAGGGCCAGCGCAATTTGGCTTCGCACCTGGCTAACCGTTAAGCCGTGTTGAAGCGCGATGCTCTCAGCCCGTTTCAAGGTGATTGTACCCTTTTCCAACTCGCCAGCAGAAACATGCAGCATACCAAGGTTGTACCATGCTCGGGCAATCAGGGCCGGGTCATTGGCAAGCTGAGCCGCCAGTAAAGCCCTGTTAAATGATGACTCAGCAATCTTCCAACGCTCTTTCTGCATGGAAGCAACACCATTACGGCTGAGCAGCTTCATCTTTTCGGCATAGGGGTTTTCTATAACCTCCCGATTGCCTCCCCCTCCACAAGCAGTCAGCAGCAGCATGACAACAAACCAACGCAATATCATGGCCTGAGATCCAACGATGGTGGTGCCGCCACAGCCTCTTCACTGCCTGCTCTGTTCTTACCTCCGCCCACTAACCAGGATCCCTGCAGGTTTTTAATCAGCTGTTTGATCTCGTTAATGGTCTCACGAGACTCCCGTGCCAACCCCGGCAACTCAGGTGTTAGTTCGGAAAGATCGGATGCAACGATATTGAGTGCCTTGGAAAGCTCGTCAACATTTACCAGCAGTGTCTTAACATGCTTGACCGTATCAGCACTATCCTCTCCTATTGCTTCAGAGAGAGGCTGGAGATCATTAAGAATTTTTGTTGTCGCCTTCAGCGATTTCGACAGCTCCAAGGCCACATGCTGCTGGTCCAGCTCTTTCGCAAACCCCTGAAGGTGCCTAATCATCGACTCCAACTGATCGCCACGAACCCCTCGGGTGACCTCGCGAATCCCAGCAAAAGCCATCCGAACATCGCCTTTGGGATCATTCATCCATTTTGCTAAGGAAGCCAGCTCACTAAGCAACACATTTGCGTTACCCACTGCAGGTTTAAGGTCTACGAGCAACTGATCCAGTGAGGCTTCGGTCTCATACCCCAGAATATCCCCATCATTAACGGCAGGTTTTTTTTCATCTCCTGTTGTCACTTCAACCACCTGCTCACCAATCAGCCCCTCTTTGGTCACTCTGACAACGGCATCTTCGTGCAACATATTCCGATAACGATCGATCAGCTCCATCGTGATTCTTACATTACCCTCTTTCCGCAGTTCAATCTGATCAACATGGCCGATAGCAAACCCTTGAAACTTCACCGGCTGACCTTCATAAAAAGAGGCCGCTGATGGCGGGGTGAAAAAGATATAAAACTTCTTGGCAAATACATTACTGCGCATACTGGCCACCAGCAGTACCAGCAACAGTGCACCAACGCCCAAAATGACGAACCAGCCTACCTGTCGCCGCATACTCGAAACAAAATCTTCGCGCTCTACCATACACCACTCACATCCGAAACAGAGTCATCAACAATTTCATGTGTGCGAGCAAACTTCAGGCCTGAACCTTCATGCGCTGAGGCACTAAGGTAGAGAACTCCAGAGCCTAGCAGTTCCAATGCAGCCTTGGCCTTTTCGCGGAAAATCTGAGCTCTATCCGGCGACATTCCGACATGCACCTCCTGCGCCACAATGACATCTGGCTGCTGTAACAGACAGTGTCCCAAACTCAACAACGCATGCGTATAGCCGGAACGCTCCCCTGCCTGCTGCTCCAGCCGCTCCAGTCCGACAAACTCAGCCACTTCATCAACACGCGCCTTAGCCTTCTGCAGACACCCTTCATCCCCACAATAGAGAAAAGGTAACAACAGATTCTCCCTAAGACTCAGATTTGCCATCAATCCCCGATGACGAATCATGCTTCCAACCCGCAGGCAAAATTCAGGGGAACCTGCCCGATAACGCACATCACCACTCTTCAGCCAGATTGATGAGGCCAACGACCCCTGCTCGCCCATGTCGGGAAACATCAAGCTTAAAAAAGCATACTGAAACCGATTATTCATAACGATGCGAACACTCTCCCCTCGTGCTACCCGATCAGCTGGCAACAAATCACCAAACAGCTTAAGATCTTCCCACTGCAACACATCGCTCATAGTACGATCCTTGAAACTACCCATATCGCATCTAACAGAACCATCACTATTAATGCCCCCACAACACCATTTGTAGCCCGAACTGGAATCTGGTTTGGATCCCGTCCTACCCGACAGGCTTGATCCAGCAAAACCATACATGAGAACATAGGGAAGCACATGCCCTTTAACATCATGGCAAGCATCATCTCAATATCCATGCCTCTACGCACCTCTACGAGAAATTCGGAAAAATTCAGAGTGTGGCTCCAGGAGACAACCAAACCTCCCACCCAGATAGAGATAACCACAAACAGAAAGGTAAGAATCAAACCACTTATGGCAAAGGCAACAACTCGAGGAAGATGCAGATACTCATGTGGATGTACACCCATGCTGCGAAGAAAGGAATCTTCCCCTCGCACATGCATATTTCCAATTTCCGTCACAACTGCTACCCCTGAACGCGCTAACAGAAAGATCGCCACGGTAAATGGCGCCACCTCCTGAACCAGAATACTATTCATTAGCGTCCCGATCAGTGAAAGGTCCTGAATCTGCTGAGCAAATGTAACAATACTATAGACCGCCAGAGCCCCTGCGGCGAAAGCAAAAAGCAGAACCCATGGCAGGCTCTGCACGCCAGTAAAATAGATCTGTCTGATGATCACATGTGTGACTGCTGGCCTGGAGAGCCACTGCATTCGCACAAGGATAGAAAAAACGGAGAAGAAGAGGCTGTAAAAACGAACCACACTATTGAAAAGTGCAATTGCCTGATCGCCCAGTCTCTCAGCACGCCAGTTCCACCCGTTGAGGTATACCTGCAAAATTCGCATACCGACTTTATAGGCTGCATATCAGGAAATACAAGTGCGTTGGATCACAACCCCCGAAACTGCCGAACTGTAATCCCCCTCATCTCTTATCCAGTCTTGCGTGCACAACCACGCTTAAGTAGCGTCCCGCTCCCTTTCATTTACGTTAAATCTTCAATACTTTCGGGGGAAAAATGCTCGAATCAATGCGGAACCAAGCTCAATCCTGGATCGCCAAGCTTATTCTTGGCGGCATCGTGCTCTCTTTTGCACTATGGGGAGTTGGCGATTACTTCATGGGAAATCAGGTGGAGAATGTTGCTGAGGTGGATGGAAAGCCCATCACAGACAGTGCATTCTATCAAGCCTATGAGCGTCAACTTAATGCCTATCGATCGATGTTAGGAAAGCAGTTCTCCAAAGAGCTGGTAGAACAGCTAGGCATTAAAGAGGAGACTGTTCAGACACTAGTTAATCGCCGCCTGATGCTCGAGGAAGCCCAAAATCTGGGGTTGGCAGCACCTGAGGCAGCTCTGATGGCCAGTCTACAGAGCGACCCTGCATTCCAGTCTGCCGATGGTTTTGATATCAATCGATACAGAGTGATTACCCGTAACATGGGATTCAGAACAACGCGTGATTATGAAGATGAGCAGCGGCTGAATCTGATGGTCAATGCCTTACAGAAAGCAGTCATTGCCTCGGCACAGGTCAGTGACCAGGAGATCAGAGACAATTTTAATCGTGAATTTGAACAGCGTGTTCTCTCCGCCATCATTGTTGACCCGGCCAACGTTGGCAAAAAGATTAAAATTGATGATGCGCAGGCTCGCGCATATTTTGAAGCAAACCAGCAGAAATATCGTTCACCTCTAAAGGTGAAACTGACAGCCGTTGAAATCTCGCCAGAGTCATTTGCCGCCGATATGGTCATTGAGACTGCAGATGTAGAGAAAGCTTATCATGAGCGCATTGTCGAATTTACCTCGCCTGAACAGCGCCACGCTAGGCATCTATTGATAAAGGCAGCTGCTGATGAGACATCCCGTAAAGCTGCCTTTGACAAGATCAATACTGCCAAAGCACGCCTTGATGCCGGAGAAGATTTTGCTGCTATTGCCAAGGAGCTATCAGATGACAGCAGCACTGCCGACAAAGGTGGCGATCTCGGATTTTTTGCCCAGGGCTCTATGCTTCCTGAGTTTGACGAAGCTGCATTTGACACTGAAAAAGGCAACGTAAGCGAGCCCATTGAAACCCAGTATGGTTATCATCTTGTTAAGGTCGAAGCGATTAAGCCTGGTACAGTAACCCCACTGAAAGATGTATACGAGAAACTTGCCAGCGATCTCCGTAAGGCGCGAGCTGTGGAAGAGGCCTATAAGCTCTCTCAGGATCTCGATAACGCACTCGGCATGGAAGATTCGCTGAAAGCTGCCGCAACAGGCATGGATCTCAAAGCCGTCGATATTGGCCCGATAAGTGCTAATGAAGCCCTTGGCCAGCAGCTTCTGGGCAGTGACGCAGCACTTCGGGTAAAAGCCTTCTCTGCACTACCCGGAGAAATCGTTGAAATTCAGGAACTCGACGACGGCCGCTTTGTAGCACTCGAAGTCACGGAGCGCATTGAACCAGACACCTTAAGCTTTGCCGATGCGGCCGTTCAGGTCTACGAAGATGCCCGTATTGCTCAGACAGAAAAAGAAGCTAAGAAAATCGCCGAAACGATTGCTGCAAAGGTTGCCGAAACTCCTCTGGAGAAGCTGGCACAGCAGTATGGTCAGCCTCTTTACATCTCCAAACCCGTTCGAAACAATGGCATTGGTGATGAGTCTGACTGGCTTACACCTGCGCTTCTTGAGCAGTCATTTAAGGTTGCCAACAAGAGCGTTTTGCCTGCTCCCGTAGAAGTATCAAAAGGATTCGCTGTAGTTCAGGTAAAAGACATTACCTTACCTTCAGATAATGCGTTTGAAGCGCAGAAAGAGTCTATGCGTAAGGAAGTTGAAAAATCGAAAGGCTCTGTCCGATTTGCGCGCTGGATGGCGACGATACGAGATAACCATGAGATCATCGTACATAGAAACATTCTTGAACGCTTCTAAGGCAACTCTTTAACCAAGATGATTAAGCCGGGCTTCATAGCCCGGTTTTTTTGCCTTCTAAACCTGTATGAATCCAACCTAGCCCGGCTCTAGTAGAAAATGTATGTTTCGCAGCAATGAATAGAGTAGCAGACAGTAGTAACCAAAAGAAAAAAGCCGGAAACCGCACAGTGGCAATTTCCGGCTTCATGTCTGGTGGAGCCAAGCGGGATCGAACCGCTGACCTCCACACTGCCAGTGTGGCGCTCTCCCAGCTGAGCTATGGCCCCAGAACAATAGGCCTTGCGACCCGTTGCGGTCGCGAATACAGCCATGGGCACTTGGGTGTGTCAACACCATTTGGAGTTAACTAAAAGTGAAGCTTTTCCGACGCACACTTTCCGCCGACTGCCTGACACCACCGGGTGTTTTCTCACGCCTCGTAAATCGTGGTGACTGCTTCATGTTTGAATCTGCTGAAGGTGGTGAACAGTGGGGGCGCTTCAGTATTCTGGGCATAAGCCCGGCATGCAGGGCAACATCGAATGGCAATAGAACGCACCTGCTTCATCGCGATGGAACCGAGGAGAATCTCGAATGCGGCATTCTCGACTGGTTGCGCGACCATGTTCTGAATCAGGAGTTTATTCCGGAAGATGACCTGCCTTTTGCTGGTGGAGCAGTCGGGTATTTCGGTTATCAGATCGTTTCTCAATTTGAAAATATCCCTGCCGATCTTCCCGACCCGGTGGGCACACCCGAATCCGCGTACCTGCTGGTCGACCGCTTCATGGTATTCGACAACCTTAAAGGGACGCTGACCTGCTGTGTTCGTATGCCGGAAAATGAATCCGATGAAGCTGCAAATGTATTGGACCGCATGGAGGCCAGCCTCCGAGAGGGTGAAATAGCTCAGGTGCTGAAACTGGATGCCGATACAACCCAGACTGAACCTCCTGTAGCTCAAACCTCTCAGAAGGAGTTTGAGGCAGCAGTTGCCAAGGCACGTGAATACATTCATGCCGGTGATATTTTTCAGGTAGTATTAAGCCAGCGTTTCTCTAAAACGCTGAACTGCGCACCATTTGATGTCTACCGTGCAGTGCGTCATATCAATCCATCCCCCTACCTGTTTTACCTGCATGTCGGAGACACCATTCTGGTCGGATCATCTCCGGAAATTCTGGTTCGGCGTGAAATGGACAAGGCCGTTGTTCGTCCGATTGCCGGGACCCGGCCACGCGGCAAAACAGCTGAAGAGGACAGAGCACTGGAAGAGGATCTTTTGGCCGATGCCAAAGAGCTGGCTGAACACGTCATGCTTGTTGATCTTGGCCGCAATGACCTTGGTCGCGTATGCAAATACGGCTCCGTAACTCTGACTGAATCCATGACCATAGAACGTTATTCACATGTGATGCATATTGTCTCACAGGTTGAAGGTGAGCTGAGTGAAGATTCAGATAGCCTGGATCTACTAGCGGCAACATTCCCTGCAGGAACTGTCTCTGGTGCCCCCAAGGTTCGTGCCATGGAGGTCATTCACGAACTGGAGCCCCTCTCTCGCGGCCCTTATGCTGGCACAGTTGGCTATATCGGGTTTGGCGGACAGCGCATGGATACAGCTATCGCAATCCGTACTGCCGTTATTCATAACGGGAAGATCCATATTCAGGCCGGAGCAGGCATTGTTGCTGACTCGGTGCCTGAACGAGAACATACGGAGTGCGTGAATAAGGCAACCGCCATGTTCCGTGCCGTAGCGCTTGCTGAAGCACAACAAGGAAAAGAATCATGATTCTCGTTATAGACAACTACGATTCATTCACCTTTAACCTGGTGCAGTATCTGGGCGAGCTTGGAGAGCAGCCTCTTGTTTACCGCAATGATAAAATCAGCCTTGATGAAATCGGGGCACTTAAACCTGGACACATTCTGATATCTCCCGGCCCGTGCACACCCCACGAGGCTGGGATTTCCAAAGCTGTCATCGAACGTTTCTCAGGCCATATCCCTATCCTGGGTGTCTGCCTTGGTCATCAATCCATTGGTGAAGTTTTTGGCGGTAGTGTCATTCGCGCACCGAGACTAATGCATGGCAAGACGAGCCCGATTGAGCATACTGGTGAAGCTATCTTTGCAGGGCTGCCTTCCCCATTCATTGCAACAAGATACCATTCACTAATTGTTGAAGAACCGCTTCCGGAAGTCCTGATTCGCACTGCCTGGACCGCTGAGGGCGAACTTATGGGGCTGCAGCATCGTGAACACTCAACCTTTGGCGTCCAGTTTCATCCTGAATCAATTCTGACCGAGCACGGACATCAGATGCTGAAAAACTTTCTGGAGACCTAACCATGAGCCAACTTCTTATTCAGCTAACAATTCAGAAGCTTCAAGCTGATCAACCCATTTCCAGAGAGCAGACTGAAAAGATCTTTAGTCTGATTATGCAGGGCGAAGTTAGCCCTGCCCAGATCGGAGCCCTGTTGATGGGCATTACTGTTCGCGGTGAAACCGCTGAAATACTTGCTGGTGCTGCTCAGGCCATGAGAGCGGCTGCAACCCGTATCCGCCCAAATGCCACTGGCCTTCTGGACACATGTGGAACCGGCGGTGATGGTGCAAGCACCTTTAACATCTCAACAGCAGTCTCTATTCTTGTTGCCTCGTGCGGCCAGCCTGTTGCCAAACATGGAAATCGAGCCATGTCTTCTAAATCCGGTGCAGCCGATGTGCTTGAAGCCCTTGGGGTAAAACTAGATCTGACTCCTGAACAAGTTGAAAACTGTATAGATGAAGTCGGTATCGGTTTTCTCTTTGCGCCCAACCTTCACCCTGCTATGCGTCATGCTGGGCCGGTTCGCCGTGAACTGGGCATCAGGACAATTTTCAACATTTTGGGGCCACTTACAAACCCTGCCCATGCAGAATATCAACTCCTAGGTGTATATGCGGAAGACAAACTTGAATCTGTTGCTGATACACTAAAAAAACTTGGTATTAAACGTGCCCTAGTTGTGCATGGTCGCGATGGCCTTGATGAAATCACAACAACTAACATCACTGATGCTTTTCTTGTTGAAGAGGATTCTGATATCGAACCATTTGAAATCGACCCATCAGCATTCGGTATGCCATATGCCACACCTAAAGCCCTTAAGGGGGGTGATGCATCCTATAATGCTGCAATTATTAAACATATTTTTGCCGGCCAGGTAGGTGCGGCCCGCGATATCGTTCTGCTTAATGCCGGGGCTGCCCTCTGGGTGGCACAGCGTGTAAACAGTATAGGGGATGGAATTGCCATGGCTGCCAAGGCGATTGACTCCGGTAATGCTGCGAAAACACTCGATGCGCTGATTGAATTTACCAACAGTCAATCGTGAGCTCAATTCTCGACAAGATTGCTGCCTATAAAAGAGAGTGGGTGGCAGAATGTAAATTCAACCTCTCTGAGGCAGAACTATTCAGGCTCGCCAGCCACTACTCACCTCTGGATTTTTCCGGCGCTCTAATCGGGCGCATCAGCAACAGAGAAAACGCGATTATTGCAGAAGTAAAAAAAGCATCACCTTCAAAAGGGGTTATCAGAAAAGATTTCGATCCGGTCTGGATTGCCAAGTCCTATGCTGATGCCAATGCAACATGCCTCTCCGTGCTTACCGATGTAAAATATTTTCAGGGCTCAGATGAGTATGTTCGTAACATTAGAAAGGCAGTTGGCCTGCCAATTCTACGCAAGGACTTTATGATTGACCCTTATCAGATTGCAGAAGCCCGTATGATGGGTGCTGACTGCATTTTGATCATCATGGCAATGGTAGATGACTCCTTGGCTCAGGAACTGGCTTCTACGGCCATTGAGCAGGGGCTATCAATTCTTCCTGAGGTTCATAATGCAGAAGAGCTTGAAAGGGCTCTAAAGCTGGATACGCCTCTGCTCGGCATTAATAATCGCAATCTTCATACTTTCGAAATATCACTGAACACAACAATCTCATTGCTGGCAGATATTCCGACTGGAAAAACAGTTATAACTGAATCCGGTATTTTCTCAGATGAAGATATTCGGCTGATGAATGAATCAGGAATTTACGGCTTTCTTGTCGGCGAATCACTGATGCGACAACCTCTGCCTGGCCAAGCCCTTCGCAATCTGATTCAGAGCTCATAAAAAAGACGACCAGCCGGTCGTCTTTTTTTAAAACAGGTCAGTTTCGATCTTGCCGTTATGAATCAACTTGAAGCCGCTCATCGACAGCAGAGAAGAGCTCAGCACTCGCTTTTCGTTGAAGAGCCCTATTAACCCAGTGGCGATTAACATACACCTGACCAATAGTCCGTATTTCTAGTCGGGTTTGTTGGACCCCTTCAGCTTCAGCTTCAGCTTTAACCATCTGGCGTAGTACTCTGACAACAAAACGATAACGCAGCCCCTGCACGCCATCTCCACCGAACATTCCGGAAATAATAGAAGCCTGAGCACTAGAACTGACTGAATCCTGGCGAATCCAGTCTGTTGTAACAGTACCACTTGGAGAGTCAACACTTTCAACTGGCAAATTAAGGGCAGTCATAGCATCAATGACTGCCGAGAAAACATTGGCGGCATCTGTCTGATAAAGCTTCGCATCAAGTGCTACAGCCTTTCCGGCAACGGTCTTCTTTGCATACTCCGGCAACTCGCCACTCTGAGAAGCTACGGCACCAGGCGTAGGGACCTCTACCTCTCCCATCAGTGAAGGCGGCACATCCAGTGGAGCGCGTGATTCTGCTGCAGAAGGGCCTGATGACCCTCTGGCATAGTCTGGCTTATCATCTTCAAAGGGCGTCAGTAGCGCTGGCATTTCGGCGCAAGAGGACAAAATCAATATTGTGACCATAAGGGTTGAAAGACGGATACAATGTTTCATAGCGCGGCATTCAAGCTGGGAATCAGCTCCGGGTCAATAATCGGTTGTTAAAAACATTGAATATTCAAAGCATCAATAAAAAAAGGAGGCACATAATGTGCCTCCTCTGTAAACATTCAGCAGTAAGAGAGAACTACGCTTCGGCAGCCTCATCAGTAGCTGTTGCCTGATCAACCAGCTCAATGATAGCCATTGGAGCGGCATCACCAGCACGATGACGGGTTTTGATAATACGGGTGTATCCACCACTTCGTGATTCAAAAACCGGAGCCACATCATTAAACAGACGGTCAACGATCGGACGATAGCGCAACTTTGCCAAAGCCTGACGGCGGGAGTGTAGGTCTCCTGCCTTACCAAGTGTAATCAGTTTCTCAACATATGGACGAACTGCACGAGCCTTAGCCTGTGTAGTCTCAATGCGGCCATGTGTCAGCAGTGCTGTTGCAAGGTTTGCAAGCAGAGCGCGACGATGTCCGGTTGGCAGTCCAAGAGAACCATGATGTTTACGATGTCTCATCGTGTGATACCTCTCTCTATTCCTTAAGCTTCTGTGGATTCTTCAGGCGGCCAGTTTTCCAGCGTCATACCCAAACCCAAGCCCATATTCTCAAGCACTTCCTTAATTTCAGTCAGTGATTTGCGCCCAAAATTCGGAGTGCGAAGCATCTCCTGCTCGCTACGCTGTACAAGGTCACCCACACGGAAGATATCATCGCTCTTCAGGCAGTTCATAGAACGCACTGATAGATCAAGGTGGTCAATTGGCTGGGCCAGAACTTCCTCGATACCATCATCTTCTGTATCCTGAGCCTGCTCATCTTCAAGCGCATTAAAGTCAGCAAAAACCGCAAGCTGATCCTGGATAATATTAGCAGCCGCGCCAATCGCCTCTTCAGGAGTAATTGAACCGTTGGTCTCAATCTCCATGATCAATTTGTCATAGTTCGTCTTCTGGCTAACGCGCGCATTTTCAACACGAGTAGCAACACGGCGAATAGGTGAGTAAGAAGCATCCACTAACAGAAATCCGACTGCACGGTCATCATTTTCGCGCTCATGTGCCGGGTCATATCCACGACCCTTCTCAACAATCGCTTCAAACTTCAAAGATGCATCTTCATTCAGGTGTGCGATAACCATCTCAGGATTCATGATCGCAACACCAGCTGGACACTGAATGTCGCCAGCAGTGACAACTGCAGGGCCTTTAGCATCCAATACAATAGATACGGACTCGCTATTGGCCATACCAATATCCAACTCTTTCAGAGTAAGAATGATATCCATGACATCTTCACGAACACCTTTGACGGTATCATACTCGTGCATAACACCTTCAAATTTGACCGATGTCACGGCCCCTCCAGGAAGAGAAGAGAGCAGCATACGACGAAGGCTGTTACCGATAGTTGTACCGTAACCACGCTCTAGTGGTTCAAAGACAATCTTTGCTGTGCGGCCGGGAATAATTTCCTCAACCGTAATCGAACGTGGTTTAATCAGATCCATATTTATGACCTCAGTGATTACTTGGAGTACAATTCTACAATCAGCTGTTCGCGGATACCCGGATCTAGCTGATCACGTGCAGGAAGCTCACGAAATGTGGCCTGCTTGGTAGTAAGATCAACATCCAGCCACTCAGCAGTACCTCGCTGTGAAGCGGCCTCAACAGAAGCGCTAACACGCAGGTGCTCAGCGGCTTTCTCATTGATGGAGATACGTGCTCCCACAGGCACCTGATACGAAGGAATGTTCATCCAGCGATCATTGACCTTAACGTGGTTATGACGAACAAGCTGGCGAGCCTCAGTACGAGAAGATGCCAAACCCATACGGAAGACAATATTGTCCAGACGTGATTCCAGCAGGTGCAGCAGGTTCAAACCTGTTACGCCCTGTTTACGATCAGCTTCCTTGTAATAGCTAACAAACTGCTTCTCAAGCAATCCGTAAGTACGTTTTACTTTCTGCTTCTCACGAAGCTGGGTTCCATAATCAGATACTTTCTGACGACGGCTTTGGCCATGCATACCAGGAGCATATGGGCGACGCTCAATCGGACACTTGTCAGAATAGCACTTCCCACCTTTCAGGTAGAGCTTCTCGCCTTCACGACGACACAGACGGCATTTAGCCTCGAGATAACGAGCCATTGTCTAAAACTCCTAAACGCGGCGCCGTTTTGGAGGACGGCAGCCATTATGGGGGATTGGGGTTACATCGCGAATCGATGTCACATTCAGGCCAACTGCAGCAATCGCACGCAGAGCGGATTCGCGACCTCCACCAGGACCTTTAACCAGTACGGAGACATTCTTGACTCCATGATCCATTGCCTTGCGTGCAGCATCTTCAGCAGCAACCTGCGCAGCAAATGGTGTACTCTTACGAGAACCTCGGAAACCGGAGCCGCCACTGGTTGCCCAGCTTATAGCGTTACCGGCTTCATCGGTAAAAGTGATAATTGTATTGTTAAAAGAAGCTTTTACGTGAGCCACTGCGTTGGCAATGTTCTTACGTGCGCGCTTCTTATTTGTTTTCGGTGCAGCCATTCTACTTCCTCAAACCCTATTTCTTCTTACCAGCAACGGTCCGACGAGGGCCTTTGCGGGTACGAGCATTTGTTTTACTGCGCTGACCACGGACCGGAAGCCCCTTACGATGACGAAGCCCCCGATAGCAACCAAGGTCTGTGAGACGCTTGATACTCATGGTTACTTCACGGCGCATATCACCTTCTACGGTATAGTCCGTATCAATGATGCCACGAATATTGTTGACCTCAGCATCACTAAGATCTTTCACGCGAGCTTCTGGACTGACCTTGGCCTTCTCCAGAATTTTTCGCGAGCTGCTCAACCCAATACCAAAGATATAGGTTAATGCAACTTCGACGCGCTTCTGCGTCGGAATGTTAACACCGGCAATACGTGCCACTTACGCCTCCTAGTCGCAGTAGGTCAGGTTAGCCCTGACGCTGCTTATGACGTGCATTTTCGCAAATAATACGAACCACGCCCTTACGTCGGATTACCCGACACTTATTACACATTTTCTTAACTGACGCACGGACCTTCACAGATCTACCTCCGTCGTTTCATTAACGACAAGCTTTTCAAGCCTGCCAATTCATCTAACAGATAAGCCTAAGCTTATTTTTCGCGGTAACTAATTCGACCGCGTGAAAGGTCATAAGGAGATATCTCCACTGTAACCTTGTCACCTGGCAAAATGCGAATGTAGTACTTACGCATCTTGCCTGAAATTGTACACAACACTTCATGGTCATTCTCGAGCTTTACCCTGAACATTGCATTCGGAAGCTTTTCAACAACTTCCCCAGACATCTCAATAATATCTTCTTTTGCCATACTCTAGCTTTTAACCGCCTCAGTCAGCAGAGAATAAACTGCTTTCATCTCCCCGGATGCGTCCAGCTTCCTGAACGATGGAAGAACCTTGTAATAGTCCAGAAGAGGCTTTGTCTGCTCACCATAAACTTCAAGGCGCTGGCCAATAACTTCTTCCTTGTCATCATCTCTCTGGTAGAGCTCTCCACCACACCGATCACAACGCCCTTCTTCACGGGGGGGCGAATAATGCCGATGAAATCCAAAACCGCAACCCCTACAGATCAAACGGCCACAAAGTCGCTCCAACAACATATCTTCCGGAGCATCCATAAAGACAACACGGTCGATCTGCATGTCATGCTTTTCAAGCATTTCAGCCAAAGCTTCTGCCTGAGAAACATTACGAGGGAACCCATCCAGAAGAAACCCAGCTGCTACAGAAGAGTCTGTAATCCGCTCTTCAATCATACCAATGACTACGTCATCAGGAACCAGCTTGCCTGCGTCCATAAAGGCTTTTGCCTTCAAGCCCAGGTCTGATCCTTCACTAACAGCGGCTCTTAAAATATCACCCATAGCAAAGTGGGTGATGCCCAGCTCTTGAACAAGCATGTCGCTCTGAGTGCCTTTGCCAACACCCGGCGGCCCAAAAAGAACAATGTTCATTAACGGCTGGTTTTCAGGCGCGCCTGCTTCATCAGACCCTCATACTGATGGCTCATCAGATGAGATTGAATCTGACTCATGGTATCCATGGTCACAACCACTACAATCAACAGACTGGTACCACCAAAATAGAACGGAACAGAAAGCTTACTGATCAGATATTCTGGCAATAGACATACGAGGGCAACATAGATCGCACCGACAACTGTAATACGGCATCAATATACTCAGCGGTCTTCTGTCCAGGACGAATACCCGGAATAAAACCACCATTCTTCTTCAGGTTATCCGCAGTATCTTTTGGGTTAAAAACAATCGCGGTATAGAAGAAACAGAAAAATACTATCAGCGCAGTAAAGATACTCATGTAGAGCCACTGACCCGGAGAGAGTATCGCAGAGATATCCCCCAGCCAGCCAAATCCTTCTGCACCCTTGGTAAACTGCGCAAATGTTGCAGGAAGAAGAATCAGACTTGATGCAAAAATCGGAGGAATCACGCCTGCTGTATTAACCTTCAATGGCAGGAAAGATGCCTGACCACCATAGAGGCGATTACCCACTTGGCGTTTTGCATACTGAATCGGGATACGACGCTGAGCACGCTCAAACCATACAACCGCGCCGGTAACGGCAATTGCCATAGCAAAAAGGCCAAGCACGGTAAATGCACTGTACTCACCGGTACGTGCGAGCTCCAGTGTGCCGCCAATGGCTGATGGCAGCCCTGCAACAATACCTGCGAAGATGATCATTGAGATACCGTTACCAATACCACGTTCGGTAACCTGTTCGCCCACCCACATCAGGAACACGGTGCCTGAAACAAGTGTAATCGCTGTGATGGCTCGAAACTCCAAACCCGGCTCAAGAACGACAGATTGACCGGCCACAGAGAAAGACTCCAGACCAATGGACATGCCAATCGCCTGAAAGGTTGCGAGACCAACAGTTCCATAGCGGGTGTACTGGGTAATCTTGCGACGACCTGCTTCACCCTCTTTTTTCAACTGTTCCAGTTTTGGTGATACAACGGTCATCAGCTGTATAATAATGGCAGCTGAGATATATGGCATAATACCAAGGGCAAAGATTGTCAGGCGTGAAAGCGCTCCGCCTGAGAACATGTCAAACATGCCCAGAAGACTTCCTTGAGCCTGATTAAAAAATTGTGCCAGAACAGCTGCATCAATACCGGGAACCGGGATATGAGCACCCAAACGGTAGACAATCAGCATTGCCAAAGTGAAAAGGATCCGGTTCTTTAGTTCCGGAATCTTGCCAATATTTGCCAATCCACCCAGCTGACCCGGTTGCGCCATCTTACTTGGCCTCTACCACGGTCAGTGTGCCGCCAGCAGCTTCAAGCTTTGCTTTAGCAGATGCGGATGAGGCAGCTACAGTCAGAGTCAGCTTTTTAGAAAGCTCACCTTTAGCCAACAGCTTAATGGGATCTACTGCATTACGAACAATGCCTGCTTCAAACAGCTTGGCTGCATCAATCTTGCTGCCAGCCTTGAAGCTCTCCAACTGACCAACATTGATCACCTGAAACTCGTTTCTTGAAAGCGGCGTGAACCCACGTTTAGGTACGCGACGGATCAACGGCATCTGGCCACCTTCAAAACCACGCATTACCTTGCCACCGGAACGGGACTTCTGGCCTTTATGACCACGGCCGCCAGTCTTGCCATGACCTGTGGCAATGCCACAACCCAGACGCTTACGATCCTTACGAGAGCCACTTGTAGGCTGAATATCATTTTGTTTCATGACTTATCTCCCTACCTTACTTCGCATCTTCGATGCGTACGAGGTGGCGTACCTTATTCACCATACCGCGAACGGATGGTGTATCTTCCAGTTCAACCGTCTGATTCAAACGACGGAATCCAAGACCTGTCAGAGTCGCCTTCTGATCTTTAGAGTAGCCAATACCACTCTTGATCTGGCGAACACGGATAACACTCTTTTTGGCCATGTTCATATACTCCTGTTTAACTGCTAATGCTTACGAAAAATCAGGCGGATTTACCGCGACGTGCGGCAACCTGCTCTGGACTTTCCAACTCTTTCAGGCCATTAAATGTTGCCCGAACCACATTGATAGGATTGCGAGAACCCTGGCTTTTGGTCAAAACATCCTGCACGCCGGCAGCCTCAAGCACTGCACGAACAGCGGCACATGCAATTACACCGGTACCTTCACTGGCAGGCTTGATCAAAACGCGCGAAGCATCCTGACGACCTGTTACCTGATAATGAATCGTGCCATCGTTACGTGGAACAAAAATCATTGATTTCCGGGCAATCTCATTCGCCTTGCGAATTGCCTCAGGAACCTCTTTCGCTTTGGCATGGCCAAATCCGACGTGTCCATCGCCGTCACCAACAACCATCAGAGCAGTAAAGCTCATGCGACGGCCACCAGCTGTAGCTGTAGAGATGCGGTTGATGCCAACCAGCTTTTCAGTCAGTTCCAATTCTTCAGCATTGATCATCAATATACCCCTAGAACTTCAATCCGGCAGAGCGTGCGCCCTCTGCCAGTGCCAGTACACGACCATGGTATGAGAAAGAACCACGATCAAAAGAGACTACGCTAATGCCCGCCTTTACAGCACGATCACCAAGCAGCTTGCCTACAGCTTCCGCTGACTCACGATTACCGCCACCCTTAATCTCTTTATCAAGACTGGATGCTGTTGCCAAAGTTTTACCTTCTGCATCATCGATAATCTGTGCATAGATATGACGAGCTGAGCGGAATACGCTCAGACGCAGACGTCCAGTTGACTTTACACGCGAGCGAACACGACGTGAACGTCGAATTGCGGCATTGTTTTCATAACGCTTTGCAGACATTTCTCAAATCTCCTGCTTAATCTTTTAAAGAAGAGCTCTAATTCTGACGAATTAAGCCTTCTTACCTTCCTTCATTGCAACATACTCATCGACATAACGAACGCCCTTGCCTTTATAAGGCTCTGGCGGACGGAAAGCTCGGATTTCAGCAGCAACCTGCCCAACCTTCTGCTTATCAAATCCGCTGATAATGATATTGCTCTTATCTACCTGAACTTCGACACCTTCCGGCAAGTCATACTCAACCGGATGAGAGAAGCCCAATGATAGATTCAGTTTTTTACCCTGAGCCTGAGCACGATAACCAACACCGCGCAGCTCAAGCGTTTTCTTAAATCCTTCGCTTACGCCAGTGACATTGTTTGCCAGCAGTGCGCGAGCCAAACCAAAGTTGCCCTTCATCTTTTTGCTTCCAAGGTCAGTACATGCCAACTGCAGTTCAGAGCCTTCCTGTGAAATAGAAATGCCCTCAAAAAGAGGCGATGTCATCTCACCCTTCGGGCCCTTCACAGTGACACTGGAAGCTTCAATCTTCGCTTCCACGCCTGACGGCAGGGTAATAGGTTGTTTACCAATTCGAGACATATCGTGTTACCTCAAAATACTGTGCAGAGCACTTCGCCGCCAATCTTGGCTGCGCGTGCTTTTTTATCTGTCATGATGCCCTGAGAGGTGCTCACAACGGCAACGCCATACCCACGACGAACACGTGGAATATCTTCCGCGCCCGAATAGACACGGCGACCAGGCTTGGAAACGCGCTGGATCTCACGGATCACAGGCGCACCTTCATCATCATAACGAAGTGTCAGTCGCAGGAAGCGATGGCCTTTATGGTTATACGCCTTAACAGCAGCGATATAGCCCTCTTCCTTCAAAATTTCAGCCATGGCAAGCAAGGTTTTACTTGCTGGCATTTCTACTTTTTCAATTCCGGCAGTCTGCGCATTACGAATGCGAGTCAGCATGTCGGCAATTCGATCCATCATCATAAGATAATCTCCTACTCGCTTCGTTTACCAGCTAGATTTAACCATGCCCGGGATCTCACCGGCCAAGGCATGCTTGCGCAAGCAGATACGACACATGCCAAACTTCCGGTATACGGAGTGCGGACGACCGCACAGCTGACAGCGCGTATATGCGCGAACTTTAAACTTTGGTGTACGATTGCACTTGGCAATCAGAGCCTTTGTCGCCATTTCAAGCTCCTCTTAATTCCGGAACGGCATGCTGAACTGCTTCAGCAATGCACGTCCTTCGTCATTTGTGTTGGCAGTAGTGCAGATAGTGATATCCATACCACGAATCTTGTCTACCTTATCATAATCGATCTCTGGAAAGATGATCTGCTCTTTAACACCCAGCGTGAAGTTGCCGCGGCCATCAAAAGACTTGGGGCTAACACCCTTGAAGTCACGAATACGCGGCAGTGCTACATTCACCAGACGATCCAGGAACTCCCACATACGATCACCACGAAGTGTTACGCGACAACCGACAACCATGCCGTCACGAAGTTTAAAGTTCGCAATAGACTTGCGAGCCTTTGTCACCACAGGCATCTGTCCAGAAATAGCTGTCATGTCTGCCAGCGCACCTTCAATCTCTTTACGGTTCTGAGATGCCTCACCGACACCCATGTTGATCACAATCTTGCTGATCGTCGGAACCTGCATCGGATTGCTGTAACCAAGCTCTTTGCGAAGAGCTGGAGCAACACGTGCATTATAATCTTCTTTCAAACGTGCCATCTTAAAAACTCCTAGCGGTCAAGCACTTCGCCGCATTTGCGGCAGGTGCGAACCTTGCGTCCATCTTCAAGTTGTTTTGCGCCAAGACGAACACCTGCATCACAGTTAGAGCAGTAGTACTGCACATTAGAGATCGCGATCGGTGCCTCTTTTTCAATAATACCACCAGAGGTGTTCTGCGTTGGACGCGTATGGCGCTTGATCATGTTAACCTTGTTAACCAATACACGGCCATCCTGAGAGAGGACACGAATTACCTTTCCGCGTGCACCCTTATCACGGCCTGTGATCACCACCACCTCATCATCACGGCGGATTCGGGACTTGATATTTGTCGCCATTTTTTGCCTCACCATCCCTGACTCAGAGTACTTCTGGAGCCAGAGAAATAATTTTCATGTAACCCTTGTTACGCAACTCGCGCGTTACAGGGCCAAAAATACGGGTGCCAATAGGCTCGCCATTTTTTGTCAGCAGTACAGCTGCGTTCTCGTCAAAGCGAATGGAGCTGCCGTCAGCACGACGAAACTCTTTAGCGGTACGAACTACAACGGCACGTTGTACTTCACCCTTCTTCACCTTGCCGCCCGGAGCTGCATCTTTCACTGCGACTACGATCACGTCGCCGACGCTAGCGTAACGACGCTTAGAGCCACCGAGCACTTTGATGCAGGCAACACGGCGTGCGCCGGAGTTGTCAGCAACATTTAATACGGTTTCATTCTGAATCATCGTTAACCTCGCTTACAGCTGCTCGGCACGGGTTACTACCGCTTCCATCAGCCAGCGCTTTCTGCGTGAAATAGGTGCTGACTCAACAATACGAACAGTATCGCCGATTTCGCAGGTATTCTCAGCGTCATGCGCCATATATTTCTTGTGCGAACGAATAGTCTTGCGGTAGCGGGGGTGCAGAAACTTACGCTCTACCTGTACAACAACGGTCTTTTCACCCTTGTTGCTCACCACCACGCCTTCAAGACGACGTTTGTTGCTATTTGCTTCGGACATCATCTAACCCCTTAACCGCGCTCAGCCAAAATTGTTTTAATGCTGGCGATTTCACGGCGCACCTGGCCGACACGTGCTGTGTTGGTCAACTGCATCGTAGCTTTCTGAAAACGCAACTTCATGCCTTCAGCAGCCAGTTCATTTACACGCTCTTTCAAATCAGCGTCAGAAAGATCACGCAACTCTTTTGCCTTCATCGTCCAACTCCACGAACTACAATCTTAGTGCGAATAGGAAGCTTGGCTGCAGCACGGGTAAGCGCCTCGCGTGCCAATGTTTCATCAACACCATCCATCTCGTACAGAATACGGCCAGCCTTCACAGCTGCGACCCAATATTCAGGTGAGCCTTTACCTTTACCCATACGAACCTCAGCAGGTTTTTTGGATACTGGCAGATCCGGGAACATCCGAATCCAAACACGGCCCTGACGCTTAATATGACGGGTCATGGTGATACGAGCCGCTTCGATCTGGCGAGCGGTAATACGACCAGGCTCCATCGCCTTAAGGCCAAACCCACCAAAGTTAAGGCTGGCACCGCGCTCACTAATACCGCGAATGCGCTGCAGCTCTTTGTGGTGTTTACGCCATTTAATTTTCTTAGGTTGCAACATAATCTACAAGCCTCTTTACGCTTCTGTCTCGTCGGTATTGCCCAGCTTCTCGCCGTTAAACACCCAGACTTTCACGCCAATAATTCCATATGTGGTCTTCGCTTCTGTGAAGCCATAATCAATGTCCGCCCGCATGGTATGCAGCGGAACTCGTCCTTCACGGTAGCCTTCAATACGTGCGATATCTGCACCACCAAGACGACCAGAGCATTGAACCTTAATGCCCTTAGCTCCCATACGCAGTGCGCCCTGCATAGCACGCTTCATTGCACGTCGGAAAGCAATACGGCGCTCAAGCTGGAAAGCGATATTCTCTGCCACCAGCTGTGCTTCCGCCTCAGGACGACGAATCTCTACAATGTAGACCTGTACATCCTGATTAAACTTCTTCTTCATATCCTGGCGCAACGCTTCGATTTCAGCGCCTTTCTTACCGATCACAACACCTGGACGGGCGGTATGAACAGTTACTTTCACCTTGTCGGCCGGACGCTCAATAATAATACGTGAAATCCCGGCATGTTTCATGCGGTCCTTAACGTAGCGCCGCATGCGAATATCTTCGCGAAGCTGCTCACCGAAATTCTTCTCTGCGTACCAAACCGATTCCCAGCCGCGGGTAATACCTACGCGGAAACCAATTGGATTAACCTTTTGACCCATCTAAGAACTCCTTTAACTGCGCTCAGCCACAGCCACTGTAATGTGGCTACGACGGCGGAAGCGTTGACGCATACGTCCCATACCTTTCGGACGATAGCGCTTCAGAGTTGCACCTTCGTCAACTTTAACAGTCGAAACAACAAGGTTATCGACATCAAGTCCGTTGTTCTGCTCAGCATTCGCAATAGCAGACTTAAGAACCTTCTTGAACAGATCTGCAGATTTCTTTGGCGACAGTGCAAGCACAGCCAAAGCACGATCCACATTCAAACCGCGAATGGCATCAGCCATCAAGCGGGCCTTGTGGGCACTAATCTGCGCATCTTTGTGCAGAGCGCGTACTTCTTCAGACATAGCTCTTACCTCTTCCTGGCCTTTTTATCAGCACCGTGACCATAGTAGGTACGGGTTGGTGCAAATTCACCAAGCTTATGACCAACCATATTCTCAGTAACATGAACAGGAACAAACTTGTTTCCGTTATGCACAGCAAAATTTAGACCCACAAATTCAGGTGAAATCGTGGAACGACGTGACCAGGTTTTGATCACTCCTTTCTTGCCTTCCTGAGACGTCTGGACTTTTTTCTCCAGAGAAGCCTCAATGTATGGCCCTTTCTTCAGGGAACGCGCCATGACTTACCTCACTTCTGGTTACGGCGACGAATAATATCGCGATTCGACGCCTTGTTCTTACTACGTGTCTTATGGCCTTTGGTCGGAACACCCCAAGGTGTAACCGGATGACGGCCACCGGATGTGCGGCCTTCACCACCACCATGTGGATGGTCAACCGGGTTCATGGCTACACCACGAACATTTGGACGAATGCCCAGCCAGCGCGAACGCC